>LLBY010000499.1_pt2 | contig 10235 bp, 4 predicted proteins | sample 1489401 | NCBI WGS metagenome assembly LLBY01 (sample SAMN04092656, study PRJNA295927) | soil metagenome | biome: Soil prokaryotic community; feature: Bulk soil; isolation source: soil from tomato rhizosphere | host: tomato cultivar Hawaii 7996 | place: South Korea | collected 2011-11-01
CAAATGTCCAAAACCAATGATGATGTGTTGGGTGATATAGCGGTTTTCATGTCCGCCATTAAACCATGCCCAAGCGCCATTTGGTAATTGGTTGTTTTTAAGTTTGCGCATAGCCGATTGCAGTTCGTTATTCATTTTGTTTAAGTCGAATAACAAGGCAATACGTTTTTTCTGTTCGGTTTCACTTTGGGCATCACGTAGCCAAGGTGTTTCTTGAATAAGAATAGATTTTAATTCTTCATTCTTTTCAAGATTGCTCATAAGTGCGTCTTGAGACGCCCATTGGTTAAAAACCTCCTGAATTCTAGGGTTTGAATTCGCAATATGGCTCGCCAAGGCATTGGCATAATAACGAGAAAACGTTTGTTCGTTACAATCATACGGATATTCCATTAAATAGGGCAAGGCTTGAACGGCATACCACGCAGGGTTGGAGGTGATTTCCAAGGTTAACTTATGGTTTTTAAGGGTTGTTGAGGTATTAGTTTTAAGCTTGTCTAACGTGAAAGTTCTGGTTTCGTTACTGCGAATCCACATAGGTAGGGTTTCGGTAACTAACATGCGGTTACTTAAAACAGGAAGCGCATTTTGTTCGCCATCGCTAAAATCGCCAGATTTTGCTATGATTTTGTATTGAACGGCATCAACATCATCAGGGATTGTTAAATTCCAAGAGACTTGTGTGTTGCCTTTGGCATTCACCATAAAAGCCCCCTCTAACTCTCCCGAGGGGGGAGGGCTGAGCAGGTTTGCGGTTATGTCTTTTCCTGTGATAGCATTGGTTAATAGTAAAACGGCTTGTCCAGAAAGTTGTTTGTCCGTTAGATTCGCAATTTTCGTACTGATGCTTATTTGGTCGCCTTGACGTAAAAAACGAGGGGCGTTTGGAATGACCATCAATTCTTTTTGGGTAACGGTTGTTAAGGTTTTGGTAGCGCTTTCCAAAGTTTTTGTATGTGCCAATAGTTGCAATTTCCATTGGGTCAGGGCTTCCGGCGTGCTGAAACTAAAACTCACATGGCCTTCTGCATCGGTTTGTAACTGCGGAAAGAAAAAGGCTGTTTCTTGAAGGTTTTTACGAATTTGAACGGTGTCGAAGTTTGGTTTTTCTTCTATAACTTCAGGGGTATTTGGAGTCGGAGGAGCATTTAAAGCTTCTCTTTTCATTTCGCCATAACCAACCACTACAACTTCATCAAGATTAGAGGAATCTTCTTCAACTTGAACACCTGAAACCATTCCGTTTAATGCTTTAGAAATACTTGCAGTTCCTCTAATTCTAATAGCATTATTATTTCCAAAATAAAACCCAAACCAATTTAATTGATCGTATTGTTGCGGATCGTTTAGATTTGGATATGGTTTATTATAAACCCTAAAATTTTTAGTTCCAAAACTTTGGCTTGCATTGCTACGATTATATGAATAGTAATGAGGTTTGTTAATAGGATTAAAATCCCAAGCATGAGATTTAAACTGGTCTAAAGACGCATCATACATACTTGCTAATAATTCTGCAGATACTTTATCTCTTTTCGGGCCTTTAATTTTGAAACTCCAAGTCTCATCGGTTCCCGGTTGTAATTTGTCTCTAAAGGTGGTGGTTTCTATATCTAAATCGGTTTTTGGGTAAGGCACCATAATTATTTCAGTACCCGACCGAAAACTATTAAAAGCTGCAAAACTGTAGTAAATTTTAAAACCACCAACATCTTCTTTTGTAACAGGTATTGAAATGGTTTGTTTGTTATTATTTAGTTGAATGATTTGGGTTTGAACAATTTTATGATCTTTTTCAATGGATACCGTGATTTTTAAATCTTCAGCAGCTGAAGCAAATGTTACCATAGCGGTTTCACCAACTTTATAGGTTGGTTTATTGCTTGTGATGCTAAATAGTTGGTTATCGGCTACGGTTTTATCATGATCACTATACAACATGGTTTTTATTTCATCTTTAACCAATTGACCAAACTTATCCTTGCTTTCCAAAGTGATGATGTATTGCCCGGAGTCCCATTTCTTAATGTTTCCTAAAGGAAGTTCTTTGGATGTTTTAGTGTCAAAGGGTTTTTCAAAAACCAAATCGCCTTTTTCCCAATGACTGGAATCATGTTCATTGGTATAGGCATCATGCGGAAATAGATTTTTAAAAGCTTCTTCTGAAAAATCTTGATAATCGGGTGCTGCCCAAGGTCTGGTTCGTAAAACGGACTTCGGTGCTTGTAATTTATATATTTTAATAGTACCCGTTGCTGGTACGAATTCGCCATTAAGGTTTTTGGTGTCGATGTTGATTTTTTGGTCTTTCTCGTTTTTATCCAGTTTGTCAGCAATAGTCATAGTTGCCACCAACGCATGATATCCTACATTGACAATCGTCGTAGCGCTTCGGGTTTCGCCATTTAAATCGGTCACATCTGCCGTAATTTCATAATTGAAAATAGGCAAACTGCTTTTATCCACACTTTGGTCAGGGATGGCTTTAAAAACGATTTCAAATTCACCTTTCTCATTGGTGGTACTTTCTCCATGGGTGATTTCTTGTGGTTCACTGTTAAACCAAGGACGACTCCAAAAATACCAACGTGGGTATTCCACTTTTCGGTGTACCCGATATACGACTTTGGCATCGGTAATATTGCTTCCTGCATACGCCAAAGCCGTGCCTTTAATGGTTATGGAATCGTTGACTTTAAAGGTTTCGGTAACGGGAGTGAATTTAGTTTCGAACTTCGGACGTTTGTATTCTTCAACAGAGAAATAATGTTCTAAATAAAAATCTTCTTCATCACCATCAAATTCAATGTGGTATTCACCTGTTAATCCAGAGTTTGGTAAGATAAATTCGCCTGAAACGGAGCCGAATTCATTGGTTTTAAATTCCAGTTCTTTTATTTCATCATCATTGACATCATATAGCGTAGCATACACAGGTTCGTTTGCTACGACTTCCGATTTTCCATCATTCGGATTAGTTTTTATAGCAATGGCTTTAAAATAAACGGTTTGTCCTGGGCGGTAAATGCTTCTGTCGGTAAATAAAAAGGCTTTGTATTCGGTTTCTTCTTTTTCGGTTTTATATTTAGGCGTAACATAATAATCGCCAAAATAAGCGGTGTCATTACCGTATTTAACTTTTACCGAAAGGTTCCTGTAGCGGTCTTTGGTTTTCTCAATGTTGATTTCTCCTAAATTATTTGTAGATAGGTTTTCATATTGAATGCTTCGGTTATTGTTTTCGGTATAACTTAATTCAACGGATGCATTACTTATAGGCTTTCCGTTGTTTCTATCAATAACTTGAAAGGTTTTATGAGCTTCGGTTTCAGTTTCAACCAAAGCTAAATTGGTAACTTGAATGGTACTAAACGCAAAGGTTTCGTCATCATTTTTTGTTGAAGCAAAAATTAAACACGTACCATTATTAAGTTTGGGTACAGCAACTTCGGTGGTATGATTTTGGTAGTCATCCTCGTTTCGAAGCTTACTTTCCCATTGATTGTTAACATCCAGTTTTTTTATAAAAGCCAGTTGTTCTTCCTTCCGATAGGTTTTATTGAATTTCTCTAATTGGTTTCGTGTTAGTTTGAATATTTTAAAATCAAGACTGTCTAAATTTTTATAGCTTACCAATAATCGACTGTGATGTTGAATAGGCAAGTAGCTTTCTGTGGTAATTTGTAGTGTTTGCTGAAGTATTTGTTGTTTTAAAATAACGCATTTTTCCGCAGCTTTACTTTTTGGAAATTTTAGAATGACTGCATTACAAATATCTAAAGCTTCTTTGGCTTTCCATCGGTTTTCTTCTTTAGTTGTTGGTTGGTATTGGTTGCTTTGTTGGTAATAAATAGTGGCGATTTCAAAATCATATAACCCAGAAACTTCGTGGGATTTTAGTTTGTCGGATTCAGATTTTAAAGCTTTTAACAATAAGGATTCTTTATCGCTAAAAGTGCCATATTGATTAACAAATTTTAAGCGTTCAATATTCACATCCGCCAAAGCAAAGGGTTCTTTATCCTTTAAATGAAATTGAATGACGTCTTGATAAATTTTTAAAGCATGTAACTGTAAAGACGTGGAATCTTTAGACTTTAATTCTATGTTAGCAAACGTGAAAGCGTCCCCAAGGAATTTTGGGTCATCAATTTCAAATTTATAAGCAGGTTTGGTAATATGGGTTTCGTTGGTTTTATAAAAATCCAAAGCTTCATGATTTAAAAAATCGAACAGCGTAGGTCTATAAATTTTTGAGTCTTTTTGAATGTTTAAAATAGCATCATACTTTCCTAAAGGCTCTAATTGAAGCATTAACCCGTTTTGTAATGCGTTTTGGTAATGTAAATGAATCTCATCGAACAAGGTTTGTAAATCCCAAGTTCTAAAGTCAACCCGATCAACCTTATTTTCTGTATTTGTTCTATTATAAAATTGCCATCTGTTTTGGTTAAAGTATTGCCAATATAAATTTGCCAAAATGCTTTCAAGGATGTTTTTTGTTGGGAAGGCGCTAAGCTCGATTTGCTTCTTAAAATCGTTTATAATTTTTAACTGGGCATCTTCTTCCAGAACCAAGGCAAATTTGCTTTTAAAAAGCATGGTTTTTATAAGTTGAGGTTGGTTTTTATCTTTAGTTGCCAATGTGGAAATTTGGTTTACAACGTTTAAGGCCGATTTTGGCAAGCCTTCAACTTCATGCTTTTCAACAGTTTTCCAAAGGGTGTCGTAATCTGGGTTTTGACTGTAGCCCAAGCTTGAAAGCAAAAGAATTGTTAAAAAAATTACTGATTGTTTCATTTCATTAAATTTGTTACTAAATTACTTTCAAAAGCTATTCCAAAAAATAACAAATGAGTGAATAGTTAATTTGACTGAGTGAAGTTAGCTATTTTTAGTTAAAAGACGTTTTGATATTTGATAAGAAATCATGTTATGAAACATTCATAATTAAATTTTTGTTACACAGTGATAATAGTTTAAACAAGTTCGTTATACGAATGTTGTATTTGACCGATGAAAAACAATGAATTCAATAAGCATGAACCGATGAGAAAATTTATTTACCTACTACTTTTTCCGATAGTATCATTTAGTCAAACCCCGTTAGATAGTATCGATTATTTTTTTAGGCAAAAGCAATTTGAAAAAGCTGAAATACAATTAACAGCGTATCTAAAAAAACAACCGAAAAGTCCAAAAGCTATCGAGTTATTAGGAGATACCTATGGTCATCAAGAAAAATGGGATGAAGCCATAGCAAGCTACAAACAACTCGTAGATGCCAACCCCAAAAGTGCCGAGTACCACTATAAATATGGTGGTGCTTTGGGTATGAAAGCGTTAGCGGCTAGCAAACTAACAGCGTTGGGGATGGTAGGCGATATTGAAGCAGCGTTTCTTAAAGCTGCAGAACTGGATCCCAAACACGTTAACGTACGCTGGGCATTGGTTGAATATTACACGAAATTACCCGGTATTTTAGGAGGAAGCATAAATAAGTCGTTAAAGTATGCTTATCAGCTAGAGCAACTATCAAAAGTAGATGGCTATTTGGCAAAAGGCTATATTTATGAATATGATAATGAACCAGAACTTGCCGAAAAGTATTATAAACTGGCCATAAACCAGGGCGGTTCTTTATGGTGTTACGATAAGTTGACGACCTTTTACGAAAAACAAAAGCAACCCGAAAAAGCCTTGGCGAATTTAGAAGTAGCCAAAGAAAAACACAAACGCAATGCGCTAGATTACCAAATGGGCAAAATAGCTGCAGAATACAACATTGAGTTGCAAAAAGGCGTGCAATGTTTGCAAACCTATCTTAAAAATTATTCGCCCGAAGACGGCGTTCCGAAAGCTTGGGCGCACTATAGGCTATCCCAAATTTACGCCCACAAAAAGAATAAAGAAGCCGCTTTAAAGTATATCGATTTAGCACTTGCCGAATCGCCAAAAACCAAGTCGTTTAAAGACGAGAGGCTAAAGATATTGAGGTTGTAGTTGGTCTCAGTTTGCGGTCTCAGTTTTCAGTCACAGTTTTCAGTCACAGTTAGTTTGTATCTCTGAAACTCTGCGCCTCTGAAGCTCTGCAACTTTGAAACTTTGCCTCTCTGAAACTCTGAAACTTTGAGTCTTTGCAACTTTGCAACTTTGTACCTCAGAAACTTTGCAACTTTTTTACCTTTGAAACTACCTAACAAAAAAGTATATTTGGTGCATTCAAAACAATTCCATGAACGTACATTTTATAGCAATTGGTGGCTCTGCGATGCATAATTTAGCCCTGGCACTTCACAATAAAGGATATCAAGTAACAGGTAGCGACGACGAAATTTTCGAACCTTCAAAATCTCGATTGCAAGCAAAAGGGTTATTGCCAGAAACTTACGGTTGGTTTCCAGAAAAAATCAATGCTGCTATCGATGCGGTTGTTTTAGGCATGCATGCCAAAGCTGATAATCCTGAACTGCTAAAAGCTCAGGAATTAGGCTTGAAAATATACAGTTATCCAGAGTTTTTATATGAACAATCAAAACACAAAACCCGAGTGGTTATTGGTGGGAGTCATGGAAAAACCACTATAACCTCTATGATTTTACATGTGATGCATTACCACAATCGTGATGTCGATTATATGGTGGGCGCACAATTAGAAGGTTTTGATGTGATGGTAAAACTCACCGAAACCAACGATTTTATGGTGCTTGAAGGCGACGAGTATTTAAGTTCTCCTATAGATAGACGCCCAAAATTCCATTTATATAGACCCAATATTGCCTTGCTAAGCGGGATTGCTTGGGATCATATAAACGTATTCCCCACGTATGATAATTATGTAGAGCAGTTCCGTATTTTTGTGGATTCTATTGTTAGTGGTGGAAGCATAACCTATAATGAAGAAGACCTAGAAGTCAAACAAGTTGTAGAGGCGTCTAATAATACCATTCGTAAATTACCATACCAAACACCGGAATATAGCGTAGAGAACGGACAAACATTATTGGAAACTCCCGAAGGGCTTTTACCAATTGAGATTTTTGGGAAGCACAACCTAAACAATTTGGCGGGTGCTAAATGGATTTGCCAACACATGGGTGTCGATGAAGACGATTTTTATGAAGCCATCGCCACCTTTAAAGGAGCGAGCAAACGCCTTGAGAAAATTGCAGAAAGTAAAACCAGTGTGGCCTATAAAGATTTTGCCCATTCACCAAGTAAAGTGGAAGCCACAACAAAAGCCGTTAAAGAACAATATGCCAATAGAACTTTAGTGGCTTGTTTGGAGCTGCATACCTATAGCAGTTTAAATGCCGAATTTTTAAAAGAATACAAAGGCGCGTTAGATGTTGCCGATGTTGCCGTGGTGTTTTACTCGCCACATGCTGTAGAAATTAAAAAGCTTAAAGAAGTCACCCACGAGCAAATAGCTAGAGCCTTTGAACGCGACGATTTAATTATTTACACTAACCCAGACGATTTTAAAAATTTCCTATTCTCGCAAAACTTTGATAATAAAGCATTGCTTTTAATGAGTTCCGGAAATTATGGCGGATTGGATTTTAATGCCGTAAAGGAGTTGATTGGGTAAGCCATTCCTGCGAAGGCAGGAATCTAGTTTCAGATAGTAAAATTATATAGTTGCTATTTTCTAAGTTGTGTTTACTAATTAATTATTTTTAAGAGTAACGTCATTAATTGGAGTTTAGCGGTTGTGCATAGTGCTTTATTCGCTATTAGTTCTTTCCAAAATCAAGGATGAAAAAGATTTTACAGCAATTTTAATACATTCTTCGTCAACTCTAAAATTAGGTGAGTGATTCATAGCAATTATTCCTTTTTCAATGTTTGAACCACCTAATAAGAAATATACTCCAGGTACTTTTTGTTGAAAGTAAAAGAAGTCATCATTGAAATAAGGAATTTGACCATAATCCATCAAAACAGTTTCATTGCCATAAATATCTTTTAGAATGTTCATTGCGTTTTCTGTCAATCTTTCATCGTTTAACACAGTTGGATTTTCCTGAATGAATGATGTTGCAATGAATTTGTCTTTAAATTTTGAATTATTTATTACTTGTTCAATTTTTGGTAAAATTTTTGGCAAATTAGACTTGTTCGTTTCATACAGATAGGCTTTTAAGTGAAGTTGATTATTGTCTTCTTCAATAACGAAATTTTCCTCCAAAAAAAGATAGTCTTTGAAAATAGTATTTGGGTTGGTTAATCCAATGATAGAATCAAATGCTTTTGGAATTTCCCAAGGATTTGCTCCATCTTTTTTTCGTAGAATTTCATTCCTTATTTTATTGTAGAGCGTTTTTGCATCGTCTTTAGAGAATTTTTCGTTGAAGGTAATCTGTATTCGCTTTTGATATGCATACAGTTCGTTAGGTTTGACTATTATTTGACCAACTGGTAACGCAGTTACGTGCAAGGAATATATTTCATCAAGATGAATTTTTGAAAAGAGACTGCTATCAACTATATTTTTCGCACCAACAAACGTTTCCTCTTCTGGTTGAAATATGAAATATATCGTGCCTTTAATCGATTCTTTATTTTTAGCTAATACTTCAGCTATTCCAAGTCCAATTGACATATGAACATCATGACCGCAACCGTGTTGAATTCCGTTAATTTTCGACTTATATTTTACTTCGTCTGGAAAATCATTTGGAAGAGCATCCATATCAGCTCGCCAACCTATATTTTTTCCTTCTTTTCCACCTTTTAAGATTCCAATGACACCATAACCTGCGAAGCCTGTTTTTACTTCTAATCCTAAATTCGATAAATATTCAGCGATGATTTTAGAAGTTCTTTTTTCATTTCCAGCCAGTTCGGGATGTTCGTGGAAATTTCTTCTAATTTCAACTAAACTATCGAAAATTTCGTTTGTGTTCTGTTCAATTTTTTGATGGATAGTTTTTTCCTCTGATGGTTTACAACAAATTAAAATACTAAATGATAAAATCGATAATAATAGATGATTTTTTAATTTCATATTTTGATGTTAGTTCGATTTTTTTGCATTATGCACAACGTGTGTATGGAAAGCGAAGCGAACTGGCGCAAGCAAAATCCGGAAGCCAGCAAATAAGCAACCAACTTTGTGTTAGCTAAAACTAGCAAATTTTTATACACGGCTTAAGGTGGCTTTTTATTTTATTCAATAAGTGCGTTATAAATATCCAATATATTTGAAATTATTACAAAAATGAATAATGTAACAATTCCGAAATTAATTATGATTCCGATTATTTTTTTTAATGTATTTGGCTCTTTTAATCCTCTCAAAGATTTTGCAAGTCCGATAATTGATACTATTCCTATAACAAAAGTCAGAAGTCCGATTAATATAGAATAAATATCAGAATTTTGCGAATCCAAGAATTGAGTTAGAACTACTAAAATAATTATTAATCCTAATTCCGTTATTCCATATTTAAATCCGCTATGAGAGTTAATGTTAGTTTTCGCCATATTTTGTTAATTCAGAATATTAATTGAAGTTCGAAGTTTTTTCAGCTTGCTTGTAACAATCATATAACCCCAACAAACAGCAATAATATCGTAGTGATATTATTTATGTATGCAATATATTACTTTTAATAAGGTATTAAAAATAAAAAAAACCACACCTTATTATAAAATGTAGCTTCTTATAGATGCTTACTTTTTCTTTTATATTGCTACGAAGGCACGGACTTCTCAGAGGGGTTTATACAGTGTTAACACTTTTATTTTATTATTTCCATTTGTCCGAATGCTTTATGAGTCACATCTTTTCTTATCATTGGAAACATATCCATTTCAAATTGTTCTTTAGGCTCAACGTTTGTAGCGAAAAAATATGTTTTGCTTTGGGATTCGATATATCCAACGAACCAACCATTATTATTTCCATTTCTGATTGACCAACCTGTTTTTCCACTAAGTTTGTATTCGTCATTTTCTTCAATTGTCATCATTCTTTTTATTATTACCTCAGTCCGTTCAGAAATTGGTAGTTCAGATTGATAGAGTCTATTTAAAAAGTCTATTTGTTGAAACTGATTAATTTTAGAATCCCCTTCAAGCCAGAATGTATCAATATTGGTAGAATCAACTTTCATAGTCCCATATTCAAGTTTACCCAGATGTTCGGACATCTTTTTTACTCCAATTTTCCTTGCTATCTCTTGATAGCATGGCACACACGATAAATGAAAAGCATCTCTAAAGATTAA
>LLBY010040921.1_pt6 | contig 10233 bp, 8 predicted proteins | sample 1489401 | NCBI WGS metagenome assembly LLBY01 (sample SAMN04092656, study PRJNA295927) | soil metagenome | biome: Soil prokaryotic community; feature: Bulk soil; isolation source: soil from tomato rhizosphere | host: tomato cultivar Hawaii 7996 | place: South Korea | collected 2011-11-01
GCGACTCGTGTCAAACCGGTCAAGCCGCGGCGCCCAGTGGTGGTCTCGGTGGCCGCCCTGTTCGGTCTGGTCCTGGGAATCGCAGCGGCAGTGGCAAGAAAGGTCTTCCACCGAAAGATTAGCTATCCGCACGAAATGGAGCAACTGCTCGGTTTGTCGGTGAGTGCGACGATTCCGCACAACGAGGACAAGCGACGGTTTATGGAACGACTGCGCGATCGCAGCGCCGGAGCATTGGTGCGAGCCGGAGATCCATCGTCCGAGCACGTGATTGAAAGCCTGCGGCGCTTTCGCACGTCGCTACGGCATGCAATGCGCAATGCAGACAACAACATCATCTTGATCACGGGTCCTACGAAGGGGGTTGGCAAATCCTTCGTCTCCATCAACTTCTCGACGGTACTCGCAGCGACAGGCAACAGGGTTTTGCTGATTGATGGCGATTTGCGCACAGGACATCTTCATCGGAATTTCGGCCTTGAGCGTGGCATAGGGTTGTCTGAAGCAATCGCAGGGAAAAGTATGCACGATGAGGTCATACGCCGCAATGTCGCGCCGAACGTGGACCTTATTTCCACCGGAAGTCTACCCGACAGCCCGGCCGAGCTTCTTGCGGGCGAGAGCTTGGGCAGGATGCTTCGACAGCTTTCGAGCCGGTATGACTACGTTCTGGTGGATACGCCACCGGTTCTTGCGGCATCTGATGCCCTGGTTATTGCCGCCCATGCCGGCACGACTTTCAACATCGTACGTGCGGGCGTCAGCGCGATCGACGAAATCGAGGAAACGGTAAGGCGTCTGAACGAGACCGGCAACATGGTGACAGGAAGCATATTTAACGATATGAAGCCTCGGCTTGGACGCAACGGGTACGCTCGGTACGGAAACTACAGTTATACGGAGTCTGCATGAGGTTCGCCCGAATCATTTGCGCTACGAACTTGAAATGGTTGGCCCAATGTTCGGGCGATCATGTACGCATGTCGTGGCAACACCTGAAGGGCCGAATGCATTTGCAAGGCGATGGCAAGACATGTCCGTGATCAGTCGAATACTCCCGAAAAAGGGCTTCGCCCGGAACGTCTCGATGCTTGTAGGCGGCACGATGGGCGCGCAGGTGATTCTGGTGCTCTTCGCACCTTTGCTGACGCGTCTTTACACGCCGGAAGATTTTGGCGTACTTGCCGTTTTCGTTTCGCTGCTTGCTTTTTTCGCCGTCATTGCGAGCTTGCGCTACGAGCTTGGCGTACCTTTGCCTGACGATGACGACGAGGCGGCCGCATTGGCAGTACTCAGCCTCACGACAGTGTTGGTAATCTCGATATGTCTTGCCGGACCGCTCTGGTTGTACAGGAACGAAATCGCCGGCATGCTCAACACGCCTTCACTTGCGGACTACATTCTGTTTGTTCCACTGGGAACATTTTTTGCCGGTGTCTACAACGTGTTCAATTGCTGGGCCATCCGCACTCGTCAGTTCGGCCCTCTAGCCCGGAGCAAGTTCAGCCAGGCGCTCGTCACCGTAGCCGTTCAGCTTGGTGGGTGGACATTCGGACCCGCTGCGCTGTTGTCCGGACAAGTGGCCGGGCATGTCGCAGGGGCTTTTACACTGGGTCTGCGCGTATTACGCGAGCAAGGCGCACTGATCTTGCGGGTGAAGCCTGCACATCTCAGACAAGTTGCCGGACGTTACCGGCGTTTTCCGTTGTTCTCGACCTGGTCCGCAATGTTCAACTCCGCAGGTGCGCAGGTTCCCACAATTCTTCTTGCCAGCCTGTTCGGGCCAGCCGTCGCAGGTACCTATGCGTTGGCCAACCGTTTGCTCGCGATACCAATGCAAATGCTCGGACGTTCGATAGCCAATGTATTTTTTTCCGGCGCGGCGCAAGCACACCGTGATGGAAGACTGGGTGCACTGGTGTCAAGTGTCCATTCGCGATTGGCCCACATCGGCATGCCGCCGGCAGTGGTACTTGTCGTCGCCGGGCCCGAGATCTTCCTGTATGCGTTTGGACCAGATTGGCGGCAGGCCGGGATATTCGCGCAGTGGCTGGCGCCTTGGCTCTATCTGGTGCTGACCGCTTCTCCGCTTTCCACGGTATTTGAAGTGCTCGAAAAGCAGGCGGCAAGCATGGTGTTCCAGTGTGTCCTGCTCATCGTACGTGTCGGCGCAATTTTATGGGGAGCGTCAGTTGGCGATGCAGTTACCGCAGTCGCCTTCTTTGGCATGGCCAGTGCAATTTGCTGGATGGGCCATCTGGCATGGATCGTCCGTGTGTCGGGTAACGACTGGAGCAGCACATGGCGATCGACGTGCAGCGCGCTGGCATGGTCGACTTTTCTGGTATCCCCGCTTCTGCTGATGGTGGTGTGGGACGCAGGACACGTTTTCTTGATTCCGGCGCTGGCAATTGCCTCAGCGCTGATCGCGGTTCGTTACAGTTTTCTTATGAGAAGTGCATGGGTATGAAAAACATCAAGGTAAGGTTTGCGGACCGTCGCTGGTCGCAGTCGCATGACGGTGCGGTCACATTGAGAGGCGCCGCATTCACGGATGGTGCAGTGCTGCGGAGACCGGAAGATATCCAGCCCATGCTTCCCGCCAAGGGTAGTGGGGCGGATGGCTGGATGAAGAGCATAAGCAGCCTGAACGGCTTCTTTGCGCTGGTGTCGCAGGATGACCGGCAACTGGTTGCAGCTGTCGACAGGATGCGCAGTATTCCCTTGTTCTACAGCGAATCGCCAGACAACTTCTTTCTCTCTGATGATGCCGAGTGGATCAGGAGCGAGGTAGGCGACCGGATGATGGATCCGATTGCACGGGATGAGTTCCGGTTGACTGGTTACGTGACCGGCAGCGATACGTTGTATCCTCATGTGAAGCAGCTGCAGGCAGGCGAGCTGCTGGTGTTCGACCGCATGCAGTCATCCCACGGCGAATCCCCGCATTTCAAGACGCATCGCTATTACCGTTTCGTACACCATGAACCGCACGACTTCGATGAACGGGTTCTGTGGCAAAGCCTGGATACCAAGGCATCCGCTGCAGTAAAGAGATTGATTGAATATGCCGGAGGACGGCAGATTGTCATTCCTCTTAGCGGAGGCTATGACTCGCGTCTGATTGCTACGCTTTTATGCAGGCAGGGGTACAGGAATCTTCTGGCCTTTACTTACGGAGTCAAAGGCAACAAGGAGTCTGCATACAGCCGTGAAGTTGCACAGACATTGGGCATACCGTGGCATTTCGTTGAATACGGCGAAGAGCAATGGCGCAGCGCGTGGGATACGGACGAACGACGCGAATATCAAAAATGGGCGTCAGGGTGGACCAGTCTTCCGCACGCGCAGGACTGGATTGCCGTCCGTGTGCTGACGCAAAAACGGATAGTGGACAGTAATTGCATATTCGTTCCGGGACATAGCGGCGATTTTATCGCCGGAAGCCATATTCCGGATGATGCATTTCAGGGCAAGCCCATCGATACCGACAGGCTGGTCAAACGGATACTCGATCGCCACTATGCGCTGGCGCAGGGAAATGCGGAACAGAAGTTCCTCGCATGGAAGGATCGCGTACTTTCCCGTGCTGAAGTACATGCGGTCTCGAATCACATCGAGTTCGCAGACACTTTCGAAAAGTGGGACTGGCAGGAGCGCCAGGCCAAATACATCGTCAACTCGGTCCGGGTGTATGAATTCTTCGGCCATGACTGGTGGCTTCCTTTGTGGGACGCCGAGTTCATGGATTTCTGGCACAACGTGCCACTTTCTCTCCGACGGAAGCGGCATTGGTATCTGGATTACGTAAAGCAGGTCTATGCCGTCCAGATTGGTTCAGACAAAGAACAATCCCTTGGAAACTCCAGTGATATTGGCGTGATCGGCACATTGGGACTTTCTATCCTCAAGTGGCTGCCGCGTGCAACAAAGGACAGTTTGAAGGCGATGCGTCATGTCATGGTGCAAAAGCGGGTCACCAATATTTACCTTGTTTCGCACCTGCCGACATCGAAGGTGATGCTGCTGCAGAGCAGGGGGCACTCGCTGATCGGCATACTGGCCGACGAATTTCTCGGATTGGTGCATGAGTAGAAAAATGGTGAGAGCACAGTTGGCCCGACGCCCTTGTCGTTCCGGCTTGGTGCGCAAGGTCAATGGCAACTTCTCGCTGTTCTGGCACCACTCGTACCTGGAAAGCCCCGAGGCGCAAATCATTGACAGAGAGATCATTCGTTGATGAACTCCAGGGTCGTCACGCTTGCTTTGCATCTCGGCATTTTCTTTGTGCTGACGTACGGGTACGAAAACTACGTCGCCGTCATCTATGAGTACGAGGGCTATGTGCTCACTCCCAACAAGGCGAACTGGTACATCGCGCTGCTGGCAGTTATTTTACTGTCGTTGCTAACACCGGTAGCGCCGCACAAGCCGTCCTCATTGCTTTACCAGTTGACCTTGATCATGGTGCTGCTACCGATGCTGGTACTGTTCTACGCCGAAGACCAGCCGCTGATTTACATGCTGCAAGTCCTTGCCGCGTACGGTCTGTGTGTCGCCCTGCCGCTGTTCATCAATATCACTGCACCCAATCTCGGGGTTTCCTCGGAACACAAGCTGCGGCGCATACTGTTTTCTGCAACCGTCCTTTACGTTGCGCTGATATTCCTGATGGGTGGCGCCAGATATCTCAACTTCGATTTCTCAAAAGTCTATGACTTCCGCAACGACGCGGCGGACAACCTGCCAGGCTTATTCGGCTACATATCGCCGCTAGTCAGCAAGGTGATGCTGCCGATCGCGTTCGTGCTGTCGCTGCTCTATCGAAAGTACATGACGGCAGCGGCGCTTCTTTTTTTTGCGGTATTGATATTGGGGCTGACCTCGCACAAGTCCGTGTTGTTTACGCCATTCCTGATCCTGTTCATCTATCTGGTATCACGCGGAGACAATTTGATCGTCAGGCTCAATGTCGGCCTGCTGATGGTTCTTCTGGTGGGGATACTCGGATTCTGGTACTCGCAGGAGTTAGGGCGCGAGCATGGGGGTGACACCTTTGAGTGGATTGGCTCGCTGACCATACGCAGGACATTCTTCGTGCCGACACAGCTGAACTATATGTACTACGACTTTTTCTCGAAGAATGACCTGGTGCTGTTTTCAAACAGCAAGCTCACCCTGGGTCTTGTCGACTACAAGTACCCGTTGAGTGTGACGCACTTGATTGGCAAGGAATATTTCGACAACGAAGTGATGGGGGCGAATACCGGGTGGTTCGGCAGCGGTTACATGCAGGCGGGTTTCTGGGGGCTGCTGCTTTACGGTGCAATCATTGGCTTGATGTTCAAGTACATCGACGCGTGCGCGCGGAACTCGGGAGAACGCGCATTGGTTACTGCTGCGGTGGTCGTGCCTGTACTTGGCATCGTGACCAATTCGGACCTTCCAATCGCATTTTTTACACACGGTCTGTATCTCAATCTACTGTTGATTGCGTGTTTCAAGAGGAGAGAATCATCCAATGCGCCTAGTGCATCTTAGTAGCGTCCATCCGCGCCACGACATCCCAAACAAGATGTTCGAATACATGTCTACCGGCGTTCCTGTCATTGCCTCCGACTTTCCGCCCTGGCGGGAAATCATGGCAGGCAATGATTGCGGCCTTTGCGTGAATCCGCTGGACTCTAAGGCAATAGCAGGCGCAATAGGCCGCGTGGTCAAGAGTCCGGAAACCGCACGCCGCATGGGCGAGAATGGCCGCCAGACTGTGCTGAAGAAATACAACCGAGCCGCAGAGGAAAAGAGGCTGGTCGGCTTCTACGACGACGTGCTGCAAGCGCAATGAAAGGGTAGCCCGTGATGCAGTCAGTGATGCGCCTTTCCGCGGTTGCAATGCTCATGTCCGCATCGGTGATGTGTACTGCGGCGGCGTCTGATCGAGCACGTTTTGCATGTGGAGGAAGCGTCGAAGCAGAGGTCTGGGCGTCCTGGGATGGCCGAATGCGAGAGTTCCTGGAAAAAGACCAATTGCAAAACCGACTGGTGAAGCAGGGCGACACTTATGCACTGTATGACTTCCAGACCTACGTGCACAACGCCGTGGCCATGGCACGACGCTGCAAACGAGCGGAACGATTGACGGAAATTGCGACAATCATTCATTCGACTTACAGTGCTCTTGAGCCGGGCAACCTGTTTACAACTGGACGGCGATGGGTCTGCCGCGGAGGAAAAACATGTAACGCAAAGAGCCGCCTGTTCAATACCGAGGTCATGTTGACTAGCGTCCAGTTTTTAGCACTGGCGACATCAGTTGCAAATTCCCTGGTTTCATCCGACACCGAGACGGCAGTGAATAACCGGCGCTTTGTTGCGGAAACGGCGAGCGTCGCCAGCGAACACCTGCTGCGCTGGGCAAGCGATGGTGCGATCGCACGACTTCGACGGCTGACGGGGGCTCGGCCGGAGGACGTCGCGGACGGGTCGACCAAGCTGCTTTTTACCGACAGGGACTTATGGATGATCGCCATTCATGCCGAGCTCGCCGGGATACTGCAGAAGGCGGGAAATGCTGGTGTTCCAGTGGAGAGGCTGACCGGCAAGGACGAGTTGCGCATGAGAACACATATGAAGGCGCTGCTTAAATTGTTCGATTCGCGGATATCGTTGAGCCGCGTGCCAAATGGTAAAGCCTCTATGACGATGGCCGACCTGGATCGCGGTTATTGGCGGTTTTACGAAGACAATCGTTACGCTGCATATGAAGGCATCACCGGCCCGGTATCTTGCATCCCGTCGCAGGAAAAAAACGGGCAGTCAACCACAGAGGTAAGGCGTCCACCTGAAACCGTGGAAGTGCGCAAGGATACGGGATGGGATATCAGCCATGCCCGCCGCCTGGTCCATGTGCTGGATGCGATGGAGCGTAATCGCGATGCGATCCGCCAGTCATTTCCTGATTATGCAGCACATCTTCCGTCTCCCGATCTGGCGTCCGCGTTCGCCAATACGTTGGTAAAGACCGTCTGGAATGGTGACACCGACAAGCCGCTTTTTAAAAATTACTGGAGCGGTGCGAACGGCTGGTACCGCGTCGCATACAAGGGGACTGACGGGCGGTGCAGGGAAGGCTATGCGCCCTATGGCATGTCGGACGCCTTCGTTACCGGTGGATACGTTACCTGGGCACGGCATGACCCTATCATCGATCGACTCGGCCGGCGAGTGTATGAACTGACCGGCGCCTCGGACGCCAATGGGGCTGCCTTTCTCAACAAGCACTATCCGGGTCTCGGCAGTACGGCGGGCGCCATGAAAAAACTGCTCACACGATTCATGTTTCTGCCAACTCTCGTCAAATGAAAACAATCCTGACTGTGCCGGGCGTACGCCCGCAATTCGACGCCAACATGTCGGACGTCTTCTTTTCCGAACCGGGCATGCAGAGGCCCGCCTGCTGTGCATTACCAACGCATTGGCTGGAATGTTTGTGCTAGTGGTCCGTCCACCTTCAATATTCCGGTTGGTCCGGTTGCTCGAAGGCGATTGCGGCGTTGCAAATGCTCGTCGGGGGAGGCGCCCCGACTGCGCTTTGCGCCTTGCACTCGCCTCCGATCAACTCGGCCGAACCCGAAATCTGAAGGTGGACGGACCACTAGAGCAGGGTAACGCATTGATCTATCCCAAACACCTTCAGCAAATCGGACGCAGAAACTGCTTGCCTAAGCTATTGTTGGCAATATTTTATTGTCGGCATTGTGTTGGTTTTCCGATCGATCCCATGATCCGCTTCTTTAACAAAAGCCATACCTTACTGTTACTCATAACCGAACTTTTTCCAAATCTCTATCGGATCGCATCGGACCGCTTTAGAGGTAATTCAAGGACTGGGAGAAAACGATGATTAAAGCTGCTCACCTAACCTCGGTTCACCCGCGCAACGACACTCGCATCTTCATCAAGCAGTGTCGGAGCCTTGCGGCCCATGGCTACGATGTCACATTGGTAGTTGCGGACGACAAAGGGGACGAGCAGCTGGATGGCGTGAAGATCGTGGATGTGGGAATGTTGCCAGGTCGGCTCAATCGCATGCTGAAAACAACGCAGCGGGTATTCAAGATGGCAATCTCACTGGACGCCGACATCTATCACCTTCACGATCCGGAACTCGTTCCCATTGGGATGAAGCTGAAGCGCCTTGGGAAGAAGGTTATATTTGACTCGCATGAGGACGTACCCAAGCAGATGCTGGGCAAACCCTATCTCGGAACCACATCGTTAAGGGTGCTGTCAGGAGCAGTCGCCTTGTACGAACGCTACACGTGCCCCAAGTTCGACGGCATCATTGCAGCGACACCGTACATTCGCGATAAATTCCTCGAAATCAACCCGCGCACTTTGGATATCAACAATTTTCCCGTACTTGGTGAACTCGACAGCACCATATCGTGGGAAAAAAAGCAGGCTGAGGTTTGCTATATAGGCTCGATCGGGGCAATTCGCGGCATCCGCGAGATTGTTCGCGCTTGCGAGTTTTTGCCGATGCCGGTACGCCTTAATCTGGGCGGCCGCTTTTCCACACCTGCTATCGAGGCTGAGGTAAAGAGTTATCCAGGTTGGTCCAAGGTGAATGAACTGGGGTTTCTCGACCGTGGCGGCGTACGGGATGTATTGACACGTTCAGTGGCCGGCTTGGTCACTTTGCACCCGGCCATTAATTATTTGGACGCGCTTCCAGTCAAAATGTTTGAGTATATGGTGGCCGGCATCCCGGTAATAGCATCTGACTTCCCGCTCTGGCGCGAGATCATCGAAGGTAATGATTGCGGACTGTGCGTTGATCCTTTCGACCCGAAGGCGATTGCCGGCGCAATAGAACATCTGGTGAAGAATCCCGACAGGGCCCGCCTTATGGGGGAAAACGGCCGGCAAGCGGTTTTGGATAAATTCAACTGGCTGGCAGAAGAGAAAAAGCTGAACAAATTTTATGCAGCGTTAATCAGCTCGACATCCATGGTGGCGGCCACGGCGAAATGACCGGTCGCATGCTCATCGCACTTGAATCAATCATGCTGACCGAAAAGCACACCGCCTGCGCCAGTGTAGGCGGAGTGGCCGCCGGTTCGGGCACGCGCTGAATATTTCAATATAAAGAAATTTCAGCCAAATTCGCGTTTGGCTGAATGGAGGTGGGTAATGATCAGACCGATAAGCCGGGACTGCACCATGCCTGAACGAATCCCATTTTTGACAGGATCAATCGACCTGTACTGGATCGCATGAAAATTCTCATCATCAACCACTATTCGGGTTCATCCGAACTCGGCATGGGTTACCGTCACTACTATTTTGCCAGGGAGCTGCAGACCTTGGGGCATGAGGTGCTGATCGTCGCGTCGCGATACTCGCATCTTCGCATCACGCAGCCCGAAGCGAGCTTGCAGGAGTGGGCGGAGCATTGCGGCATTCCCCATCTCTGGCTGGCTGGATGCGATTATGAAGGCAATGGCGCTCGTCGTCTGTTGAACATGGTCGGATTTGCGGCTGACCTGTGGCGCAATGCGGGACGAATCGCAAGACAGCAACGGCCGGACATTGTGCTTGCATCTTCGCCACACCCGTTCTGTTCCTATGGCGCTGCGAAGATTGCCAGACTTGCAGGTGCCAGGTTCGTCTTCGAGATCCGTGACCTGTGGCCCCTCAGCCTGATGGAACTGGGGTCAATATCCGCATCGCATCCGTTGATTCGTATGCTGGATCATGCGGAGACCTACGGCTGCAATCGAGCGGACAAGGTGGTGTCGTTGCTGCCGTGTGTGCATGAATACATGGTGCAGCGGAACGTGCCGCCGGCTCGATGGACGGTGATCCCGAATGGCATCGTTCTGGCTGAATGGCAGGAGCCCTGGCCAACGCTTCCGCAGATCGTGGAAAAGCAACTTTCCGACCTGAAAAATGCCGGCAAGTACGTCGTCGGCTACGCAGGCGCGCACGGTCTCGCCAATGCACTTGGCACCTTGATCGATGCGGCGGCATTGATGCGCGGCGCCGATGTCGCCTTCGTCCTTGTAGGCAGTGGACCGGAGAAAGCCGGGCTGCAGAAGCGTGCGGAGGACTACGGATTAAAAAACATCCACTTCATCGATCCGGTTCGCAAGGACCAGATTCCAGCGTTGCTGCAATGGTTCGATATTGCCTATATCGGCTGGAACCGGCAGCCGCTGTACCGCTTCG
>LLBY010011135.1_pt1 | contig 10223 bp, 8 predicted proteins | sample 1489401 | NCBI WGS metagenome assembly LLBY01 (sample SAMN04092656, study PRJNA295927) | soil metagenome | biome: Soil prokaryotic community; feature: Bulk soil; isolation source: soil from tomato rhizosphere | host: tomato cultivar Hawaii 7996 | place: South Korea | collected 2011-11-01
CCATTTTTAATTGCATTTAAAATTGACATACTTCCCAATGAATGTCCTATTGCATATTCAAAAGGACCAAATTTTCTATCAAGTTCTAAGATACTTTCGATAAACTCTGGCATTAAAGTGCTTTTTCCTGGTGACTTACCATGAGCAGGAGCATCAAAACTAATAGTAGAATAGCCAAGTTCTAATAATTTATCTGCAATCTTTACAAGTTGAGTGCCTCTTCCAGACCAACCATGAACTAATAATACTTTTTTTAAACTTTCCCCATATTGATAAACCATGATTTGTTTTTTGATTTTTGGAATATAAAACAATTCTTGCTTACTGTTTTTATTCATAAAAAATTCTCTTTTTGGAATTTTGTATTTTATAGGAGAACCAAAGAGTTTAGTCGCAAATTTAACAGTAAGCTTGGTTGATACTTTTTGTAAAATAGAAATAAATTTGAGTAATGAAGAAGGAATAGAATCAGTAGAAATATTTTTTTTTCTTTTATTCATATATCAATATTATTGGTAGATTTAAGATACAAAAATACTATTAATTTTTCTTAATGAATGTTTGAATTCATTTTTAAAAAGTAGTAACTTTGTTTAAAACAAATTAAAGATGAATCATAAAATAAAATTTCTATTTGTATTATTTTTTGCATTGGTTTTATCCTGTGCGAAAAATCCTTTTACAGGAGAACGAACAATGGCTTTTGTTCCTAATAGTCAAATTTTTCCATCAGCTTTTCAACAATATGATCAGTTTTTGTCTGAGAATAAAGTTGTAAAAGGAACTTCAGAAGCAAAAAAAATTGAAAATATTGGAATGAAGATTAAAACTGCTGCTGAAAGATGGTTGAACGCTAATGGTAAATCAGATTATTTAGAAGGATATGCTTGGGAATATAATTTAGTGGATAGTAAGGAATTGAATGCTTGGTGTATGCCAGGCGGTAAAATTGTTTTCTATACAGGGATTCTTCCAGTTTGTAAAGACGATGCAGGTATTGCAGCAGTTATGGGGCATGAAGTTGCACATGCATTAGCAAATCACGGACAGCAACGAATGAGTGCAGGTTTATTGCAACAATTAGGTGCTGTAGGAGCACAAGTTGCAGTAGGTAATAAAGATCCGCAAACACAAGCATTAATAATGCAAGCTTATGGAGTAGGTTCACAAGTTGGAGGAATGTTGCCTTTTAGTAGAAGTCATGAAAGTGAAGCGGATATGATTGGTTTAAATTTAATGGCAATTGCAGGTTATGATCCAATTAATGCAGTTCGTGTTTGGGAAAGAATGTCTGCCCTAGCTACTGGTTCTTCTACTCCAGAAATTTTAAGTACTCATCCTAGTAATGAAACGAGAATAAAAGAATTAACGGCATTAATTCCTGCAGCAAAAACAGAAGCTGCAAAATTTGGTGTTACATTTAAATAATATTAAAAAAATAAGTATATTCAATCCCGATTTAAACTCGGGATTTTTATTTTAATATCATTATGGAAAAATTACAAAAAGGAAGTAAAAAGTTATTAAACGCTTGGGCTTTTTATGATTGGGCAAACTCTGTATATTCATTAGTAATATCTTCAAGTATATTTCCTTTATATTTTGGTTTTTTGTATTCTAAAGAAAATCCAACAATAAATTTTTTAGGAAACGATTTTAAAAGCACGGCACTAATTAGCTATGTTACAGCTTTTGCTTTTCTAACGGTAGCTTTTTTGTCTCCTTTACTTTCTGGTATTGCTGATTATGTGGGTAATAAAAAGCGATTTATGCAATTCTTTTGTTATTTAGGAGCTTTATCTTGTATTGGTTTGTATTGGTTTACAGAAGAAAATGTTTATTGGGGTATTAGCTGTTTCTATTTTGGGTTAATCGGTTTTTGGGGAAGTATTGTTTATTATAATTCCTATTTGCCAGATATTGCTTATACAGAACAACAAGATAATTTAAGTGCAAAAGGATACTCATTTGGTTATATAGGCAGTGTAATTTTATTAGTAGTGTGTTTGTATTTAATTTTAGGTAAAGAAGGAGAGGAAGCTATGGATGCTATGCGTTTGTCTTTTGCTTTTACAGGTATATGGTGGCTTCTATTTAGTCAATATACTTTTTATTATTTACCAAAAGGGAATAAATCGAACAATAAAGTCTCCAGAAAAATACTTTTAAACGGTTTTAAAGAATTGCTAAAAGTTCAAAAACAGTTATTTAATAATTTGGTCTTAAAAAAGTATTTGATAGCTTTCTTTGTATATAGTATGGCTGTGCAAACAGTTATGCTTGTTGCGACTTATTTTGGAGAACAAGAGATTAATTGGGAAACGGATAGTCAAAAAACTTCAGGATTAATTATAAGTATATTAGTTATTCAATTGGTTGCTGTATTTGGAGCTTATATCACTTCAAAAATGGCTCTAAAATTCGGAAATATTGAAACATTACTCTTTATCAATGTTATTTGGGCAGTAATTTGTGTTTTTGCCTTTTTTGTAACAGAACCTATTCATTTTTATGTAACAGCAGGATTTGTAGGTTTAGTTATGGGTGGAATTCAATCTTTATCTCGATCAACATATTCTAAATTTTTACCAGAAACAGAAGACACAGCTTCCTATTTTAGTTTCTATGATGTAGCGGAAAAAATAGGTATTGTTATAGGAATGGGGATTTTTGCAACAATTGATCAAATATCTGGTTCTATGCGAAATGCAATTGTTTTTTTAGCTGCTTTTTTTATAATAGGAGTTTTTTTATTAGTAAGAGTGCCCAAAAAATAAAAATAAAAACTATTTTTGGCTACTTTTAATTTATATGTAATGAAAAAAATAAACAATCTTTTTACTTTTATTGTTTTAATAGCTACTTTTTCAATCACTTCTTGTAGCGAAGTGGAGCCTTTGGATCCTGTTTTGTCTGGTCAAGTAAATTCGGGTAATGGAAATGGTTCCGGATCTGGTAGTACTGGTGGAGGAAATTCTGGAGGAGGAAGTACTACAGAAACTGTTTTTAAAGCTGATTTTGATGGACAAACATGGAATAATGCTTCAACTATACAAGCAATAGTGAATTCAGATTATATATCTATTTCAGCAATGAAGAGTAATGGAAGTTTTTTTCAAGTAACAATTCCTCAAGGAACAGTAGGAACTTATAATTGGGCTACTGCAACATCTATAACTTCTCTTGGATTAGTTTATTCTGCTGGAAGTGGTCAGGTGCCATATGTCAGCCTAAGTAATTCTGACGCAACTAATCAAGGCTTTACAAATTATGTAGATACTGCAGAATTAGTGATTTCTTCAATTAACACAACTACAAATATTATAACAGGTACTTTTAAGTTTACTGGAGTAAGATATGATAGTACTTTAACGCAAACGGAAACAAAAAATTTTACAAATGGTCAATTTTCTGTTCCTTTCACATCTAATAATACATCTCCTTCTACAAATAGTTTTTTCTGTAAGTTAGATGGTTCAGATTTTATTCCTACAAATGTTGATGGTATTCAAGCTAATAATTCTATAACAATAATCGGTAGAAGGGGAAATATAGAAAATATTTCTTTAAGTTTAGTAGGAGGAATGGCTCCAGGGACATATGACTTAGAGAATTTGCCATTAGGTACTAATAATATCGGATTATATAATCAAGATGCGTCTGGAATGAATTCATTTGGTGCTAATCCTGGTACCGTAACAATTACTACTCATGATGTTGCAACAAAGCATATAGTTGGTACATTTCAGTTTACCGGAACTAGTTTTCTTACCACAGATACACATAGTATTAGTGATGGGGAATTTGATGTTTATTATCAGTAAAAAAGTTTTAAAAAAAAATATTTAAATCCTGAAAGTTTTCTTTCAGGATTTTTTTATGGCACAAATCTTGACTTCTTATTTAGCTTGTGAGAAGCTAAATTGCTTATTATTGTTGATTTTCAGTATTTTAATACTAATTTTGCAATACAATAATAACCATTTTTACTAGTTATTAATGACAAAATGACCCTTTTATAATTATGCCAAATCAAAAAATATTAACATTTGACAACTTGTCACTTCAAGAAATTGATTCTGATGCAGAATTAATTCCATTATTAACTCCTGAAGATGAAGAGGAGATGAATAATGAACAATTGCCAAATGATTTACCTATTCTATCGCTTAGAAATACCGTTTTATTTCCTGGAGTTGTTATTCCAATTACCGCAGGAAGAGATAAATCTATTAAATTAATTAATGATGCTAATGCTGGTGGAAAAGTTATTGGTGTTGTAGCTCAAATTGACGAAAATATTGAAGAGCCAACTCCAAATGATGTACACCATATAGGTACTGTTGCTCGTATTATTAGAGTTTTAAAAATGCCCGATGGAAATACAACTGTAATTCTTCAAGGTAAAAAACGTTTCGAAATTGACACTTTTACACAAGAAGAACCTTATTTAAAAGCAACAATTAAAGAAGTTAGTGAAGCAAGACCTAATGTTGATGATGTGGAATTTAATACAATTGTAGATTCTATAAAAGATTTGGCTATCCAAATCATAAAAGAAAGTCCAAATATTCCAACAGAAGCTACTTTTGCTATTAAAAATATTGAAAGTAATCCTTTCTTAATCAATTTTGTGTCTTCAAACATGAATCTTTCTGTTGAAGAAAAACAAAATCTTCTTTCAATTAATAATTTGAAAGAAAGGGCTTTAGAAACACTTCGTTTTATGAATTTAGAGTTGCAAAAACTCGAATTGAAGAATGATATTCAGTCTAAAGTTAGATTTGACTTGGATCAACAACAAAAAGAATATTTCTTGCATCAGCAAATGAAAACCATTCAAGAAGAATTAGGTGGTGTTTCCTATGAAGCAGAAATTGATGAGATGCGTGAGAAAGCTAAAGCGAAAAAATGGGATGAAAAAGTAGCTGAGCATTTTGAAAAAGAAGTTTCAAAATTACAACGTTCTAATCCAAATTCTCCCGATTTTGGTATTCAAAGAAATTATTTAGAATTGTTTTTAGATTTGCCATGGAACGAATTTTCAAAAGATAATTTCGATTTAAAACGAGCCCAAAAAATATTAGATAGAGATCATTTTGGTTTAGAAGATGTAAAACAAAGAATAATAGAACATTTAGCTGTTTTAAAATTGAGAAATGACATGAAATCTCCTATTATTTGCTTGTTTGGACCTCCAGGTGTAGGGAAAACCTCCATTGGAAAATCTATAGCAGAAGCTTTAGGAAGAGAATATGTTCGAATTTCATTAGGAGGAATGCGTGATGAAGCTGAAATTCGTGGGCATAGAAAAACTTATATTGGAGCAATGCCAGGACGTATTATTCAAAGTATAAAAAAAGCAAAAACTTCGAATCCTGTCTTTGTTTTAGATGAAATAGATAAATTATCAAGTAGTTTTAACGGTGATCCATCTTCAGCCTTATTAGAAGTTTTAGATCCAGAACAAAATGGTGATTTTCATGATAATTTCTTAGAGTTAGGTTATGATTTGTCTAAAGTAATGTTCATAGCAACATCAAATAACATGTCAACAATTCAACCTGCTTTGAAGGATAGAATGGAAGTCATTAATATGTCAGGTTATACTATTGAGGAAAAAGTAGAAATTGCAAGAAAGCATTTGTTGCCAAAACAATTAAAAGAACACGGATTAAGTTCAGATGATTTGCATATTGGTAAAAAACAATTAGAAAAAATAGTTGTTGGTTATACTAGAGAATCTGGTGTGCGTGGTTTAGAGAAAAAAATCGCACAAGTAGTTCGTAATGCTGCAAAATCTATTGCAATGGAAGAAACATATAATAAAACCTTAACCGATGAAGATATTTTAGCAGTATTAAAATCTCCTCGTTTAGAACGTGATAAATATGAAAATAATGAAACGGCTGGAGTAGTAACAGGTTTAGCTTGGACTTCAGTAGGAGGTGATATTTTGTTTATCGAGTCGACTATTTCAAAAGGAAAAGGAGTAATGACTATGACTGGAAACCTTGGAACGGTAATGAAAGAATCGGTAACGATTGCTTTGGAATATATTAAATCAAATAGTGAATTACTCGGCATTCCTGATGAAGTTTTAAATAATAATAATATTCATATTCACGTTCCTGAAGGTGCTACTCCAAAAGATGGACCAAGTGCAGGTATTGCTATGTTAACTTCTATGGTTTCTACATATACTCAAAAGAAAATCAAAAAAAGTTTAGCCATGACAGGGGAAATAACTTTAAGAGGAAAAGTTTTGCCAGTAGGTGGAATTAAAGAAAAAATACTAGCTGCTAAAAGAGCTAATATTAAAGAAATTATTCTTTGCCATGAAAATAAACGAGATATAGATGAAATTAAACCTGAATATTTAAAAGGATTAACTTTTCATTATGTTGATAGAATGAATGAAGTAGTTGCTATAGCAATTACTAATCAAAAAGTAAAAAATGCTAAGAAATTAGATTAATTTTCAATTTTAGTATATAAGAGAAATTCCGATTTAGAAATAAGTCGGAATTTGTTTTTATTATATCCATATATAATTTTATCTTCGCATAAGCGTTTATAGCTTATACATTTCAAAATGCTTAAAAGAATATTGCTATTTTCTTTGTTTCTCTTCTCTACTGTTCATTATGGACAAATAGGAGGTAAGTATGTATACCAATTTCTAAATTTAGCACAATCTCCACGTCAGGCGGCTTTAGGAGGAAAAACGGTTACTGTTGTGGATTATGATGTGAATCAGGCTTTCTATAATCCAGCTACCATTAATCAAAAAATGAGCAATCGCTTATCTGCTAATTATGGAAATTATTATGGAGAAGTTTCTTATGGGACAGCTGCTTACGCTTATACTTGGGATCAACATGTACAAACTTTTCATGCAGGAGTCAATTATATTAATTATGGAACATTTGAAGGTAGAGATGAGTTAGGAAATACTACTTCCGATTTTACAGGTAGCGAGGCTGCTTTGTCTTTAGGGTATGCTTATAATATTCCTTGGACAGACATGTATATTGGAACCAATTTAAAATTAATTTCATCCACTTTAGAGTCTTATAATTCTTGGGGAGTGGCAACCGATTTAGGATTTTTATATGTTGACGAGAAAAATGATATTAATTACGGACTTGCCGTTCGTAATTTAGGTTTTCAAATTACTCCTTATCAAGATGTGAGAGAAAAACTACCCTTATCGATTGATGCTGGAGTTTCTCAATTATTAGAAAATGTTCCTATTCGTTGGCATTTAACCTTTGAAAATTTACAACAATGGAATATTGCATTTTCAAATCCTAATAGAGCAGAAAATACATTAGATGGTGAAACTAATGAAGAAAAAGTATCTTTTTTTAATAATGCTTTGCGACATGTAATTATGGGTGCAGAACTATTCCCTGAAAAAGGATTCAATATTCGTTTAGGTTATAATTTTAGAAGAGGACAAGAATTAAAAATATTAGATCAAAGAAGTTTTGCAGGAATTTCTGCAGGATTTGGTTTGCGATTTGGAAAAATAAAGTTTGATTATTCGTATTCTAGATACACATTAGCAGCAAGTAGCAATTTGTTTGGTTTGATGATTAATTTAGAATAAAGAGGAAAGAGCAGAGAAAATAGAATTTCAATCTGAGCAATTATAATCATAAAGAACAAACTATAAATAGTAAAAGTTTGAAAAAAATTACAATAGCAATAGACGGTTTTTCGTCAACTGGTAAAAGTACTTTGGCTAAACAATTAGCGAAAGAATTAGGCTATGTATATGTAGATACTGGAGCAATGTATAGAGCAGTAACTTACTTTGCTATGCAAAACGGGTTTATTACTGAAAAATATTTAGATAAAGAAGGTTTAATAGCTGAGTTACCTAATATTCAATTACAGTTCCAATATAATTATGATTTAGGGTTTGCCGAAATGTATTTGAATAATATAAATATAGAACAACCTATTCGCACAATTGAAGTGTCTCGAAATGTAAGCCAAATAGCTGAAATTTCTGAAGTAAGAGCTAAATTAGTGGAGCAGCAACAAGCTATGGGTAAAAATAAAGCCATTGTGATGGATGGAAGAGATATTGGAACAGTTGTTTTTCCTGATGCCGAATTGAAATTGTTTATGAATGCTTCCGCTGAAACTAGAGCACAAAGACGTTTTGAAGAATTAGTTGAAAAAGGGCAAAATGTTACTTTTGAAGAAGTACTTGAAAATGTACAACAGCGTGATTATATTGACACACATAGAGAAGATTCACCATTAGTAAAAGCTTCAGATGCTATTGAAATAAACAATTCGACTTTGAGTAAAAAAGAACAGTTTGAATTAGTTATGAAGTTGATTGAAGAGAAGATATAAATTTCAGAATCCTTTTTGTTTAAACTTTTTACTTACTCAAATTTTCTTTTACTCTGAATACTACTATTTTTTCTATTAAATCATAAGGTATAGATTCAGTAAGAGGGAATTGAACAGAACCTTTCCCTTGTTTGTATTTTGACAATTCCTTTTCAAACTCTTTATGTCCTGTAGGTGTGGCATAAAAACCAATATGGTTTTTATAAGCCGCAAAATATACCAAAGGTTTATTGTTGAGTTTATAAGCGGGCATTCCATAAGATATATTTTCTATACAATTTGGTGCGTTTTTTATTATTGTTTCCCGAATTTTTTGCAATAGAAGTTGGATCTTACTTGGAAAAGTAATTATGTAATCATCAACGGATGTGAAATTGGTTTTCATATTTTATTTTTTGGTTCAATTAAATCTTCAAATACAACTGTTGTTCCACAAATTCCTTTTCTTGAAGTCTTCAGTATAGTTGAAAAACGAATGAGTTTTCAAATGAAATAAATAACAAAATTATTGAATAGTAAATATAATGAAAAATCAGAACAGGTAAAAAATTGGAGTTTAAAAAACAGATGTATATTTGGAATATAACACTTTAAATTCTTGTTTTAAGTTTAAAATATTTTGAACATAAAGTACTAAATATTTTAGTGTTTTTTTAATTGTGTATGGTTATTGTATTTGAAATATCTTGTAAGGCATTTTTTAGATTCTCTTTTCTTTTTTTCTTTCATCTATTTTCTCTTTGTAAATATTTGGTAATTAATAAATTATTTGTAATTTTGCACACCTTTTGACAGAATTGGGTTTTCATTAGGTATCAATCATTTATGTAAACACTGTTGTTGTTTTTAGTCTGTATTGAAAAACCCTGTAAAAGCACAACATACAAATTTTTAAATCAGCATATGTCTGAAATTAACAAAACACAAGAAGAGTTTTTAGCAAATTTTAACTGGCACAATTACCAAGAAGGAATTGATGTAGTAGATGAAAAAAACTTATTAGAATTTGAAGAATTAGTATCAAAAACTTTTATTGATACTAAAGATGAAGAAGTTGTTGAAGGTACTGTAGTTAGAATTACTGATAGAGACGCTATCGTTGATATCAATGCTAAATCTGAAGGTGTTATTTCTTTAAACGAATTCCGTTATAATCCAAACTTAAAAGTAGGAGATAAAGTAGAAGTACTTATCGATATTCGTGAAGACAAAACAGGTCAATTAGTATTATCTCACAGAAAAGCGAGAACTATCAAAGCATGGGATAGAGTTATTGCTGCTCATGAGTCTGGTGAAATCGTTAATGGTTTTGTAAAATGCAGAACTAAAGGTGGTATGATTGTAGATGTTTTTGGAATTGAAGCATTCTTACCAGGTTCTCAAATTGATGTGAAGCCAATCCGTGATTACGATCAGTATGTAAACAAAACTATGGAATTCAAAGTAGTTAAAATTAACCACGAATTCAAAAATGTAGTTGTTTCTCATAAAGCGCTTATCGAAGCAGATATCGAAGAACAAAAGAAAGAAATTATTGGTCAATTAGAAAAAGGACAAGTTTTAGAAGGTGTGGTTAAAAACATTACTTCTTACGGTGTGTTCATTGATTTAGGTGGTGTAGATGGATTAATCCATATTACTGACTTATCTTGGTCTAGAATTAATCATCCAAGCGAAGTTCTTGAATTAGATCAAAAATTAAACGTTGTAATCCTTGATTTTGATGATGAGAAAACAAGAATTCAATTAGGTTTAAAACAATTAAATGCTCATCCTTGGGATGCTTTAAGTGCTGATTTAAACATTGGTGATAAAGTAAAAGGTAAAGTAGTTGTTTTAGCTGATTA
>LLBY010000084.1_pt1 | contig 10212 bp, 11 predicted proteins | sample 1489401 | NCBI WGS metagenome assembly LLBY01 (sample SAMN04092656, study PRJNA295927) | soil metagenome | biome: Soil prokaryotic community; feature: Bulk soil; isolation source: soil from tomato rhizosphere | host: tomato cultivar Hawaii 7996 | place: South Korea | collected 2011-11-01
AAAAGGCCTATTTTTTTTGAATAGGAATGATTTGTCATGAAAGTGTTCGATTAATCATATTAATCACAATTTAGTTGGATATGGTTAGTAAGCCATTTTAAAGTTAAACATTTTTTAATTTTGGCATAGGCAAAATTTTAATATATTTTTGTAGTATGAGTAAAGCACTTACAGAGCAAGAATTACACAACTTAGCTATGAACCATGTTGGTAAAGATTTGGAGCAACGTGGTTTTGAGTTTATAGCTATAAACAGTAAACTAAAAAAGCATCCGCAATTTGTTTGTATAGATAAGAATAAACAATATTATTTTGTCATTGTTAGAGCTGTGATTTTACCTGATAATCCTAATAATTATGACGTTGTTTGGATGGAAGCTTTTAAAAAACATGCCAGGGAAAAAGACGCCAAAGTGCTTTATGCCGGTGTTGGTATTGGGAATGTAGCTGGCGAAAAGGAACCTATTTATCTAAATCAGGAATATTTGCTTGAATATAATGGCATACAAGTTTTGGAAACTAATCTGAACTAGTGGTGAAAATATGAAGATAATATACAGTTTACTCTTATTTGTTTTTGTGTTTTCTTGTAAACAAGAGGCTGTAAATACAAAACTTTCAGGCCCCGTTTTTGGCACTAGTTATTCTATAATTTATGATTCTGAAATTAATTACCAATCGCAGATAGATAGTTTGTTCTATGTGATAAATAAATCGATGTCTACCTATCAAACAAATTCTGATATTTCTAAACTAAATAGAAACGAAGATAGTCTTGTAGATGCTCATTTTATTAAGGTTTTTGAAGCTTCAAAAGTCATCCATAAACAAACAAATGGTGTTTTTGACCCTACTATTGGTGCGGTTGTAAACGCATGGGATTTTGGTCCAGAAGGTAAAATTGTCAATTTGGATAGTTTAAAAATTGATAGCTTAATGGTGTCGGTTGGTTTGGATAAAGTAAAGCGATATGGTAATAAAATTATAAAACCAGTAGGAACTTTTATAGACTTTAATGCCATTGCAAAAGGTTATGGTGTTGATGTTATTGGCGAGTTTTTAGAAAACAAGAACATAAAAAACTATCTGGTTGAGATAGGTGGTGAAATACGAGCCAAAGGAGAAAACACAGAAAAACAAGCACCTTGGAAAATTGGGATTGAAATGCCTCACTTTGATGGTGAACAATCCATTCTAAAAGCTATTGGGGTGCATAATGAAGCTATGGCAACTTCCGGAACGTACAGGAAGTTTAAAGTAGACGTCGAAGGTAACCGTTACGCACATATTATAGATGCCAAAACGGGCTACCCAAGTAAAACCAATTTGTTAAGTATTTCTGTTATAGCAAACGATTGTATGACTGCCGATGCCTATGCGACAGCATTTAAAGCCATGGGTATTGAAAAAGTAAAAGCCTTTTTAAAATCGCATCCCGAACTGAAAGTATTTTTTATTTTTGAAAATGATGAAAAGGCGTTGGAAACTTTAAGTTTTAACGGTTTCCCTGAAAAATGAATGACTCCTAGACCTATCATGTCATCACTATCATAATACTTTTCAGTTGGTCTGAATGTGTCTTTTTGTAATCTGTTTTTATCAAACAACATCACCCTACTTTGAAAATCAGTAAAAAGCAGTAATACTGTTAAAAATCTTCTTATTTTCTAATAGTATAATAAGTGTTTTTAACCACAGGAGTACCACTAGAGGTTATACCTTCTAAAGCGACTTTTACTTTGGTTTCAACACCAGCATTGTAATAACTTACATTGGCAAGACCTTTTTTATCGGGATGTAGATACGGTGTCCAATAAATCGTGTTTCTAGCCTCTGTCTTTTTATCCGCTTCTAAATTGTTTTTTTCTGGGTTTGGAACATAAAAAGTTCTTGCCTCATAAAAGCCTTCTATTTCTTTTTTTACTGTAGAAATAGCATCTTTTTTAGGTTTATTTCCTAAATGCCGATTGGTATAAATAGCTATAAGCCCACTACTACTTTCTTCACCATAATAAGCCATGGCTTGAGCTCCCCGAATAGCCTCAATTTTTTCAATCTCATCGGGGTCTACATCTTCAAATTGGGTTTTGTCAACAATTGGAAAACCATCTATTAAAATTATGGGCTCGGTAGCATAACGATTAAAAAACAATATATACCTACCATATGGATACCTCGCAACAACGCCGTTTCCATCTGAAGAAAGAGTAACACCAGGTATTTTTTGTTGAATAAGTTGATAAATATCAGCATACGTTTTAGTTTCTTCATCTGCTATATAACTATTATCCACTAATCCATGGAAAACCACTATATCGTTTCTCTTTTTTCCAACAATTTCTACTTCGTCTAGTACGTTTTCTGGTTGAATTCCAAAATTAATATATTTTTTATATACATGATCTACTACCCCTTCTTCTTTAGGAAGACTTCTTGATTTGCTTTTGAAAGAAGCTTTCATTGGAGGTTGTTCTATAGAATCCAGCAAAATTTTTCCTGAAAATTTCCCTTTCTCATTTCTTGAGTTTAACTGTAAGTTGGTTTTTCCCGAAAACAACAAATCTTCAAATTTAAAACCACCTAAGGTATCGGTAGTTGTACTAAACGCATTAAAGTTTTTGCCGTTCATTAATGCCAGTGTAACATGATTATTTATTAAAGGTTTTTTGCCGAAAACCTGCTTTGTCCGACCCGATATGGTAAAACCTTTTTCGACTTTATATATCATACTATCTTTTGGTTTTTGCAGCGTTTTCCATATAAAATCACGCCAACCTTGGGTTAAGAGTAAATTATCTAAATGCTCTAACCGTTTTGAGTTTTCAGGGGTAAAATAATAGGAAGGATGATGTACTTGTCCACGAATGTCCGACTCCATCAAAAAATACGAACTTATGGTCGTTCCATAGTCTATATTGTTTTCAACCCCATTCATATCCGTTACACTTAATGAATAACTAGCCGATTTAGTCGCTCCCGATTTTGATTTTGAGGTCACGTTTATGTTAACTTTTTCGTTGGGTTTGTAACTTGTCTTATCTGTTTCTAAGCTGACTTCCAAATCATGTTCTTTTTCAACATACACTAAACGTTCACTTTGTGGTCTGTTTTTGCTGTCGTATAAAGTAATCTGGTTTATACCTTCAGGTATTTTAGCCTTTGACAGTTCAAAAGACAATGTAGTTTCCCTTAGGTTTAATTGGCTTTCTAAATACGTAACGCCCTTTGATTTACAAACAAGTGTTAACTCATGATTAGAGACCTGCTTCAAGGTTTCTTGGTTGGTATTTATAGAGATTATGTTTCTACCTTTAAATATCTTAAAGCTCAACAAATAGCCCTGATCAAGTGCTTTGGGGAGTGTTTTACGTAATTCTATCCCCGATTGTGTTCTAATTTTTACGTAATACTGTTTCCCGCTAATCGGTATCATTTGAAATTGCCCCATACCATCATGGACACTCGTAAATGAGGTCACCAATTCGTTATCGGAATCATAAACCTCTCCCTCAACATTTATAGGGTTACCATTACTGCCAACAGCCTTAAACCCAACAACACTGGCCACGTTTTTCAATAAAGAACCACCCTCAGGGAAGAAATCAATTTTAAATATGTTTTGTTTATGGGTTTCAGATATTACACCATTGGTAGGAGTCACCTGTAGTTTATTAGGATTAAAATGCGCATCAAAAATATCAATGATCTCTACGTTCTTTTTAAATACGAAATCTTCTCCAAAATTTCTATTCCAATTGGTATAGGCCCGTATTTGGTAAACCCCAGGCTTTACGCCAACAGAATCTGTCAATTTAAAATCGCCATGCCCAAGACCCATTTCTAAATTGGTCTTATTTCTCGCTATAATATTAGAATCAGGAGAAATCAATTCCACATACAGTACATTGCTGTGATTTGAAAGTAAATTGTTGTATACATCTACATTATAGGCTTTGTACCATAGGTCTTCGCCCATAAAATACCTTGACCTGTCCGTGTGAAGATATATTTTTTCTATATCGTAAGCCGTTTTTTTGTCCTGTGCATGTAAAGAAACAAATGTTAAAAGAGTCAATAAAAAATAAAGGGAACGGTAATTTCTATTAAAAGATTCAAACATTAAAATCTAAATTTTGCTAAAAAGTTTCAATAAAAATAAAGATATGCAAAAATCTTATTGTATATCCATTTAATGTCCATTAGCTATTAATTCAGAGTTGTTTTCGTACCACAGGAATAATCTCCCCTTTTGCTAAACAATAGGTTTCTATCGCTTCCGCGGAAAGTGTTGCTGTATAATCTACTTCTTCAACCTTAAAGCCGATGCCTCTTAACTTGTCAAAATAATCACGCCCATAAATCCGTACATGGTCGTATTGTCCAAATATTTTAGCACGTTCTTTCTTATCGGTTATCGAGTTGTCCTCAAAAGTTTTTTCTCTATTTAAATCTTGAGGAATTTGAAAAACACCCATACCACCAACTTTCATCACTCTATACAATTCTTGCATTGCCTTTGTGTCATCTGAAATGTGTTCTAAAACATGATTACAAAGAATCACATCATAGGTATTGTCTTGAAACGGTAGATTGCAAATATCGGCTTTAACATCGGCAATTGGTGACAGTAAGTCTGTTGTAGTATAGTCTAAATTTTTTAGCTTTCTAAAGCGTTTTAAAAAGCATTGTTCCGGTGCAAAATGAAGTACCTTTTTTCTCTGTGCTGAACTTGTTTCAGTATCTGCCGAAAAAAAGTCGGTTTCGTTTTTTAAATACAACCATAATAACCTGTGACGTTCTAAACTTAAAGTTGAAGGCGATAAGACATTATTGCGTTGTTTGCCGTAGCCGTAAGGTAAAAAGGTTTTAAAACGCTTGCCATCTATAGGGTCTGTAAAGGTATTTCCTTTTAAGAAAAAAGCTAAAACAGGACGTGCTATGTAACTTAACCTAATTAATATAGGTCTTGGAACTAGATTTAAAATGAATTTGAAGAGTTTTTTCATAAGTTGTTACACAAAGATTCACAAAGAAAAGGAGTTTCACAGAGAACTAATCGGTATCGTTTATAAATCTTTTTATTCCGTTTTTTAACAGTTTAGTGTGAAAGTTCAGTAACAAGCCTATAGGATAATTGCCTAATTTCAAATAGGTTAAAATTTGGGCAGTATGTACATCGGTAAAATTTTCAACAGTCTTTAATTCAATAACAATTAAATTCTCTACAAGCAAATCAATCCTATAACCATGGTCTAATTTAATGTTTTTATAAATGATAGGTTGTGTTACTTCTTTTTTAACGAAATAACCCATTTCAGTCAATTCATAATGCAAACAATCTTGATAAGCGGATTCTAACAAGCCAGGACCTAAAGTTTTGTGAACTTCAATTGCTGCCCCTATAATGTTTTCTGTTATTTTATTATACAAAATAGTCCAATGGATATTAATAACTCTCTGTGTATCTCTGTGAAAACTCTGTGTATCTCTGTGAAATCAATTCTTTAACCATGATCTAATTTTATGTCTTTATAAATAATTGGAAGAGAGACTTCTTTTAACACGTTAAGCCCCATAGACTTCAATTCAAAAACAAATATTCTTGGTAAACAGATTCCAATAATCCAGGTCCTAAGGTTTTATGTATCTCAATTGCTGCACCTATGATTTTCCTAGTTAATTTATCTTCCATATTTCTCTGCGAAACTCTGCGAATTCTCTGCGAATTCTCTGCGAATTCTCTGTGAAACTCTGTGTAATAGCTAGAGTACTAAAGCCTTCTGTCTAAATTCATTTTCTTCATCACTTTCAATACCTAAAGCTTCATAAATATAAGAAAAGGTTGAAAGCAGTTCTGGTCTTCCATCAACTATGGCAACATCATGTTCAAAATGTGCGCTTGGTTTATTGTCTAAAGTAGTGATGGTCCAACCGTCGTTATGTTGTTTAATACGGTGCGTTCCCATATTAATCATGGGTTCAATGGCAACCACCATACCTTCAACAAACTTTTTACCTCGACCGCGTTTGCCGTAATTTGGCATTTCGGGGTCTTCATGCATTTTTTTACCCAAACCATGGCCAACCAATTCCCTAACAACACCATAACCGTGGTCTTCGCAATATTTTTGTATGGCATAGCCAACATCACCTACACGATTGTTTACTTTAAATTCGCGAATACCAACATATAAGGATTCTTTGGTAACTTGAAGTAGCTTTTCGGTTTCGGGGTCTATGGCTCCAACAGCAAATGTATAAGCATGATCACCATAAAAACCATTTTTTAAAGCACCACAATCTATAGAAATAATATCACCTTCTACCAAAGGTGTGTTATTCGGAATACCGTGTACCACTTGGGTGTTCGGACTCATGCAAAGGGTGTTTGGAAAATCGTACAATCCTAAAAAACCAGGGATGGCACCGTGGTCTCTAATACAGGTTTCTGCAATTTTATCGAGCTGTAAAGTAGTAACACCTGGTTTGATGGCTTTTGCAACTTCACCTAAAGTTTTCGATACGATTAAAGCACTTTCGCGCATTAATTCTATTTCTTCTTTTGTTTTTACTATAATCATACTTAAAAAATAATGGCAAAGATACTTAAAATGCTGATATTGGCTTTTTATTAGTGGTAGTGATTTTTTTGATATGTTTATTTGAAGAAACTAAAAAGGCTTTTCTTCTTTTCAGGTAGTGGTGGATTGGTATTGGTTAGCATTTGATAAATTTCGCCCCAGCCTAAAAAACCACCAATATTTCTATCATCTATAAATAAGTCAGCATGAATTTTTCTGCTCATGTTGCCATTGAATGTTTCTTCAGGGAAACTTTTATTTACGGCATAAAAATGCACGCCGTTTTCTTCGCAAAAACGTACGGCTTCGTCTAATCTTGAACCATTTCTGTAAGTCCATAAAATTAGACGATGCCCTTGTTCTTGAAGTTTTTTCAGCGTTTCAAAAGCAAACATCATTGGTTTTCCTATTTTAGGGTAGGCGTCTTCAACAATGGTGCCATCAAAATCAACGGCAATAATTAAGTGTTCAGAAAATTTCATTATAAATTATAATACATTTGGGTTTAACGCAAAAGTACAATAATTTATTATCTAAATACCTCTATACTAAAGCGTGTCGCGTCATAGCCTCAGGTTGCTCTACACCAATTAGTTTTAAAATAGTAGGAGCTACATCTCCCAAAACGCCATCTTCAATAGATTTTAAATCATTATCAATTAAAATGACAGGAACAGGGTTTGTTGTGTGTGCTGTATTTGGTGTGCCATCTGGGTTTATCATGGTTTCACAGTTTCCGTGGTCGGCAATAAGTAGCGTAGTGTAACCATTTTCAAGAGCTGTGGTCACTACGTCTTTTACGCATACATCTACGGCTTCACAAGCTTTAATAGCAGCTTCCATAACACCGGTATGTCCAACCATATCACCATTTGCAAAATTTAAGCATACAAAATCTACCTCGCCTTTTTGAAGTTCGGGTATTAAGGCATCTCGTAGTTCGTAGGCGCTCATTTCAGGTTTTAAATCGTAGGTAGCCACTTTTGGAGAGTTTCGTAAAATGCGGGTTTCGCCTTTAAAAGGTTCTTCGCGTCCGCCAGAGAAAAAGAACGTAACGTGTGGGTATTTTTCGGTTTCTGCTATACGGATTTGTTTTTTGTTGTATTTTTCTAAAACTTCACCTAAGGTTTCAGTTAAATTATCTTTATTGAAAATGACGTTTACATTTTTATAGGTATCGTCGTAATTTGTAAGCGTTACATAGTGCAAGTTCAATTTATGCATGTTTTGTTCATGAAAATCTTGTTGTGATAAGGCTTCGGTTAGCTCTCTACCACGGTCTGTTCTAAAGTTGAAAAAGATAACAACATCACCATCTTTAATTTTAGCAACGGGTTCACCATCTTTATCAACCATAATGATAGGCTTGATAAACTCATCGGTAACATCATTTTCGTAATTATTTTGAACTGTTTTTGTAACGTTAGTCGATTTTTCGCCGATACTATTCACTAAAGCATCATAGGCGAGTTTTACACGTTCCCAACGTTTATCTCTATCCATAGCATAATAACGTCCTGTTACGGTTGCCAATTTCGTATTGGTGTTTTCTAAATGACTTTCTAATGCCGTTAAAAAACCAAATCCAGATTTTGGATCAACATCACGACCATCTGTAAAAGCATGAATGTAGGTGTTTTTAAGTCCGAAATCGTTGGCAGCATCAATCAATCCAAATAAATGCTTAATGTGTGAGTGTACGCCGCCATCACTTAATAAGCCTAAAAAATGAACATCTTTATTATTGTTTTTTGCATAATTAAAGGCATCCACCAATACTTTTTCGGTATTTAAAGTTTTGTTTTTAACAGCTAAATTAACTTTAACCAAATCTTGATACACAATTCTACCAGCGCCTAAATTCATGTGGCCGACTTCGCTATTTCCCATTTGTCCTTCTGGTAAACCAACATGTAAACCATCGGTTCTCAAGGTAGCGAAAGGGTATTTTTTATATAAAGAATCTATGAAAGGTGTATTTGCATGATCGATAGCTGAAACTTTAGGATCTGGAGAGTTTCCCCAACCGTCAAGTATCATTAAGATGACTTTTTTATTCATTGTTTTTAACATTTTTAACAGAATTCAAAGATACTGAAGTTTGGTAGAATACGATTAAAAAACGAATTGAAAAACACTGGGAATCTTCATTTTTAAAAGAAACTTAAAAAATATGAAATCCGTTAAAAATATGTGAATTAAACGTTAAAAATCTGTTATAAACTATTTTTTGTGTAACAGAATAGAATTTTAGTCGTCTCTTAAATATATCAAAAAACGAATCATTAATCAAAATCAAAAAATCTTTCATCATGAAAAAAACAATCCTTTTTTCTGCAATCGCATTATGTTTCTCTATGGGAACTGTTCATGCAAAAACAGCCAATTTAAACGTTGAAAATTATAGCGTATTACCCGTTTTCAAAGTGAATTCATTTTGTGTTTCTATTGCTAAAGGCGATATAGAAACTGTTAAAAAACTATTGTCGCTAGGCGAAGATGTGAATCAAAAATCTAATGGCATGACCCCAGTTATGTATGCTGCTAAATACAACAGAACTGAAATTTTAGAACTTTTAATTGCCAAAGGAGCCAATTTAAAAGCAAAATCTGATAAAAAAATGACGGCAGCTGACTATGCGAAATTACATGGAGCTACCGATGCTTATGCTATTATTGAGCAAGCATTATCAAAAAAATAATTAGAATCTTTTTATGAACTCATCTTGACTTTTTTAGAAAATAGGAAAAGTCAAGATGAGTTCTATATGATTATTTTGAGTTAGTCACTCTTAAAACCCTGTATTTCAGGGTTTTTTTTGTATTTAGAAATAGCTTCTCTAATTTTTTCTATTCTATTGTTTGGGTCTGGGTGGGTGCTTTGAAATTCAGGAATTCTATTAGGACCTGCGGCGGCTTTTAAAATTTCCATAACACCGATCATTTCTTCTGGGTTATAGCCAGCTTTAATCATAAAGAGCACACCTAAATCATCACTTTCCAATTCGTCATCCCTACCGTTTGTAAGTAGGGTGTTTTGCCCAATACCGGCTACCATTTCGCCCATATCGGCACCAACAGAGCCAGCAGTTGCTAAGCCTTGCCAATAGTCGCTTTCTGCTATGCGTTCGGCACTATGCCTGCCTAAAACATGCCCAATTTCATGCCCCAAAACGCCTGCGAGCTGGTCTTCGTTTTCCAATTTTGAAAATAAAGCATACGTGATAAAAACTTGCCCTCCAGGAAGCGCAAAAGCATTTATGGTATTAGGGTCTGCCAATAAATGAAATTCATATTTGTAAGGTGTTTGTTTTGCAATGCTGTTATTAATTAATTTGTTGCCAACATTATCAACAAAAGCCTGATATTCGTTATTAGGATATAAACCACCGTGTTGTTGTGCCATTTGCGGAGCGCTTTCTAACCCAATAGCAATTTCTTCGTCTGAACTCATTGAAATGGTTTGGGTTCTCCCGGTATAGGGATTTACTTCTTGTTGGCTATATCTTTTAAATACGAAAAAGAGCGCAATGGCAGCACCAATTAATAGTCTAATCTTCAGGTTTTTGCTTCTCATTTTTTTTGCTTCTTAAAAAAAATAAAATTACTAAGAAACTGTTTAAATTTTATC
>LLBY010001628.1_pt1 | contig 10198 bp, 6 predicted proteins | sample 1489401 | NCBI WGS metagenome assembly LLBY01 (sample SAMN04092656, study PRJNA295927) | soil metagenome | biome: Soil prokaryotic community; feature: Bulk soil; isolation source: soil from tomato rhizosphere | host: tomato cultivar Hawaii 7996 | place: South Korea | collected 2011-11-01
GAGCTGGGCAATGCCACGGCCTGCCACCATCAGGATCAGCGTAGCCACCATCGGCTGGATTTTTGCTCTGGAAACCAGGAGTCCATTCCACAGACCACACAGGGTCCCGGCTGCCAGGTCAGCCAGGACGATGAGGGGCAATGGGGTATTTGTTGCATTCCTGGTCAGGATGTCGTTTGTGATCAGCTCATTTCCCAGAGCGGGGTTGATCAACACGGCACCCATGGCGGCCGAGATCGCGATCACAGCACCCACAGAAAGATCGACTCCCCCGGTGGCGATGACCAATGTCATTCCTATCGCCACCAGCATGAGAGGCGCACCGTTGTTAAAAATATCCACGAGGTTACCGTATAAACGCTTTCCATAGACAGGGTCTTCGATAATGCCAAGTTTGAAAAAGCCCGGCTCCACGAGGGCGTTAAACGCAAGAATAATGATCCAGGCGACAAGCGGCCAGAGTAATCGGCTTTCACTCATTCGTTTTAGCACGGAAGTCTGTTTCATAGTTCGCCTGCCATCGTATGGATGAGAGTCTGATCGTCCACGCCGCTCGAATATTCGGCAACCTTTGTTCGATCACGCAGCACTGCAACACGATCACTGACACGCAGCACCTCCTCCAGTTCAGAGGAGATAAACACACAGGACTTGCCTTCCTCTGCTAATTGCATCACCAGCTTTTGGATTTCTGTTTTGGCTCCCACATCAATCCCTCGCGTGGGCTCATCCAGTATGAGAACCTGGGGATTGGTAGCAAGCCAGCGGGCAAGGATTACTTTCTGTTGATTGCCGCCGCTTAGATTCTTCACCAGCTGCTCTGGGGAAGGTGTAACAATGCCCAATAATTGAATATACTTTTCGGCGATTTCATTTTGTTTCTGCATGGAGAGATATTTGAACCACCCGTAACGCGCCTGCAATGCCAGGGCGATATTTTCGCGGATCGTTAGATCTCCAAGGATTCCCTCCGCCTTGCGATCTTCGGGGCACAGAGCGATTCCGCGCTTGAGAGATTCCAGGGGGGAAAACGTATTTACCTTCTCGCCGCCAACCATGAGCGAACCGTGATTCGGAGTGTCGATCCCAAAGATCAAACCTGCCAGCTCGGTGCGTCCCGAACCCAGTAAACCTGCAATCCCCAAAACTTCATTCGCACTTAATGCAAGATCCACCGGCTTTAGCGAGCCCGTCCGTCCCAGGCCTTTTGCTTCCACTACATACTGTTTTTCCTGCTTTGCTTCCTCATGGGATTTCTCTCTCGACAGCGCATCCAGTTCGGTCAGGCTGCGTCCCAGCATTTTAGCGACCAGTTCGACGCGCGGCAGAGAGGACGTGTCATAAGTACCTACCAGTTTCCCATTCCGCAATACGGTAATCCGATCTGCGATCTGATACACCTGATCCAAAAAATGAGTGATGAAAATGATACCGAGGTCTTCGTTCTTTAACTTGCGCATAACATCGAAAAGCAGATTTGTTTCGTGCATATCCAGACTGGAAGTGGGTTCGTCGAGGATGAGGACCCTTGCAGACAGGACTTCGAGTGCCCGAGTGATAGCAACCATTTGTTGAATGGCAACCGAATAATTACCCAGAGGCTGTGTGACATCGACGTCGAGACTCAACCGGTTGATCGCCTTTCGAGCCAGTTCATTCATCTTCCGCCAGTGAATACTTCCAAACCGATAAGGTTCATGTCCCAGCATGATGTTTTCGGCAACAGAAATATTGGTGCAGAGGTTGACTTCCTGATACACTGTGCTAATACCCAGTTCCTGCGAATGTCGGGGCGACCGCACCTGCACCGACCTTCCATCCAATTCGATAGTGCCTTTATCCAGTTGTTCCACACCCGTTAAGACTTTGATGAGGGTGGATTTTCCGGCGCCATTTTCCCCCATCAACGCATGGATTTCCCCGGATCGCAATGAAAAGTCGACGTCCTCCAGGGCGATCACGCCCGGAAAGCTTTTAGCGATCCCCGACATTTTTACAATGTTCTTTTCTTCCATCATAGAAGGTACCTGTCTGTCAGCATATAAGGGCAGGATAGAGAAGCGACGTTGCGCGCCGCTTCTCTATCGACCAAATCAGTCCTGGCGGATATGCCGAGATTTCACTCTGTCGGGCTTAGTACTGACGAGTCGGCAGTAATTCGGCTGCTTTGTCAGGATAATAGACGGTCTCATTGGTGAGCGTTTCCGGCTCAACCGGCTCGCCATTCATGAGATTGAGAGCCATCTCAAAGACCTGTGGGCCAAGCAGAGGATTGCATTCTACATCCGCCTGGAACCAGCCATCCACCATTGCCTGGAAGCCACCGCGGGTGCCGTCCACAGACACAATGAAGAGATCGCCCGGCTTGACGCCTGCTGCTTTCAAGGCTTCAATAGCACCGATTCCCATATCGTCATTGTGAATGAAGATCCCCTGGAAGTCCTCACCTGGCTTGTACTTCTGCAGGAAGGCCTGCATGACCGGGAGAGCCTCAGCACGGGTGAAGTTGCCAGTCTGAGAGTCAATAATCTCGATGTTGGGATTGAGGTCTGCCCGGAAGCCTTCTGCCCGCCCGACGGCTGCACCGGAGCCGGTCGTCCCGGAGAGCTCAAGGATCTTTGCGCCATCCGGGAATTTCTTGTTGAATTCGGCAGCCGCGCGTTTGCCTTCCAGGACCATATCGGAGCCAATGTGAGCGGCATACAGGGACGAATCAGCACTGACACTGCGGTCTACGATGATGACCGGAATACCGGCATTCTTGGCTTCTGTCAATACGGCATCCCAGCCATCTTCCACCACCGGCGGCAGAGCAATCACATCCACACCCTGTTGGATGCAGGCGCGCATGGCAGAGATCTGGTTTTCCTGCTTCTGCTGGGCATCAGAGAAGATTAATTTGGCGCCCACTTCCTCGGCAGTCTGTTTGATCGAAGCTGTATTGGCTGTGCGCCAGTCACTCTCTGCGCCAAGTTGGGGGTAGCATAACGTCATATCTGCATAGGTCTTTTTTCCACCGCCAGCAGGTTCGGCAGGAGCCTGTGGTGCAGCTGGCGCGCCACAGGCTGTGAGCACGAGACTGGCAAGCATGACAGCTGCTAAGAGGTTATAAAGCAATTTCTTTGACATGTTCTTCTCTCCTGTTAGAGCGGCTATGTTCTTTCTGATGAAACGTGGATACGCTATAATCAGGGCACGCGAAGGTGCCTTTCGTTGAGGGACATCTCTCGCCGGGAGTGCTTGCTTGGCGACGCGAATCAATAAGCGAGCACTTCCTCTTTTTTGTTCGCTTTCATGCTATCTCAGCGCTGGCACCTCCTTCCCGGGATTAAGTATCAAGGAGAAGATATGATCCATTTGGAGAATTGACTTATAAGGCTGACACTCATAGACTACACCGGTATCGTTTGAAAATCCATGAGTTCTCTTTAGGAGGAAGTTTGTTTCCTTACGATGTGAAGAAATGAAAATTGCCCCACCCTGGCGAGTGGGGCAATTTTTTTAGATAGAAGTTAAATTTCTTTTGATGGAATCAGTATTTCCGTGTGGGTAAGACCTCAAGGGCATCTTCCGGGAAGAAGATCGTTTCGATGGAGCGCACCCTCTTGGGAACCGCCTCGCCATTGACCACTCTCAATGCCAGCTCAAAGAACTGCGGTCCCAGCAACGGATTGCATTCCACCGTTGCGTTCAATTTCCCGGCGATCATCGCTTCGAACGCACCCCGAGCCGCATCTACCGAGACGATTTTGATATCGACACCCGGGCGTAGTCCATACTCCTCAATCGCCTGGATTGCGCCCGTGGCCATGTCATCGTTGTGAGCAAATACGGCCGTGATTGTCTTGCCATATCTTTCTAGGAAGGCTGCCATTACTTCCTTGCCGCGGGCGTGTGTGAAATCCCCTGATTCCGAATCAATAATACGCATCTCCGGGTAATCTTTCAAGACCTGTCGGAATCCCATATAGCGGTCGTTGGCAGGCGCGGAACCCACCGTCCCGACCAGCTCAACAATATTTGCTTTTTCATTCACAAGATTCACCATAATACGTGCTGCGTTGCGGCCTTCCTCAAGAAAGTCTGAGCCCAGATAAGTGACATACAAATCTTCTGGTACGGCTGCCCGCCGGTCCACCAGGATGATGGGGATACCGGCATCTTTTGCCTCCCGGAACACTTCATCCCAGCCTGTTTCAACAATGGGCGCGACCCCAATGACATCTACTTTCTCGACAATTAATTTGCGAATGGCCTCGATCTGGTTGTCCTGTTTTTGCTGAGCATCAAAAAAGCGCAGTTCAACCCCCAGATTTTCCGCTGTTTCCTTAATGGAAACAGTATTCGCCACACGCCACTCGCTCTCTGCGCCTAACTGGGAAAAACCAACGATCAGATCCTCATAGGTTTTTTGGGGATGAGTGTCCGGCGTGGAATCAGTCCGAGACGGGGAGGGCGCCGTAGGTCGTGGTATGCAGGCCAGAAGTCCCAGAGGGGAGGCGAGGAGTACCAGGAAAAGTAAAAGGTAGGAATTCTTCATAGAAACATTCCTTAAATGTTGCAAAGGCCCTCTTAGCCCGGACTGTGGAGTGAGTCCTGGTAGTGAGCAACAGTCTCCCCTTTTGCCGGGATCACCAGGGTCACGCAGGTGCCAGCCGCATATTTGCTCCGGATTGACAAACCGTAAGGTTCTCCGTAATACAGGCGGATGCGTTTATTGACATTGCCAATTCCGAAACCACTTTCGAGCTTGATATCGCCTGAGGTGTCCTCCAATTCGGCCCGCAGCTGGGCAAGTTTTTCTGGCAGGAATCCAATGCCGTTATCTTCCACTTCCAGCAGTACTTCATCGCTGTTCCGTCGTCTGGCGCGCACAATGATCGTGCCGCCCCGCCGTTTGTTCTTGATCCCGTGGTAGAGAGCATTCTCGACCAAAGGCTGGAGGAGAAGCTTTAGAATCGTATTCTCAGAGACATCTTCTTCTACATCGATCTTGAAATCCAGGATATCTCGATAGCGCATTTTCTGAATGGTGAGGTAGCTTCGGATTCGCTCCACTTCTTCACCGATGGTGATCCAGTCCATGCCCTTGCTGAGGCTAATGCGAAAGAAGCTCGAAAGCGCGCTGACGATCTTCACCACGTCGTCCGTCTTCTTGGATTCTGCCATCCAAATGATCGTATCGAGCGTGTTATAGAGAAAATGAGGATTGATTTGGGCCTGCAGAGCCCGCAATTCCGCTTTCTTGAGGTTCTCTTGCTCCTTGATCTTCGAGTCTAAGAGTTCCTTGATCTTTCCAATCATGATATTGAAACTCAGGCCAAGCTCCGTGATCTCATCCACATTGTCACTGGTCATCAATGCCTGCAGATCGTTCTTGGTGATTGTGGTTGTCACGTCATGTAATTTTTTGATCGGCGTATAAATACTCTTGGACAGAGCCCAGGCTGCCACTACCGAGAACCCCACTGCACTGATGATCAAGATAATGGACAAGATCTGCCAGCGTACGTAACCCTCACGCATCAGCTGATATTGGCCCTCGGTACGGTTGACTTCGTATAAAACATAATTCTGAACGACATCTTCCATGACGGAAGTGGCAAAACGGATGTTTTCCAGTTCTGCTTCATTCTCGGCCGCCGTGCTGTTGTGGGCGATTTTGTCGCCCATCTGGTCGACATATTCTCTTAACGTTTGCACGGTTCGAAGGATCAGATCCAGCTTGACCCGGGCGCGCTGTGAATCGGTGTTCTCCATCATCAAGCGCACTTTGGTATCGACGTTATCCAGGATCTCGTATTGTCTTCCATCCGCAAACCGGATCTTCCCCGCCACGATCTTCCACATTTCGTTGTCGATGTCAGGCTTGATGCTCCCACTGATGCTGTTGGCCGTGGTGATGTTCGAGATGATGGCATCGTACTGGCGGCTATAGCTCAGCACCTGCAGCATGGAAACGACGTTCGTGGTTCCCATCAGGAAGATCACGATACACAACGAAGCCAGGATCTTGGAACGGATGGACAGGTTGGCGCCGGCTACCAGATCGGCCAGCCATCGCAGCGACCGGAGCGGGAGGCGGTTGGTCGAGCGCGCCTGGGCGCGGATTCCGCTGAGGAACTGCCTGAGACCAGGTGAGGCTGTTTTTTGGGTCACGTGGCTCTCCTGTGAGGGGACTATGCCTGCGATCGAAACTCGAGGGGGGATAGCCCGGTATTCTTCTTAAAAACAGAGCTGAAATAATGGGGATCGTTATAGCCGACCTGATAAGCAATCTCGGCAGACCTTAACGTGGTCATCCGGAGCAATTCCTTGGCTTTGCCTATGCGGATCTGCGTCAGGTATTCCTTGAAGGTCTGGCCGGTTTCCTGGCTGAACACTGCACTAAAATGACTGGCGCTGAGATTAGCCTGGGCGGCTACCTCGTTCAGAGACAGTTCCGGGTCGGCGTAGTGATGCTCGATGTACTCTTTGGACAGGCGGATCAGAGGGGCATGCTGTCCATTTGGTTGGCTGTCGCGATACGTCAATCCAAGGGAAATAATCTTATAAGCCTCGTCGCGTAATTCTTCCACCGATTTGACCTGAGACAGGATCGTCTCCATGGAATTCAGTTCAGGCAGGACCCTGTCCATATCCCCTCCCAGCTCATGAATCAGCTTGGCCGTTGCAAGGATCACATCCACAAAAACATAGTTTTTGATCAGAGGCGATTTCAGGGTTGTCTCGCCCAGAGGGCGAAGATAAGCACGGAAAAAGTCGTCGAACTCATCTTTCGCCCCGCAGCGCAGATAATTTTCGACGGCTGTTTTATCCAGCTTGAGTAACTCTCCCCGCTCAAGCAAAGCATTCGGTCCGCCCTCGCGCGCATTCATCGGATTCTGGATTTGCACCAGTGCATCGACAAACGACTGGCAGATGTCTGCAATGCGGTCTTTCGTCGCGCCGACTCCGGCGGTCAACTGGTAGCGCGTCTCTGCCACCACCTGACGGATTTCATCCAGTAACAAGTCGCGTTCTTCTTCCAGATATTCCGGGGTGCTGCCCTTCATAATGAGAATAATGTCATCCCAATCCCTCTTCAGCACAAACACATCCGGATTCCGTTCGGCAAGCTCCGTGAGAGCGCATTCCACCCGCTGGTATTCCTCGTGATCGTACTGCTCCGAGCGCTCGCGCAGCTCTAGCTTCAGGATCACTACCAGATAATGCCGGGCGATGAGATCGATCCCCAGCATCTGCCCCTTTTCGATAGCCTCCACCGGCGAGACTGCGCCGACGATCAGCTTGAACAAAAGTCGTTCGCGGAGCATGGCTCGATGATCCTCCATCTGTTCCTGGAGTCGTTTCAGGTGATCCTGTTCCTTCCGTTCCTGGTCCAGTTTCACAGTCAATTTCTTGAGAACCGATTGAAGTTTTTGAACGGTGACCGGCTTCAGGAGATACTCCGTAACCCCCAGTCCGATTGCTTTTTGGGCATATTCAAATTCATCGTGGCCGCTGAGGATAATGATCTTGACCCAGGGCATGCGCTCCCGCACAATTTTGCTCAACTGTAAGCCGTCCATGAACGGCATTTTGATATCGGTGATGAGCACATCTGGCTGAGCCGCGCGCAGTAGCGGCAGGGCCATTTCCCCATCGGCTGCCTCACCGCAGAACTCAAAGCCATTGCCGCGCCAGTCTACGTTATCCCGGATGCCCTCACGAGTGATGATCTCATCTTCGACAAAAAACACCTTGTACGACATAGTCATCCTCCGCAGCCTTAAACATTGTACTCCATACAGATGCTCACGGCACAAAACATTTCAAGAGGCGATACGTGCCAGCGGCCCCAGCCGAAGCCGGAGTGACATAAATCTTTTTTCAGCAGGATAGATATCCTTGACTTTATGGCGATTATAGGTAGAATGTTATCGTTCCCGTTATCGATAACGGGAACGATAACATTATAACCCATTATGCGTGCAAAAAACGTGCGTGCAACGATCAAGGAAGTCGCTTCTGTGGCGGGGGTATCTACACAGACGGTTTCCCGCGTGATCAATGAAAGGCCCGATGTCACTCCAGAAACCAGGAAACGGGTACAGGATGTCATAAAGAAGCTCAGCTACCAGCCCAGCGCGCTCGCACGCAGCCTGATCAGCCAGCGCAGTCATACCCTGGGGGTCGCGATTGCCGGACTCAAGCATATTGGCCCCTCCCGCACCTTGAGTGGGATCACCTCGGCAGCCGAAGAGGCGGGCTATTCGATCCTCCTCAAGGAACTCCCCAGCTACGACACGGAAGATATCACGCCGATCTTTCAAGCCTTTCTCTCTCGTCACGTCGATGGGATTATCTGGGCTGTGCATGAAGTGGGTGACAATCGAAGCTGGGTGGTTAACACGCCCCTTACCGACATCGAGGTTCCTCTGGTCTTTTTGACGATGGAGCCTCGCGAGCATCTCTCCGTTGTCTACATCGATAATTATCTGGGCGGGCGGATGGCGATGGCCCACCTGCTCGAGCAGGGCTACCGCAGGATCGGGCATATCTCCGGCCCACTGGATTGGTGGGAGGCCCGTCAGCGCATGGCCGCCTGGCGCGACGCGCTGACCGAATCCGCTCTGCCGTCAAACGACTCGCAGTGTGTAGAGGGCAACTGGTCCTCAGCCAGCGGCGCCCTCGCCATCGAAAAGCTGTTCGATCAATTCTCCGATATGGATGCGATCTTTGTCGCCAACGACCAAATGGCTCTCAGTGTCCTGCAATTCTTCGCGGAAAAAAGGATTCGCATCCCGGAAGAGATGGGCATTGTCGGCTTTGACAACATCGCCGAATCCGCCTTTTTCTCCCCCCCACTCACGACAGTTCAACAGGATCAACATCACGTCGCGAAAGTCGCAGTCGCCGAAGTCATCAAAATCATCGAATCAGGCTGGCAGGATCTGGAGCCTGTGGAGCCCAAATCTATCGTATTGCCGCCGACGCTTGTGGTGCGGCAAAGTTCATTGCGGTACACGGAAGGAGGTCCAACGCAGGGAAAGTAACTCGTTCGCAGAAGGATGGAAGCACACACTGTGGCCCATCCCGGTAAGGCAGCAGACTGATCGTCGTGCGATCGTCAACATGCTCTTGCCAAACCAGCACGATAGCACAACATTCAATCGATCAAGGAGAAGAAAATGTCCAGAAAGTTGGTATTTACACTGGTGGCGGTCCTCATGCTTGCCAGCTTGATTCTTTCAGCATGTGGCGCGCCTGCCGCGACGGAAGCTCCTGCGGCAGATAAATTATTGGTCGGTATCTCCATGCCCACCAAGAGCTCAACCCGCTGGATCTCTGATGGCGAGAGCATGGTCAAGGAATTCGAAGCCATGGGCTATGCCACCGACCTACAATTTGCTGACAACGATATCCCGAACCAGCTCGCCCAGATCGAAAACATGGTCACCAAGGGTGCCAAGGTTCTCGTCATTGCAGCCATTGATGGAACAACCATGTCCGACATCCTGCAGAAGGCTCATGACAGTGGGGCCATCGTTATTTCCTACGACCGTCTCATCACCAAGACCCCGAATGTCGACTATTATGCGACCTTCGATAACTTCGGCGTGGGCGTCATCCAGGGCACCCAGCTCCTCGAAGGACTTGGCCTGAAACCCGGCGAAAAAGCTCCCGCTGGTGTTGGTCCCTTCAACGTCGAACTCTTCGGTGGCTCCCCCGACGACACCAATGCTTTCTACTTCTATGATGGTGCCATGTCCGTCATCCAACCCTTCATTGACGACGGCACGATCGTGATCCCGAGTGGTCAGATGGGTATGGACAAGGTGGGTACTTTGCGCTGGCTCGCTGCCACCGCCCAGGCCCGCATGGATAACCTTTTGAGCGCGTACTACACTGACAAGAAGATTGACGCTGTGCTCTCCCCGTACGATGGTCTTAGCATTGGTATTCTCTCCTCCCTCAAGGGCGTTGGTTACTGCACACCTGAACTGCCATGCCCCGTTGTGACCGGACAGGATGCAGAAGTTGCTTCCGTCAAGTCGATCATCGCTGGCGAGCAGACCTATACCGTGTTCAAGGACACCCGTGTTCTTGCCAAGCAGGCCGCCAAGATGGCTGACCAGGCCCTGAAAGGCCAGAAAGTTGATGTCAACGATACCACGACCTATGACAACCTCGTCAAAGTTGTGCCTTCCTATCT
>LLBY010017668.1_pt8 | contig 10189 bp, 17 predicted proteins | sample 1489401 | NCBI WGS metagenome assembly LLBY01 (sample SAMN04092656, study PRJNA295927) | soil metagenome | biome: Soil prokaryotic community; feature: Bulk soil; isolation source: soil from tomato rhizosphere | host: tomato cultivar Hawaii 7996 | place: South Korea | collected 2011-11-01
GGCGCTGGGGCGGGCGGGGCCCGGGGGACTGCGCCAGAAACCGAGCCGGGACGGGCGAGATCATGCGAGCCCTTCGAGCTGCACCGTGAAGTCGTCCGCCCCTCCGAGGCGCATCTGAGCGCGGAGCTCGTCGGTGAACTTCCGATAGAGCGCGCGGCCGTCGTCGCCCGGGGCGGCCTGGATGTTCACCGTCCCGATGGTCATGTCTCCGCCGCGCCCCGTCGTGAAGCTGCCGTGCGTTCCGCCCAGGATGCCCGACAGGAGTCCCGAGTCGGCGTCCGTCGCCTGGAACTTCCGCAGGGCGTACTTGAACCCGCTCGGCGAATTGATCGAGTTGGCGACGCTGTCGATCGCTTCGGCCGTTCCGGATGCAGCGTCGCCGAGCGACTCGAGCTCCGCGACGACGCTCAGGAACTCGTCGATCGAGAGGTCGCCGAGCTGGCTCACGTCGAACGTGCCGGCTTCGATCTGCCCCAGGACCCCCTCGGCGAATCCTCCGATGGAGTCCAGGCCCAGCCGGGCGACGGTGGTCCCGAGCCCCGAGATCCCGCCCGGCAGGCTCTGCGCGAGGGCCCGCTGCAGCTCCGCGAACTGGCCGGCGGGGTCGTCGATGTCGAGCAGGCCCATCCGACGGCGTGCGAGGTCGAGGCGGCCGGAGAGGCCCACGAAGGGGTTCGTCTCCAGGACGCCGAGAAGCTGCTCGAACCCGGCCTGCGTGGTGGGCATCTCGAGGCCGAGGTCGCGCAGCACAGCGCCGAAGTCGTCCATCGTGAGGCCGACCGCCTCCAGCTCCCTTCCCAGCGCCTGCCAGAGCTCGAGTGTCGACGTCGCGGGCCCGCGCAGCGTCGCGCCGATCGCGCCCTGGATGCCGGCCACGGTGCCGCCCGCCTGGCCTCGTAGTGAGGCGAAGATCGCCTCAGTGTTGGCCCGGATCGCCGCAGTGTTATGCTCCAGCGCGCTGGGTCCGAAGAGGTCGCCGAGCGCGGAGAGGACCGTCGAGGCCAGCGACGTGATTGCGCCCGAGAGGAGGTTGGCCGCCGCGCCGGACAGGATCTGTGTCGGGTCGAAGCGGGCCTTCACCTCGTCGAGCACACCGCGCCCGAACTCGCCGAACTTCTTGGCGAGCGCGCCCGACTCCTTGGTCAGGGGCTTCAGGTTTGCCGCCGTGTTCTCGACCTCCTTGGCGAAGGCCTTCATCTGGCGCTCGCTCATGGGGCTGAAGCCGAGCCGCTCTGCGAGCGCGTTCGTTCCTGATCGGACCGCTGCGGGCCCTGTGATCTGGCCCAGGACCGGGAAGAGGTCGACGTCGGTGAGGTTCCGCGGAATCGTCCCCACGTCTCGGCCGAGGTCGCGTGGCGTGGGGATGCGTGGGCCACCCTGAGGCCGGGCGAGGATCTCCTGGATGGCCTGTATCTCGCGGCTCGTGCGGCGCAGGAAGGCGAGGTTGTCTTCGTTGAACGGGTTCTGCCGGAGGCCCTCGCGCAGGATCTTCTGACGTCGCTCCAGAAGTGCGACCTCGGCCCGCAGGTCCTCGGGGCTCATCCCCGTGAAGCTGCGCACTCCACCGATGCGGTCGGCGAGCGTCTCCGCGGACTTCGTGGCCCGGTCCAGCACGTCGGCGAGCCCGGAGAACACGGTCGTCAGCCCTCGCATGGCGGGACTGCCGGCGATGAGCACGATCTCGCCCAGCTCCGCGCTGAGGCGTTGGAAGGAGTCGCCGAGATCCTCGGCTTCTGCCTGCGGACCCTTGGTGGCGCGACCGAGGTCCTCCATCGCCGCCACCGTGCGGCGGATAAACTCCTCGGCCGTGATCCCCAGCGCCTGAATCTCCTCCGTGGCTGCCGTCCCGAAGGCCTCCTTCAGGACCACGCGGATCTGTGGCACCCGCTCCGCGATCTGGTTGATCTCCTCGGCGGTCACCTTCCCCTTCGAGGCGATCTGCGTGAGCGCGAGGATGACGCCGTCCAGGTCCTCCTTCCCACGCCCGACGGCCGCCAACGCGTTCCCCATCTCGCGTAGCGCGTCCTCGGCGAGCTGGGCCGACAGTCCGGCGGCCTGGAGGTTCGTCGATCCCTGGACGACCTGCTCGAAGCCAAGGCCGGGGAGCATCGCCAGGTCGCGTAGGCGGGCGAGCTGCCGGTGCGCTTCCTGGCTCGAGCCGGCTACCGTCGAGAGTCCTCGAGCGAGAGAGTCGAGGCGCATCGCATCCCGACTCGTTCGACCGATGGCGGACATCGCCGTCGACACTCCGATGAGCCCGGCGGTGACGCCGGCGATGCGCTTGCCGAACGCGACGAACCGGGTATCGGCCTCCTTCAGGTCGTTTCGGAGGCCCTTCAGGTCCCCCTCGATCGCGACAACCAGCCTCTCCAGGAGCATGAGCTACGCCTCCGCGAAGCGAGCGTTATGGCCGAGAGACCAGGCGCGGAACACCGCGTAGATCTGCTCGTCGCTCTGGGGTGGGGGAGCGAGCGACGCGAAGAAGTCACTCGGCTTCGCCGGGGCGGCGCCCTTGGCCCGGTACGGGTTGACGATGCACGCGGCGAGGACGCCCGCGCGGAGGTCCGCGCGCCGCGCCTCGGCGTCCTGCAGGCGCGTCCGTGCGCCCGCTGCGATCGCGAGCTGGCGCGGCGTCATCGCTCGGAACTCCGATGGGGCCAGGCCGAGCTCGCCCACGGCGATGCCGAAACAGTCATGGAACGTCAGCCCGCGGCCTCGGGCGCCTGAGGGCCCGCCGTTTCGGACTCCTCTTCGCGCTCCGGGTTGTCCTCGGCCTGGGGCACGCCTCCACCTATGATCTCGGTGAGCGCCTTCGCGAGGGGCTGCACGCTGCGCAGCGTCATGAGTGAGCCGAGGGTCCGCTTGGTGAACGGCGGGTCCTCGAACCGATGCGCGGCATACGCGACCGAGCAGGCGTACGCGAGTGCGAGGAGGGTCCTGGCCGACGGGGCCGACTGCAGCGAATCGACCACCTTGAAGAAGCCCTCGCCGGTCTCACGCTCGACGATCTCTGCTGCGTTGAAATCGAAGCGCAGGCGGACCCTCTCGGTGCCGAGCTGCACCGTGGTCTCGTTGACGAAGGTCGCTTCGGCCGCGCGCATCTCGGCGGCGTTTCGGAAGGGGGGTTCGTGGGGTTCCATTGTGCCTCAAGGTGAAGGATGAGAAGCAGCGTATTCGCGGGTGGCCTGGAGCCAGACCTCCACGAGAGCGTCGTAGGTTGCCGAGACGCGGAGCTGGGCGAGCGGTTCGCCCGACTCCTCCCATTCGGCCAGCGCGACGAGGAAGTCCGTCGAGGCGTCCGCGGTGAGTTCCCATGCGGTTGGCCACGCGCCGATGCCCGGGGGTGTGAGGTGGGCGACCGCATGGGTCAGGTTCGTGCAGATGCGCGTTCCCATGTCGCGGCGCTCACCCCGAGTCGTCGAGGGCCCTCGCGCCTTGCTCATAGCAGGCCCCGGGGAACGGGCACACCGCGGCGCCGGGCCTCGTGGACGATCGCGAGCCGGCGCTGCACTTCTTCGCGGGGGTCCGGAGCGCCTGGCCAGTACACGCCGCCGACGATGCGCTTCGCCGGTGGATCGGGGGCCGCTGGTTCGGGCACCTCGGGTTCCGGCGCGGCGCGACGGCCGAGCTCGGCAAGCCGACGGAGCATCACCGAACGATCCCCGCTGCTCTGGACGCAGTTGCGCCGCGCCTGCGGAGCGTGCGCTTGGTAGCGGACTGTGCCGTGGAGTGAGTCATGCGGCCGCTCCCGTGGTGCCCGGGCAGGGCTTGCCGGCGAGGTCGTCTGAGAACCCCACGACGCCGGTCCCGAGCTCGAGCGTCTCCCCGGTGTACGTGCCGTCGGCGTCAACGAAGAGCACGCGCGGGGGAGTGCGCGGAGTAGGCGCAGCCCCGAAGTGGAAGCCGCGCAGGGCGACGGGGCCGGTCCAGCGCGCGAGGCTCACGAGACGTTCCTCGGTCGGCGATGCGCTCCGGTCGCCCAATGCGGATTGTTCCGGACGATGGCGACGTGGCGCCAGGCCAGGGCGAGGAGCTCACTGTCGTGCACCTCGCCGTCGCGGGCGGCCACCACAACGGCCTGGGCACACTCGGCGGTGTGCTCCAGGAGGTCGCGATCCGACATCCTGGTTATCGGAGACGCGGTGCTGTCGCCGACGCCGAACCTGAAGCGCCCGGCGTCGAGGTCCCGGGCCCAGCGTGCGAGGCTCACGGCTCCGGATCCACAGGAGAGTCCGACAGCGCCTCGAGGAGGCGAACGGCTTTGTCCGTCAGCACGCCGTGCAGGATCGCCGCGTGCTCCGGGGACCCCCGCGTCACGAAGCTCCGGTCGCGGAAGATGATCGCCTGAGCGGTGAGCGTGCGAAGGTTCTCCCGCAGGTAGCCCATCAGGAGATCGCCGATCTCGTCCGACTTTCCGGCCTCGACGCGCGCCTGCTTCCTCCAGCGCTGCACGGTGGACTTCGGCAGCCGGTACTGCCGGGCCACCTCGGTGACGCCCTGGCCGGCGAGCAGCGCGGCCATGACCGTGGCGCGGAGCGAGGGGTCGTGGTGCTTCGCCATCAGGCGGTTTCCCCTTTTTCGGGCCCGGTTGACCCGTTTCGGCACTCCGCGCTCACGATCTCGAGACCTTGCGGTTGGCGTTGTCGATGGCGCGGCGCAGCCGCTCGATGAACTTCGGGCGCTCGTCCTCGAGCGCCGGGAACAGGTACGGGCGCGCGCGCTGGTGCCTGGTGCCGAACTCCACGTAGGGCGCGTAGCTGACGTTCGTGCCGACGGCGGCGGATGCGCCTTCGTCGGCCGACCCCGCCTTCGCCTTCCGGCGGATCTCGTGCGCGAGCGAGTTTCGGAGGCGGCCAGTATCTACCGGTGCGCGGCCCTTCGCCGTCGCTTCGATGTTGACCACCGCGCGCTTGATCTCGCGGTTGAGCGCGTCGGCCTCTGCCTCGCCGAGTCTCTTCAGCTTGGAGCGCAGCGACTGGAGACCGCGGACCTCGGCCCTCACGTGGCTTTCCTCCACTGGCCCTCGGCGGCACTCCAGTTCGACGGACCTACCCGCTCGCTGGTGAACAGCCGGAGGCTGGCAGGCGCCTCGATCTCCAGCACCTCCGGGCCCATTCCAACGACCCCCATCACCGGCTCGCGCCCGTAGGACGCCACGAGCTCGTAGACGTTGAGGCGCTCGGCACCCATCCCGATCTCATGGCCACCGGCAACGATCGTGTCGCTGCCCAGGTGCCACTTCTCGCGCACCACGGCCTTGAGCTCCTCCCAGGTGCGCGTCTGGTCCTCCTCCAGCGTCGAAGACTCACGCCCGGCCCAGGCTTGGGGCTGGATAGGTACAGGCTTGGATAGGCTTAGGCTTGGACTGCGACCGTTCCGGGAACCGTTTCCGGAGGGCTCGCGCAACCGTTCCTGCAACCCTTCCGCGACGGTTGGCGGAACCGTTTCGGGAACGGTCGTACGTCTCACGCCCGCCCTCGCTGCGACGGCATCCAGGAGGGGCTCGAAGTGCTCGGTCTTCTTCCCGCCGGCACCGGCGCGCTCCCGGGCCGTCTCGCCCGCGGTGAGCAGAGCCGCGAAGAGCGGCGTGTCCGGGACCGACTCCAGTTCTCGTATGGCCGCCGTGGCGACGTTGCCGTTCGCCGGCGGGTCGTCGACGATGACATCTGCCACGAGGACGACCCTCGCCCCGGGATCCCAGGAGACCCCCGCCGATCCGTCGAGCTGCTCCAGAGCTTCTGTCACGCGCGCCTTCTCCCACTCCAGGTCGGCGGCGACGTACAGCGGCTCGAGTCGGAAGAGGCCAACGCGGCTACGGTGCGAGCACGTGCGCACGTACAGAGCGAGCAGGCGCGCGTCATCGCCCAAGGGGCGAAGCTCAAGCCACAGTCGGTCGGCGACCCGTGCGTACGCCATCAGCTCACGGCCTCCCTCGCGGCGCGCACGCCGCGCCAAGCTCCGATATCGACCGGCCTGTGGTCCGGCTCGGTCTCGGGCGTCGCGCCCTGAGCGTCTCGGAACGCGCGGAGCGCCGCGCGCGGGACGCGCCACGCCTTGCCGCGGAGCTTGTAGCCGTCGAGGAGCTCGGCGATAAGCCAGCTCCGGACCGTGCTCGGCGAACGCCCCATCTCGACGGCGACCTCCTCGACCGTGAGGTCTCGAGAGGGCAGGGAGGACGCGGCCTCGCCTTCCGAGTCGAGTAGGGCCACCAGGTCGGCGCGCGTGAAGGTCACGGCCGCCTCGTCGGACGGCAGCGCGGCGGCGAGCTGGCGGAGGCGCTCGTGGATCGTCACGCGGCCCCCACGGCTTCCCAGGCAGACGTGCAGCCGAACGGGCGCACGATCCTCTCGACGGACCGGGCCAAGGACTGCGCCCTCGCGGCCGGCCGGGCCCGCCCGGCGCGACCGGAGTGAGGCGCTGCATCCCCCTCGTGAGGAGGGGCGGCGGGGCGCGCTCGTCGGTCGCGCACCCGCCGCGGTCCTCGGGTGATCATGAGGGTCGAGACGCGATTGATTCGGCCCGGGAACGCATCGCACGTCGGATCGCCTCCGAGACTGTGACGCCCTCGGCCAGCGCTATGAGCCGCCACTCGCGAGCCTCGTCGGGCGCGACTCGAACGGCCACCAGGCGGTCCCGCTTCCCATGCTGCATCCGGCCTCTCCGTATAACGCAATCACGCAATGACGTGACGGAGTCTAGGCCATGTTATACATTCCTCAATGGGGTAGGCTGCTCGACTTCGCCACGCAATCGCGCAATATCGAGGTGTCTTCCATGGAGTTCGACGAGTGGGCCCGTCAAGTGGCCAAGATCCAAACGGGCGACCCGAACGACGACGACTTCCTCGGCCTCGTCAGGGAGTCCCCAGGCTGGCGCCGGCTGTTCGACGAGGGGAAGAGCCCTCGAGCAGCCTACAACGAGGCAACCATCCGTATCCGGTTCGCCGACTGGGACGATGACCCGCCGGACCTCACGGCTGACGAGTGGCACGAGTTCCGGGTGCGGCTTCGACAGGAGATGGGCCGCGCATTCACGAGCCAGCAAGCCTTCGCCGACGCCCTGAGGGACCAAGCGAAGGAGGTCCGCGGAACGAGCCTCCGGAGCATCGTCAACTACCTAGGTGGCGACACGGTGCCGAGCCTAGCGTGGATTCGCAGCGTGGCCGGAGTCCTCGGCGTGCGCCCCCAATGGCTGGCGTTCGGTGACGGCGGAAGGACCGAGCAACCGCCCCCGCCCCCCCCGTTCAGTTACTTCCTCAACGAGGAACGCGGGGTGGCGCGCGCGATCTTCCAACACATGAATGCGGATTACCTGCGGCCACTTCCATGGACTGCACGCGACGTCATGCTGCGGTTCCTGTGGGACTACTACGAGGAGCGCTCAGGCATCCCCTCCGACTACGAGCTCAGGCGCACGACACGTCGCTTCTTCGCGCCGGTTCTCTCGGCCGTCGCCCGACAGTCGTACTCCGAGGCCGTTGCAACCACGCTGACGCTCGCGGCGAGCGCCTACCTGACCTCCGGCCTCGCGGGGCGCGCCTGAAGGTCGTCACCGCGTTGCCACCATCGCCGTGAGTCGCTCGCCGAGCTGCTCGCGGTGCTGCTCCACCCGGTACTCGACCGCGTCGGCCCGGTAGGGGAGCCGCGGCGCGTGGCCGTAGATGCGCGCGACGAGCTGCGTGCCTCCGTGACCCATCTCGCGCGACACCCGGTCGCGGGGGACCTCGACGTAGTCCCACGAGTCGGGGGCCGCAGGGTCCATGCCCGGGCGCAGGATCCGCTCCACGGTCTGGAGCCTCGCCGCGCAGTAGGTGTGCCGGAACGCCCGCGAGCGGACGGCGCCAGGCTCCATGCCCGCGAGCTCCGCCATCTGGTCGAGGCTCTTCCGGAGGTCCCGCACCTTCTCGCCGTGCGCGGATGAGAAGAGCAGCCCCGAGGTGCGCGGCGCGTCGCCCCCGAAAATCCATCCCTGGAGCACGTCCCGGAGCTGGGGCCAGAGGGGGACCGAGCGGCGCGACGTCGAGGTCTTCAACCGCCGATGCACGTTCGGACGGAAGTGCACGATGCCCCGGTCGAAGCTCACGTCGTCGACATCGAGACCGAGCACCTCGGAGTACCGGCCGCCCGTGAGCAGGAAGGTGGCGATGATCGCGTGCAGCCCGGGCGTGGCGTTGAGTCGGTCGCGCTGCTCGAGGATCCGGGCGGCCTCCAGGAGGAGCGCGGCGTCCGCGACCTCGAAGAAGTGCGCCTCGGTCGCACGCACGGTGGGCGGCTTCTCCTGCAGGGCCGACACGGGGTTGTAGCCCGGCGCGACGTGGCGACCCTCCTGGGCGCGGCCGTAGAGCCCGCTGAGCGCGTTGAGGTAGTGCCGGACCGTGCCGGGCTTCCGCGTGCCATCCCCCGCGAGGTCCTTCATCCACGCGCGCACGTGGTCGGGATCGATCGTGCGCGGGTCGCGGTGCTCGCCGAAGTACGCGAGGGCGACCGCCAGCCGGTGCTCGAGGTCGCTGAGGTGCTGACTGGAGAGGTCCGCCTCTTCCTTCCGGACGAGGTGCCGCTGGATCAGCTGGGCGAGCGTCGTGGGGCGGACCTCGTCGAGGGCGTCGACCCCGGCGTGCTTCCGTCGCTTCTCCTTCAGCTCCTCGAGGCGCGCGTCGTAGAGCGCGACGGCGATCGCCGGGTCGGTCGTCCCCCAACTCTTGCCCCGGGGCGCGAGCGCCTCGCGGCCGCCCCCCTCCACGTCGTAGCCGCGGAAGTCGCCGTAGAAGCGCCCCGCGCGCGAGAAGATGAGCCGCTCACCGAAGCGCTCCCGGTCCTCCTTCGTGACCGCCGGCGCTCGTCGCTTCCGCTTCCTGGTCCTGGCCATGCTCCGCCCTCCATCGGTTGACCCGAGCAGAGCGCGGCGGCAGGTTGCTTACCGGCCGGTCCCTCGGGACTGGTTCGGCGGGGCGGCCTCCGATGTGCTCACCACGGCGGAGCCGCCCCGTTCTGTGCCAGGAGGTTGGCACAGTTCGCGTCAGTCGGCAAGCAGTTTCTGGCACAGTTTACCGGACGCCGGCGAGTTGGACGGCGGACGCGAGCGCGGTAAAGTGTTGTAGGAGAAGGACTAGCAGGACATTCGCCCTCGTAGCTCAGGTGGATAGAGCGACTGCCTCCTAAGCGCCCCACTGGCGCCAGTGAGCGTCAGGGAGCCGCGGCCCGCCTAGGGTCGACGCTCAGCAGGATGCGCCATCGAGGGGGAGCGTTGGCGCAGTCCTTGGCGCAGTTCTTCTGGGGCGTTGCTATCGCGGGTCGAATCGGTGCCGGCAGTCGCGGCACTTCAACGACGCGCCGAGACCGGCGGCAGGGTGCGGCCCCACACTCCCGCACGCCGGACACTTCGGCTTGTCGGGGCACGCGGGGTTGGAGCACTCCGGCTCGATCTCGCCCCTACCCGGGCGCATCGTCGCACTCCCGATCGTAGGGTACCCGCATCGCGGGCACGGAAGCGTCGTCACCGCTCGAGCGCGTCCACGCCCATCTCGATGTTGCGGAGGTGCTTGGTCTGCTCCTCAGCTTCGGCGAGCAACGCCACCAGCGTCTTCCCGATGACGTAGAGCAGGTCTTCGATTCTTGCGTTCGCGGGCTCGTCCTCTTCCGCCTCGCCGTGGTAGTTGCTCTGCAGCTCTTCCCCGAGCGCCTTGGCCTTGCTCATGGTGTCTCGCCTCCATTGTCCTTGGGCTCCTCGGCCCCGCGCTTCCGAAACCAGTACGCCGGGAGGTTGGTCAGGATCATGCGAGCGAGCTCGCGGTCCTCGGCGATGCTCCTCGACGACGAGTCGTGCAGGGTTTCAGCCATCTCCGGCGACGGAGCGATCGACACGACGAATCCTGGGTCCCTGATCGTCAGTTCCGAGTCCCGGAGCTGGCGGAGAAGCTCGCAGGCACTGTGCAGGATATCCGGGCGATCCAGCGGAGGAACCTCCAAGGCCTCCCACAAGACGTGCAGCGTCAAGAGGAAGGCCGAGAAGGCCAACCGGGCCTCGTCTGACTCGCCCCGCACGACTCAGCGCGTCGCCTTCCGGAGGGCCGCGGCGAGCTCCTGGAGCTCGGCCGCGCGTTCCGTGGCAAGCTTCGCGATCGCAGCTTGCCAGCCGTCGGGAGGTGGACGGTAGGAGGGGGCCGACGGATCGACGCGAGCGCGTCGGAGCC
>LLBY010005586.1_pt1 | contig 10180 bp, 5 predicted proteins | sample 1489401 | NCBI WGS metagenome assembly LLBY01 (sample SAMN04092656, study PRJNA295927) | soil metagenome | biome: Soil prokaryotic community; feature: Bulk soil; isolation source: soil from tomato rhizosphere | host: tomato cultivar Hawaii 7996 | place: South Korea | collected 2011-11-01
CGAAGTTGCCGTCGATCTGGAAGGGCGGATGCGAGTCCCAGAGGTTTTCGTAGGTGCCGGCGGAGCCGCGGACGCCGTGCTCGACGAAGCGCAGTTGGTTGCGGAGGAGGCGGTGGGCGCGGTCGCCGTCGCCGAGGCGGGTCCAGAGGAGCATCTTGTGGGCGAGGGCCCAGCCGGTGCCGCCGTCGCCGCGGGCCTCGAGGGTGCGGGCGGCGGCGCGGGCGAGGTCGGGCGTGCGACGGGCGTCGATCTCGGTGCCGGGGAAGAGGCCCCAGAGGTGGGAGATGTGGCGGTGGTGCGGATCGGTGCTCACGTGGTCGCGGCGCCATTCGCGCACGCCGCCGTCGGCGGCGATCTCGGTGGGGGCGAGGCGGGCGTCCAGGTCGCGAAGGCGGGCGGCGAAATCCTCGTCGCGGCCGAGCGCGTCGGCGGCGCCGACGGCGTAGGAAAACACGGCGCGGACGATCTGGTTTTCAAAGGCGGAGCCGACGGTCATGTGGGCGGGGCCGGCGGGGGTGTGGAAGGCGTTTTCGGGGGAGCTGGCGGGCGAGGTGACGAGGAGGCCGTCGCGAGGGTCGGGAACGAGGATGGCGGCGTAGAATTCGGCGGCGCCTTGGAGCAGGGGATAGACGCGGGCGAGGAAGTCGCGGTCGCCGGTGAAAAGGTAGTGGTCCCAGAGGTGTTGGCAAAGCCAGCCGGAGCCGGTGGGGGTGGAGCCCCAGGAGGCCTGGCTTCCGGGGGCGGTGAAGTCCCAGGGGTTGGTCATCATGTGGGCGACCCAGCCGGGGGCGTCGTAGTAGGCGCGGGCGGTTTTTTCGCCGGGGGCGCGGAGGGATGCGATCAGCCGGAAGAGGGGTTCGTTGAGCTCGCCGAGGGCGACTGGGTCGGCGGGCCAGTAGTTCATCTGGACGTTGACGTTCAGGTGCCAGTCGCCGTTCCACGGGGTCTGGACCTCGTCGGCCCAGAGGCCCTGGAGGTTGGCGGGGAGGCCGCCGGGGCGGGAGGAGGCGATGAGGAGGTAGCGGCCGTAGTCGAAGTAGAGGGCGGCGAGGCCGGGGTCGGAGGCCTCGGGGGACTCGAAGGCGAGCAGGCGCTGACGGAGGGGCAGGGCCTCGGCGGCGGGATTGGCGGGCCCGAGCGTGAGGCTGGCGCGGCGGAAGAGGGCGGAGTGGTCGGCGACGTGGCGGGCGCGCAGCTCGGCGACGGAACGGGCGGCGGCGCGGTCGAGAATGTCGGCGCTGGCGGCGGCGGGATCGTCGGCGCGGCGGCCGGCGAAGGTCTTGATGTCGGTGATGGCGGTGACGAGCAGGCGCACCTCGTCGGCGGCCTCGACGCGGATGCGTCCGTCGCCGGCGTCGGAGACGCGGCCGCCGGTGGTCTGAACGCGCACGCGGGCGGCGTAGCGGACACCGGGGCGGCCGTGGAGCTGGCCGCTCATGAGAAGTTCGCCGGGGCCGGCGACGCGGGTCTCGGACTGGGCGGGGCGGTCGAGGCCGACGGTGAAATCGAGTTTGCCCGGTTGGTCGGCCCGGAGGTGGACGACGATGACGTCGTCGGGGGGCGCTGGAGAAGACCTCGCGGGTGAAGCGGACGCCGTCGCGCACGTAGGCGACCGCGGCGACGGCGGAAGCGAGGTCGAGCGAGCGCGTGTAGTCGGAGATGTTTTCACCGCCGACGGCGGGTGCTTCGGGAGCGGCCGGATCGCGAAAATCGAGCCACAGATTCCCGAGAACCTGATAGGTGCCGTAGAGCCAGCGTTCCCCGGGGGCGGAGGTGAAGCGCTCGTCCATGAGTTGCTCGGCCTCGACGTAACGCTCCTCGGCGAGGAGGCGGCGGATCTCGGGGAGGCGGGCGTGGGCGTCGGGACGGTCGTGAACGGCGACGCCGCCGGACCACATGCCGGACTCGTTGAGCACGATGCGTTCGCGGGAGGGGTCGCCGAAGAGCATGGCCCCGAGGCGTCCGTTGCCGACGGGGCAGGATTGGGTGAAATGGCGCGCGGGGGACTCGAAGCGCAGAACCTGGGCGTGAGGGGAGGGGGCGACATCGGCTCCTGCGACGCAGTGACTTGTGGAGGCGGTGGTCGCGAGGAAAAGGGCTGCCACGGAGAAAAGGGGGGAAGAGCGGGGCACCGGGGGGCTTGAAATATCCGAGATTTGGTCTTGCAGGGTGGGGACTGGCTGCATTTAACCTTAAATCATTGCTTGAGCCGTCGCATGTCAAGCGTCCGTTTTACCTCCGTGAGACCCCGTTCCCGTTTCCCTATCATCCTTTCGCCGTCACTACTTACCGCGCTTCTGTCCGCGGCGGTGCTGACCCTGCTTTGGTTGCTGTCACCGACGCGCTCGACGCAAGTGTCGGCGCCCGAGGTGGTGGAGATTTCCTACATGGGGCCGGGCGGTCCCGTGTCGGGCCCGTTGGACGACATGGTGAGGGCGTTCGAGGAGGAGAGTCGCCGGGCGCACGCGGCGGATCCGTCGAAGCCGATCTACCGCGTGATCAGCGGGCAAAACGCCTCGCGCGGCATGACGAGCGATCCGACGCGTTTCCTGCTCGGCGTGGCGGGCGGGATGCCGCCGGACGTGATTTACTTCGACCGTTTCGCGGTGGCGGAGTGGAGCGCGCGGGACGCGTTTCACGACCTGACGCCTTTTATCAAGCGCGACGCCGAGGCGGGGCATCCGGACACGGTGCGCCGCGAGGACTATTATCCGGCGACCTGGGACGAGGTGGTCTTTCGCCATCCGGTGACCGGCGCGGAGGGGCTGTATGGCGTGCCGGACGCGTTCGAGTCGCGCGCGCTGATCTACAACAAGGACTGGCTGCGCCGCGCCGGCTACGTGGACGAGCGCGGCGAGGCGCGTCCGCCGCGCACCTGGGAAGAGCTTTCCGACATGGCGGAGAAGTTGACCGAGCGCGACGAGGCCGGGCGCATCCGCCGGCTGGGCTTCGCGCCGCTGGCCGGGGCGGCGACGCTCTATCTCTACGGCTGGCAAAACGGCGCGGAGTTGCTGAGCGAGGACGGGCGCACGGTGACGCTCAACCACCCGCGTTTCGTGGGTGCGCTGGAGTGGGTCCGGTCGGTGTATGACCGCGTCGGCGGCATCGGCGGGGTGGCGGCCTTCGACTCCGTGGCGCAGGGCGGGGAACTCGATCCCTTCGTGGCGGGAAAAATCGCGCTGAAGGTGGACGGCTTCTGGACGGCGCAATACGGCTTCGCGCAATACGGGGACCGCGTGAACTACGGCGTGGCGCCGATGCCGATGCCGGCGCGCGAGCTGGCGGCGGGCCGCGCGCCGGTGGGCTGGATCGGGGGCTGGTGCTACGCCATCCCGCGCAAGGCGAAACATCCCGAGGCGGCGTGGGAGCTGGTGCGTTTCCTCGCGTCGCCGCGCGCGCGGAGCATCCAGGCGGAGAGTTCGCGGCTGTTGGCGGAGAGCCAGGGGCGCATCTACGTGCCGTCGCAATCGACCCACCGCGAGGTCAACGCGGCGAACTTCGCCCGCTACGTGGAAGGCAACGCCGCCATGCCGGAAAATCTCCGCGACGCGGTCCAGGTGTTCAACGACGCGGTGGAGGGCTCGCGTTTCCGGCCGGCCACGCCGGTGGGGCAACTCCTCTTCAACGAGAGCATGTCGGCCACCGACGCCGCCTGCCACGGCGCGCTGTCGCCGCAGACGGCGCTCGACCAGGCGAACGCCGCCGCGCAGCGCGAGCTCGACCGGGTGCTCGCCCCGCCGCGCGGCGGGCCGGTGGACTGGTCGTGGCTGGGCTGGATCTACGGCGCGCTGATTTTGGGCGGAGCCTGGCTGCTCTACAAGTGGGACACCTCCGCGTCGGTGCGCGCGTCTGTTTCCCGCACGCTCGCCGCGCTGCGGCTGGGGCGCGACGCGGAGCAGGGCGGGGTGATCGAGGGCGCGGGGGGCGGCTTGTTTCGCCGGCAGTGGTTCGGCGGTCTCCTCTGCGCGTCCCCCTGGCTGATCGGCTTTCTCGTTTTCACCGGCGGCCCGATCCTTTTCTCGATCATCGTCAGCTTCGCCGACTACGACATCCTCCGGCCGGCGACGTGGACGGGCGTGGACAACTACACGCGGATGTTCACCGAGGACACGCTCTTCGGCGTGTCGGTGGTCAACACGCTCTACATGATGATCGGCATCCCGATCGGCCTGGCGCTCAGCCTCGGCATCGCGCTCCTGCTCAACCTCGAGGTGCGCGGCGTGGCGCTGTGGCGCACCTGCTTTTATCTGCCCTCGATCGTGCCGGCGGTGGCCTCGAGCATCCTCTGGATCTGGATCTTCAACCCGCAGGCCGGGCTCTTGAACAACTTCCTCGGCGCCTTCGGCATCCAGGGCCCGAACTGGCTCCAGGATCCCGCCACCTCGAAGGCGGCCCTCATCCTCATGGGCCTGTGGGGCGCGGGCGGCGGCATGGTCATCTGGATCGCGGGCCTCAAGGCCATCTCGGAGAGCTACTACGAGGCGGCCAACATCGACGGCGCCACGGCCTGGCAGCGTTTCCGGCACATCACGCTGCCGATGATTTCTCCCTACATTTTCTTCAACCTGATCATGGGCGTGATCGGCACCCTGCAGATCTTTTCGCAGGCCTTCATCATGACGCAGGGAGGGCCGGTCAACTCGACCCTCTTCTACGCCTACCACCTCTTCAACCACGCCTTCCGCTACCTCAACATGGGCTACGCGTCCGCGATGGCGTGGGTGCTCGTGCTCGTCGTTTTCGCCCTGACCGTCGCGCAGATGAAACTCTCCAAAAAATGGGTCCACTATGAAGGCGAGTAAACCCACCTCCGCCCGCGCCGCCCGCCGGCTGCGCGATTTCTGGATCTACGCGCTGCTCATCGGCGGCTCGGCCGTCTTCATGTGGCCCTTCCTCTGGATGGCCTCGGCCTCGGTGAAGCTCGACCGCGAGCACTTCGCCGACGGGGCCGGCCTGCTGCCGCAGCGTCCCGTGCCGCGCGCGGCCTCGCCCTACGTCGAGGAGCGCCGCGTCGCCGGCTACGAGCACGAGCGCCTCGAGGAACAAGTGCCGCACCTCGTCGCCGGCCTGCGCGCGCACGCCATCGTCTGGCCCGAGGGCGTGGACGCGAACCAGGCGCTCGACCTGCTGGCGCGCGGCCTCTTCCGCCGCCTCGCGGGCTTCGCCGCGGCGGAGTGGTGGGAGCTGCCCGAGCAGGAGCTCGCGGCGCGCCTCGGCTCGCTGCTCACGCCCTCGATGATCGAGGCGGAGCGCGCCGCGCTCGGTCGCGGCCTGGTCTTCGGTCAGCTCGTGGCGCTGAGCTACGATTTGGAGGAGCAAACGCTCGTCGCCCCGCAGGCGGCGGCCGAGGCGTGGACGCTCTCCGGCCCGGCGCGCGCGGCCTTTTTGCCGGCCGCCTCGGAGCCGGGCGTGGCCGCGCAGGGCCGCCTGCTCGCCTACGATTTCGCCGAGGGCGACCGCGTGCGGCTCGTCGGCGCCTTCGCGCTCGGTTTCGCCCCCGGCCGCCTGCACCGGTTGCAACTCGCCTTGCGCGCCGACGACACCTGGCACGCGTTGCACTTCCTGGTCGAGGTTGGCGGGCGTCGCTACCGGGCCGAGCGTCCCGCCGATCTCGGCGACGCCCAGTGGACCACGATCTCGTGGCAACCGCCGGGGCCGGACGATCTCACGAACAAACAAAAAATCTGGACGCTCCTCCGCGACGAGGGCCCGGCGGAGACGGTCGCCGCCGGGGATGATCGCGTGACGATCATCCTCGAGCTGGAGCGCCGCGGATTCTTCGGCGCCTGGTGGGCGAAGATCGCGCGCAACTACCGCCTCGTCTTCGAGCACATCCCCTTCGGCCGCTACATGGCCACGAGCCTCTTCCTCGTCATCCTGCAGGTTGCCGCCACGCTGTTTAGTTGTTCGCTCGTGGCCTACAGCTTCGCCCGCCTGCGCTGGCCCGGGCGCGGCGCGTGTTTCCTCATCATGCTCGGCACGATGATGCTGCCCAGCCAAGTGACGATGATCCCGCAGTTCCTCGTGATCCGCGGACTCGGCTGGTACAACACCCTGCTGCCGCTCTGGGCGCCGGCGCTTTTCGCCAACGCCTTCTACGTCTTCCTGCTTTGCCAGTTCATGCGCGGCATCCCGCGCGATCTCGAGGAGGCCGCGCGCATCGACGGCTGCGGCGTCCTGCGGATCTACTGGCACGTCATGCTGCCGATGGTGCGGCCCACGCTCGTGGCCATCGCCATCTTCACCTTCATGGGCGTCTGGAACGACTTCATGGGGCCGCTCATCTACCTGCAGGACCAGCGCCTCTACCCGCTCTCGCTCGGCCTCTACGCGCTCAACGTCCAGAACAGCCTGGGATCGAATTCCATGAGCCTGATGATGGCCGGCTCGCTGCTCATGACGCTGCCGGTGATCGCGATCTTCTTCTTCGCGCAACGCTACTTCATCCGCGGCATCGCCATGACCGGCATGAAAGGCTGAGCCGATCCGCCCTCCCTTTTCGCCATGCTCCGTCTGCTCCGCCACCGCCTCCCGACCCGGCGCCGCCGACTGCCGAAACCTTTTCCCCGCATTCTCCCACATATGTCAGAATCATCCCCTTCCCGCGTCCGGTTCCGCTGCGACCGCGTGTATCACGGTGGCGACTACAACCCCGACCAGTGGCCCGAGGCCGTCTGGGACGAGGACGTGCGCCTGATGCGCCAGGCCGGCGTCAGCATCGCCACGCTGCCCGTCTTCGGCTGGCAGGCGCTCAATCCCGCCGAGGGCGTCTTCGCCTTCGAGTGGCTCGACCGCGTGATCGAGCGGCTGGACGCCGCCGGCATCGACCTTTGCCTCGCCACCGCCACCGCCGCCCAGCCCGCCTGGGTGGACCAGAAATACCCCGACGTGCTCGTGGCCGACGAGCACGGCCGCGTGCGTCCGCACGGCAACCGCCACACCTTCTGCCCCAGCTCGCCGAACTACCGCCGCCTCTCGGCCGACCTCGTCCGCGCCATCGCCACGCGCTACGGCCGGCACCCCCGGCTCAAGCTCTGGCACATCAACAACGAATACGGCGGCAGCTGGCCCAACTACTGTTACTGCCCGCGCTGCGCCGAGGCTTTCCGCGGCTGGCTGCGCGAGCGCCATGGCTCCATCGGCGAACTGAACCGCCATTGGAACACCGCCTTCTGGGGTCACGCCTACGACGACTTCGCGCAGGTCGAGCCGCCCTACGCCCACGGCGAGGGCTCGATCATGGGCCTGCGCATCGACTGGCGGCGTTTCCATTCCGAGGCGCTGTTGGACTGCTATCTCAACGAGGCGAAAATCTTGCGCGAGATCACCCCGAAAGTGCCCATCACGACGAACCTGATGGGGGCCTTTTTCCCGCTCGATTACCGGCGCTGGGCCCCGCACCTCGACGTCGTCTCCTGGGACAACTACCCGATGTGGGACGATCCCGCCGCGACCACGGCCTTCAAGCACGCCCTCATGCGCGGCCTGCACGACGGCGAGCCCTTCCTGCTCCTCGAGCAAAGCCCCTCGCACCAGAACTGGGCGCCTTCCTGCCGGCTCAAGCGGCCGGGCGAACTCCGTCAGATGTCCTACCAGGCGATGGCGCAGGGAGCGGACTCGGTGATGTATTTCCAGTGGCGCCAGTCGCGCGGCTGCATCGAGAAATACCACGGCTCCATCCTCGAGCACCACGGCCGGCCCGACGCCCGCGTGTTTCGCGAGGTCTCGGCCCTCGGCGCCGAACTCGCCTCGCTCGGCACGGCGACCCTCGGCGGCCGCGTGCCGGCGCGCGCGGCGGTGCTTTTCGACTGGGAATCGTGGTGGGCGCTCTCCGCCTCCAGCGGCCCGCGCCGCGACCTCGATTATCTGACCGAGGTGCTTCCCTATTACGCGGCGCTTTTCGAATCGGGCATCCAGACCGACGTGATCGGGTGGGACGCCGACTTCGACCGCTACGACGTCATCGTCGCGCCCTGGACCACGATGGTCACGGCGGCGCAGGCCGCGCGCATCGGGGCGCGGGTGCGCGCCGGGGCGAGCTTCGTGGCCACCCACTTCACCTCGCGCGTGGACGAGAACGATTACATGCACGAAGGCGGCGCGCCCGGGCCCTTGCGCGAGGTGCTCGGTGTCACGGTCGAGGAATACGACGCGCTCCCGACGGGCGCGACCAACGGCGTGCGTTTCGAGGCCGACGGCGCCGAGGCCTCGGTCTCCTTCCTCTGCGAACGGCTCTGGCTCCACGGAGCGAACCCCCTCGCGCGCTACACCGCCGATTTCTACGCCGGCGAGCCGGCGATCACGGCCAACCACCACGGCCTCGGCGACGCCTATTACCTCGCCACCAAGCTCGAGCCCGCCGCGCTCGCCGCGTTCCTGCGCCGGGTCTGCGCCGCGCACGGCATCGCCTCGCCGCTCGCCGACGGCGCCCCGCCGCCCGAGGGCGTCGAGGTGAGCGTGCGCCGGGCCGACGGCGCCGCGCCGCTGCTCTACCTCATCAACCACGCCGCCGCCGAGCGCCAGGTGGCGCTTCCCGCGGGCGCGCGACGCGACCTGCTCACCCATTCCGTCTTCGACGGTTCCGCCACCCTCGCGCCGCGCGGCGTGCTCATCCTTCAACCTTTCGCATCCCAGTCATGAAATTCACCGACGGCCAATGGCTGCTTCAACCGGGCGTAGCCGCCCACTATTCCGCGGAGGCGCACGACATCACGTTCGACGCCGACGCGCACCGACTCGTCGTGCATGCGCCGACGCGTCCCATCCGCCACCGCGGCGACACGCTGCAAGGCCCGCTGCTGACGATCACGCTGAGCTCGCCGATGGAGGGCGTGGTCCGCGTGCGCATCGACCACTTCACCAACGGCGGCCAGTCCGGCCCCGTCATCCCGCTCCAGCCGGGCGACGACGCGCGCATCCCGGTGCGTATCGAGAAGACCGATACGCACACCCTGCTTCATTCCGGCGGGATCTCCGCGCGCGTTAAGAACAAGGACGGCTGGGAGATCTCCTTCGAGTCCGGGGGGCGCGTGCTGACCCGCAGCGGCTGGCGCGGCATGGGCTATCTCCAGCGCGACGGGCGCGACTCGTTTGTCCACGAGCAGCTCTCGCTTGGCGTCGGCGAGTGCGTTTACGGCCTGGGCGAGCGCTTCACCGCCTTCGTGAAAAACGGCCAGGTGGTGGAGAACACCAACAAGGACGGCGGCACCGCGTGCGAGCAGGCCTACAAGAGCGTGCCGTTTTATCTGACGAACCGCGGCTACGGCGTGCTCGTCAACGAGGCCGGCCCGGTCTCCTTCGAGGTCGCCTCGGAGAAGGTGGCGCGCGTGCAGTTCAGCATCCCCGGCGAGAGCCTGGAGTATTTCGTGATCGCCGGGCCGACGCCGAAAGAGGTCCTCGCCCGCCTGACCGCGCTCACCGGCCGCCCCGCGCTGCCGCCCGCCTGGTCCTTCGGCCTCTGGCTGTCCACCTCGTTCACGACCGACTATGACGAGGCGACCTGCACGAAGTTCATCGAGGGCATGAAGCAGCGCGACCTGCCGCTGCATGTCTTCCACTTCGACTGCTTCTGGATGCGCGAATTCGACTGGTGCAACTTCGAGTGGGACTCGCGCGTGTTTCCCGATCCGGCGGGCATGCTCGCGCGTTTCCACGCGCGAGGACTCAAGATCTGCGTCTGGATCAACTCCTACATCGGCCAGCGTTCGCGCCTCTTCGCCGAGGGCGCCGCGCGCGGCTACTTCATCAAGCGGACCAACGGCTGCGTGTGGCAGACCGATCTCTGGCAGCCGGGCATGGCGATCGTGGACTTCACCAACCCGGAGGCCCGCGCCTGGTATTCGGCTCATCTCCGCCGCCTGCTCGACATGGGCGTGGACGCGCTGAAGACCGACTTCGGCGAGCGCATCCCGACCGAGGGCGTCGTCTATCACGACGGCTCCGATCCGGTGAAGATGCACAACCTCTACCCGATCCTCTACAACGAGTGCGTCTTCAACGTCCTTCGCGAGGCGCGCGGCGAGGGCGAGGCGGTGCTCTTCGCCCGGTCTGCCTACGCGTCGAGCCAGCGTTTCCCGGTGCATTGGGGCGGCGACTGCTGGTCCACCTTCGAGTCGATGGCGGAGAGCCTGCGCGGCGGCCTTTCGCTCAGCCTCTGCGGCTTCGGCTTCTGGAGCCACGA
>LLBY010069523.1_pt2 | contig 10179 bp, 9 predicted proteins | sample 1489401 | NCBI WGS metagenome assembly LLBY01 (sample SAMN04092656, study PRJNA295927) | soil metagenome | biome: Soil prokaryotic community; feature: Bulk soil; isolation source: soil from tomato rhizosphere | host: tomato cultivar Hawaii 7996 | place: South Korea | collected 2011-11-01
GCAAAAGCAGCATAATCTTTTTTATCAGAAGTATTTTCTTCATCTTTATTTCTTTTTAAAAAGGCCGCAAAATTTTTCACCTCGCCTTTTTTAGTCAGCTGTATATATCCTTTTTTAACTTCTAAAGTTCCCAGTTGCACTTCACCCAGCAATAAGCGCCATACATTAACAGTGGTTTTAATTTCATGAATATTAAACAAAGTATCGGCATGATTAGGAATCAAACTAACATCAGCCAGATACACTCCGGAAAATCCTTCAAAAGCAGCTTTTTTCACCACAAATCTACTGTCATAATCCGCTTCCATTTTGTTAGCCGTTTTAGCAATGATTTGTTGCAAAAGCGCCTCTCTAAAACTAAAAATTCCAATAATTGCAAGTAATGCAAATGCTACTACAATTTTTGCAACTAAGAATATTTTTTGTTTTCGGGTTCTCATAAATCAGTTCATTTTTGGCAGCGAGCTAAAATAATAACTTTTTACGTTGATTAAGAATCTTCCTTTAAACTTTAATAAATACTTCACTTTTCCAGCAGAATAGCATGAGAAAAACCACAACTTATCTTATTATTTTACACTGAGCCAACCAAAACACCCCTAAATCACTGTAAAACAAGACACTAAACAAAAACGTTAAAAAGCCCGTAAACACTGGGCTTTCCGAATGTTTTAGGTTAAATTTGCAGTACAAAAAAAATAAAATTAAAAATGAGAAAAGTTATTTTATCGGTTATTGCCGTACTATCATTTGCGTTTGCAAATGCACAAGAATCAAAAACAGTAAAATTTGGTGTTAAAGCCGGAGCCAATTACGATTGGTTAGCAACAGGTGACGCATCTGTTTACGATTTACGTCCTGAAGTAGGATACCACGCTGGTTTAGTAGCCGAATTCAAAATGTGTGATGAATTTTCATTCCAAGCTGAAGCTTTGTATTCTCATTCCAGCTTTAAATTTGACGGAAACGGAAACACAAGTGGTAGTGATTTAAAAATTAGCGAAATAGCAATCCCTGTTTTAGCTAAATTTCACTTAGTTAAAGGTTTATCAATAGAAGTTGGTCCACAAGCAAGTGCCATTATTGACTCTGAAGCAAAAGGAATTTATGCTAACACCAATTTGAGAAAATATAACATCGCATCCGTTTCGGGCTTAGCTTATGACTTTAACTCCGGAGCATTTGTTCAAGCTAGATACGTTTATAATTTCTTAGACTTAGCATACGGACCAGCAGGAAACAATCGTTTTGGAATCCAGGCTTCTGTAGGTTACAAATTCTAATATCCATTTTCAGAAATAATCCGAAAAACCACGTAAACTGCGTGGTTTTTTTTATACCCAAACCTAACTAACCTAACATCCAAAAAACACATGTAACAGCTCTTAAAAATTTTAATATATTTTTTCGTAACTTACAGCTATCTAACCCAATAGTCTCAAATTATGAAAAAATTAAAACTTTTTAGCTATAGCTTTTTAGTAATCGCTATGCTAATGATGGCCTGCCATGAAAAGCGAAACGAACTGGTTGATTCCTGGAAAATTACCGCTGTTGAAGCTAAGACCACTTTATCCGATTCAGTAAAAAACGAAATCCTAACGAAAGGCACTTTGACCTTTACTAAAGACGGACATGTAAACGGATTTTTGGAAAGCGAAATAAATGACGGCACCTATGCCTTAACCAAAAAAGGAAAAAATCTGGTCATTAAAGATGAAACCGGTACTCCCTACCCTTTTGAAAGCGATATCAGCGATGATGAAGTAATCTTAGTCAGCGACAAAATGAAACTGACACTCACCAAAAAATAAATCTACAAACCACTCTACAGTTAAAAAGAGTGGTTTTTCATTTAAAACTTTTCACAAACTTTTTTATAGCGTTTTGTTTCAAAAAAAAGAACAATCTGTTACCGTAAAAGTCAAATAATTATACAGAAATTTGCTTCTTGAAAAATCAGAAGTAAAATGACACAAATTAGCATTCTGGGTTGCGGCTGGCTGGGACTGCCTTTGGCGAAAGCCTTCATTAAAGAAAACTATTCGGTAAAAGGTTCTACCACCACAACCGATAAAAAAGAATTACTGGAAAATGCCGGAATTTCACATTATCCGATTGCTCTCGAAACCGAAAATTTCTCTGCTCCTGCAGCTGATTTTTTAGCCGGAAGTCCAATTTTAATCATTGCTATTCCTCCTAAATTAAGAGGAAAAAACAAAGATTACTCGGACGCTCAGAACAATTCTTTTGTTCAAAAAATAAAAAACCTGCTGCCTTTTATTGAAAAATCTTCGATAGAAAAACTGCTTTTTATCAGTTCGACAGCGGTTTATGGCGAAGCTAATGCGATGATTGACGAAAACAGCCAGACTGTTCCTGTTACCGAAAGCGGCAAACAATTACTGGAAATTGAACAATTATTATTAGCCAATACACATTTTAAAACAACCATTCTCCGTTTTGGCGGATTAATTGGTCCCGAAAGAAATCCCGCCCGTTTTTTAGCCGGAAAAGAAAATGTCCCTAATCCGGATGCGCCGGTGAATTTGATTCATTTGGACGATTGCATTGGTATAATCAAAAAAATTATTGAGAATAACGTTTGGAACGAAATACTTAATGCTGTGACACCTTTTCATCCAAGCCGAAAAGACTATTACACTCAAAAAGCTTTGGAACAAAAGCTAATTCCGCCAACATTCAACAATGAAAATCCTTCTATTGGAAAAACGATTTTATCGGAAAAATTAGTTCAATTATTAGATTATCAATTCACGCAACCTCAATTATAGTGATAACAAAAGTTAAAACTGCTGTTTCAACAAAAGTTAATGCTATTGGTCTTCCTGTTTTAGCATTGATTTGGGTTGGTTTTTTCTGGGGCACCACTTGGATTGCTTCCAAAGAGGGTGTTCGTTATATTCCCGGAATTCAAATGGCCGCCATTCGTCAATTTTTAGCCGGAGCACTTTACATTCTCTTTTTCCTGTTTACCAAATTGCCCTGGCCCAAAGGAAAACAATGGAACACCATTGTCATTCTTGCCATCCTGAATTTCACCTTAAGCAACGGACTCAGTACTGCCGGAGTAAAATACATCAGTAGCGGACTGGGCGCTATTATTGCAGCCATTTTTCCTATTTGGGTAGTAATCATTTCTTATTTTAAGGGTGAAAAAATTGCCAAATTGGCGGTAACAGGAGTACTTTTAAGTTTCTCTGGGGTTTGCATTATTTTTTATGAATATTTGGGTGATTTCTTTAAACCGGATTTTCGTCTCGGAATTTTGCTTTCGGTTTTAGCAACAATTACCTGGGCTTTTGGAACATTATACACCAAGAAAAAAGCAGCTTCGTACAATCCTTATTTTAGTTTGGGATTCCAAATGTTCATTTCCAGCATTCTGTTATTTGCTTATAACGGAGCTACCGGAATTTCAGTAAATTTAAGCGAAATCCCTGTTGACACATGGCTTGCCATTGCCTATCTGGTCGTAGTTGGTTCACTAATTACTTTTACCATTTTCATCTATTCTTTACAACATCTTCCACCGGAATTGAGTAGTCTTTATGCTTATATGAATCCAGTTGTAGCGGTTTTATTGGGAGCTGTTATTTTTGATGAATCACTAAGTATTTCGATAGCCATTGGAGGTACGGTAACACTTTTTGGTTTGTATTTAGTCAATAAATCATTGCGTAAAAGCCGTAAAAAAACGAACATTTTAATCAAGTAAAACTTCCTGATTTCCAAAAGGGTTTTTGTATTTTTGCAAAAAAAATTCATGAAATCTGTTTTATACAAATACCGAATCTTCATTGGTATCTTTTTTATTTTTTCGGTTATTACGCTTTCTCTTTTTTATAATGCATTAAAACCTCAAAAAACACTTCCCATTTACAATCCTGCCGATGTGAATCCGGAACTGGTGGACAGCACCGTACAATATGTGAGCAAATACCATACAATTGCCGATTTTTCCTTTACAAACCAAAACGGAAAAACCATCACCCAAAAAGATTATGAAGGCAAAATTTATGTTGCCGATTTTTTCTTTACCACCTGCGGTTCTATTTGCCCAAAAATGACCACAAACTTGGTCGAAGTACAAAAAGCCATCATCAACAATCCCAAAGTAATGTTGCTTTCGCACACCGTTTTCCCCGAAGTCGATACCGTGGAAGCTTTGAAAGCCTATGCTCTAAAAAACGGAGTTGATGACCGCAAATGGAACTTGGTAACCGGCGATAAAAAAGAAATTTATACCCTAGCCCGAAAATCCTATCTGGCGGTAAAACTGGGAAAACCAAGCCAGTTATACGATATGGTTCACACCGAAAATTTTGTATTGGTGGATGCTAAAAGAAGAGTTCGCGGTTTTTATGACGGTACTAAAAAAGAGGAAATTAAACGTTTAATTGAGGACATCAACTTTCTTTGTCAGGACAAAAACGACAATTAGAAACCCCAAAAAACAAAAAACATCTTTTTTAGACTTCAATCCGTCTAATTAAATCATAAAACTGATAATAATCATTTCAGTTAATAATTTAATATGTATTTTTGCAATCTTAATTCAATCTAAATAAGACCTTGCGTACCACTATACACTCCTTAAAAAAAAGCGAAAAAGCCATTATCAAAGATTTTGATATTGATATTATTCCTTTAAAACTTCTGGAAATGGGTTGCTTACCCGGAAACACTGTCGAATTACTTCAAATTGCTCCTTTTGGCGATCCATTATATTTGGATGTCAACGGTTCGCACGTGGCTATTCGCGTAGAAACCGCTAAAGAAATTGAAGTAGAATTAATCAATACGGCACTTTAATGATGCATCAAAATATAAACGTAGCTTTAATTGGAAATCCTAACGTTGGAAAAACCTCTGTATTTAATCAATTAACAGGGCTAAACCAACAAGTGGGAAACTATCCCGGAATTACGGTGGAGAAAAAAATTGGTTTTTGCAAATTAAACCACAATATCAAAGCCAATATTCTGGATTTACCGGGAACTTACAGTCTGAATGCCAGTTCTATTGACGAAAATGTAGTTATTGAACTGTTATTAAACAAAAACGACAAGTTATATCCGGATGTCGCTTTGGTAGTTACCGATGTGGAAAATCTAAAGCGTAACTTATTACTTTTTACCCAAATTAAAGACTTAGAAATTCCAACCATTTTAGTCATCAACATGGCCGACAGAATGGAAAGCAAAGGAATTTCATTAGACATTCCGTTTTTAGAAGAACAATTAAAAACTAAAATTGCCTTAATCAGCTCAAGAAAAGCACAGGGAATTGAAGAACTCAAAGAATTAATTATCAATTACAAAGCGCTCACTACCGAGCCTTGCCTGAATGCCTCGGTAATTGACAAAGAATACTTCGACAACCTGCAAAAAGCTTTTCCTGACCAATTATTATACAAACTTTGGCTGGTAATTACGCAGGACGTAAACTTTTTGAATTTGGAACGAAAAGAAATCCAGAGTTCGTTTACCAAATCGCACACCGAATTAAAGCGTTTGCAACAAAAAGAAACCATCAAGCGCTACCAATTTATCAACGAAGTCCTGAAAGAAGGTTTGACCGTAGATTCAAGCATTGCTAAAGATTTCCGTTCCAAATTAGACCGTGTTTTAACCCACAAATTCTGGGGATACATCATCTTTTTTGTGATTCTTTTTGTGATATTCCAATCCATTTTTGACTGGTCATCCGTACCAATGGATTTCATCGACAGTACTTTTGCCTCTTTAAGCACTTTGGCTGCCGAGGAACTTCCTGCCGGTATTTTAACCGATTTAATTTCGCAGGGAATCATTCCTGGAATTGGCGGAATTTTAATTTTCATTCCTCAAATTGCCTTTTTATTTCTCTTTATTTCGATACTCGAAGAAAGCGGTTATATGAGTCGTGTGGTATTTATCATGGACAAAATCATGCGTCGATTTGGATTATCCGGAAAAAGTGTCGTTCCCTTAATTTCGGGAACTGCCTGCGCCATTCCGGCAATTATGGCAACGAGAAATATCGAAAGCTGGAAAGAACGTTTAATTACTATTTTAGTAACACCATTTACCACCTGTTCAGCCCGATTACCGGTTTATGCGATTATTATTGCGCTGGTCATTCCAAATCATCGCATTTTGGGCTTTTTAAACCTTCAGGGACTTACACTAATGTTATTGTATCTTTTAGGTTTTGGAATGGCTATTTTGTCCGCTTATATACTTAACAAAGTCATGAGAACAAGCAATAAAACATTTTTTGTGGTCGAAATGCCCAATTACAAATTGCCTTTGTTAAAAAATGTAGCTATCAATGTAGTGGAAAAAACCAAAGCTTTTATTAGCGGTGCCGGAAAAATCATTTTGGCAATTTCTATTATTTTGTGGTTTTTAGCTTCTTACGGACCGGGAGAAAATTTTAAAAATGCCGAAACAATCGTAAGCAATAAAATTGAAAACAAAACGATTTCAGCAACAGAATTAGACAATAAAGTTACCGCTTTCAAACTTGAAAATTCCTATATCGGTATTATGGGAAAAAGTATCGAACCGGTCATTTCACCTTTAGGGTACGATTGGAAAATTGGTATTGCTATCATCAGTTCGTTTGCTGCCCGTGAAGTATTCGTAGGAACACTGGCTACCATTTACAGCGTAGGAAACAGCGATAACGAAGCAACTATTAAAACCAAAATGGAATCGGAAATTCATCCGGAAAATGGCAATAAAGTTTTCAATTTAGCCACAGGGATTTCCCTGTTGTTATTCTATGCTTTCGCGATGCAATGTGCCAGTACTTTGGCGATTATCAAAAAAGAAACCAACAGCTGGAAATGGCCGTTGGGACAGCTGGTTTTTATGAGTAGTTTTGCCTATCTTACTGCTTTAATCGCTTATCAAATTTTAAAATAAAACAAGATGTTTCAGGAAATCATAGCCTATTTAATCCTTGGGATTGCCGTTGTGTATCTTTTTAAAAAGTTCTTTTTGAAGAAAAAGAAAAAAGAAAAAAACTGCGGAGGTGATGATTGCGGATGTCATTAATATTTTCCGCTCAGGAAAAATTCTTCAAAATTATTTACCGTAAATTCGCAAATTTTATTTCACTTTTGAAAGTGAAATAATTTGCGAATTTGCGGTAGTATTTTTTTAATCTAACTCAGTTTCACAAAAAGATTACTGGCAATTTTATTCGAAATATTTAAAAGTTGCTCTCCCACTTTGATTCGAAGTGACAAATCGAAACTTTCTTTTCCCATAATTTCGATGGCAGAACCCAGAGCAATTCCCTGTTTGTCCAGGTATTTTAAAAACTCCGAAGAAGTATCTTTTACGCCTACGCAAATTCCTTTTTGACCTTCGGCCAACTCTGATAATAATTGCTTTTCTATTTTTGGCAAAAATCCCTGAGCATTCGGAATCGGGTCACCATGCGGATCTTCGGTTGGATTCCCTAAAAAATCATCCAGTTTATTAATGAGTTTTTCTGATTTTATATGTTCTAATTGTTCGGCAATATCATGCACCTCATCCCAGGAAAAATCAAGTTTTTCAACCAAAAAAACTTCCCACAAACGATGCTTTCTCACAATCATTTTGGCTTCTAATTTTCCTTTTTCGGTAAGGCTAACCCCCTGATATTTTTTATAATTCACCAAGTCTTTTTCAGACAGTTTCTTCAACATATCCGTCACCGAAGAAGCTTTGGTTTCCATCGCTTCCGAAATTGCATTGGTACTCACTCCGGAAGTAGAAACAACAGTTAAATGATAAATTGCTTTAAGGTAATTTTCTTCTGAAAAAGTCATTGGATTGCAGATTTTAGATTGCAGATTTCATAAGCTGAAATAAATATCTTAATACTTGATACAACTTACTTAATACTTTTATTTTTTAACAATCAACAAAGGTATCGAAATTTTATGTCTTAATTTATCTACCGTAGTCCCTAAGATTAAATCTTTAAAGCCGGTATGCCCGTGTGTTCCCATTACCAAAATATCAAAACCACCGCTGTTCACGATTTTCGGAATTACCTTTGTAGGTTTACCAAAACCTAACTGAATATTTACCTTGAAGCCGTTTTCAAAAAGCATTTTCTGATATTCTTTTAATAATTTCTCGTCAACTAAAGTTTCGTGGTCGTCAATATGTTCGCCATACACCATGGCTCCAACAGTTTCTACTACGTGAATTAAAGTATAATTGGCTTCTATTCCTCCTAATTCAAAAGCACTGTTTAGTGCAATTTCATCAGCCGAAGAAAAATCAACAGAAACGGCTATATTCTTTTTGGTATAACTTTCTGATTTGGAAAAATGAAGTTTTAAATGGTGAGGTGAATGATTTTGAAAAGCAATTCTGGATTTCGCAATAAACGGTTTAAACACAATGTAAAGCAACAAAATCAGAAAACCAAAAGCCAAAGGTACCACCGTCAACCACAGAACAATTGGATTTTCGGACACTTCCAACCAACCCTGAATTTCATCAAAAACTAATTTGGCATTTAACGAAACAATAATAGTCGCAATAATCCAGGAAGCTATTTGCGTGATTTTTCCAATCTGGAACCCTTTCATTTTTTGTGCATCACTTACAAAATGAATCAGCGGAATAATCGCAAATCCCAATTGTAAACTCAACACCACCTGACTAAAGATTAACAACTCTCCTGTAACTTCTTCGCCAAAAATACTAATTACAATAACCGCCGGAACTATCGCAATTAATCGGGTTAAAATACGACGCACCCAAGGCTGGATTCGTAAATTCAAATAACCTTCCATTACAATTTGTCCCGCCAAAGTTCCGGTAACGGTTGAACTTTGTCCGGCAGCAATTAATGCAACAGCAAATAAAATAGGTGCCCATTTAGTCCCTAATAAAGGTTGCAAAAACTTATGCGCATCCTGAATTTCGGCTACTTCATGCATTCCGCTTTTATAAAATGTGGCTGCAGCCAAAATTAAAATCGCCGCATTGACAAAAAAAGCCAGATTCAATGCAATCGTCGAATCAATAAAATTATATTTCAAAGCCTGCCTGATTCCCACGGGAGTGCGGTCGAATTTTCGGGTTTGCACTAAAGAAGAATGCAAATACAAATTGTGCGGCATTACCGTCGCTCCAATAATTCCAATAGCAATATACAAAGCCGTATCAATTGGCATCGAAGGAATTAATCCCAGAACTACTTTATCCATTTCCGGCTGGGCAAAAATCATTTCGAAAATAAAAGAAACCCCAATCACACTAACCAATGTAATGATAAAAGCCTCCATTTTTCGGATGCCTTTATTGATTAAAAACAATAACAAAAAAGTATCTAAAACCGTAATAAGTACGGCTTCAATAAGCGGAATTCCGAACAATAAATTAATCCCGATGGCCATCCCTAAAACCTCAGCCAAATCACAGGCTGCAATGGCAATCTCCGCCAGAAAATACAATATGTAATTGATAAAGGGCGAATAGGTTTCGCGTGAAGCCTGTGCCAAATCACGCTGGGTCACAATTCCTAATCGGGCACTTAAACTTTGCAACAACAAAGCCATGAGATTACTCATCAACAAAACCCAAAGTAGGGAATAACCAAACTGGCTACCACCGGCAATGTCGGTAGCCCAGTTTCCCGGATCCATATAACCCACACTGATTAAATAAGCCGGGCCAAAAAAGGCCATTATTTTCCTAAAAACTGATTTTTTATTTTGTGTCGAAACTGACTGATGTACTTCTTCAAGTGATTTTCCCATAATGAAACTTAAGTGATTAAGGCAAATATAATTATATTTTTTTGTTACTTAAAATATAATTTTTAGCTTTGTCTAAATTTTTAAAATAAATCAATCTAAAAATAAATTGTGAAAAAGCTAATTTTATTTATTTGCATATTATGGAGCCTATTAACGTTTGCTCAAACAGGCATCAAAGGAAACATAACTTCCGGCGGTCAACCATTGCCTTTTGCCAACATTTCGCTTAAAAACACCAAAATTGCCACCATAAGTGATGCAAACGGTAATTTTTTACTCGAAAAATTCAAGCCCGGAAACCACGAAATCATAGTTTCTTATACCGGATTAAAAACTGAAATCCAGAAAATAAACGTTGCCGACAGCACTATTATCACCTTAGATTTTAATTTAAAAGA
>LLBY010034377.1_pt5 | contig 10177 bp, 10 predicted proteins | sample 1489401 | NCBI WGS metagenome assembly LLBY01 (sample SAMN04092656, study PRJNA295927) | soil metagenome | biome: Soil prokaryotic community; feature: Bulk soil; isolation source: soil from tomato rhizosphere | host: tomato cultivar Hawaii 7996 | place: South Korea | collected 2011-11-01
GAGCTGTGTCAGGTGCTACTCCCGTAGTCTCCTGTCCCTGATCCTGTGCTGGTTCCGCAATGGAATCCTGTGCATAAGCCGGCACTGTCATCATCGTCACGCCGATCAATACAACCTTTACCCGTTTCAATAATTCTTTACTCATCATTGTATAATTAGTATACCACAAAATTGCTGGTAGCTAATCTGGATTTCTATGATGTAAATCATATTTTAGCTGAGACAAGTAATATAGAATTGTTCTAAATAAAGGCTGCCGTCCGCCACAGAGATGGAAATGAGGGATCCGGTGTTAGGTTGTGCTGCGATCGTTGGACGATTGCAAAAATTAATTTCGGGATCAATAATACACCGGCTCTGCCGGGTAGTCGGGTGAGTACCCGAAATCAAAAAGACCGGTCAATTGCGTTTTGCTTTTCTTAAAGGGTGTGACTGAAACAGGCGTTCCGTTATCAGTATAATTGTCCGGCTTCTATAAATATGATTTTAATCATGTTTCTTGAGAAGGGCTGTTTTGAAGTACAAAGCAATACGCGACTTCACCTCCTGAATTGTGATCAGATTGCAAAAAAGCCAGAAATAAAAATTGCTGTTGCGTAAAATCAGATTTTTTCCACTTCTACCTCATTCATAACGAGCTCCACTCCGCAAATAGGACAAGTGCCTGGCTTATCGTATGACTTCTCTCCCTCACATTCCATCGGGCAATAATAGCTGGCTTTCTCCTCTTTCTCATCAGCACCCGAAGAACAGGCGGTAACCACCAGAAAGCCAATAAGTGTCATAAAACTGATTTTAATAAAAATGCTTTTCATGTGTAAAGTGCTTGGTATTCGGGAACAAATTACACAATTAAGGTGAATAATAAAACCTACCGGTCGTCTTCTCTTTGTCCTGTCCATTTCAGCGTCATCATTATTTCGCCTAAGCCTAAATTCTTTCCGTCAAAAACTTCCCTAAAAGATTACCCTGCAGATGAAATCTGTTTCATAATTTTCTTTGCCATATCAACGCTGGCACAATCCTTGCCTTAGGCGGCATCAAACCGGAGCATGTTGTAACACAAGGTCATGCGACAAATATTTAATAGCTTTACAAAAATTAAACACTATGAAAACACTTTTACTTTCGGGTCTGTTTCTGTTGATCATCAGCCCATTGTTCGCCCAAAACATAAACGACCACAAGGTCAATTTCAGTTATATACAGCTTCCTCTTACAAGGATCGACGATAAATTTTCCAATTATGAGGTTCGGGTCAACCACGATTACCAGGCGGCCAATGAAGACAGTATAACTATTCAACGCATGCGCGATGAGGCGGCGATGAGTTTCTATCAGCAAATGGTTGTGGTTTATCAGCGTCAGCGCGATTCGCTGGATAAAGTGCATCTAATGAACTTGTCTGCCTGGGAAAAGAAGGTGAATGCGGGAATTGTAAATCCGGATGGAACGGCACTACCCCAACCGGCACCGCCAGTGTATCCGCAACCACCAATGTACCCAAAGGCAACTGCGCCATTGCTCCATACTGAACTGAACAACAGTATTGTTGACCAATCAATTAGTCTTCAGGGCTATGACAAAGGTCTAGGTGGATTTATCATTACGATCACTGTGCATCCGATTCAACATCAGGCAATAATTGAAACTAAAAAAGGAACTGGAACCGCCACCAAATACGAGTACAAGGCACCTTATATTCTTCCGATAAGTGTAAAACTTGAAACACCAACTCAAGGTGTTTTGTTTGAAGAAAAACTGTTTCAGGGTGTTAAGCATTACACCATGAAGGAGCAGTCCAGTCGCTACGACCATGAATTGTACATGATGGATAACAAGCGCGAATTTTACACCCAATTGGAAGCGTATGCAAGGAATGAGGCTTTTAGTTCTGTAAACAGTATGCTTAACGAGCGCTTCGGATATATGGTAAAAAACCGGACCGCTGAACTTTATTCCGTCAAAAACTTTAAGGACTATGATTATTCCGACGTTACGAACTGCTTTACGCTTACCGTACAAGCACTTCAATTAGTGAAGAATGACCGTGACCGTTCAGGGGCTACGAGTAAAATCGATGAGGCACTCTCGGCTTTGGCGGAGGTTCTTGAAGAAAGCAATCTCTACGATAACAAAGCAAGAATTAATGATAAGATTACAGCCATGCTTCAATGCAATCAGGCAGAACTTCTTGTTTGGAAGGCAGAGTTCGATAAGGCAGATGCGATTGTTAACATTGCTATAAACAGTGGGGAAGGAAAGGCCAAACGGCACCTAAAGGATGAACAGGGCTTTTACGCCGACCAACGCAAGCGCTGGGACGCAAATTATTAAAAAGAAAAACGCCCTTAGAAAGAATCTAAGGGCGTTTTTCTTTAAAGTTTAATGGTTAATCTGGCAAGTAGGTTTCGTCCCGCCTGCGGATAGTAAAAGTTCTCTACTGTCCGCTCGCCACCATAGATATAACCCCATGTGTAGCCGTTGTTTTCGTACAGCTCGTCGAACACATTATTCACCAGTAAGCCAATTGTCAGCTCCTTGAACAGTTTTGCCTTTAAGGTATAGCTTATGGATACATTGGTTGTAAAATAAGCATCCAGCTTTCTTGAATCGTTTGATGTGTTATCCAGATATTGATCCCCAACGTATTTGGAGTTAATGCCAAGCTCCAGACCGGTAATCGGCTCGTATAACAATCCTATAGCGGCTATCACATTTGGTGAAAACGCAAGATCCGTGTTTGAATGCACGATGCTGTCCTGTACGTATGTATCGTAATTATCGATGTATTCGTTAAAGGTGAGTATCTTATTCTGACTGAAGGCCAAATTACCGCTAATGCTGAGATTTTTAAGGATCATATACCCTGCCTCCAGCTCAACTCCAGCTCGGTATGAGTCGTCCACATTTGTTCTTGTGTACGCGCCCACATCGTTAATCTGTCCTGTAAGAATCAACTGATTCTGGTAATTCATGTAGTACAGATTCGCGTTCACGTAAAGATTTTTTCCTTTAAAGCGATAGCCCGTCTCGATATCCATGAGTTGCTCGTGTTTCGGGCGGCTGTTTTTAGTGCTCGAAACAAAATCTTCTCTCACCGGCTCTCTGTTTGCCATGGCCATTGAAAAATACGCGTTGTTTCTGTTATCAAAGTCGATCATGAATCCGGCTTTCGGGTTGATAAAATCGAAGGTGGCTGTTTGTTCCTGAGGTATTATTTCGCCATTCACATCCAGCACCCCTTCAAAGCTATACTCGATGTGGCGCAATTGAATGTCTCCATAATAGGTGATTTTTTTCTTTCTGAATGTTCCTTTCAAATAGGATTGCACTTCAAGTTTGCTCGCATCGTTCTCGTAGTATCTGTCCCGGATAGAGCTGTTCGAGGCATACTCTGCCCAGATCACCTCACCGAAATGTTTTCCCAAATACTGATTAGCGCCTCCACCGAAGGTGAAGTTAATTCCCTTATTCTGAAAAATGAACGAGAATATTCCTCCGTAAAAATGATTATCCAACCATCTCCTCCGAATTAAATCCGTAGTTGTGATTGTATCAGCAGTTAAAAAAAGCGTGTCGAAACCATACGTTGCAAAATCATCCCCTGCGCGATACTGTTCGTAATATCCTCTCCCCCGGGTATAGTGCCCCGCCAGGTTCATCTTTAATTTCTGACTAAAGCGATGTGAAAAGTGCAACTGGTAGTGATCCTGCTGGTAATTATCTACTTCGTTATCATAAGTGTAGTAATTATAGGTTCGACCTGAATTGAGAAGATTTTCACGATCCTCTTCGTAGATGTAGTTTCTGTCGGCGTATTCAATTATGGCGTTTTCATCTCCTTTGATCACGGCTTCCGGTGTTCCGTACCAAGCCTGATACGTAATTTCCTTTCCGGAAAAGATATTTGCCTTCAACTGAGACTTTTTCCCCAACCATGCTCCTGAAAGGTAAAAGGATTTCAGATTTGATGCCGCGCGATCGATGTAACCGTCGGATGTAATTCGGGACAAACGGGTGTCAATTGTAAACTTCTTGTTAATCAGTCCTGAACCGACAGAAACAGAGTTTCTCAGTGTGTTGAAAGATCCTATTGTATTGTCGATTGTACCATAGGCTTCTTTGTTAACGCGATTTGTGTTTACGTTGATACTGGCTCCGAAAGCAGCAGATCCGTTTGCCGAAGTTCCTACCCCTCGCTGCACCTGAATGTCGTCAACAGATGAAGCAAAGTCTGGCATGTTCACCCAATACACTCCATGCGATTCCGAGTCGTTCAGCGGAATACCATTTACGGTAACATTGGTTCTGGTGGGATCAACGCCACGGATTCTGATTCCGGTATAACCTACACCGGCACCCGCGTCAGACGTGACTACCGCGGATGTCGTATTCTGCAGTAAAAAGGGGAGATCCTGACCGAAATTGTTCTTTTCGATTTCCTTCGTCTCGAGATTTGTGTAAGTGGTGGGCGTTTTTTCATCCGCAGTTACCACTTTTACCAGCATTTCTTCGATCATTTGAACACTTCGTTCCAGACTGATGTCGACGGTTAAATCTGTCGATGCGATGTCTATTTCCCTTTTGAGAGGTTCATATCCGCTCGCTTCAAAAGTCAGCTCATAATGACCCTCAGGGACTTTCTTGATTTCATAGGTTCCTTCTTCGTTTGTATAGGTTCCTAAATACGTTTTTTCAAGGTGAACTTTAACACCATAAACAGCTTTTCCTTCGCTGTCTGTAACTTTTCCTCTCAGTCCTGCCTGAGAGAATGTGACCAAAGGCGTTAGCAGAAGGCCACAGATAATAGAAACATGTCTTGTCATGATAAAACAATTAACAAGAACAAGGGGCCAATTCTCTGTGATTAATAATTAGAAAAAAGTCACTTCCCTGCGCTGGCATTATCCAGATCAGGTACAATGGGTATAATCTCAGCCTGCATTATGCAAGCACCCCTTAGAGACGACGCAAAATTACGGCTTTATATTGAATTTCCGAAGGAGTTCTTCTCTGGTTTTTTTCACCCTCTCTTCATGTGGTCCTTCGAGCACCAACAGCTCCACACCCATTTTATTGAGTTCGAGCCAGTATGCATTAAAAAGCACTTCTCTGTCATGCGGGTTTTCGCGAAGCGGATCATCTTCCCAGGGAATATCCGGTGAACACAGAATGTATAGATCAAATCGCTCTTCTACGACCAGTTTCTCTATTAATGGCGTGCATTTACCAAAGCGGTATTCAGACCAAATCTTTAGCACCACAAACTCTGTGTCTATAAATTGTATTGAATCTTGCGATTTTAAAATAGCCTCAAAGTGTCCCTTTGCAATGATGTCCAGATCCTCCTTTACGTACCTTCTGTTTAGTTTTTCCAGATACGCCCGCGCGAACTCAGGGACATATCCGACACCATAAATTTTAGCCAGAGCTTCAGCCAAAGTTGTTTTCCCGGAGGATTCCGGACCGGTGATAGCAACGCGAATCATGCCATTTGAATTTTATACTTTTTTCTCCATTTCACAAAACCGATTACCGCCAAAATGGTAAACAAAAAGAAAAGCACCGCGGTAAGCGTAAGGCTCCTTTGCGCATACAACCAGATCGAAACTGCGTCGATGACAATCCAGTAAATCCAATTCTCCAACACCTTTCTGGTAACCATAAATGTAGCCGCAAGACTATAGCAGGTTGTAAAGGCGTCAATATAAGGATATGCCTGATCGGTATATGTGTCAAAAATAAAGCCCAAACCAATTGCCGCGATTCCGCTTGCGCCTATGTTTATTACATGCAATTTAAACGGCCAGCGTTTTATCTCGTCATCCTTTTTGTCAGAAACCTGATCAATAAGTTCAGTAGGCAATGAAATAATCTTCCTTCTGCTCCAGACCACCCAGCCATAAATTGCCATCAGAACGTAAAATACCTGAAGTCCGCTTTCAATGTATAACTGATAATTGATACACAAATAAACATAAATAAGCGAGGCAGCAAGAGCGAAAGCCCAGCACCAGATTGATCGTATTGCGGCCAATAAAACATAACACACGCTGCATACAACAGCAAGCCATTCTTGCCACGTAGTTAACTCAATACCATATAAAAAGCTCTCGAAAAAATCCATCACTTCATAAAGACCACTTTAATGTTGACAATGCTTTTCTCCTTGTCCTTCTTCGGAGAAACACCGTAATCCATAGCGTTTATGCTCGTCACAAATTCAATTGAATGCTCCGTAAGAATGATCTCGAATTCCTCGTCTTTCGTGACATTCTTTATTTTCAAAGTACCTTTCACATAGTATTTGTCGTCTCTCTTCTCGAAGGTGTCTCCGCTAAAGAACATAGAAGGATACGTCTTTGTTTCGAAAAAATCCTTTGACTTCAGGTGCTTATCGCGTGCGCCGTTCCCCGTATTCAAACTTTCAACATCAACCTGTCCCACCACAGAGCTTTTGCTTATCTCAGCAAGATTCAGCGTCAATTCAGCGTCAACGCCAGTCAGGGTTCCACTGGTTCCGTCACCAGTAAATTCAAACTCCACTCTGGCAGAGTCGGTATCTATTCTAAATGTCTGGCCAAGGGACACAAATCCATTTAATGCAATCAATATCAGAAAAATTCTTCCCATAACGGTTCATTTAATTTCGAGACCAAAATACGTAACAAAAAACACATTTATTTCTTATAAACACAATGTGATCTTTCATTTGATCGTTAATTGTTTAATTCAAACTATTAAAAATGAAGTTATATCTCTCCCTTTTTCTGCTCCTATTTGCATTTGGAGCATCTGCATCAACTGTAGAAATTGACGCCAAAAAGCCGACTTATCTATCTGAATTAAACATTCACATTAATAACGATCGGGAACGCAAGCACAAGCGCATCAACAAAAAAAGAAAGCGCAAGTGCAAGCAGTTCAGCCGAAGAATTTATGCCGGATAGGATCGGCGCGAATCTTCTCTTTCTTTAATTGGAATAATTAACTTAGCCGTTCATTACTTTTGAAATGGCTAAAGTAAAATCAGCTTTTTTTTGTCAGAATTGTGGTTATGAGGCGCCTAAGTGGTTAGGGAAATGCCCTTCCTGTGGTGAATGGAACACATTTGTCGAGGAGTTAATCGAATCACAAGCACCCCAGGTCGTTGCCTTTTCGACCTCCGGCAAAAGTTCAAAGCCACGATCCATACAGGAAATTTCCAATCAGGAACACGTCCGTTTTCAATTAAACGATTCTGAATTGAACCGTGTTCTGGGCGGGGGACTTGTCCCGGGATCATTGATTTTATTCGGCGGTGAACCGGGGATCGGAAAATCCACACTTCTGCTTCAACTGGCAGTTAGCAATAAAAATCTTAAGGTTCTCTATGTTTCCGGTGAAGAAAGTGATCAGCAAATAAAAATGAGAGCTGAGCGTATTGGTGTGCTCAATGATGATTGCTTTATTCTTACAGAGACCAACATTCAGAATATTTTCAAACAAGCGGAAGAAATCCAGCCAGGCCTGTTGGTTATAGATTCGATTCAAACCCTGTATTCCACACAAATTGAAAGTTCCCCGGGAAGCATTTCTCAGGTTCGGGAGTGCACGGCACAATTGCTCCGGTATGCCAAACAAACTAATGTTCCGGTTTTTTTAATCGGTCACATCACCAAGGAGGGCTCACTTGCGGGTCCTAAGGTACTGGAGCATATGGTCGACACAGTTTTGCAATTTGAAGGTGACCGGAATCACGTTTACCGCCTTCTGCGCTCAATCAAAAACCGTTTTGGAAGCACCAATGAACTTGGAATCTATGAAATGTTAGGCTCGGGTTTACGACAAGTCGAGAACCCTTCAGAAATACTAATCAGCAATACCGATCAAAGTTTAAGCGGTATCGCAATCGGTGCTACCATGGAAGGTTTGCGTCCAATGCTTATTGAAGTCCAGGCCCTAGTTAGCTCGGCAGCGTACGGCACCCCACAGCGTTCTTCAACCGGTTTCGACAGTAAACGCCTCAACATGCTTTTAGCTGTTATGGAAAAGCGTTGTGGTTTCAAATTAGGAGCAAAAGATGTGTTTCTGAACATTGCAGGAGGTATCAAGGTTGATGATCCCGCAATTGATTTAGCCGTTGTTGCCGCGGTACTTTCTTCCAATGCAGACATCCCCATCAATAAAAATATTGCCTTATCAGCGGAAGTGGGGCTTTCCGGAGAAGTCAGACCGGTTAACAGGATCGATCAGCGGATTCACGAGGCCGAAAAATTGGGTTTTGAAAAGATTATTGTTTCCAAATACAACAAGGGCATCCATCAAAAAGACTTTAAAATAGAACTTGTCCAATGTGCCAAGATAACTGAAGTGGTAAAAGCCTTGTTTACCTGATTGTTAATTAAAGATGTGCCGGAGCCAATTTGTTTTCAGGCATTCGTCTGTTGGCTTGCTATTTTTTTTAACTTGCGGTCTAAATTCAACTGGCACTACTATGTTAAGAAGTACTTCTATTTGCAGTATTTTACTGCTTTCCATCTCATTTGGTATTAATGGTCAGTGTGATCCGGCAACGGCTCCGCACTACAATATTGGCGATTTTCCCTTTGTTTCCCTCAGTGGAATTACGGTTTCTCAGACCGGAACATACTCAAGTTCCGCCGGTCCTTATACAGCAAGTTGCGGAACAGTAGATGGCAGTTCTTTTACGCTCTATCCAGGCGATGGTTTGATCTTTAATTTTTCACAACCTGTTTTTGAACTGACCATAGTTGCGGGAGCAATGAACAACACTGAAAACGGAACGGTTACAACGAATAATGGCGTCCCGACAATCGTAGCTGCTTGTCCTACCCTGATGAACATTTCAGGTAATGCCTTTGAGTACATCGGTCCGGCGTATGACAATATTCCACTGACAATCAGTATCCCCGGAGGTGCCACCCAAGTGGTTGTAAATGATCTTCCGGCTGCATCTACAAACGGGTATTATACCGTCGATCTTGTAGACTGTTTTGTGGTGAACACCTGCACGCCCACGTCATTGACGCCGGATCTCGGTTCGCTGCCAGATCTAAACGATGAATGCTCTGTTGGAATGCCGACCGCACCAACCGCAACAAATGATTGCGGAACAATTGTCGATGGTATTGCCGACCTTACATTTCCAATCACAGCTCAAGGAACCACTGTTGTTACGTGGACTTTCGACGATGGCACGAATAGTACGACGCAGACACAAAATGTAATTATTGCGGATAATACCATTCCCGTTCCCGACATCGATACCATACCAGATTTCAATGGCTTTTGTTTCGTCGACAGTCTTCCCTCCCCTTCTGCCACTGACAATTGCGCCGGGATTATTAGCGGCGCACCTGATGTGTCCTTTCCCATTACCGCAACGGGAACAACGATCGTAAACTGGACCTACGATGACGGTAACGGTAATACTTTTACGCAACCCCAAACCGTCAACATTACTGGCGTAGATGTAAGTGTCACCCAAAACGGATCAACACTCGTAGCAAACCAACTCGTTGCTGCCTATCAATGGCTTGACTGCGACAACGCTTTTGCGCCCCTTTCGGGTGAGGTAAACCAGTTTCTTGATGTTCCTGCGACCGGCTCGTATGCAGTTGAGATTACCTACAATGGTTGTGCGGACACTTCCTCCTGTATTCTTGCTGATTTGACTGGGATGGAGGAGATCGACGCATCTTTGCTTACACTGGTTCCAAATCCGACTTCTATGGGGAGCTTTTCAATAAATTATTCAGGCCAAATTGAATCGGTCATCATTTATGATATGTTAGGCCGAATAATGAATGCCGAGCTCCGTACATCAGATAAAATAATTGACGTGAGTACGCTGGAATCGGGTAATTATCTTGTCAGGATAGTTGCCGATAGTGGGATTGCCACAAAGGAATTGATCATAATACAATAGCTATAAACGAAAAGGCATAAAAACCCAACACACAAATAACATGAAGAACCTAAAATTATTTACAACTACCTTGATTGCTATCGTCCTTGGATTTGCGGGAGTTGCGCAGACTACATTTAACTATACGGGTGCATTACAGACGTACACGGTGCCAGCGGGTGTCACTTCTGTTCTCATTCAAACCTGGGGAGCACAAGGTGTTACTGGATTAGGTGCCAGCGGAGGCGCGGGAGGATTAGGAGG
>LLBY010031921.1_pt4 | contig 10168 bp, 4 predicted proteins | sample 1489401 | NCBI WGS metagenome assembly LLBY01 (sample SAMN04092656, study PRJNA295927) | soil metagenome | biome: Soil prokaryotic community; feature: Bulk soil; isolation source: soil from tomato rhizosphere | host: tomato cultivar Hawaii 7996 | place: South Korea | collected 2011-11-01
CCCTACAACGACGACGCCACCAACCTCCTCAACTACACCGACCCCGCCGCCCGCGCCCGCGCCGCCGAGGAACTCGCCGCCCTCGGCAAGATCCGCGTCCCGTCACGCTCCAGCTACTTCGGCATCATCGACCTCGCCGGCTTCCCCAAGGATCGCTACTTCCTCTACCAGGCCCGCTGGCGTCCCGAGCTCCCCATGGCCCACCTCCTCCCGCACTGGACCTGGCCCGGGCGCGAGGGCCAGGTTACGCCCGTGCACCTCTACACCTCCGGCGACGAAGCCGAGCTGTTCCTGAACGGCCAGTCCCTCGGCCGCAAAAAACGCGCCGCCACCGACCACCGCCTGCGCTGGGACGACGTCGTTTACGCGCCGGGCGAACTCCGCGCCGTCGCCTACAAAAACGGCGCCCCCTGGGCCGAGGCCGTGCAACGCACCACCGGCCCCGCCGCGAAACTCGAAGTCGTCGCCGAACGCGCCACGCTGCGCGCCGACGGCCGCGACCTCGCCTTCGTGACCGTGCGCGTGGTGGACGCCGCCGGCCTGCTCGTCCCGCGCGCCAAGATCCCGCTGAGCTTCACCGTCGCCGGCCCGGCCGATCTCGTCGCCACCGACAACGGCGACGCCACCAGCCACATCCCGTTCCCCTCCGCCGAACGCCCGACCTTCAACGGCCTCGCCCTCGCCATCCTGCGCCCCCGCGCCGGCCAGCCCGGCGAGTTCGTCGTCACGGTCCGGACCGAGGGTCTCCCCCCCGCCACCCTGACCCTGCGCGCCGAGTAACACGCCTGACGCGGGCCGCACCTCGCGGGCCGGCATCACCCCGCCGGCCGGCGGCTTCGCGTGCCCCGGCCTCCAACAGTCTGATTTCCCCGGGCTTTTTCCCAAACGAAAAAATAACTTCGCCGTCTTCCGCTCGCGTTAATCCGCCCTCGCCACCCGCCCGCCCCCGCCTCCGCCCCCTCGTGGACCGGGAGGCGCATCACGATTGCTTCACAAAACAAAAACCGAATTCGTATCCATTTTTCAGATACTAAATTGACCAGATTATCTTACTGTAAGCCCCGGGCAGGCTCCCCCTTCGAACAAGTTCTTTTCATGGACATACCCGGCCCATTTGGGCCCCGCGCCCGATCACCCCCTTCCGTCGTGCGCCTTCCCTCCCCGGGTCGCGCTCTTTGCTTTCCACCACCCTTCCCCCTTGGGCTCCCCCTTCCCTCCGGAGCGTTCCCCCTCCGCGCCCGGCCGCCCTCGTCCTTGCCGGTCGAGCACGTCCGCTTTCCCGCGCCCAAGCATTTCACCACCCCTTCCCGCGTCCGGCGTCGCCCCGGTCACGGGCGGTCGCGGCGAACCGTGCCCACCTCTTGGCCCGGACTCCTTCGCCACGGCAAACTCCTGGCGACGCCCTGCCCACCCCCCAAAAAATGAAACATATGCTCCGTCAGCTCACGCTGACCGCGGCCTTCGCCGCCCTCCTCGCCCTCCCGGGGGCCCTGTCCGCCGCCGTAGGCCAAGTCTCCCTCTCGGGCTCCACCTGGACCGGCAAGGTGGACGGCGTCACCCGCTACACCGGCACCAACATGTCCGCCGCCGGCAACGCCTGCGTCTCCAACATGTCGAGCGGCACCGTCCGCATCTACAACGGCGGCAACTCCGGCGGCACCATCAACCTCAAGTCCAACGTTTACGCCGACGCCTGGGGCAACACCATCAACGGCGTCAGCGGCGCCGCCAACGGCATCATCCGCGCCCGCAACGCGTCCAACACCGGCGTGAAAAACATCCGGTGCGGCGGCGGCCAGTGGTTCGGCATGTATTTCCAGACCTCCGCCGGCCAGACCTTCAGCGGCATCTCCGGCGGCGCCGGCATCCTCATGCGCATCGACAACTGCGCCGGCGGCGGCGGCTCCAACTTCTCGGCCGGCAGCCCCAACGCCACCGCCTCCGGCGGCCACGGCGTCGAGACCTACGGCATCAACACCACGAGCTTCGGCACCATCACCGCCGTCGATCGCTCCGGCGGTTGCGGCATCATGTTCAACCCGTCCCAAAACGCCACCGGCAGCACCGTCAACGGCACGCGTTGCAACTACTCCGGCGGCTACGCCGCCTTCCGCGCCGGCACCAGCACCGGCATCACCATCAGCAAGGTCAACGCCACCTCCTGCGGCCGCGGCATCTTCACCCTGGTCAACGCCGGCAACATCGCCGTCGGCAACCTGGCCGCCAACGGCTGCCGCGACATCGGCGTCTGGCTCGAGTCGTCCTACAACACCCTCGTCCAGGGCGGCTACGTGAAGGGCGGCCCCTGCTACGCCATCACCGGCAACTCCCCCGGCTCCTGGGTCAACCTAAGCTGCCAGTAAGCCCCGGCCGTCCTGCCGGGAGCGCCGGCTTTCAGCCGGCATCCGACAACGTATCCACTCCGCCGCCACGGCCTCCCCGGCCGTGGCGGCGTTTCCCCGCCCTCCTCGTGGCACGGACATTCCTGTCCGTTCATCCGACATCCCCGCCGCCTCGTCCTCGTTCCGCCCCCCCCGGCATGCCCCGCCCATCTCCCCGCCAGGCCCTCGCACTCGCCGCCGTCGCCCTCGCCGGCTACGGCTCCGCCCGCTTCCTCGCCGCGCCCGACGCCCCGCCCCCGCCCGCCGCCTCCGCCGCGCGCCCGGTCGTCCACGACCGCTCCGACGCCGAGCTCGCGCGGCTCGCCGACCGGCTCGACGCCGAGTGCCGCGCCGGAATCTGGCATGGCGACAAGACGTGGGAAAACATCTTCCTCTCCCTGCCCGCCTCCGCCTTCGACCGCCTCGCCGGCCGCGTGCGCGTCCACCTCGAGGCCCCCGCCCAGACCGAGCTGCGTCGCGTCTTCTTCGGCCACTGGGGCCGGGTCGCGCCGGCCACCGCCGTGGCCTGCGCCGCCGGCCTGCCCGCCGGCCCGTGGCGCGAGGCCACCTTCATCGCCCTCCTGCAAAGCTGGATCCGCTCCGACCTCGGCGACGCGCTCGCCTGGGTCCGCGGCCTCCCGCCCGGCTCGCTCCAGGTCGAGGCCTTGCAACTCTCCCTGCCCTTCGTCGCGTCCCTCGACCCCGAGGCCGCCCTCGCCCTGATCCAGCTCGTCCCGGCGCACTACCGCACCACGAGCTACATCTCCGTTTTCGAGTCCTGGGCCGCCTTCGCCCCCGCCGCTGCCGCCGCGCGCGTCGCCACCCTCGACCTGCCTTTCCCGCTCCAGCTCGCCGCCTACGAGGGCGTCGCCCGCGCCTGGGCCCGCTCCGCCCCCGCCGCCGCCCTCGCCTGGGCCGGCACCCTGCCGGAGGGTCGCCTCCGCCTCACCGTGTTCGAGCGCATCCTCGCCCTCTGGGCCGAGCACGATCCGCAGGGCGCCGCCGCCTACGCCCTCGCCCTGCCCTCCGGCGCCCGCCGCACCGCCGCCGTCGCCCAGATCGTCTCCGCCTGGCCGGCCGGCGACCCCGAGGGCGCCGTGCGTTTCGCCGAGCGACTGCCCTCCGGCGGCAACCGCAACATCCTCCTGCGCGACCTCGTCGCCAAATGGGCCGACACCGACTCCGCCGCCGCCCTCTCCTACGCCGGCTCCATGCCCTCCGGCGCGATCAAGCCCGAGCTCATGGGCGCCGTGCTCGAACGCATCGCCATCGACGATCCGCGCCGCGCCCTCGACGCCGCCCGCGCCCTGCCCCCGGGCTTCGTCCGCGCCCACGGCCTCTCCATGGTCCTCACCGAGATCGCCCGTCACGACCCCGAGACCGCCCTGGGCGTGCTGCGCGACACCCCGCCGGGCGACGAGCGCAACCACCTGCTCCGCCACATCGGCGACCACCTCTCCGGCGTCGCGCCGGAAATCTCCGCCCGCTTCGTCACCCAGCTCCCGCCCGGCGAGATGCAGCACCGCGCCGTGCCCTACATCATCACCGGCCTCGCGCAAAAAGACCCCGCCGCCGCCCGCGCCTGGGCCTTCTCCCTGCCCGAGGGCCAGACCCGCACCTTCGCGCTCAACCAGCTCGTCGGCGAGCTCGCCAAATCCGATCCCCGGGCCGCCGTCGCCCTCGCCACCTCCCTGCCGCCCGACGACGGCGGCGCGCCCGTGCTCGACGCCGCCCTCGCCGAGTGGACGCGCATCGCCCCCGAGTCCGCCGCCGCCTGGGCCACCGCCCTGCCCGAGGGTGCCACCCGCCAAAACGCCCTCGTCTCCGTCGCCACCCGCCTCGCCCACGCCGATCCCGCCGCCGCCCTCGACCTCGCCCTCGAGTTGACCAGCGACGAGGCCCACTCCCTCGTCGCCAACGACATCGCCCTCGCCTGGTCCCGCCTCGATCCGAAGTCCGCCTTCGCCCAAGCCGTCGATCTCCCGCCCATCCCGCTGCGCGGCGAATTACTCGCCAACCTGGTCGGCTACTACGGCCAGATCGCGCCGCGCGAGGCCATCGCCCTCGCCCAGGAACTGGCTCCCGGCCAGGTCTCCGCCGACGCCCTCGCCTCCGCCGTGCTCACCTGGTCCGACACCGATCCCGACGCCGCCTCCGCCTGGTCCGCCACCCTGCCCCTTGGCGAGCTCCGCGACGCCGCCCTGCCCAACATCGCCGCCAACTGGGCCCGTCTCGATCCCGCCGCCGCCTCCAAGTGGCTGGACACGCTCCCCGCCGACGGCGCGCGCGAACAGGCCGCCGCCCGCTTCGCCGCCTCCGCCCTCTCCCACCGCCCCGCCGAGGCCGCCAAGTGGGCCGCCGCCATCAACGAGCCCGCCCTCCGCCGCGAGACCATCACGCAGGTCGCCGAGACATGGCTGCGCACCGACCGCCTCGCCGCCGCCTCCTGGCTGCGCTCCATCGGCGCCCGCGACCTCCTCCCCATTCCGATGCGCTAGCTCCATGTCCCGAGCCCGCCCAGTTCCCCCGCCCGCCAAATCCGTCGTTGGCCATTGGCCATTGGGCATTGGTCATTGGTCATTGCGCCACCGTCCCTGGTTGTTCGGCCTCCTTCTGGTGACGATGGTGGCGCTTGCCTACCAACCCGCGTGGCACGCGGGCTTCATCTGGGACGACGATTTCTACGTCACCCACAACCCCCTGCTGACCGACTCCGACGGCCTGCGGCGCATCTGGTTTTCCACCGACTCGCCGTCGCAATACTTCCCGCTCGTTTACACCAACTTTCGCCTCCAGCACGCGCTCTGGGGCTTCGATCCAGCCGGTTACCACTGGGTAAACATCCTCCTCCACGCCGCCAACGCCCTGCTCGTCTGGCGCCTGCTCGTCCGCCTCGCGATCCCCGGCGCGTGGCTGGCCGCCGCCGTCTTCGCCCTCCACCCGCTCCAGGTCGAGTCCGTCGCCTGGATCACCGAGCTGAAAAACGTCCAGTCCCTCTTCTTCAGCCTGCTCGCCGTGCTCGCCTGGCTGCGCTTCACCGAAAAGTGCCCGGGGCGCCCCGCCCCCGCTCCAGACTCCGCCCCCTCCCCCCTTCAGGTCTCAAGTTTCAGCCCTCATCCCTCCGAATCCTCCCGCCCCGCCTGGCCCCTCTACGCCGCCGCCCTGGCCTGCCACGCCCTCGCCCTCTTCAGCAAGACCACCGCCTGCACCCTCCCGGCCGCGCTCGTATTAGTCCTCTGGATACGCCGTCGCCCGCTCGGCCCCGCCCGCTGGCTCCAGATCGCGCCTTTCGTCCTGCTCGGTCTCGTCATGGGCCTGGTCTCCGTCTGGTGGGAGCAAAACCAGCAGGGCACCGTCGGCGACGAGTTTTCCTACGGCGCGCTCGACCGCCTGCTCATCGCCGGCCGCGCCCTGTGTTTCTATTTCGGCAAGTTCCTCTGGCCCGAAAACCTCACCTTCAGCTACCCGCTCTGGCCCATCGACGCGCGCTCCGCCGCCGCCTACGCGTGGTTCCTCCCGCTCGCCGCCCTCGCCGCCGCCGTCCTCGCGCTGCGCCGTCGCCTCGGGCGCGGCCCCGAGGCGGGCCTGGTTTTCTTCGCCGCCACCCTGCTGCCGCTGCTGGGCTTTTTCATGCTCTACACCTTCCGCTACACCTTCGTGGCGGACCACTACGTCTATGTCGCCCTCGTCGGCCTCGCCGCCCTGGTCGGCGCCGGGGCCGCCCGCCTCGCCCCGCGTATTCGGGAAATAAATACCGCGCTCCCCGCCGTCCTGGCCGCCGCGCTCGTGCTGGGCCTCGGCGCGCTGACCTGGCGCCAGAGCCGCATGTATCACGACCTGCGCACGCTCTGGGAGACCACCATCGCGCGCAACCCCGACTCCTTCATGGGCCACAACAACCTCGGCTCCCTCCTCCTCGCCGAGGGCCGCGCCGACGCCGCCGTCGCGTCCTTCGAGCGCGCCCTGCAAATCAAGCCCGACCACACCCACGCCCTCGCCAATCTCGCCAACGCCCGCCTCGTCCAGGGCCGCGCCGCCGAGGCCCTCGCCCTCTTCCGCCGCGTGGTCGAGATCGCGCCCGACGACGCCAAGGGCCACGCCGACCTCGGCCACGCGCTCGAACAAACCGGCTCGCCGTCCGAGGCCGGGCCGCTCTACCGCCGCGCCGTCGCGCTCGACCCCAAACTCGCCGAGGGCCACTTCCTGCTCGGCCGCTGGCTGCTCGCCGCCGGGCGCGCGGACGAGGCCGGGCCGTCCCTCGAACGCGCCGTCGCCCTGCAATCGCGCTACGCCGAGGCCCACTACCACCTCGGCCTGGTCCGCCTTTCCGAACAGCGCCCCGCCCTCGCCGCCGCCTGCTTCGAGCGCACCGTCGCGCTCGCCCCCGACCACCTCTTCGCCCGGCACAACCTCGGCCTCCTGCTCGCCGGCTCCGGCCGCCCAGCCGAGGCGGTGTCGCACCTCGAGCACGCGCTCGCCGTCCGGCCCGATTTCACCGCCGCCCGCATCGCCCTCGCCCAGACCCAGCTCGAGCTCGGCCGCCACGCCGACGCCGCCGCCACGCTGGAGATCCACCTCGCGCAACACCCCGACGACTTCGAGTCCCGCCACGGCCTCGGCCGCGTGCTGCTCGCCGCCGGCCGCCCCGCCGAGGCCGCCGCCGCCTTCCGCCGCGTGCTCGCCGCCGCCCCCGACCACGCCGAGGCCCGCGCCGACCTCGCTCAACTCTCCCCCGCCCCCACTTCGTGAATACGCCCGCCCTCTTCCCCGTCGCCCTCGCCGCCGTCTTCGCCGGCGGTTTTCTGCTCGGCCACTCGCGCTCCCCCGCCCCGACGTCCGCCTCTCCGTCCTCCGACGCCTCACTCGCCGCGTCCTCCACCGCCACCTCGACTTCCCAAACCACGGCCAGCACCGCCGCGCCCACCCTCACCCTCGACCAGATCATCGCGCAGCTCGCCACCGAATGCCGCGCCGGCGTGTGGCGCCGCACCCACGACTGGGACCTCATCCTCGCCGGCCTCGCGCCCGACGACTTCGGCCGCCTGCTCCGGGAGCTGCGCGAGTTCGTGCTCGCCCCCGCCCAGGACGAACTGCGCCGCACCCTGCTCGCGCGCTGGGCCGAGGGCGACGCCCGCGCCGCCATTGATTTTGTGCGCGGCCTTCCCCCTTCCGTCCTGCGCGACCAGCTCATGTTGTCCGCCCTCCAGGGCTGGCTCCACGCCGACCTCGAGGGCGCCGTCGCCTGGATTCGCGACCTGCCGCTCGGCGCCGCCCGCTCCGACGCCCTTCGCCTCGCCCTGCCGCTCCTCGCCGCCAAAAACCCCGCCGCCGCCGCCGGCCTCGTCACGCTCCTCCCGCCCTCGCTGCGGCAGGACGCCTACGCCGCCGTCTTCGCCTCCTGGGCCGTGGCCGACCCCGCCGCCGCGGCCGCCGCCGTATCGAAACTTCAACTACGCCCCGACGAGCGCCGCGCCGTGCTCGCCGAGATCTCCCGGGGCTGGGCCCTCCTCGATCCCGCCGCCGCCGTCGCCTGGGCCGGGGGCCTGCCCGCCGGGGTCGAGCGCAACGAGGTCCTCGGCTTCGTCATCAACCACTGGGCCGCCGTCTCGCCCCGCGCCGCCGGAGACTTCGTGCTCGGCCTGCCGCCCGGCGAGGCCCGCGCCCGCGGCCTCGTGCTCGCCGCCTCCGCCTGGCCGACCGGCGATCCCGACGGCGCCCTCGAGTTCGTCGCCAAGTTCCCCGCCGGACGCGACCGCGACGAGGCCACCGGCGCCATCCTCGGCAACCTAGCCAACACCGACGCGAAAAACGCCTTCGAGCGCGCCTCCGCCCTGCCCGCCGGCGCCGCGCGCGCCGACGCGCTCAAAAACGTGATCCTGCTCTGGAGCGCCGACCAGCCCGACGCCGCTCTCGCCGCCGCCGCCGCCCTCCCGCCCGGCGAGGCGCGACTCACCACCCTGGGCAACGCCCTCGGCCAGATCGCGCGCGAGGACCCCGAGGTCGCCCTCGACTACGTGCTCAAGGCCCCCGGCGGCAGCGAGCGCGACGAGCTCATCCGCTCCATCAGCGTGGACCTCGCCTCGCTCGACCCCGAGATGGCCTCCGTCTTCGCCCGCGCCCTGCCCGCCGGCACCGCCCAGCGCGACGCCATCGGCGCCATCGCCGCCAACTACACCCAACACGATCCCGCCCGCGCCCAGGAATGGCTGCTCACCCTGCCCGAGGGCGAGCTCCGCACCCACGCCATCGCGTCCATGAGCGGCGAGCGCGTGCGCCTCGATCCCGCCGGCGCCGCCCAGTGGGCCGCCGCCTTCGCCGCCCCGGCCGAGCGCCAGCGCGCCTTGCTCCACACCCTCACCCTCTGGACCGCCGACGACACGCCCGCCGCCATCGCCTGGGCCCAGCTCCTGCCCTCCGGCCCCGCGCGCCACGAGGCCTTCGCCGCCATCGTCGAGAGCCAGTCCTACCAGGACCCCGCCGGCGCCCTCGGCCTCGCCGCCCAGATGCCCGCCGGCGAGGTCCGCGACTACGCCCTCGCGCGCCTCGCCCAGTCCTGGGCCCGCGACGACGCCCCCGCCGCCATCACCCGGCTCCAGACCCTCCCGCCCGGCGAACTGCGCGACACCCTCTCCAACGAGATCGTCGCCTCCCTCGCCCAATACGCCCCGGGCGAGGCCGCCGCCTTCGCCGCCACCCTGCCGGCCGAAAAACTCTCCTCCGGCGCGATCCAGAATCTCGCCGAAAACTGGAGCCGCCTCGATCCCGCCTCCGCCACCGCCTGGGTCGCCGGTCTGCCCGCCGGCGAGGCCCGCTCCTCCGCCCTCCACCTCGTCACCGAGAGCTGGGGCCGCACCGACCCCGCCAAGGCCGGCCCCTACCTCGACGCCCTGCCCAAGGGCGCCGACCGCGACCGCGCCCTCGGCGCCTTCGTCTCGTCCTACGCCTTCAGCCACCCGCGCAAGGCCGCCGAGTGGGTGAAGTCCATCGAGGACCCCGTGGCCCGCGCCAACGCCGCCGACACCGTCGAGCGCTTCTGGCAAAAGCAAAACCCCGAGGCCGCCACCGCCTGGCGCGCCAGACTACGAAGCAAGGGCTGAGGGATGAAAGCCGAGACCTGAAATCCATCCGCCCCCAGCCCTCCGATCTCCGATTTCAGGCCTCAAGTTTCAGCCCTCGTCCCTTCCGCCAATCCTCCGCTCTCAGGTCTCAGCTTTCATCCCTCATCCCTCCCTTCAGCCCATGTACAACCACCGCCGCATCGTCGTCGTCATGCCCGCCTACAACGCCGCGCGCACCCTTCGCCGCACCTACGACGAGGTCATGGCCACCGGCGTGGTGGACCGCGTCATCGTGGTGGACGACGCCAGCCGCGACGAGACCGTCGCCCTCGCCCGCACCCTCGAGCACGCCGACGTCATCGTGCACGAGCGCAACCTCGGCTACGGCGGCAACCAGAAGACCTGCTACGCCGCCGCCCTCGCCGCCGGCGCCGACGTGGTCGTCATGGTGCATCCGGATTATCAATACACCCCGGCCCTGCTCCCCGCCCTCGTCTCGCTCGTCGCCGGCGACGTTTACTCCTGCGTGATCGGCAGCCGCATCCTCGGCGGCCAGGCCCTGCGCGGCGGCATGCCGCTCTGGAAATACGTCGCCAACCGCGCCCTCACCGCCGTGCAAAACCTCCTGCTCGGGGCCAAGCTCTCCGAATACCACACCGGCTACCGCGCCTTCTCCCGCGAACTGCTCGAACGCGTCCCGTGGCGCGAGAACTCCGACGACTTCGTCTT
>LLBY010002424.1_pt15 | contig 10158 bp, 11 predicted proteins | sample 1489401 | NCBI WGS metagenome assembly LLBY01 (sample SAMN04092656, study PRJNA295927) | soil metagenome | biome: Soil prokaryotic community; feature: Bulk soil; isolation source: soil from tomato rhizosphere | host: tomato cultivar Hawaii 7996 | place: South Korea | collected 2011-11-01
AAGCCGGAGAACATCCTGCTGCATGAGGGACAGGCAGTGATCGCCGACTTCGGCATCGCCCGGGCCATCAGCGAAGCGGCGAGCGAAAACGTCACCGAACGGGGACTCGCCATGGGCACGCCGGCCTACATGAGTCCCGAGCAGATCGGAGCCGAGCGCGATCTCGACGGGCGAAGCGACATCTACGCCCTCGGCTGTGTGCTGTACGAGATGCTCGCCGGCGGGCCACCGTTCGCCGGGCCCGGTACCAGGCCGGTGACCTACCGCCACCTCGCCGACCCGGTTGCGCCACTGCGTGACACCCGTCCAACCGTGCCACTGTCGGTGGAACGGGCGGTGCTGCGCGCGCTCGCCAAGGATCGCGCTGCCCGCTTTGCCACCGCCGCCGAGCTGGCCGACGCCCTGGCTGCACCCGATTCCCCTGCCTCTGTCACACCCCGCGGTACCCGAATGCTGGCGGTGTTGCCGTTCGTGAACGCCAGTGCCGAGCCCGACACCGAGTACCTGAGCGACGGTATCACCGAGGAGCTGATCAACGCGCTGGCCCATGCGGGCCGGCTCCGGGTCGCGCCGCGGACCGCGGTGTTTCCCTACAAGGGCAGCAGCGAGAGCGGACGCGAGATCGGAAAGCGCCTTGGCGTCGAGAGCGTGCTGGAAGGGTCGGTTCGGCGGGCAGGAGGGCGGCTCCGCATCATGGTTCAGCTGACGGATGTATGCGATGGCCGCCTGGTGTGGTCGGAGCGATTTGATCGCGAGATGGGCGACATTTTCGCACTGGAAGAAGAACTGGCCCGCACCATTGTGGCGGTGCTCCGCATCCGGTACCTGGGCGAGCTGACCGATCCGGTGCCCAAGCGCTATACCGACGACGTAGAGGCATACAATCACTACCTGAGGGGCCGCTTCGCATGGAATAAGCGGACGCCGGAAGGAACGGCCGAGGCGATCCGGCACTTCGAGGCGGCCATCGGGCGGGATCCCGGCTATGCGCTGGCCTACACCGGGCTTTCCGACAGCTACGCGCTGGAGGTGGACTATCGCGGCGCTCCAGTCACCGATGGTTTGCGGCGGGCCAGGCAGGAGGCGCTCCGGGCGCTCGAACTGGACGACAGCCTGGCGGAGGCCCACACCTCGCTGGCCTGGGTCAAGTTCATCCATGACTGGGACTGGGAGGAAGCTGGACGCCAATTCTCGCGGGCCATTGAGCTCAATCCCGGCTATGCCAGCGCCCGCCAGTGGCATTCGTGGTATCTCATGGCCATGGGTCGGACCGACGAGGCGCTGAGCGAGAGCCGGCTGGCGCAGGAACTCGATCCCGGCAGCATCTCGATCAGGCGATCGGTTGGCTGGCTCCTGCAGTATGCCCGGCGCTGGGAGGAGTCGGCGGTTCTCCTCCGGCACGCGGTCGAGCAGAATCCCGAGCAGGACGAGACGGTCTGGGCGCTCGGAATTTCACTGATGGAGCTGGGCCAGTATCAGGAAGCGGAAAGGGTGCTGCGCAATGCGGAGGCTCTTGCCATCGCCAACTATCACGCGTTCGCATCGCTGGGCCGGCTTGCTGCGCGCCAGGGCAATATCGCCGAGGCCGAACGGCGGATGACGCACCTCAAGGAAGTCGCGAAGGCTGAATACGTGTCGCCCGTGGACTTCGCCCGGCTTGCCATCGCGGTTGGCGACCACGACGAGGCCTTTGAGTGGATCGGCAGGGCCCACGCCGAGCGGCGTGGCTGGCTGGCGTACCTGCGGGTCGAGCCAGCGGTGGACCCGCTCAGGGGTGACCCGCGATTCGCCGGATGGCTGCGGACGATGCGATTGGACTAAATTCCCGATTGGGGTAGCTTGGGGAATCCATCTTCGAAGGCCATCAGACACTCCCTGAGCACGGGGTCACAACGGTCCCGCGCCGATCATCCTCCTTCATGGAGCGATCAATGGAACTCCTGCTGCAACTCCTGGCTGGTGCAGTTGGCGGCAATGTGGGTGGCGTGCTGGCAAAGGCCAGAAGCCTGGGGCCGTTGCTGAACACGATCCTGGGTGCGGTCGGCGGCCTGGGTGGCGGACAACTCGCTGGCTCCGCCTTGGGTGGCGGCACCGGCATGCAGCTCAGTCTCTCGGCGGTGATCGGAGCACTGCTGCCGGTGCTGGGAGCGATGCTCAAGAAGAAGCCCGCATAGGGTGCAACACAGGGCAGGGTCGCGAATGCGTCAGCGGTCGCGACCCTGCCTCTTTCCGGAACCTCCTCTGATGTATCTGCTGCGCATACAGCTCGCGCTCGCCTTGGCATGCATCACCGCTTGTGCGCCCCAAGTGCAGCGACATGCGGTCCAGCCCGAGGCCTTCGAGGTCGACGTCGAGACCAGCGGGGTGGACTACCCGGTCTACCGGATTCCCGCGCTTACCGTCAGCAACCGGGGGACGCTCATCGCAGCGTACGACGGCCGTCCAACCATGGCGGACCTGCCCGGGAACCTCGTCGTCCTGGTCCGCCGCAGCGAGGATGGAGGACGGACCTGGCTCCCGCGCCAGGTGGTCCGTGCGGCGCCTGCCCCCATGGGATTTGGCGACCCTAGCCTCCTGGTTGACCGGGTCACCGGGCGCATCTTCCTCTTCTACTCGGCATCGGTGCGGCAGGGATTCTGGGGATCCGCCACCGGCAGCGACGAGGCTGACCCTGACGTGCAGCAGGCCGAGGTCAGCTGGTCCGATGACGACGGCCTCAGCTGGACCCATCGTCGCATCACCGCTTCCATCAAGGATCCGTCGTGGGCAGGGATGTTTGCGTCCTCGGGGCAGGGCATCCAGCTGCGGCAGGGGCCTCACGCCGGCCGGCTGGTACAGCAGTACGTCATTCGCCACGACGCGAAGCACTACGCCGCCAGCGCATACAGCGATGACCATGGCGCGACGTGGCAGATGGGCGAGCCCATCGGGCCGGGAATGGACGAGAACAAGACTGTGGAGCTGTCCGACGGCCGGGTCATGCTCAACAGCCGGGCCAGCCCATACCGGCTGGTCGCCTGGTCTGCTGACGGCGGCTATCACTACACCGGGCTTCGTCCCGACAGCCAGCTGGTGGATCCGGCCAACAACGGCGCCATCATCCGCGCCCATCCGAATGCGGAGCGGGGCACCCCACACTCCCGGCGATTGCTCATGAGCCACACCGCACACCCAACCGAGCGCAGGAACCTCGTGGTGCAGCGTTCGTGCGATGATGGAAGGACATGGGTGGTCGCGCGGGTCGTCGAGCCCGGCGCCGCCGCCTATTCCAGCCTGGTGTCGCTGCCGGGCGGTGACGTTGGCGTGCTCTACGAACGCGGGGAGTACGAGCACATCACGTTCTACCGATACACCCCCGGCTGGCCGGCCGATTGTTCATGACCGAGAACGTGAAGGCCGACATCCTTGCCCTCGAGCGAGCGTCGCGCGCACTGGAACCGGGCACTTCCCGCCGCCGGGCACTGCGCAATGCTGTGGCAGCTGCGGGAGAACGATTCCTCCGGCGCATTCGAAGCGCGAGGGCGTGGGAAGAGCCAGTGGCCCCCGTTGCAAGCCTGCTCGATGAACCCCCCTGCGAGCGAGGCGTGCCGCTGGAGCGGGCCATCACGACACTGGAACGAGACGTCATTGCGCCGGGGCTCAACCCCGCCTCGGGCGGGCACCTCGGCTACATCCCTGGTGGCGGTATCTACCACTCGTCGCTGGCCGATTACCTGGCGGCGGTCACCAACAAGTATGCCAGCGTGTCGTTCGTGGGCCCCGGCGCCGTGCAAATGGAGAACCTGCTGGTCCGCTGGGCAGCGGACCTGGTCGGGCTGGGCCCGGAGGCGGGCGGTGCCATCCACTCGGGCGGCAGCATCGCCAACCTCTCCGCCATCGCAACCGCGCGCGATGCACATGATCTCAAGGGAGCCGACTACGCCTCGTCGGTGGTGTACCTGACCACCCAGGCGCATCACAGCGTCGAGAAGGCGCTGGACCTGACCGGCATGCGTGAGGCGCCGAGGCACCTGATACCGATGGATGCGGGCTACCGGATGCGTCCGGACGCCCTTGAGCGCGCAATCGCCGAAGACCGCGCACGGGGAGCGCGACCCTGGCTGATCGTCGCCGCCGCCGGCACCACCGACGCCGGAGCCGTTGATCCGCTGGCGGAGATCGCGGACGTGGCCCGGCAGGAGGGATGCTGGCTGCACGTTGATGCGGCGTATGGCGGGTTCTTCCTGCTGACGGCGCACGGGCGGGCCGTGCTTCAAGGCATCGAGAAGGCGGACTCGGTGGTGCTGGACCCGCACAAGGGCCTCTTCCTGCCGTACGGGTGCGGCATGCTTGTGGCACGGGACGCAAGGCTGCTGGCCCGCACTCATGGCCATACGGGTCACTACATGCAGGACGCCAACCGTGAAGTGCGTGACCTCTCGCCCGCCGAAGTATCGCCCGAACTGACAAAGCACTTCAGGGCCCTTCGCATGTGGCTTCCGCTTGTGGTGCTGGGTGTGGCTCCCTTCCGTGCCGCGCTGGAGGAGAAGCTGCTGCTGGCGCGTTACGCAGCGGCACGCCTGGGGGAACTGGGGTTCGAAGTGGGCCCTGCGCCCGATCTCTCGGTGGTCACTTTCAGGTGGGCGCCTGCGGGAGAGACGCCCGACCGGCTCGATCAGCTCAACCAGACGATAGTGGATGGTGTCCGCCGCGACGGCAGGGTGTTCATCTCGTCCACCATGCTGGACGGGCGCTTCACGCTTCGGCTGGCGATTCTCTCCTTCCGTACCCACCTCAGGACCATTGACCTGGCGCTGCGAGTGCTGGCGGAGCAGGCTGCGCTCCTTCGCTCCTGAGGCGCGGCGCGGGCATTACATTACGTGGTCATGACGATACGACTGATACTGGCCATCCTCCACCTGCTCGCGCTGGGCGTGGGCCTGGGTGCTGTTTACGCCCGGGGCCGCGGGCTCCGCAAGCCGCTGGACACTGACGGCGTGCGCCGGGTGCTCGCGGCAGATACCTGGTGGGGCCTCGCCGGCTTCCTGTGGATCAGCACCGGCCTGGCCCGGTTGTTCATGGGCACCGAGAAGGCCACATCCTACTACCTCGGAAACCACCTGTTTCACGGCAAGATGGGCCTCCTGCTGGTGCTGCTGGTGCTGGAGGTGATCGCTGTCATCGCGCTTATCAAGTGGCGGAAGACCGTAGCCTCCGGCGCCGCGCCCGACACGTCGGCCGCGAGGCGCCTCGCCGTCATCAGTGATGTCCAGGTTCTCCTCGTGCTGCTGATGGCGGGCCTCGCCACCGCGATGGCACGGGGGCTGGGTGCAGGGGCCGGAGGCTGAAACGTGGGCCTCAGCGCGCCCCCGCGGGAGCGTTTTGAGACCGCGCGGCTCACGGCCGAGCGGCTCCTGGCGGGGCACCTGCCGCAGTTGCGCCAGATGGACCGCGACCCGCAAGTGATGCAGTGGTTGGGCGGCACGAGGGATGATGCGGCGCTCGATGCGTACCTGGCGCGCAACCTCGCCCATTGGGAACAGTTCGGGTACGGTGTGTGGATCCTGCGCTCAGCTGACAGCGGTGCCTTCGCGGGGCGGTCGGTGCTGCGCCATGTGGATGTCGACGGAGTGGACGAAGTCGAGGTGGGCTACGGGTTCCTTCCGGTCTACTGGGGAAGGGGGCTCGCCACCGAGATCACCGCTGCCTGCCTCGATGTGGCGCGCCGGGATGTGGGGCTGGATTCGGTGGTGGGCCTGGCGGCGCCGGGCAATGCCGCCTCACGCCGGGTGCTGGAGAAGTCCGGTCTCCGTTTCGAGCGCGAGGTGCAGCTCGACAGCGGACCCCATGCCCTCTACAGGATAGTTTTCAAGCACGGGACTGGGTAACCACATGAACATCCACACCAAGTCAGTTCGCGACAAGCCTTCCAGGTCGGACGGCCGCAGGGTACTGGTGGACCGGCTCTGGCCCCGTGGGATTTCGAAGGAGAAAGCCTCCGTCGATTTCTGGGCCCGGGACATCTCACCGTCCACTGCGCTCCGGAAGTGGTACAGCCATGACCCGGAGAAGTGGGATGAGTTCCGCCGGCGCTACTTCGCGGAGCTGGACGACAACGAGCCGGGAGTGGCCGAGCTCAGGGCCGAGCTGGGCAAGGGCAAGGCGACCCTGCTTTTCGGCTCGCGCGAAGCCAGGCTCAACAACGCAACTGCCCTCATCGAGTACCTGAAGTCACGGCGCTGACCTCCACCGCGAGGCTTCATGTTCGTGGGGCACCTGGCAGTCGCATTTGCTGGCAAGCGCGCCGCTCCATCGGTGTCGTTGGGCTGGCACATGGCCGCCGTATGCGCGCTCGACCTCATTTGGCCATTCCTGCTGCTGGTGGGCATCGAGAGGGTGTCGGTGCAGCCAGGCGCTACCGCCTTCACTCCGCTGGTCTTCGATTCATATCCCTGGAGCCACAGCCTGCTGATGTCGCTGGTGTGGGCTGCCGTGTTCTACGGGCTGGCCCGATGGCGCGGCATGTCGAAGCAGGCAGGGACCATTCTGGGAGCGCTGGTTGTGAGCCACTGGGTGCTGGATTTCGTGTCCCACGCTCCTGACATGCCGCTCTGGCCCGGCAACTCCCCGCGTTTCGGTCTGGCGCTCTGGGATTCGATCCCCGCCACGCTGGCGGTCGAGGGCACGCTCTGGATTGCCGGAATCGTGGCCTATCTCCGGTTCCGCCGGCCACGGAGGTGGACAGGGTTGGTCGCCTTCTGGTCGTTCGTCCTGGTTTGCACCTTGATGTGGATCGCCGGCCCGTGGTCGCCGCCCCCACCTTCGGTGCGCGCCCTCGCGTGGTTTGGCCTGATAGGGTGGCTGATCATTCCATGGGCTGCCTGGGCTGACCGCAACGGCGAAGCCCGGACCCCAGCCTGATGCCCGCCGCTTGCCGGGACCGTTTCGGCGGGTAGAATAGGGCAATTGCTCTCCTCTCCCCTCAGTTTCCACCCGTGCCGGAGCAGTACACATGAAAGCGTTACTCACATCAGCTGCAGCTGCAGCCATCCTGATGGTCCCAGCGTGCGCTCAGAGCCAGGCAGCAGCGCCCTCCACGAGCGCCGCATTCGCCGGCATGACCGGTGCATGGAGGTCCATGACGTCGTACTTCACCACCGCGGCCGAGGAAGGATCGGACTCGCTGTACGCATTTCGTCCGGTGGAGGGCGTGCGCAGCTTTGGCGAGCTGGTGGGGCACGTGGCGGGGGCGCAGTACATGTTCTGCGCCATGGCCCTGGGCGAGGAAGTTCCTTCGGAAGGCGCGGTTGAAGAGTCTGCAAAGAGCAAGGCCGAGCTGGTGGCTGCGCTGAAAGCATCCACCGAGTACTGCAACCGGGCGTACGCCCTGACCGACGGCCAGCTGACGGCCCCGGTGACGATTTTCGGCCAGGAGAGCACCCGGATGGGTGCGCTGGTCATGAACAGCAACCACAACGCGGAGCACTACGGCAACCTGGTGGTGTACCTCCGCCTGAACGGGATCGTCCCGCCATCGAGCCGCGGGGGAATGTAGGCTTGGTGCGACTGGCAACCATTGGGGCGCTGCTCGTCTGGGCAGCGCCGCTGGCTGCGCAGGTGCCGTTCGAAGGGTGCGTGGACCGATGGAACAAGCCAGTCCGCGGCGTCGTGCGGGACGACATCGTGTGGGGAGGCACCGCCACCCGCGTCAATGGCGAATCGATCATCTACTGGAATTCCCGCAACGACCAGAGCTCCCGCACGTCCCAGATCTTCCTTTATCTCCATGAATGCGCGCACCACGCCCTCGGCCACCTCAACAAGTCCCGGGCTGCCCGGTGGGAGCTGGAAGCCGATTGCTGGGCGGTACAGCTGATGTGGGAGAGCGGCATGATCCAGGGACGTCATCTCAGGTTGCTGGAGCAGGAGACCAGCCGCTCCTGGGGCGACGACATCCACCTGAGTGGCGCGGAGCGAACCCGCAGTCTCAACAGGTGCCTTGAACATAAGACCGACGGAGAAGCCTGGGCGGCCGCACTCGACACGATGCTCAAGGCGAGCGATGGCGGCTTCATCGCCATCGAGGGACAGTCGGTTCCGGTACCGGACCGCAATACGGGCGTCTTCGAGACCGAAGTGGACCTGCCAGGAACCTACGACTGCGAGATTCGCCAGGAGCGCGAGGTTCGCTGCGTTGTCTTTGCCGCCCGCACCAGCGGCCGGGTCAATGACCGGTTCGCGGAGCTGTCAGACCTGCTGGAAGACTGGCTGCCCGGAGGCTGGCAGCTCGGTGAGGCCTCGCCGCCAGACACGGGAACGGTGCGCTTGCTGGCGGTTGAGGACACAGCTGCCGGGCTTCGCTTTCAGCTCGCGGCAACCAGCAAGAACCGCATCGTGTTCACGATGTATCCATCACGGGCGTTCGCGGCCCGGCAGCTTCCGGCGCTCATCGACGACGCGCCCATGGCCTTTGTGCCAGCATCGTCGCCAAAGACGCCTCCGGAGTCCGCAGGTGCTGCCGACGAGAGTGCAGCATCCGTTGACCTCACTACACCTTTGGTGCTGCACCAGGGAATGTCGGCGCGTGTTCGGGTCCCGCGATTCGGAAGTGGCTGGATCAAGGCGAGGATCGCGCGCACAGCTTCGAACACCCCGTGCATGCTCTTCGAGCTTGACCGGACCGATTCAGCCGGGCGGACCCAGTACGCTTTCCTGCGGGCCGTCAGCGCCATCCAGGTGGACCGGCGGATGTGGAACGGCGTGGTCTACGGCCTTGGTCCCGCGAAAGAGAGTGACTGGCATCCAGTGGAACTCGAAGTGGCACGAAGCCAGGACAAGTCGTGTAAACGATAACCTGCCTGCCCTGCTTATTTTCCGCGCATGACCACCTCATTTGCTGAACGCGCAACCCTGGCCGCCGCAGTACTGGAAGAGATCATTGCCGACCGCGGTCTTCTGGCGGAGCTGGATTCAGCCAGCCGCAAGCGCCTGCTGGACGCCGCGGCGCTGGTGTACCACCCCGACGCCGCCTCGCGCAGGCAGCTGGTGAAGGCTACTGTCCGGCGGCGGAAAGCCGAGCGGGTGGAGCGAGAGGAAAAGGCCCGCTCTGCCACCGGCATTCGCACCCTCCGGCGCCAGGCGGTGTTCACCACACCCAACGTCTTCCCGCCCGAGGACTTTTCCACGCAGGACCTTCCACCTGACGCCGACCAGCCGCAGGATGGGGCCGGGTCGCGGATGAATGAGCGGCAGCACTGCTATGTCTGCAAGCAGGACTTCACCCAGCTGCACCATTTCTACGACCAGATGTGCCCGTCGTGCGCCGACTTCAACTTCGTCAAGCGCACCGAACTCGCCGACCTGAGCGGCCGGGTGGCACTGCTCACCGGTGGCCGGGTCAAGATCGGCTACCAGGCAGGACTCAAGCTGCTGCGCTGCGGGGCCGAGCTCATCGTGACGACCCGGTTCCCGCGGGACTCGGCGGCGCGCTACGCAGCGGAACCGGATTTTGGCGACTGGGGAGACCGGCTCCACATCTACGGACTGGATCTCAGGCACACGCCGAGCGTGGAAGCATTCTGCAAGGTGCTGCTCGACAGCAGGGACCGGCTGGACTTCATCATCAACAACGCCTGCCAGACGGTGCGCCGTCCTCCAGCGTTCTACGAGCACATGATGGAAGAGGAGACAGCTGCCTTCTCGGCAATGCCGTCGGCCCAGCGGAAGCTCCTGGGTGAGTACGAAGGACTGCGCGGATATCACCTGCTGCCAGAGGCGACTGGGGCCGCGGCATCCAGCGTGGCGGAGTCGAAAGCTGCACTCAGCGGCGCCTCGGGGCTCACCCATGCGGCGCAGCTTTCCCAGGTGGCGCTGCTTCCGGAGGAGCGTCAGGCCCAGAGGGACCTGTTCCCCGAGGGAAGGCTGGATCAGGACCTGCAGCAGGTGGACCTCAGGGGCCGTAATTCATGGCGCCTGCTGCTTTCGGAGGTTTCGTCGGTGGAGCTGCTGGAAGTGCAGCTGGTCAACGCGGTGGCGCCGTTCATCATCAACGCGCGGCTCAAGCCGCTGATGACGCGCACGCCCGAGCGTGACAAGCACATTGTCAATGTGTCAGCGATGGAGGGACAGTTCTACCGGAACTTCAAGACCACGCGCCATCCGCACACCAACATGGCCAAG
>LLBY010001358.1_pt11 | contig 10148 bp, 6 predicted proteins | sample 1489401 | NCBI WGS metagenome assembly LLBY01 (sample SAMN04092656, study PRJNA295927) | soil metagenome | biome: Soil prokaryotic community; feature: Bulk soil; isolation source: soil from tomato rhizosphere | host: tomato cultivar Hawaii 7996 | place: South Korea | collected 2011-11-01
GCCCTGTTTCGGTCGCGGACAATCATTTCCTTTAATTGTTTTTGTGCTTTTTTCAATACCTCAGGATTCCCAAAATCTATAGTCCAGTACACAGGAATCTCTGTCCATACCAGAATTCCTAATGAATCTGCCATACGTGGCATATATTCGTTATGCGGATAATGGGCCAAGCGCACCATATTGGCATGTAATTCTTTTACTTGACCAAACAACTGCGCAGCATCTTTTTTACTATGAGCCCTTCTTACCTCCTGCGGAATCTCTTCGTGGATGCAAATTCCTCTCAGGAAAATCTGTTTACCATTCAGCTTTATTTGTTCTCCATCTACTTCTATTTTTCTAAAACCTATCTTATCTGATATGGGATTACCGTTAAGTTTTAGGGTTATATCATACAATTTTGGATTATCAGTAGACCAAAGGCTGATTTTTTTTACATCAAATTCAAATTTAAGGGAGTCGCCAGTTACCTTGTATTGTCTTTTTACTTTCAGCTCTGGAATTTCTATGCTAACCTCTGCATCGGTAACGGCTTCATTCAGTTTGACCCAGCCTTTAATATCATATTTTTTTAATTGTTGGGATTTTATGATGTCCTGATCCTGAGCTAACTGAATATGGTATTGCTGAATGAACTCTTGTGGAACCACAACCAGTTTTACATCACGGGTAATACCTCCGTAATTCCACCAGTCGGTATTAACGGTCGGAATTTCTTCCTGATGGCGTTCGTTATTTACCCGGACTACCAAAAAATTGTCTTTATCCTTTAACAACGCTGCTGGAATCTTAAAATTAAAAGGGGTGAAACCTCCTTTGTGCATGCCTAGTTTTTTTCCGTTCAAATATACATGGGCTTCGTAGTTTACCGCACCAAAGTAGAGGTATACATCTTCCCCGGAAGTTACATCGGGTGTATCAAAATTACGTTGGTACCACACAGTACCTTCATAGTACAAAAATTGCGGATCTTGCGAATTCCAATCCCCGGGAACCTGTATGTTGTAGGGCGCCTGATACCCGTGTTCTGTCCAATCGGTTTTCTTCTTTGGTACAAATTTATTCCAATAGGCACCTCCATCATTTTTCCTTCGCTCCCTTAAACGATAATCATAAAATCCCGTTTCGTATGGGTCAATAATATAATGCCATGTTCCGTTTAGCGAAACGGTTTTTCTTCCCTGGGTATTGATGATCAAATCGTCTTGAGCGTTTGTATATAACGGATTTAAAATGGTTAGCAATAAAATGAAAGCTGCATTTTTAATAGCTCTTATAAAAAATCTACAGGTTTTTGAAACCTCTGGGGTTTGGTTAATTAAATTCATTCTTTTTATTTTGAAATTAAACTGATACAATATGTGACTGTCCAAGTTCTATCCTTTGGTACTGCCTTTTCGTGTTGCAATCGACTTCATAGGTTTAAAATCTGTATTTTTTAAATTAGTTGTTCATTTTTTCATAGCGAACCATAGCTTCGGTTAAATAATAATCCCCGTAAGTCAGCGGTGTATCAATTTCAGTACCGTTGGGCATATTACCTACTCCGTGTTTTAATAAAAATCCGCCATTAGTGCCTTTTTCGGCTATATATTCAGGAGTTAAGAGGGTTTTTAATATTGTTTTGGCAGCATCATTATATTTTGCTTGTTTTTCTTCTTCTACATAGGTACTCAATTCCAGTAAAGCCGAAGCTATTATAGCAGCTGCCGAAGAATCCCTTAAGGCATTCGGAATATCCGGAGCATTGAAATCCCAATAAGGGATATGATCTTCTGGAAGGTTAGGATGATCTAAAAGATAATGGGCAATATGATTAGCCTGTTCAAGATATTTAAGGGCTTTGGTTTCCCTGTACGTCACAATATATCCGTATAATCCCCATGCCTGACCACGTGCCCACGAAGATTCATTTGCCGCTCCTTGGTTGGTAATCTTTGCTTTTACATCTCCTGTATTTCCATCATAAATAACCTCATGGTAAGAACTGTAATCATCCCTAAAATGATGCTTCATTGTTTTATCTGCATGATTTACAGCTATATTATAATATGTACTGTCCCCACTATGCTGGGTGGCCCAAAAAAGCAATTCTAAGTTCACCATGTTATCAATAATAACTACCACATCATCTCCTTCGCCTTTATTCCATGGTGCGTTGTCCCAAGAGCGTATGCCCTTTACCGTATCATTATATCTTGTGGCTAGTGATTTTGCACTATTCATAAGTACTTCTTCGTATGCCTGTTTGGGGAACAATTGTTGTGCTTTACCAAAACTGCAATACATCATAAATCCGAGATCGTGTGTGGAAGTATTGAATTGCTCCTTTTTTAAATCTTGTAGAACTTCTTCCGCTATTTTCTTTAGTTGGGGAGCATCTGCTGCTTTATACAGGTATAATAACATCCCCGGATAAAACCCGCTACACCACCAACCTGAATTACTTGTTTCAAGGGAATCGGTTTCGGCATGATATGTTTTGGGATAAACACCTTCAGATAGTTGATTGTTTAAAAATTCGTATTGTTTTACTGCTCTTTGTAATGTGGAATCAATATCCACAAGCAATGGATCTTTTTTTTGTTTTCCCTCCTGTTTACAGGCAATAAAAATAAAAATTGAAAGAAATATAATTATTAGTTTTTGCATCGTTAAGTATTTATCGCTTTTTAGGCAAATTGTAATTTGAATAATATATGGTTGCGTTTTCTCTTAAGCAAACCTTCGCCGTCAACCTGTATAATACTTTGTAAAAAACATATTGGGTCTCCTGTTTGCTTCATAAAGCTTTATCAAAATTGGGATAAGCCACTTTTTCCGTTAGAAAATGCGGCTTATTTATCACCTGCATTCATTGGTTTTCTCTTTACTGTCACATTTTTTGCAAAATAGGATGTTCCTGTATGAGGTCCCATGTCTCCTGAAGAACCTTCCATTTGCAAGTTGATGATAAGCCATAAAGGCTTGTTCGTAAAATTTGTATAGTGAACCCCGGTTTGCTCACCATCAATGTAATAAGTGATGGAGGCATGTTCTGCATCAATGTACTTTAATTTAACCGCATACGTATGCCAATTTTCTAGGGCATCCTGAATGGTTCTTTTTATCGTGGTTACATTCTTTGGGGTTATAAAGGTATTTTGCCAGTTTACGGCATCGCCTTTAAATTCCAGAATATCACTTTCTGGTGGCCAACCATCGACCGCCGTCAACCAAAATGCCGGCCATGTACCTTGTTCCGTTGGGGCTTTAAATTCACCTGAGATCATATATTCAGGGTATTCTTTAGATACTTTTATTTGGTGTTTTGCATGTACAGCGCCAGAGTGGTATTTAATAGCAAGATGTGGTGGCGATGTACTTTTTCCTTCTCCTTTTGCTACAGGCGATGCTTTTAAATGCAGTGAATTATTTTCAAGTCTAATTTGTGATTTGTACATCCTCGCCGACCCATTATGGTCTGTTCCCCAAGGATAAAAATAGTTCCAATTAGCTTTAAACCTTTTCATATCATCAAAAGAATCAGCTTCTATTATAGTTTCCCAGTCTTCTTCTTTTTGATGCTGATTTGGAGAATAGGCATGATCTATGGGTGCCTTGCCCCCTTCCCATATACTTTTTTGCGTCCAGTCACTAGCCGGGGCTGCCCAAAAAGGGGTTTGCTCCGGAAGTCCCAATACCAAAAAAGCTGCAGTACATAAATACAGGCTTCCGGTAGAAATATAGCCTTCGGCAATGTCTTTTTGACGTCCGTAAAAACCAATAGTGAGCCATCCGTTTTCATCAAAAGTCCCAGGAACGTCCATCTGTTTTTTAATGAGCGTATATAATGCCGAACGTACTTGGGTTGGGTTCATATTATCTGGTAATTGCTGCATTAAAGCGATTTGTGAAAGCAGCTGAAATGCCCCACACCTATAGGCCAACGAACGCCCTATGGGTGGAAAAGTTCCTTCGGGGGATATCAAACGCTCTTGAACCTCAGCATAACGTTGTGCCCGCTCTAAAAAGACATGGCTCTCATTTATAAATTTGTCTTTATTTACCCAATGTTTTAACAACTCTTTCTTTTCTTTTAAAACCGAAAGTATATCCAATATCATGGGCTGGATAACGTAACTGTTATAATAATCCCAGTGAAAATCCGGACCGTCTCCATACATTCCATCACCGAGGTACCATTCATCATGTTTAATGAGTGCATATTCCAAGCGGAGGATATCTGCCTTTCCCTCAAATTTTAACAATGCTGCCTCAATAGTGGCGCTAAAAAGCAACCAGTTCATATAATAAGGTGAAATGTCCCGTGTTTTTTTAAGCTCTTTTAAAACATTTTGTTGGGTGGAAGCATCCAATCGCGCCCATAATTGATTTGGGGCGCGGATTAATGCTTCTGCAAAAAATGCAGCATCAACAAGAGGCTGTCCACCTTTGGTAAAGTTCATATAATCCTTAGCCTCAGGGTCAACAGCGTTTTTAATGCCCTTTAAAGCCAATTGAATGTATTTTTCCCTAAGTTTTCCTTCCTCGGTATCATCTGGTCCCAATTCAAGCCACGGCGCCATACCAGCCAACGTTCTACCAAAAGCTTCCAGATAAGTCACATGTGTGCGTTCATCCCATGCGTGAGGTGATTTCTCTACGGGCATCAGCTCTTTTAATTTATTTTCACTCAATGCTGTTAAAACTGGATCACTTATTCTAATTAAAGAAGAAACAAAGAAGTCACGTATCTCTTTAGGAGCATCTTTATATGATTCCTCTTTTTGGGAATACGTGTTATTTGTAATCAAAAACAAAAACCCAATAAGCGATAAAGTTCTTTTTACAGTTTTGTTATTCATAATGTTTATTTTAAACGTGAGTTCGATGTAATATAATTTGATATACAAGTATTTAAATAGTTGTATAAATAAAAAAACGATATCATTACAAAACCTTAGTTCAGGTTGATAAGCACACCTTGTAACTTTTAACGGTTTAACCGTGTAATCATTGAATTGTGTATCACAAACTTCATACGTACATCAAACTTTGAACTTTGAACAAAAACAGGCACGTATGTTAAGTTAAAAAAAGAGAAGAAGACATTATATCTTCTTCTCAAAACTAAACTAATTACAACTAAACTCAATTTTTTTAATACCCTGGATTTTGTTCTAAGACGGCATCCTTATTAAGGTCTATTTCACTTTGTGGAATAGGTAAAAGCATGTGAAAATCCTGTAATCCATTCGTGGTTTCAATATTACCTCCTGCTAAAGGCGCTGTTCCATTTAAACTTTTTGCTCGGTCTACAAGGGTTCCTGTCCTTACTAATGTCATTCTTCTATTTTCTTCACCAATTAATTCTCTTGCTCTTTCATCTAAAATAAAGTCTAAAGTCATATCTCCTGCACTTACTGTTGGGGCATTGGCTCTATCTCTTAGAACATTTATGTCGTCTGCAGCACCATCAAAATTATCTTGCTTTAATCTAGCTTCAGCTCTTAACAAGTAGGTTTCCCCTAAACGCATCAGGATAAAATCTTTAATCATGTTATAACCAAAAACGTTTCTGCTATCAAATGCACCCCATTTTAGTGTATATGGCACGTATTTATAGATGGTGTCTGCTGCAAAAATTTTAACCTCACTACCATCAGGCAAAGGAAATACAGCATCTTCTCCATACGGTACTTCTGTTCCTCTAATGGCATCATATTTAGAATCCGGATTATTAAAATAGTGCTTACGATGGATTGAATATTTTGAATTACGCATATCTTCATCATCATAAAGATCATATACAACCCAATTATTTAATCTAATCCTAGCCAATCCTCTTCCACCTAATGTATCTGTTGGTACCATTCCCGGTAAATCATGATAAGATCCGCCCCAAACCCTTCTAAATTGGGAGTTACCAGTGCTTCCACCGGTTACATCTGTAGGGTTTTCTTGCTCTAAAACCCAAATAGCTTCAGTATTGCCTTGATTTCTTCTTTGATTTCCATAAAGGAACATATCTGAAAAAGCGTCTCCAGGCTCACCTGCACGAACACCGTATCTATCCGTTATTAGTGAATATTTTCCACTAGTAATGATATCTGTACATTGTTGTTCTGCTAAATTAGGCTTATTAGTACGTAAATAGACTTCTGCCAAAAGCTGGCGCGCCATATTTTTATTGGCTCTTCCGTGGTATGCCGCTTGGTCTGTATCTGGTAAATTAGCAACAGCCATTACCAAATCTGCCTCTATAAAATTATTCACATCACTTAAAGCGGCTCTGGTAAAATCTGTTTTGGCATCATCTATGGGTTCTGTAATCAAGGGAACGCCTCCATATAAAGTTGCTAACATATTATAGGCATAAGCTCTAAAAAAGCGTCCTTCTGCATTGTAAGCATCAATCTGTTCTTGAGTCATCCCAATGGCGCTTCCAGATTCTGCATTTGCTATAATAGTGTTTGCATTATTTACAATTCTGTATAGACTCGACCATATTCTCCATGAGCCAAAATTATCGGATATTAATTGTGAATAATCAAAAAAAGGTCTAGCAGCTCCATTGGATCTACCCGCAGGAGCCCATGTAATATCGGTTCCTAATTGAAAAATCCCTGGAAAGGTTTGGTCCCAGTCTGTGGTATAAAAATCTTGACTTAGATTGTGATACAAACCTACCGCTGCGGCCTCGTAACCCAATTCATCATTTAATGTTTCTGGCGCTGGCGCATCTAATACTTGCTCATCTAAAAAAGACTTTTGGCAAGAATAGTTTGCAAGTAACAAAACATAAATACCAATTATATATTTTATATTTTTTCTCATTTTACTTGAATTTTATTTTTTATTAAAGTGTAACATTTAACCCTAAAGAAATCGTTTTTGTCGTAGGGTAATTATTTGTCCAGCTTCCTCCAGAATTATCTGAAGAACCTCTCGAAAAATAAGTAACTTCAGGATCCCATCCATACCATTTTGTAAACGTGTGTAGGTTTCTACCAGCGGCATAAATAGTTAAGGCATTAACGCCTATTTTTTCTAAAATAGAGGATGGAAAGACATAACTTAATCTGACATCTTTAATTCTTACATAGCTATAATCTTCTGGAAAGGCATAGCCCTTGTAGTTTTTATAAGCTGACAATGAAGGCCAATAATTGTCTTTGTTTTCAGGAGTCCAATATCTAAAATCCGCTGGTAAATTTCTTCTTCCAGCCTCATCAGCGTAGGTAAGGTCTCTATTGCTTTTTAACCCGCCTTGAGAGGTTTGGATAAATATACTTAAGTTGAAATTTTTATATCTGAATGTATTGGTAAAACCACCAACCCAATCTGGCGTTGTTCTTCCTAAGATAACTCTATCTTCATTATCTATTTTTCCATCTCCATTTTGATCTTTAAACTTGATGTCTCCTGGTTGGGCAACTGGGTCTACGGAAGCAATATCTTCACCTTCTTGCCAAATACCTTCCTTTTCATAATCGTAAAAAACACGTAAAGATTCACCAATAAACCATCTGTTTCCTATATCGTCCTGACCATCTCCATAAAGATCCAAAATTTCATTTCTGTAAGTGGAAAAATTTATTGATGATTTCCAAGAGAAGTCTTCAGTATCTATATTAACTGTGTTTAATGTAACCTCTAAACCTTTATTTTCCATACTCCCCAAGTTGCTCCAAATATTAGCATAACCCGTAATATTAGGGAGGTTTCTTCTTAATAATATATCTTCAGTTTTTGATTGGTAAACTTCTACTGTCCCTGAAATTCTATTTTTAAGGAATCCAAAATCAACACCAATGTTTGATGATGTTGTAGATTCCCAATTAAGATTAGGGTTTCCAATATTATTGTATCTAACACCTGTTAAAACTGTTCCATTAAAAGGAAATCTAACACTAGTTGCTGTTGTAGCGGTTTGATTAACATCTATCGCCTGGTTTCCTGTTTTACCATGTGAAAATCTGATTTTTAAGGCATTAACAAAATTTGAATCTTCTAAAAAGCTTTCATTTTTTATGTTCCAACCTATCGCAACTGATGGAAAAACACCAATTTTGTCTGTATTTGCACCAAAGGCAGAGTAGCCATCCCGTCTTGCTGTTAGTGTTAATAAATAGCGACTGTCGTATGAGTAATTAATTCTACCCATTTGAGAAACTAATGTATATTCATTTCCTTGTGAATTAACAGATTGGGTAGTTCCTGATGCCAAATCATAATACGATAAACCATCGTTTACAAAACCTACAGCTCTAGACTCAGATTGAAAATAATCAACTTTTTGGGCACCATATAGAGCTGTTACATCAAAATGATGTTTATCGATATCTTTTGCATAGGTAAGAATGTTTTCTATAACCCAGTTACCTGTTTCACTGTTTGAAACAAATCCAGTACCACTTTGGTCGTCGGCAGCTCTACCCGAATAACTTTTAAAATTACCCCAGTTATAAGTGTAAGAAGCATTCATTCTATATGTAAGCCCTTTAATTGGTGCCAACTCCAAGAAACCTGTTCCTGTTAAGTTTCTAGCAATATCTTCCCTGTCTGTCGTTAAACCCAATAGTGGGTTTCTAAATAATAATTCGGGACTCATTGGATATATTATATATGCGCCATTTTCATCTTTTGGCACAGAATAGGGACTCATAGCGGTAGCTTCTAAAAAATTAGCCCTGCCGCCACTATAATTGTTTTCAGAGAAAAATGCCGAGGTTCCGATTTTTAACCAATCAGTAACCTCTGAATCCGCATTGAATCTAAACGTATTCTTCTTAAAATTATAGCCTTTTACGACACCATTTTGTTCCAAGTGGGCCGCGGAGATATAGTACTGTGACTTTTCTGAAGCGTTAGACAAACTAATATTATGTTCTTGTATGAATCCAGACCGTGTTGCTTCACCTAACCAATCTGTTGTAATACCTGCGTCATAATTTTCAACCTCTGAGGCATTTGGTAGTACCGCTGTTTGGCTTAATCCATTTGCTGTTAAAAAATCAGCATATTTTTGTACATACGCATCTGGTCCCATAGGTGTTAGTGGGTTTGCCATAGCTTCTACGCCAGCATATCCACTATATTTAACTATTGGCTTGCCATCAGATTGTTTTCCTCTTTTAGTAGTTATAAGAATAACGCCATTACTACCTCTAGTACCATAAATAGCTACCGCTGAAGCATCTTTAAGCACTTCAATGGATTCAACATCATTGGTATTTATATCATTTGTTACACCAAAGAAAGGGATACCGTCTAAAATGATTAACGGTGAGTTACCTGCATTTATAGAGTTTATTCCTCTAACTTGCACAGATGCCGAACTACCAGGCACAGAAGATGATTGAGCAATATTTAACCCTGCCGTCGTTCCTTGAATGGCCTGTAGCACATTCGTGACAGGTAGGTTTTCTAATCTGTCTTTTGGCACTGAAACAACAGAACCTGTGATGTCCGATCTTTTTTGTGTACCGTAACCAACTACTACAACTTCATCTAAAGCAGCAGCATCTTCTTGTAAGGTTATATTAATGGTGGTTTTTCCGTTTAAAGCAACTTCTTGGGTTTTAAAACCTATATACGATACAACTAATATTGAGTTCGCGTTCGTTACATTTAAAGAAAATTTACCATCAAAATCTGATTGGGCACCGTTCTTTGTTCCTTTTTCTATAATATTTGCTCCTGGTAAAGGCTGTCCATTACTATCTGTAACGGCACCCGATATTTGAACACCTTGTGACTGTTTCAATTCATTATCAAAATCTGTAATATTTATTTCACTTGCTTGAATTTGACCAATGGTCATGCATAAAACGAGTAATGCAAACTTCATCTTAAAATCAAATTCAAAAACATTAAAATAAGAGTTCTTATTTTTAATTAATTTTTTCATATTTAGTTTAATTTGGTTATATTTTTTAGAATCGTTGTTTTCCAAAATGGAAACTTTAGGTAATTGCTAGTGTTATTTTTACATCATATTTCTTTTTTTAGTTTTTAGTTGATAATTAATTCTTAAGTATTTGTTTTTCGTCATAATCATTTGTTTTATAGTTATTTTAAAAAGGTTAATTCCATTTTGTTTTTCCCTACCAATGACGTTTTTTTAAATTAGGACTTCGACAAGCTCAGTCTGACAAACTAAA
>LLBY010005019.1_pt9 | contig 10145 bp, 8 predicted proteins | sample 1489401 | NCBI WGS metagenome assembly LLBY01 (sample SAMN04092656, study PRJNA295927) | soil metagenome | biome: Soil prokaryotic community; feature: Bulk soil; isolation source: soil from tomato rhizosphere | host: tomato cultivar Hawaii 7996 | place: South Korea | collected 2011-11-01
GGGCTTCTTCAACATCCCCGTCGATCACCTCTTCGCCTCGCCGGTCATCTTCAAATACCTCGAACGCTTCCGCGCCGAAAACCTCGTCGTCTGCTCGCCCGACGTCGGCGGCATGAAGATGGCCGCCGCCTACGCCGGCGCCCTCGGCACCGGCCTCGGCATGGTCTGGAAAAAACGCACCTCCGCCACCACCGTCGAGTCGGTCAACATCGTCGGCGACGTCGTGGGCAAGGACGTGCTCATCGTGGACGACATCACCGAGACCGCCGGCACCCTGGTAAACGCCGCCAAGCTACTCCGCGAAAACGGCGCCAAGTCCGTGCGCGCCGCCGTCTCCCACGCCCTGCTCTCGCCCATGGCCTACGAGCGCCTGCGCGGCGGCGACATAGACGAGCTCATCACCACCAACTCCATCCCGGTGGAGCCGCGCGACCTGCCCATCACCGTGCTGAGCGTCGCCGAGCTGCTCGCCCAGGCCATCGTGCGCATCAACAACAACGAGTCCGTCACCAGCCTCTTCAAGGTGAAGGGATTCTGAGCCGCCTTCGCTAAATACGTCGCCGCCTTGCGCTCGCGCCTGTTGCCGCATTCTTCGGGATGCGGCTTTTTCGCGCCCGTCTCCGGCGCGCCGGCCGCCGCGGTCGGGAACTTTTCCGACCCCGCCTCGGTCAACCTCACCCTTCCTTTACACCCATGAAAACCCGTCTTCTGGTCACCACCAGCCTCGCGTTGTTCAGTCTTGTCTTCCTGCCCGCCTGCGGCGCCGCCGAGGAGGCCAAGGCCAGGCTCGAGCTCAAGCTCGACGCCGAACCCATCGCCCCCGGCGCGCCCCACGCCCGCGCCACCTCCTACGCCGACGTGCTCGAGCCCGTGCAGCCCGCGGTCGTCTCGGTCTATTCGAGCAAGACCATCCGCCAGCGCGCCCAGGTGCCCGACATCTTCCGCCAGTTCTACGGCGACGGCGCCTTCCCCGACCGCGAGCAGCGCCAGGAAGGCCTCGGCTCGGGCGTCATCGTGTCGAAAAACGGATACATCCTCACCAACAACCACGTCGTCGCCGAGGCCGACGAGCTGAAGGTCTCGCTCAACGACGGTCGCGAGTTCGAGGCCAAGCTCGTCGGCGCCGACCCCAAGACCGACGTCGCCGTCATCAAGATCGAGACCGACGACCTGCCCGTCGCCACCCTCGCCGACAGCGACCTGTTGCGTGTCGGCGACCTCGTCTTCGCCGTCGGCAACCCGCTCGGCGTCGGCCAGACCGTCACCATGGGCATCGTCTCCGCCACCGGCCGCAACAACCTCGGCATCCTCGCCGAGCAAGGCGGCTACGAAAACTTCATCCAGACCGACGCCGCGATCAACCAGGGCAACTCCGGCGGCGCGCTCGTGGACGCCCGCGGCCGCCTCGTGGGCATCAACACCGCCATCCTCTCCGGCGGCGCGCGCGGCGGCAACATCGGCATCGGTTTCGCCATCCCGATCAACCAAGCCTCGGCCATCCTCACCAGCCTGGTCGAGACCGGCACCGTGCAGCGCGGTTATCTCGGCGTGAACATCGGCGAGGTCACCTCCGATGTCGCCCAGGCCCTCGGTCTCTCCAAGGATCAGCGCGGCGTCATCATCACCAACCTGCCCAAGGACAGTCCCGCCGCCAAGGCCGGGCTCGAGCGCAGCGATGTCGTCGTCGCCATCGGCGGCCGCGAGGTCGTGTCGCCCCAGCAGCTGCGCAACGCCGTCGCCGCCAAGGCCCCCGGCGCAGAGGTCGAGGTCAAGGTCCTGCGCGAGGGCAAGGAGCGGACCTTCACGGTGAAGCTCGGCTCGCTCGCCGGCGTCGCCTCCGCCACCGAACTCCTGCCCGGCGTCTCCGCCAAGCCCCTCTCGAACGACGAGCGTCGCCAGCTCGGCGCGCCGCGCGATCTCGAGGGCCTCGTCATCACCGAGGTCGCCGAGGATTCGCCCTACGCCCGCCGCCTCGTCCCCGGGATGGTGGTGGTGGAGATCAACCGCGAGCCGGTTGCCGACCTCGAGGGCGCCCAGGCCCTGCTCCGGACCGGCCGCAACCTGCTCATCGTTTATATCCGCGGCATGTTCACCCCGATCGCCGTGACCATCGAGTAAGGAGCGTTTCCCGCCCCCCGGATCGGATTTTTAAACGCAAAGGACGCGAAGGGACGCAAAGACGGAAAATTTCGTGGCCGCGACTTTCCGCCCTTTGCGTCCTTCGCGTCAAAAACCTGATTACACGCCCATCATCTGCCCGCCCGGTTTTCCGCCGGGCGGGTTTTCTTTTTTGCGCCTTTCGCGCCTTCTTGCGGCCATCCACCTTTTCCCGATGCCCAACGCCCTCGCCGCCGCCAAGTCCCCCTACCTGCGCCAGCACGCCGACAACCCCGTCGCGTGGCTGGAGTGGGGCGAGCCCGCCTTCGCCCGCGCCCGCGCCGAGAACAAGCCCATCCTGCTCTCCATCGGCTACTCCACCTGCCACTGGTGCCACGTCATGGCGCGCGAGTCCTTCGAAAACGCCGCCATCGCCGCCCAGCTCAACCGCGACTTCATCCCGGTGAAGCTCGACCGCGAGGAGCGCCCCGACGTGGACCGCGTTTACATGACCTACGTCCAGGCCCGCACCGGCCACGGCGGCTGGCCGCTCAACGTCTTTCTCACCCCCGACCTCAAGCCCTTCTTCGGCGGCACCTATTTCCCGCCCGGGGACGGCCACGGCCGGCGCGGTTTTCCGTCCCTGCTCGGCGCCGTCGCCGAGGCCTGGCGGGAGAAACCCGACGCCCTCGTCGCCGAGGCCGACCGCGTGCTCGCGTCCTTGAAATCCCACTACGCCGATCGCGCCGCCTCGGTGGCGGACGCCGGCGGGCCGGAAAATCCAAAATCCCAAATCTCAAATCCCAAGGAGGAAGTCCCCCTCCACGAGGCCGCCGGCGACGCCTTCGAGCGAGGCTTCATGCACCTCTACGAGAGCTTCGACGCGGAGAAGGGCGGCTTCGGCGGCGCGCCGAAGTTCCCCCGCTCCGGCAACATCGAGTTCCTGCTCCGCGTCGCAGCGCTCCAAGGAGGCGGCGCGTCCGAGACCGGCCGCGAGGCGCTCAAGATGGCCGCCCACACACTGCGCCGCATGTGCGAGGGCGGCATCCACGACCACCTCGGCGGCGGCTTTCACCGCTACTCGGTGGACGACGCCTGGTTCGTGCCGCACTTCGAGAAAATGCTCTACGACCAGGCCCAGATCGCGCGCGGCCTGCTCGACGCCGCCCGCGCCACCGGCGACGAGCGCCTCGCCTGGGCCGCGCGCGGCGTATTTGATTACTTGATACGCGATCTCTCGCACCCCGCGGGCGGCTTTTTCTCCGCCGAGGACGCCGACAGCGACCGCGCGCCCGAGGCGGGCGGCGGCCACGCCGAGGGCGCCTTCTACGTCTGGACGCGCGCCGAGCTCGACCGCGTGCTCCCGCCCGCCGACGCCGCCCTGGTCTGCGCCCATTTCGGCGTCGAGCCCGCCGGCAACGTGCCCGCCGAGCTCGATCCGCACGGCGAGTTCGCCGGCCACAACATTCTCAAGCAACGGCGCCCCTTCGCCGACACCGCCGCCGCCCTTGGTCTCGACGTCGAGCCCGCCGCCGAACGCCTCGCCTCCGCGCTCGAACGCCTGCGCGCCGTGCGCGCCGCCCGCCCGCGCCCCCACCTCGACGACAAGATCCTCGCCGCCTGGAACGGCCTCGCCCTCTCCGCGCTCGCCCGCGCCGCCGTGCACCCCGCCGAGTGTCTGGCCGACAAACGTCCCTTCTACCTCGAGGCCGCGCTGCGCTGCGCGCGCTTCATCGAGCGCGAGTTGTTCGTCGCGGAGCGCGGCGTGCTGCTGCGTTCCTGGCGCGAGGGCCCGTCCGCCATCGACGGTTTCGCCGAGGACTACGCGTGCGTGATCGCCGGCCTGCTCGACCTGCATCAGGCCACGCTCGACCCGCGGTGGCTGCGCTTCGCCGAAAAACTCCAGGCCACGCTCGACGCGTTTTTCTGGGACGAGGCCGAGGGCGGCTATTTCTCCGCGCCCGCCGACACCGAGTTGGTGTTGCGCCTGAAAGACGACTACGACGGCGCCGAGCCCACCGCCTCGTCCGTCGCGGTGGCGAATCTCGTGCGCCTCTCCGTGCTCGCGGGCGAGCCCTCCGCCACCGCCGCGCCCGACGCAGCGCTCGCGCCCCATCGTGCCCGTGCGGTGCGCACGGTCGAGGGCCTGCGCGCGCAGTGGAGCGGCGCGCCCCACGCCTTGCCGGTGATGCTCTGCGGTCTGGCCGACTTGCTCGCCGAGCCCGCGCACGTGGTGTTGGCCGGCGATCCGCGCGATCCCGCCTACACCGCGCTCGCCAGCGTGGTGCACGCCGCGCCGCCCTTCAGCGCGCCGCTGCACCTGCTCACGCCGGATTGCGCCGCATGGGCGGCCGACATGCCCGCGCTCGAAGGTCGCCCCACCGCCTACCTCTGCCGCGACCTCGCCTGCCAGGCCCCGGTTACCAACCCCGCCGCCCTGCGGGCTTTGTTGCAAAGCTGAGCCCGTTCCCTCGCCCCGTCCCCTCGCTCAAGCCCGCCGTACCCGTTTTGCCAGCCGGAGATCGCCCGCTCGTCGGCCCCATCGCCCACCGGCATTGTGTAACCAACTTGGTTACACAATGCCGGTGGGCATATCGCGGGCGTCCGCCGGGGAGGTGGCTTTGGTGCGGGAAGGCCTGTTCAGGTTGGGCCTGATTGATTACAAATCGCTTGAGATAAGGGCGTTGAAAAATTTGTGCGAATGGGCGAAGGTGTTCGCGTCACATCGACTACCCATGAATATCACCCAGTTCCTCCTGTCCGCCCTTTCGGCCGGTTTCGCCGCAGGGTCGTTGTTCGCTGCCTATCCCGGCGCCAAGTCCAACGTCACGCTCATGGTCACCGCCACCAGTGAATACGGTGGATTTCTCGTCAAGGACAGCGTGATCGAGGCGCAGACCGAACACTCTCCGGTGCGGTATCTTTATCAGCTCAACCCGCTCGGCTATGAACCCGCCCTGACCAACCCGGCCAATTACTATGTCGAGAAGGAGGCGGAGAAATCAAAGACCTACGGTTCCGGCGACGACGCGCTCACCCTCATCACCGAGCGAGTGGTGGACGCGGTGGTGAAGCTGAAGACCCAGAAGTTCACCAACCTGAATTTCATTCAGGAGCTGATCGAGCGCGACCTGGTGCCGATCAGCAGTGCAACCGGCTACAAGCTGGTGTTGGTGCAGGCCGCGGATCGGGCGGAAAGCGACGGCGATTCTCCGATCCTGTTCTTCATCGAGAACGGGGCGTCCATCCACTACGTGGGCCGCCAGGCAAACTACTGGGAGGATGATATGAGCAGCCGGGATGCTCTGGTGCTGAGCTTTGAGGACGTTTACGCGGAGAGCTTCACTTACCGTCAAAAAACCACGTTCAAGCACGCCTCGACTTCCGAGGGCGTGGAGGAGGACATGGAGGGAGTGACCACCGTGTCCGAGACCTTCAAGGGCACCGATTTGGTGCATGTCGGCCTCTTCCCCGGCTACTACGACGAGTTTGATCAATACGTCTCGACCGAGGGCGTGAGCTTCGACTTCACCGGTCACCTCAATTACAACGGTCGTTACGACGCGAAGAACGACCAGTATCTGATTTCCAGCGCCAAACTGGTGAACATCCCCGGCGGTTTCGAGGAAGAGTATGAGACCGAGGATGACTACGGCTACACGAACGGCGTGGCGACGCTGAGCATGAGCGTGGCGGGCAGCCAGGTGGTGGCCGACATCACCCCCTACCTCAATGCTCTGCCCGAGGAGTTGGCCGAGTTGAAGCAGGAGATCATCGACAGCTACTCGGAGTCCTCCGGCGACGAATAAACCGAGAGTGGTCGAAAGCCGCTCCCGACGGATTGTTTGTTTCCCCGACGCCGGCCCTTGTGAGGGCCGGCGTTTTTCGTTTCTTCCTTTTTTCGTTCACGGCACCCCATGTCTTCCTCACGCATTCGAATCGGTTTGGTCGCGAGCGCGCTTGTCGCGGTCGCGCTCGTGGTCTGGTGGCGGGCGGCCGAGCCGGTCGCGTCGGAGCCGGAGAGCGTGCGGGCCGAGCCGGCGTCGGCGTCGCCCGGCGTTCCGCCTCCGTCCCCGGCGCCGGCGGAGCGCCCCGCCGAACCGCTTGCGCCCTCCTCGGTCGGGCAGAATGAGACGACCGGAGATGGCGGGCATGCGCGCGAACTGGCGCTGATCGACGCGGCGGTGGTGACCTATGCGGTGGAGTCGTTGCCGTCCTTGGCGGCTTATCTCACCCACGCCGACGCGACGGTGCGCGAGGCGGCGCGCGACGGGTTTTTGCAGATGGGCCTGACCGAGGGGGCGGCGCATCTGCGGGCGGCGGCCGACAAGATTCGCGATCCGCGCGAGGCGGTTCAGTTGCTCGACGCGGCCGATTACCTGGATTTGCCCAGCGTGTCCGTGACGGGCGGCCGCGCGTTGATCCCGGTTTCACCGAAGACGAAGGAGCGCCTGGAGCGGGAGCGGACGGCGAGAAGCTCCGGCTCGGAGGCACTCAGGTAAGGGGGAGTGTTTCCCAAGGGGCCGTCCCATGCGGCGGTCGCCGCAGGCATTGACGTGGAAACCCTGCGCAAGCTCGGGCACGAGGTCGCGCGCTCGCCCGCCGTGTGGTCAGGGAGGATCGCGCGACTGATCGCGATGACGCGGCAATGCAGAAGGGACTTTTCTTTCCGCAAGCCAGGTTCATGACTGGATGGCTTAAATTTTTCCCATGAAAATATCCCACTCCCTCGTCGCCCTGTTGATTGGAACACTTCTGCCTGTCTCGGCTTTCGCCGCCTACAAGGGTTCCAAGTCCAACTTCACCCTGAATTTCACCGCGATCAGCGAAGTCGGCGGTTTTCTGGTCAGGGATTCCGCCATCGAGCCCGCCTTGTTCAAAGGCATCGAATACAGCGATCCCGCCAACCCGCTCGGATTCAGTTACGAAACGGAGCTGGCGAACTACTACCTCGTCAGGCGCACGGAAAAAGAGAGCAATTTTGGCACCTCGGCCGAGCCCGATTTTTATGTCGTCAACGACACCTACGAGAAAGTCGCGCGGCAGATCGCCGAGAAGTTCACCAACAAAAACTTCATCGACGAGCTGATCGCGCGCGACTTTGTGCCGATCACGAGCCCGGTCGGCTATAGGCTGGTCATGGTCCAGCCGTCCTCCGCGCCCGATTCCGACGCCGAGCATCCGATGCTTTTCTTCATCGAGAACAAAACGAACATCTACTACGTCGGCCGTCAGGGCGACTACGAGACCGCGCTGCCGGAGGATGCGCTTATGATCGATTTTGGCGGCGGCGTGGAGTCCTACAAATACGTGTCCCGAACCGTGTTTAAGCACACCAAGGTCAAGGTTGAGGGCGAAACCTACGTCGAGCTGGACGACATCGGCGTCAACACCGAGACCGACACATACACCGGCAAGAGCGTCACCTACATCGACATCTTCCCCGGTTATTACGACGAGGGATCAGACTCCACCTTGAACACCGGCACCGAGTTCTGGTACTCCGGCGTCGCCAACTACGCCGGTCGTCTGGACAAGACCCTCGGCGACTACCTCACCATCAGGGCCACCTTGTCCGCCACCGCCAGCCGCGGCTCCTTTTTTGACGCTAGCTACGGAGATTCCCAAGGCGCGCTGGTCACCGGCGCCTTCGCCCTCAGTGGTACCAAATACGTGGCCGACATAGCGCCCTATCTCGACGCCCTGCCTGCTTCGCTCGCCGAGCTGAAGGCCGCCATCATCGCCGGCTATGGCGAGATGGACTAGGCCCCGGTTGTTGCTTCCGTTGCTTGGCCGGCCCCTTCCGCGAGGGCCGGCCTTTTGCTTTTACCATCGTCCTGGTCGATTCCATGAAAATTCGCCTCCTGCCCGCGCTGTTGATCCCGGTTACGCTCGGTTTCGTGCTGGGATTTTGGATACACGACCGTTCTTCCCCCCGTCCTGAGCCCGCGCCTCCGGAGCCCGTCGCGGCGGGAGGGACGGCCCGGTCCGAAGGGCCTTCGCCGGTTGTCGCCGGACCGGCGGAGATCTCTTCCGGGTCGCCTGCCCGATCCGAACCCTCGGGAGCCGCTCCGGAGTCCGGGCCGGCCGACGACGCACGGCCCTCCGCCGAGGCCGATTTGCGTCGTATCGAGGACGCGATGTCCACCTACGAGCCCGGCGCGCTGCCGGTGATCGAGCCCTATCTCACGCATGCCGAGCCCGCCTTGCGCGAGAGCGCCCGGCTGGCGCTGCTCCAGATGGGACTGGCCGAGGCGGCGCCGGTGCTGCGGCGGGCGGCGGAGCGGGTCAAGGATCCGAGAGAGGCGATCGAACTGCTCGACGCGGCGGATTTCCTGGAGCTGCCCTCCTTGCCGGTCACCGGCGGGGCGCCGCGTCCCGTCACGGACCGCCCGGCCGGGCGCGTCTCGGAATCGCGTTTGCGCGCTCGTCCCGCCGAGCCGGCCGGTTCCGCGCCCTGATGCGCGCGAAGGTTCTGTTCGAGTTGCCCGCCCGGCTTTATCACCTGATAATCCGCCTGTCCGCTCATGAAAATTCTCGCCGTCGAAGATGATCCCGTCGCCTCGGCCGTGCTGACGCGCGCCCTGCGCAAGCTCGGGCACGAGGTCGTGAGCGTGCGCGACGGCGACGCGGCCCTGGAGCTGCTCGAGCACGATCCGGTGCGCGTGGTGGTGAGCGATTGGGTGATGCCCGGCGTGGACGGGCTCGAGTTGTGCCGTCGCCTGCGAGCGCGCGTCGGCAGCGACTACGTGTATTTCATCCTGCTCACCAGCCAGCTTCCCTCGGAGGAGAACCAGCGCGAGGCGATCGAGGCCGGGGTGGACGACTTTTTGCGAAAGCCGCTCGTGCCCCAGGAAATCTGGATGCGCCTGCGCGTGGCCGAGCGCATCCTGGTTTTCGCCACCCAAGTGCGCCAGCTGGAGCAGTTCCTCCCCATCTGCGGCTACTGCAAAAAAATCCGCGACGACCGCAATTACTGGCAGCAGATCGAGAGCTACATCAACGCCCGCACCGGGACGGATTTCAGCCATTCGGTTTGTCCCGATTGCTACCGCGAGGTGATCGCGCCCCAGCTCGAGGAGCTGCGGCGCGAGACCGAGACGCCCTTTCCCGACGGCGCCGGCCAGGCCGCGCCCGACGCCGATTCCGCCTCCGCTTCCAAAACCGAAAAAACCTCCCGCCCGCATCCCCATGTCCGACGCACGCATTGAAAAACTCGAGGAGCGCGTGGCGTGGCTGGAGCACCATGTGACCCAGCAGGACAAGGCGATGCTGGAGATGGCCAAGCGCCTCGACCGTCAACAGGCCGAGCTGCTGCGCCTGCGTGAGCGGGCCATGGCCGAGCCCGGCGCGGGCGCGGCGCCCGATCCCGCGGCGGAGCGTCCGCCGCATTACTGATCCTAAATCCAGCAGTAGGAGTTAACCGCAGATTGCACAGAGAGCACAGATAGAGCGAGTTAGGGGCCTGAACATGGATTGATTTATGTGCACCCGCAGGGTGAGTGCATAGAGCTCTGCAATGCCTTGGTAATCTGTGTTTATCTGTGAAATCTGTGGTTCAACTGCTTTTTCTAGGCTGAATTCAAAAATCCCCCGGCCCGGGCCGCAGGGTTATGGTCTCGGCGACGGTGTTGGCGTCGAGCGAGGTGAGGGCCACGACGGACTCCGCGACGCTGGCGGGGCGCATGAGGCGTTCGGGCGGCACGCCGCCGCCGGCCCAGACCGGGGTCTCGATCGCGCCGGGGTGGATGGCGAGCACGCGCAGGCCGGTGCCGCGGGTCTCGGCGCGCAGCGCGGCCGCGAGGCCGGCGAGGCCGTGTTTGGCGATGGTGTAGGCGGCGCAGCCGGGCAGGCCGGTCTGGCCGCAGATGGAGCTGATGAACACGAGGTCGCCGGAGCCGCGTTTGAGCAGGGCGGGAAGGAAGGCGTGCGTGACGAGGTAGGCGGTGCGCAGGTTGGCCGCGATCATCTCGTCGAAGAGCGCGGCGGACGTGTCGGCGAAGGTCGCGGGTTTGAAGCGGCCGGCGTTGTTCACCACGATGTCGGGC
>LLBY010009862.1_pt4 | contig 10138 bp, 6 predicted proteins | sample 1489401 | NCBI WGS metagenome assembly LLBY01 (sample SAMN04092656, study PRJNA295927) | soil metagenome | biome: Soil prokaryotic community; feature: Bulk soil; isolation source: soil from tomato rhizosphere | host: tomato cultivar Hawaii 7996 | place: South Korea | collected 2011-11-01
TCTACCTCTTCTACCCGTTGTACATCACCCCTTCCCTTTCCTTATAAAGGCTGAGCACTGCCCTGGCCTCGGCCCGGAGCGGCCCGGCTTCGAACATGACCCCCCTGGCGGCCAGGTAGCGGTGGTCCTCCGGTGAAACCGGGCCCTCCTCGAAACCCAGCTCCCGGGCATCGGTGCCGCGGGCGGCGAAGGTCACCCGCCGCACGCCGCTCCACAGCGCCGCGCCCATGCACATCGCGCAGGGCTCGCAGGAGGTGAACAGTTCGTGCTCCGGCAGTCCGGGGGCGTGGAGGGTAAACGATTCCAGCCGCCGCCCCGCCAGGGAGAACGCCACCATCTCGGCGTGCAGGGCGCAGTCGTTGGCCGGCACCACCAGGTTGACCCCCACCGACACCAGCCGCCCGCTCTCCCGCTCGTAGATGGCCGCCCCGAACGGACCGCCGGTCCGGTTTTCTACATTCTGCCGCGCCAGCTCGACAGCCAGCGCCATACGCTCGGCGTCGCCGACGTATGTCGCAGCCCAGTCGACGGTGTCGCGGACCCAGGCTGGGAGATCGTAACTCGATGTGAGAACCGGCTTCATGGCTTCTCCTCACCAACTATTGCAACCGCAGGAGCTGCGACTTTGACTGCAGCTACCGTCGACCGCGCCCGCCGCCGACCATCGCCGGCACCACGAACATCGCTCCCAGCGTCCCGGCCACCGTCCCACCCACCGTCGCCAGCGCGATGGCGCCGAAGAGACTCGCTGAGTCGGTCCCCACGGCAAGTGGCAGCAGGCTGGCCAAAGTGGTGAACGTCACCAGTACGATCATCCCCGACCGCTCTCCCGCAGCCGCGACAACTTCCCGAACGCCGAGCCGCCGAGCCGCCGAGCCGCCGAGCCGCCTTTTCTCCAGCGCCGCGTCCACCAGCAGAATCGCCTGGTTCACCGCGAGCCCGACCACCAGGATAACGCCGACCGCTGCCTCCCGCGCGAAGGCTTCTTCCGCAATCCAGAACGCCGCTACGACCCCACCCAGTGACACCGGGAGGCTGAGGAAGACGATGGCTGCCGCCCATACCGAGTCGAAGACCATGGCCACCGCCAGCACCACCAGTATCACCCCTACTCCGAACACCAGCCACAGCCCCTTGGTGCTGTCGTCCCGCTCCCACTCGAAGACCTGATCTCCCACCCAGTACCCGGGCGGCACGCTGATGGTCTCCATGAAGCCGTCATGGGTGCGCTGCGCCAGCTTGGGCGGCCCCCGGAACTCGTAGCCTACGATTCTCACGTATTGCTGGTCTTCCCGGTTGATCGAAGAGAGCCCCTCGACCTCGCTGACGGTCGCCACGTCGCCCAGGCGCACCGGTGATCCAAGCGGGCTTGGCAGCATCGCCTCCTCCAGCTGGGCCAAAGTCCGGTCTCGCGCTCCCCGGCGCTTCAGCATGACGCTGGTTTCCTCACCACCAACTTCGATAACCTGCGCACCAACCGCGCCGCGCACCTCGCGCGATACCGCCTGACCGAAGTCCTGCGACGTGAGTCCGTAGCGCGCCAGTGCCGCGCGATCGGGTTCCAGCACCACTGACACCGCGCGCTCGCGGGAGTAGAAGCTGCCGGCGTTGATGTCCACGTCACGGACTCGGGGAATGCGTTCCAGCCGGCGCTTGAGGTCCATTGCCAGCTGCTCCACGCCGTCGAACGAGTAGCCCAGCAGCTTGATCCGGTAGTTCGAGACCCCACCACCTCCGCTGCCACCGTAGAAGCCCGGCCCCCGGCCCTGCACCGAGACACTCGCGCCTCCAATGAGCAGCGCGCGCTGGGTCAGTGCTTCCTGTAACTCGTACGGCAACGGTCCCAGCCCGGCTTCCTGCTCGAACACCACCTGCATGTAGGCGCCGTCGGGCGACCCGCGGGTCTCCACGTGCTCCACCCCCGGCGTCCCCACCACCAGGGCCTCGAACTCGCGCATGCCGCGGTCCAGGCTCGCCGGGTCGGAGCCGCGCGGGAACGAGAGTCGCGCCGAGAGGACAGTGCGCTGCCCGTAGAAGAAGGCACCGAAGCTGGACTTGGGAACCTTCCTGACGAACCCCCATGCCATCAGCCCCACGAAGGCGGCGGCGAACACCAGCGTCATCCAGCGCCAGCGCGCGAGTTCCTGCACAATGCGTTCGTAGAGCCGCCGGCTGCGGGGCCATCCGGACTGGTGCATGCCGTGGCCCTCGCCCAGCGCCGGGATCATCACCACCGAAGCGACAATCGACCATGCGAGCGCCAGTGCGAAGGCAGCGGCGAATGGGATGAACGTCGCGCGGGCATTGCCCTGCAGGTAGAGGAAGGGGAAGAGCACCACGGCCGTTGTGAGCGTCGCGCCAACGACGGCGGGGAGAATCCGCCGGCTCGCGGCGGCCCGGCCGCTGACGGTGTCGGGTGTCTCGCGCATCTGCTGCACCACCACCAGGCCATTCTGCACCAGGATGCCGATGCCCATTCCCAGGCCGGCGAGAGTCAGCAGGTTGGCGGGGATGTCGAGCAGGTAGAGCCCGAGCGCGGTGCCGGCGATGGCCACCGCGACGCTTCCCATGACCAGCCCCACCGAACGCAGGTTGCGGAGGCTCAGCGCCAGCACCAGCAGCACCGCCACGAAGGCGATGGAGCCGCGAATCACCAGCTCCCTGAGCTGCTTCGCGAGGTCCACGCTCTCATCGCTCTGCAGCTGCACCTGCACACCGGCTGGCAGCTCCGCCTCGACCTCGTTCACAACGTCACGCACCCGCGCCGCGGTCTTGATCGCATCAGCGCCGGCCAGGCGTGACACGAACAGTCCCACGGCAGTCCTGCCGTTCATCCGGTAGAAGTAGCCCCGGTCGTCCTCTTCGGGCCGGATGGTGGCCAGGTCTCCCAGCCGGTGCACCAGGCCGCCTGGCCCGGTCACAGGCAGGTCATCGAGCTCGGCCAGCACTGCGGGCTGGTCCTCGATCCGCACCGCCAGCTGAAGCGCGCCCTCATGGTGCTCCCCGACGCCGCGAACCAGCCGGGAGTTGGTGATCGCCACCCGCAGGGCCTCGGGTGCAATGTCGAGCGCCCGCAACCGGTCGCCATCGTAAGCCACCGAGATCCCGATGCTCGCCCCACCGTAGGCCATGACGCCCGCTACACCCTTCGCGGCCGAGATGCGCGGCACGAGCTGCTCGTCGGTGATGTCCTTGAGGGCACCCGGTGTGTACGGCCCCGAGACGATGAACCGAAGCAGTGGCTCTTCCTCGAGCCCGTCAGGGACGTAATTGGAAACGGTGGGGCCGCTGGAGCCAGCAGGCAGCTCGGGCCGAAGCACTTCCATCCGCTCGAGGATGTTGAGCCGGGCCAGCTGCACATCGGTGCCTTCTTCCAGCTCCACCCGGATCTGGGCGCTGCCCTCGAACGACGTGCTTTCGGATGACTTGACGCCGCGCACCGGCTGGATCGCGGCCTCGATGGGCGAGGTGAGATACATCTCGACCAGCTCGGCGGCCGCACCGGGCCACTCGGCCGAGACATTCAGCGTCGGCAGCTCCACCTGGCCACGCGTGGCCAGCGGCAGGCGGGTGAACGCCACGCCTCCGGCCAGCAGCAGCGCCACACTGCTGGCCCACACAACGGCCGGCCGTTCCGTCGCCCATCTGATCATCAACCAATCCTTCCATTCGACCTAGCCTTACCGCCTTACCGCCCTACCGCCTTACCGCCTTGACCGCCTGTCCGCCCTTTCGTCTCGACGCCCTGCGCTCCACCACCGCATACGCCGTCGGCAGCAGGAAGAACGTCACCAGTGTAGCGCTCACTGAGCCGCCGATGACGCCGGCAGCGAGCGGCTGGTACAGCTCACCGCCGCTGCCCATCCCGAACACCAGCGGCAGCACGCCGGTCACCGTGGTGAGCGAGGTCATGGCGATGGCGCGGAGCCGCTGGTGGCCACCCAGGATGACCGACTCGTCGATCCCGTGACCCGCGGCCCGGAACCTCCGGATGGCGTCGAGCTTCACCACCGCGTCGTTGTCGGCAATGCCGATCATCACGATGATGCCGATGAGCGACACCGCATTCAGGCTCTGGCCGGTGAGCCAGAGCAGCAGGATCCCGCCGGCTCCCGCGAGCGGCACAGTGAGCATGACCACCAGCGGCGTGCTGAAGCTGCTGAACTCGCCCGCCAGCACCAGGAACACCAGCGCCACCGAAAGCACGGCCACGAGCAACAGTTCACGGGTGGTGCGCTGCTGTTCCTCGTCTGCGCCGGTCACTTCCCAGCGCATGCCGGCGGGCAGGTCGAGTCGTTCCAGCGCCTGCCGCACGTCGCGCGAGGCCCGCGCGGTGCCGCCCGCGTCCACCACCGCCTCCACCACCGCCACCGGCCGCTGGCCCACCCGCACCACTTCCACCGGCGCCCTGGTTTCGTTCACCGACACCAGCTGCCCCACCGGGATTCCGTCCACCGGTGTCCTGAGCGCGGCCTCCAGGTTCTCGTTGGCGCTTCCTGCGAGCCGCACCCTGATGGGAGTCCGCCTGTCGGTCTCGCGCAGCTCGCTAGCCTCTACACCACCCAGCCCGCCGGCCAGGGCGTCGGCCACTGCGTCCACCGAGATTCCTCTCTCGGCGATTCGTGTGCGCTCCAGGGCGATCTCCACCAGTGGCTGGGTGCCGGCGTACGCATCGCGCACATCCGCCAGTCGCGGCAGGGAATCCATCATCCCGCGAACGATTCCAGCGAAGCTCTCGGCATCGTCAGCGCGAGGCGCCGAGATCTCCACCCGCACCAGCCGGCCTTCGCGGCCGATGAGGCTGCCGAATTCCGACTGCCCCGCGAGGTCGAGCGCCAGCGCGCCGCTCGCGAGGTCGGGTACCGCGGCGCGCAGGCCCTCGGCAAAGCGATCGGCGGAGGCGCCGTCGGGCACGGGCATGAGAATCTGCGCCGTGGCCGAGGTGCCGGGGTCGGCGCCCGAGAGGACTTCCTCGTCGGTGGCGAGCCCGACGCGGGAGTAGACATCGTTGGCGCCGAGGTCGCGTGCGGCACGTTCGATGCGCCCGGCCTGCTCGGCGGTGGTCTCGATGGAGGTACCCTCGGGAAGCCGCAGTTCCGCGACCACCGTGCCCTCGTCCACCTGGGGCAGGATCTCGCGCGGAAGCCGCCAGGCGACGATGCCGGTGGTCAGCACAGCGGCGAGCGCGATACCGAACACCTCCCGCGGATGCGCCAGCGACCAGCGCATGCCCCTGTCGTACCATGCGGAGAGCCGCCGACCAAGCTCATCTCCGGCATGCGGGACGGAAGCAGTGTCGTCTTGCCGACCTGGCAATCCGCCGAGCCGCCGAGCCGCCGAGCCGCCTATGATCATCACCGGCATCAGCGTCAGCGCCAGCACCAGCGATGCGGCCAGCGATGTCACCACGCTGAGCGAGAGGTCGCGAAAGAGTGCCGCGGCGAGGCCGCGCACGAACACGATCGGACCGAACACCAGCAGCGTTGTGAGCGTGCCTGCAATGAGCGGACCCGCAACTTCCGAGCAGGCCTGGCGTGCGGCATCGACCACCGGCATTCCCTGCTCCCGGAGCCTGCCGGTGGCCTCCGCCACCACGATGGCGTTGTCCACCAGCAGGCCGACACCCAGAGCCAGCCCGCCCAGCGACAGGATGTTGATGCTCACGTCGAGCATCTGGAGAATCACCAGCGCCACGAGAACCGATAGCGGAACGATGAGGCCGATGGCGAGCGAACTGCGCCAGTCGCGGAGGAAGAGCAGGATAACCATCAGCGACAGGATTCCGCCCAGCACAATTTCCTGGATCAGGTTGCCCAGTGCCGCGGTCACGAAGTCGGCCTGGGCCGCCACCAGTGTCATGGTGAACTGGGGGAACTCTGATTCGAGTGCGTCGATGGCTTCCATGATGCCATCGGTGACCTGCACCGTGTTGCTGCCGGCGTCCTTGTACACCACCAGGCCCACCGCCGGGGTGCCATCCAGGCGGGTCAGGGTGCGCGGGTCGGCGGAGCCCAGATACACCGTCGCCACATCGGCCAGTTGGACCCCGCTGCCTGCGGGCCCGATGGGGGTGGCGCCCACCTGCTCGGGGCTGGTGAACTCGGTCAGTGCCCGCACCGAGAAGCGGAACTGCCCCCGCCGGATGGTCCCTCCGGGCGCGCTCTGGTTGGCGGAGCGGATGGCGGTGGCGATATCCTCGGGCGACAGTCCGAGCGACCGCATCCGCTCGGGATCCACATCCACCCGGATCTCGTCCTCCGGCGCGCCCACCACCGCAACGCTGGCCACGCCGTCGAGTTGCTCCAGCCTCCGGCTGTGCACATCGAGCGCTGTGCGGGCGAGCGAGCGGAGGTCGCCCTCTCCCGTGAGCGCCAGTACTGCTATCGGGCGCTCGCCTGGATCGCTGGTGAGGAGGGTGGGGCGTTCAGCCCCTTCGGGCAGCGCCTCTCGCGCGTTGTCGAGCTGCTCCCGCACCCGGAGCACCGTGCTCGCCATGTCGGTGCCCCACGCGAAGTGCGCGGTGGTGGTGGCTTCGCCGTTCCGGCTCACCGAGCGGAGCTCGAGCAGGTTGGGTGTCGCCGAGAGCGCCTGCTCCAGCGGCTCCGCCACGAAGCGCGACACCTCTGTGGCCGCGGCTCCGGGATAAGCGGTGCGCACTGTCAGCACCGGCAGCGTCACGTCGGGCAGCAGCGATACCGGCAGCCGGGTGAGCGACACAGCGCCAAGCAGCACCACGGCGATGGTCGCGGCGACGGTGGTGACGGGGCGGGAGATGGAGTAGGCCGAAAGGGACATGGACGGGGGATGAGAGTTTAGAGTTAAGAGTTGAGAGTTTAGAGTCTCTTAACTCCTAACTCTCGCCTCTTGACTCTCGACTCATAACTACCTTCACCGGCGCATCGTGGGTCAGCGTCAGGTGGCCCTCAACCAGCACCGTGTCGCCCACTGCGACGGGGATCTGGTTGCTGGAGGAGTCGGGGAGCACTTCGGTCTCGCGTCCGTTGCTGCGGCCGGGGTTGATGTACACCCACTGGGCGCGGCCGCCCTTCACCACGAACACCAGGGGCCGGCCGTCGCGTTCCACCACCGCGCTGGCAGGCACCATGATCCGGTCGTCGAGCCGAGTGGACTCGAGCCGCACCTCCGCAGACATGCCGGGTCGGAGGACGCCGTTGCTGCGGAAGCGCACCAGCGCCCGGCCCGCGCGGGTCACGGTATCCACCAGCGGCAGCACAGCGGCTACTCGGCCAGTTATCTCGCGACCGGGCGCGGCTGCGGAAGTGATGAGCGCGGTGCCGCCAGAGCGGATGAGCGGGAGGTCGTGCTCCAGCACCGAGGCCTCGATCTGGAGATCGTCCACGTCAACGACAGTGGCTATCGCATCGCCGGAGCTGACGCGGGTGCCGGGGGCCACCTCGATCCGGTCAACCACGCCACTGAATGGCGCGCGGATCTCGGCCCGTTCACGGGCCAGCCGGGCCTGGTCGAGCGCGATGCGGGCGGTCTCCAGCCCGGAGCTGGCCGACACGGCAGCGCGGCGCTCTGCGCTGGGCGCCACGCCCGACACAACGGAGTCGGGGATGATGACGCCCTCGTAGCGGGCCTGCGCTTCATGCACGGCGGCATCCGCGGCTGCTACATCGAGATCAAAGGGCTTGGGGTCGAGCGCCACCAGGAGCTGGCCCTTGCTCACCCGCTGGCCGGGGCGCACCGGAATGCTCGCAACCGTGCCCGTGGCCTCGGCGCGGAGCCGAGCGACAGCGCCGGAGCGAACCTGACCCCGGGTGGCGACGGTGAGAACCAGGTCGGCCTGCTGGACCGTGTCGCCCACAACCGGCAGTGAGAGCGTGGAAGTGCTGGAAGCGGCGGTGGAATCGGCGGAAGTCTCGTCGCCCTGGCCGTCCTTGCAGGCGGCGAGGGAGAGGGCCAACATCAAGGAGATGGTGGTCAGCGGGCGTCCGGCGTGCATCGGCGCTCCCGTCACGGGGGTGGCAGCTGTCTGGGTTACAGGGTCAGGATGCGCCGCGGGGCCCGAGGGACGCGGCGGCGCGATGGCCCTTTGGGCAATATGAAGGCAGATGGTCAATTGCGCTTCAATGGGAGCTTCGAGGGGCGTCACCCTGAGCGGAGCGATCGTCCGCGCGGCTGAGAGCCACTGCTCGGCACGTGTCGCCCCCTGAAATTGTGGAGCCGCCACGATAACACATCCCTGAGCTTCTGCCCACTAGGACTTTCCCTAGTCAAGAATTTGACAGTTGACCTGTGACCTGCACGGCGGGGCATGCTCACAGAGTCGGAGGCTCTTCCCTCCGTGTCGTCAAGCGCATCGGCGGACGATCTCCAGGCTGGCAGTTCACAGGTCTCATCCTCGAGGAGGGGCACGCCTACAGCCGAGACTCCGGAAGACCCGGGGCGATTCAGTCAGAAGATACGGACTGGGACCTGCATTCCCGTGTCACCTGCGACGGGATCCTGCATGGCGGGGACCGGATCCAGTCAACAAGTTGGAGAGGTCTACTTCACCCCAAGAAGCGGAGGCACCATGCGGTACTGCATCTCCAGGCATAAGTTGGCTGCAGCCTGCTCGCTCGGAGCATTGCTCGTCGGTGGCACACCAATCGCAGCTGAAGAGGGCGGCGGAGAGAGGTGCAAGGAAGACACGCTCATTACGGGCAACTTTCACAGGTTTGGATCAACTGGCGCCTGCTATCAGGGCACGCCGAACGCCACGCACGACATCGGTTCACGCCTTTGCAGTTCCGTTCACGCAGTGGCACGTCCGCTGTCGCGCGTCCTTACCTCTCCACCCGCCACACCCTGATGTACTGATACCCCTTCTCCGTCATACCCTGCGTCACCACCTGGCCATTCGGGCCCCATGATGGGTACTCATCACGCGCCCACGGAGTATGCAATGTCCCTCGCCAGACCCCTTCCGGTGAGAACACGTCGTAGCTCCGGGTCTCGGCGCCGGGCACGTAAAGCGGCACCCACACATTGCCATCGGCGTCGGCACTAAGGCCCGGCATCGGTTCCGCCTCGGCAGGAATGTCCGAGAAGCTCATTACCTGGCTGACCGTTGCCTCGCCCACCTGATTGCGCAACTGCTCCGTCATCTCGTCATACCGTTCACGACGCTCCGCTTCCGGTCGCTCCACCGGCACCCATTCCCGGCGGACAACTCGAATCGAGTCACCGTCGAAGCTGCGTTCCAGATACTCGTAGCGCCCCGTCCAGCCCCGCAGCACCGTGCCGGCCGGGGTGATGCCGGTTACGTCGTATGGCTGGAACGGAATCGAGTAGCTCATGCGGCCGCCCTCGATCTCGAACCGCCAGAGCCGTTGCGGCGGGCCGATACGCGGAAGCATGACGGTATCGCTTGCCCCGGAGCGAGAATCGATCCGCACCACCGCAGCTGATGCGGTGGAGTCCGCATCATGCGAGGTGCGCGCATACACCCGGCCGCTGTCATCACTGTAGACACTCGCATAGTGGCAGCATGGTGCCGGAAACGTGCCGAGGACTGTGCCCGACGTGTCGAAAACGGTGAGCCGAGACAGCCTGGGGTCGTCCACGGCGATGTACGGGCCGAATGCCACCGGGATCGGGCTCCGGTACTCGCCGGGGCCCTCGCCCTCCCGGCCAATCGTCCGAATCAACGTGCCGTCCGGCCTCAGCATCCGCAGCGACAGCGGGGCCTGTTCCACCACCAATAGCCTCCCCTCGGCGTCGAGCGCGACGTGCTGGGGCGAGACAATGGCACTCGCAGTGTCGTCTGAGCTTTCCAGCCTTGCGATCTCGACGAGCTTCCATTGCCCGCTGGTGTCGGTCCACTCGACGGGAGTCGCGTTGCTGACCGTGACCACTCCGGTGGCGGAGGTGTCCGCGGTGTAGCCGACGCCGGCCTTCGAATCGGAGCACGCAGCCAGCAGCACCATCGAACCAGCCACCCATCTCCGCATCAAGACCTCCAGTCCTTTTCACGCCTTTGCCGTTGGTTCGCGCCGTCGCAGTCCCGCAATTCTATGGCCGCACAATCCGATACCGCACCACCCTCGGCAGTCCCGTTTCATCTTCCTCGCGGACATAAACCGCGTCCCGGCTCCACGCCGACCGCCATGCGGGGATCAGCCCCGGC
>LLBY010010329.1_pt15 | contig 10136 bp, 18 predicted proteins | sample 1489401 | NCBI WGS metagenome assembly LLBY01 (sample SAMN04092656, study PRJNA295927) | soil metagenome | biome: Soil prokaryotic community; feature: Bulk soil; isolation source: soil from tomato rhizosphere | host: tomato cultivar Hawaii 7996 | place: South Korea | collected 2011-11-01
GCCATATTTTGAAGCTGCTCGACGAGCCTACCATCGTTGGAAAAACGACCCGCAAACGCAAGTCGTTTGTGAATTTCCACCGATTTATCAAGTAATTCTTGATCCGACATGCCGTGTGGATCAAATCCGATCGGGTTCATGGGCACCATCCAATAGTTTTCTCCGTATATTTAGAAAGAAATGGCAGCACGAGGCTAAATAATGTATCGTTCATTCTATTAGGACTTTACTGAAATCCTAAATAGATTGGACCTATAACAACAAAGGGAGATATCCTCTAATGGCACTTTCGTTTGCAATCACCACTGCCAACCTGATCCTCAATCAGATCACTTCTCGTATTGATGCGGGCTCGGCTGCTGGTACCATCGTTCTTTATTCGGGCACCGTCCCTGCCAATGCCAATACTGCCCTGTCGGGCAACACCGTGCTGGCGGTTCTGACCTGTTCCGATCCTTCGGCTGCTTCGGCTGCTAACAAGACGCTGACCCTCAACGCGATCACGCAGGATTCGTCCGCTGACGCTACCGGTGAAGCGACTTTCTTCCGCGTCCTTGATTCTGACGGCAACGTTGTCCTTCAGGGCTCCGTCTCTGCTGTTGGCGGTGGCGGCGATCTCCAGATGAACACTGCCGCTGTCGTTTCGGGCGGCCCGGTTCAGATCACCTCGTGCTCCTTTACTCTCCCATAAGTAACTGATCTCGTCATTGGAGTCCCCTCAAAGGTGGTTCGGTAATTTCCGAGCCACCTTTTTGGCGTCTACTGTGTGCGGACATCCACTATTAGATCATGCCTCTGGAGTTTAGATAAATACCAACATGGCCATCGACTTCGAAAAACTTAATGATTCTCCGCACCTTCTGGACATTCTCATCCAGATGGAAGACGTGCTTGATTCACTCGACGTCTACGTTTTCGCAAACTGGATGAAGGGAGAGGTGGTAGAAGGGCCTATCGTTCGACGCTATTGGTTCGATTTCACCCTTCGTTACCCTATTGACAAGATGCCTGATCCTCGTGGAGCCATGCGGCTTATCAAGCATGGGGTTCGCGTCGATTATAATAAGGTCACCGTCGAAACGGAGGAGGGCGAGGAGCCAAATGAGCCCACCAATTGGGAAATCAAAATATCAGTTCCAAAGCGCCTCATTGCCGATATGAACGCTGCCGAGCTTGAGTTTTATGACGAAGAGATCGAAGCCGAAGATGTTCAGGACGCCCAAGACAGTGGTATGAACGACGAAACCGGTTTCTATTCCGATGGTGATGATGCCGCCAATGCGCAACCCGAGCAAGAGAGCGACGAAGGGGGACCACAATGACAAAAATATTCGAGGGTATGTGGGCCAATGATTTGGAAGACCTTCTTCAGCCCGTCGTGTCCATCGACGAATATGAATCGAAGGTTGACGACTCTGCCGTGGCAATTGGTTTTTTCGTTAACGACCGAGACGCCGCTGGGGACCTTAACCGCTTCATTCAAAAATCGTCCGTGCCTATCATTGATAGCGACGTCTCGCCCGCGCCCGATCAGCGCGGCTACTATATAGTTTTCGCGGAGCTACCGGGGAACGACCGTTTCACAGAAAATCTTGTTCAATTGTGTGACGAGATTGGCCAGCTAGGTGGTATCAGCAGTTGGCAAATGAAAATGCGTGGCATCAAACATGTCACTGTCTTGGACGCTCACAAAGTTAAGCTCGGTTTGCTTCGCAACAACATGGCGGACAAACTAGCTTCTCTTCGTTCCGATCTGGCAGCAATTCGTGACCTTCGTCAAGGGAAATAAAAGGGCTAGACAACGAGATAAATCATGGGCATCTATGGCCCATGATCGAAAAAGCAATCACATGGCAGAGCGCGCTAAAGTATAGCGAAGTCGCGCGTCGGATTGCTTGGCAACCAGAAGCACTTTCTGCCCAGTATCTTGACCATTCGACGCTACTGGCGTTCACTCCGTCACTGAAGGTGCGAGAGATTAGAAATTGGATCACGCAAGCGGTGGGGCAGAATTATGCGATATCTGGCGTGTTCAAGGCGAATGAACCGATAGTCGCCGACTTCGCTCTGCCCCACCTTATTCGTTTCGCGTTCATGGATCGCGAAACAGCGCTGCTCTTCAAAATAACTTGGATTTAGCCCTTTCGATCCTTGAACGTACCTCCGTCGATCACCGAGGGGGCGACCACCGCAGATGATTGCGCAGGGGCCGCCGTAGCCTGTTTCCCAACATGAGTTAACAATTCAGCGATCGTGATCGCGAGTATATTCGCCTCTTGAAATGACAGGCGCATATCCTTCGACCCCGACCGGGATAGCTGTTTAACACGATTGAGGAAATCGTCAATAGCTTCAAATTTCATGATTATTCCTTGATGTAGGGCGCGCCGAGATAGGCGCTATGATCTTTGGCGTCCTGTGCCATGCGTTTGAGATCATGTTTCGCACAGAAACGAGCGAAATGAATTCCGATGTTACCAACCGGGTCTTTCTGAACGGCATCGACGATAACGCGATCCATCATGTCCTTGATCTCATCGGGTTGTTTGGTTAGGTCGATGAGTTGCTCATTCTGGTGATATTCATCAAGGACGCGAACCTCTTCCTTCCTGTCGCCTTCGGGGCTCTCAATGAGTTTCTCCCAACGCTTGAGAAAGAAATTATTCCAGTGATATCCCTTTTCGTGGCGGTCATTCCACGCATCTTCAATACCAACCGATTTTTTGGTGCCCTTATATCTCACGCCGGGATTGGCAGAAAAGATACCGTCACCGATGTCACCGCGAATGATCTTCAAGAACAGAGCTTTCTTGTGGAAATCTTCTTCGATTTCCCATGAGAAAGCGTCGAGCTTGCTTTCTGCTTTCAACACTTCAAGTTTAGCGGCAGTATGTGATTTTGTGAGCAACTCCACATGAGGAGAATCTGTGCCTGATTTGGCAATAGCATCATCTAGGCTCGCCTTTGCGCTTTTTTCCACCTCTTTGGCTTTGCGGATTTCATCTTTGATTCCCGCGCGATATTTTTTACGCTCTTCCTCGATTGTGCCCTTGACTTTCAGCTTGCCGCTGCCGGGATCGACGTTGAATAGCATTGGTTCTTTTTTGACATTGAAAACCCCATCGAGGGTGATGGTGCGTTCAGTAATACCATCATAGATGACTACATTCGGTGCCAATAGTTGAATGTTATCGCTGTCAGCGGAAATGATGACATGTTGATCCTCTGGGTGGAGTTGAATCCACCGAGCGATCATATCATCGCCTTCCGCGCCCTGTGACTGAATCACCGTCATGCGAGTCTTTTCAGAAAAATATTCCATGAGGTCGCCGAGGACTTCCCGAAAAACTTCCTGTTCCTCTTTCTCCTTCGGGGAGAGCAATTTGCGTGCGAGAATACGCTTTGCCTTATACTTCGGGTAGTAGTCGTAGCGCCAAGAACGGCCCTCCCCGGCGATGACTATGTGGTCGATATCATGCTCGCGGTAGACCTTGCGAAGTGAGTTAAACACGATGTGGAGGGCCATGCCTGCTTTGGTAAACGCATCGCCACCACAAACATGGTGGGCGCGATTGAACAGGTTGGCGGCGTCGAATATAGCAAATTTCATAGCTTGACTTTACCAATTCCCTTGGATAGTTCGCAATAAATCGTATGAGGCATTTTTATGGAAGATCACTGGACCGAGAACCTCGGGGACATACTCGCCAGCGCTTTGGCGAAGGATTACTCCTGTGGGTCGAAGCCCACGTGGACTACCACCAAGGTTATCCCCAAGCAGCAACCGGCAACTCCCGCATCTCCGGCAGAAAGACCGAAACGGCCAGCACCGTTAATGAAGGCGACGTTGCGGCTCCACTTCACGAAATTCAACTCCAATTTCGTCCCGCAGGATACCATCTATACGATGGTGCGTAATCAGGTGGTCGCCGGGAACGGGAGTGTCATTCCAAATGAAATGATCGATTGGTGTGAAAAAAACTGTTCCGATCTTTGGATGCCCTCGCCTCCTGATCGACCCGAGTATATCATGTTCGCATTGTCCGGTGATATGGACCTGTTCTTGATGACTTTCGGGGGCGGTTAGCCGTAAATGATACCGCCGTTGATCGGCGGTGCGCCCATCGACGAGGAAGCTTCCTGACGGCAGAGTTCTTGGAACCATGCCTGAACGATGGATTCTTCTGATGGGCCTACATATCCGGCGTCTTTCAACATCTCGATCCAGACTTCATTCCAGTCGAATTCGAAGTAGTAGCCGTTTATACCCTCTTCGGTGTTGACACCATCGTTGATGACCCTGATCCATGGCTCTCCGCGCAGAGTGGCAATTTCCTTGTCGGCTTCGAACGGGTCAACGGTGCCATGACGAGCGTCAATATCCAACATGGCGACTTTGCGTTCAACATCGTCGGAAATGAGTGCCGCTACTTCGACTTCATATTCGTAATCGGAGAGCAACTCGTACTCCTTTTTGATCTCAAGTTTGCGGCGAGCCAACTCTTCGCCGGTAAGCTGAATTTCAGCAAGGCGTTCGGCGAGATCATAGCCTTCAAGGTAGTAATAGGCTTCAGCCTCTTCGCGGGCCGGGCCCGCGAGGCCCCAGCTTGCGGGGAGCCAATTGAACGGGATAAATCGATTTTTAGTCATAGGTAAGAATACCGCACACGAAACAGAGTCGGCAATAATTGCTTTGACGCGAGGTCGCTTAATGGATACGCTGGCGAAGAAAGGGTATTATATGTTCGAGACCATTGCTGTCGCCGATAAGCAATCATCATGGGCGCGCGGGGGAGTTTACTTCCACCGCCACTGGACCATCGCATGTGTAGAAGAAAATGGGCGGCGTTTCTTTTCCACCAATGACCCTGATCCCATAGGGCTAACCCTAGCTCAAGAGTTTGGATCGGTCAGTGACGCTATGTCCTACATCAACGAGCGTGAAATTAAAAAAATGCTTTATCGCGTAAGTGGTGGATCATATCGGGAGGCGTGAAACATGGATGAATTAGACGAGGCGCGCTATAATTGGCAACTCGCCATCGCGAATATCATGTCAGAAATGGACGAAATGGCCGAGAGGTTTGAATTAACCTCTCTCGGCCATGTCACTTCTCATCTTGGGGATGCCCTCCTCGCTTTAGAGGAGGTGCGAGGTTCATAGAGATAAAGTCATGGGCTCGTCGCAGCGCATACCTCATCTTGATTATGTCATCGCCGTCAAAGGCGGTACGAAGATCAGTGAGGATTGATTCTCTGTCAGACATATTATGTTCCTCCGAGTTAGAAATCCCGCTTGGCAATCTGGCGCTTCGATCCTTCGATGCGGCGTTCCATACCCGCGATCATCGCGTGATGGTCAGGGTAGGTGGTCCGGTATTCTTCCAGACGCGCTTGGCTGCGCGCGAGAAACTTTTCCGCCATGGCGACGCAACGGTCGGTGTAGTTGTTGATCACCAGCTTGCCAGCCATCACCGGGTTGGTCGATCCAGCAAACTCAATGGCGGTGCCGTCAAGCTCGAAGGGGAACCACAGCCCATTGATCAGGGAGACGTAACCCTCGGGCTCGCGGTCTTCGCTCGTATCACAGAGCGCGACATCGAAGCGATCATTAGTCATGGTCTGAATGATGGTCAGCATAGCGGTTCTCCTTGTGTAGTTCGGTCTATAAACGATTATAGAGTTTTGACAAGAAAAAAATGAGGGTGGGATCGCTCCCACCCTCTGGTCTCGCCCGCAGTTGCTTACCGCAACAATGGGAATCACCTCCTAGACTGAATTATCCGGCAGGCGAGAAGATACTAACCACGCACGCTTTGGCGCAGAAAGTATTTGTAGAGACCATGATTGGTCACAGCCTCTACGCCGAGCAAACCCTTATTCGAGAACATCAGTTTACTCGACTGCGCATTCTGACCGATCTTCATCAGCATCAGAAATCTATCTACAGGAAATGTTAGCGTACTCGAAAGCGAGCCCGCAATATTCTCCGCGAAAATCATCGAACCAGAGTGGGAGGAACTCGCCTGCTGACCGAAGGTCATTACCAAATCACCATTATCAACAGTCACGGAGAAAAATTTGTCGATCTCCGCATAAAGGCCAGCAAATTGGGTAAACTCGGTTATCTTCGATTTGTTGATTTCCTCCAAAGCCACCCCCCATGGTATCGAGGAGATGGTCGCCTGTTGAGGGACGTGCTGGATATCCATGAGCTTGAAAACAGATTTCGATCCCGCGCCCTTAAACTCAAATTGGTCAAGGGACTTCCGACCGTTGATTTCGCGCTCCCGCACTTTGAAAATGGCGTTGTCAGTTTGGTAATTGGCGAATCCCAAGAGGCCATTGAGCATCTTGAGGTTCGTGATTCCAAACTCTCCCTCGAATTCCGGAACCGGATCGTCGAGGATGGCTTCGATGAAAAGCGTCTTGTCCGCATCGAAGGTCTGAACCTTCGTTTCATTTGCCGTGCCAGTGATTTTCAACACTTCAACGTTGGTGAGCGCACATTGTTTCACCACGTCACTCAATACAGCTTGGATTGTCATACCGTCTCTTTTACTCTTGATATACTTGGAATACAGGAGGGGGATCGCCCCCCGCAATAATTAATCGAAACTAAAGAATTCACCACCGCTAACAATTTTGGTATCCACGAGTGGCCAGTTCAGCACGCCCACCAAATTGTCCAATTTTTTGTCAATGATCACTTCCTCCATCGCAGCGTGATCGAACGGCAATTCCTTGAACCATTGGGGAAGATGTGGTTCATCCACCGGATATGCCACTGAATCCATCTTCATCGGATTGGGAAGAAGCTTACAGACTACGATGCGGGAACCATCCGTGATACGCATTGAAAACTTGTCATTGTAAACGTCCAGCATACGATTCCAGTTGATAGAAGCCCTCACGTGGCCCGGAATGGTGGCTTTAGCCTTCTCGCCCTTCTTGCGATGATCGGTGAGCCCCATGGACGCCGAACGATCGAGGATGGCCTTATATTTGGAAAGACCAGACACCTTTTTGGGAGACCCTTTCTCCCACGCGGGGCGTTCCTTGAACGCAAGGCGGAAGTCACGGATTTGTCCGATGATATCCTGCGAAGTCGCTCCCTGAAGGACATCCATTAGAACGCGTTCGAGGAACGTCTGCATAAACTTGGGGGTGTCGGCACGCTTTAGATCGAGGCCCATAGCTTTCAGCTTACCGGGCTTGTTCCCAGTGTCCATCCGCTCACCTTCGAGGTCATAGATCAGACCGCCATACTTCTTCTTTTTGATGAAGAGCATCTTGGAAGCTACCAGTTCTCGACCAGCCGCGATAATTGCGCCGCGCTCAAGAGAGGTATTGAATGTGCGATGCATGAACTCCGGGAAGGTGGAGTTGACCGCTTCTGCCACCATATCGTAAATCTGGATATAGTCCTCTCTGGTGGCTTCTTCGCTCATCATGAATGCGGCGGAGAAATAACACGAGTCGGTATCCGCGTAGCAGATCGCCTTTCCGGTATAGTCATACTCCCCGGTTAACTCCATGTTGACTTGTGCGTTCATGTGCCGAACGATAGATCGACCAGTCAAGGTAACGGACTGACCCATTCTATCGTCGGAGAAACGAAGTGCCTCGTTGAGGAGTGCGCCGTATAGGGAGTTGAGCAAAATCTTTCTGGCTTGTTGCCGCTGATCCCAGAAAGTAACCTGACCCTTAACCCAATCGATTTTTTCTTTGATCGGGACAACTTTACCATCCTCGATGGTAAGGCCATTTTCCAACATGAACGCGGCGATTTCAGCGGGATCGCCTTTTTCTATCAAACTATTGAGTTTTTCCATGTCGCTAACATGTCATGGAGCATCAAGAGTTCGCAATATTTGATGCTTGACGAGACCCCGAACTATGATATCCTTCGTCGGTTAGAAGGGATCAACTAATGTTCTTCGGCACTATACTGTATGTCATGTTCGAGTGCGTCATTTTTATGTTCATGGCGGTCATTCGTCACCCAATAGTGAGTGCGTTCTTCTTCTTATGTCTCTATGCGCTCCACAGTTGCTCTGTTGCGTATAACTGGGGAGCGCTCGACGCTTATAATGCTATGCGGGCTAATGAGGTCACCATCCGGGAATGGTCTGATCGACCCGAAAGCTGTATCCGATCAGAGGACGGCTCGGTGGCATGTCATTATGATCCCTTTGGAGACGTGGTATTCGATGCCTCTGGTCGCGTCCAGCAGATCACCTTCATGCGTCTCCACGGCGAAGAATTTAACCTCAACGAACAATTCTTCAAGCGCGTTACCGGCATGATGTCCATCCGCTATCGCGAACCAGATTTTGCCAGCCTGAGTGAATTGCGCTGGAATGTTCCCGGTACTGGTGTTATCAAAGTCACATCAGATGATAATATGAATGTCGATAAGGTAACTATCAGTGCCCTCTAGTGTATCCAGTCTCATCGATCTCGAAGCACCACTTGATTTCTCAAAAGCACTTCGAAAGATTGAGGTAGAACACGCGGCACTAAAAAGCTCCATATTCGGTATCGATGATGATCGTGATCGCAACGAAGCTCTCGGCGGCTTGAGTGATTTCTACGATTCTGTGGACGACGCCGTTACGGTTATGATCGCGAACACCGATGTTGCGAAAGCCTTATATCGTGATGCCAAAAGCGTCATCGATTCCATGGAGGAACTCCTTTCCCTGATCCCCAATCATGTCGTTGTCAACGATTTCGACAGTGGGAGAATTACCGAATGGGCCAACACGCACGCTAATGGCAATGTGGACGTCGTCCTGTTCCCTAATGGTAAGATCATCGTCTTTGAAGACAGGAACGACCACACATTGTTCCGCATCACATATGGCGTGTGAAGCGGATGCCTAATCTATTTTCGGTGGTTTGATCCGTGGTTGGCATGGCGGGAGCCTCTCGCTCCACCAGTTCGAAATAGCGTGATCGCAGCACATCTTTTTCCAATACATCGCAGGGGATATTAGGGAAGCCCAAAGAGGTGGAGCCCAACCAAGTATCAGATTTAGTAACGAAGAGAATATCGCCGGTTCGTAATTCGATCGGAAGACCCCGTGCGCCTTGTAGATTTTTCTTCGGGGGAGACCAATATATCCCCAATCCGGTGTAGCGGACGACAAAGCCTCGTTCTGGTTCGTGGAAGGCAAAACCCCCCATGGCATCAGCATAGGCACTCGCATCTACAGAAGCTTGCTTCTGGATGTTGTGTTTTCGCATTTCCCCAATGGCTTTCTTGTGCCACGGGAGCGGAGTTTTCAAATCAGCGAATTGTTCATTTGTCATGGTAGGGACCGCATCTACCAATGCGGCGATGTGGGGCTTCATGCGGGCTTCGCTCAACAGCATGGAGATAATGTTGCGGCCACCCATATGACCACCGGCCCCAACCGGCACCCAAGAATAATCAACTACCATGATGGTATTTAGGCAGCATTTAAATCGAACACGGAACAGGAAGGTGGAAACCAAGGACAAATCGCAATGAGCAATACCGGGAGTGGATCAAATCCCTCCGCGCAATGAGCAAGGCAACAATAACCTCATAGAGACCACAGCAAAAAGACAAATGCCCGAAGGCTGGAAAGTGGCCAACAAGAGGATGCCCTAATGGGCGTGCGATCTATGTTCCTGACACAAACACCGTAGTGCTTGGGTCGGGTTCGGTTTCTCCTTACCTGTTCCGTGCCTCGACCCGAGGGCTATGCCCCCGAGCCGAAACTGTTTGATTCAGCAACCGTGATTTCAGTCGATCAGCTTTTCAGCACGCAAGACCGAAACGGCCCTGTCCGACAGCGACACTTTGGTGCTGAAGTTGAGCGCGGTGATTTCGTCCTTGACGCCGGAACGCTGGCGCTTGAGGGCGCTGACAGTTTCCGCGTAGCGGGTTTTTAACGCGGAGTCGAGGATGACGATACTGATCGCCTTATCCCCGCCACCATAGCGACGCTGTTCCGTGTCCGCGATGTCGCGACGGGCCTGTTCGACGCGGCGCTTGAGGGCAGACATATCGTCGCTAGACGTTGAATCATAGCTTTCCACAACCGTGGTAAAAGCAATGATACGAGCGATCTGCTCGTCAATCAAAGCCACCTTGTTGAGGA
>LLBY010008416.1_pt2 | contig 10135 bp, 10 predicted proteins | sample 1489401 | NCBI WGS metagenome assembly LLBY01 (sample SAMN04092656, study PRJNA295927) | soil metagenome | biome: Soil prokaryotic community; feature: Bulk soil; isolation source: soil from tomato rhizosphere | host: tomato cultivar Hawaii 7996 | place: South Korea | collected 2011-11-01
GGCATGCGCCTGTGGGCCGAGGAACGCCGGGGCGGCACCATCGAGCTGCTCTTCACGCTCCCGCTGACCACGCTCGACGCCGTGCTGGGCAAATTTCTCGCCGCCTGGCTCTTCCTCGCGCTCGGCCTCGCGCTCACCCTGCCGCTGGCCTTCACCGTCGGCTGGCTGGGTGATCCGGACTGGGGCGTCATCGTCGCGAGCTACATGGGCAGCGCGCTCATGGCCGGCGCCTACCTCGCGGTCTGCTCGCTCCTCTCCGCGCTCACCAAAAACCAGGTCATCGCCTTCGTGCTCGGCGTCGTGGTGAACCTCGTCCTGGTCTTCCTCGGCTGGAGCGTTTTCAACGGTCTCCTCTCCGGCGCGCTGCCCCCGGCGGGCGTCGATTTCGTCGCGAACCTGGGCTTCATCCCGCACTTCGACGCGTTCACCAAGGGCATCCTCGATCCGCGCGACTTCGCCTACTTCGGCTCCGTCATGGCCCTGGCCCTCACGCTCAACGTCGTCGCCCTCGAGCGCTAAACCCCCGCCTCGTTTCAACCCATCGCCTTTCGCACCATGAAACCCGGCCTCGTCAAAACCCTCGCCGTCGTTCTCCTCGCCGTCGTCCTCCTGCTGGTCAACTTCCTCGCCGCCCGCCTTCCCGTGCGCGGCGACCTCACCGCCGGCAAGATCTTCACCCTCTCGGACGGCACCCGCGATCTCCTCGCCAAGGTCGAGGAGCCCATCTCGCTCCAACTCTACGCCACGCGCGGCGTCGAGGGACTGCCCGTATCCTATAAAAACTACGCCGCTCGCGTGGAGGAAATGCTCCGCGCCTACGTGCGCGCCTCGGGCGGACGCCTCTCGCTCGAGACCATCTCGCCCGCCGCCGACACGCCCGAGGAGGAGCGCGCCCAGGCCGCCGGCCTCCAGCCCCAGCAGGTGCCCGGCACCGGCGAGCCGTTCTACCTCGGCCTCGTCGTCACCCAGGCCGACCAGCAAAAGACCCTGCCCGTCTTCGCCCCGGACCGCGAGGAGCTGCTCGAATACGACGTGTCCTCCCTGCTCCACGCCGTCCAGCAGCTCACCAAGCCCCGCCTCGGCGTGCTCACCAAACTCCCCCTCCAAGGTCGGCCGTTCAACATGATGACTCAGCAGCGCCCCCCCCCGGGGCAGCTCATCCTCGAGGAGTGGCGGCGGAGCTTCGAGATCGTCACGGTCGAGCCGGGCTTCACCGAGCTGCCCGCCGATCTGGCCGCCCTCGCCGTGCTCCACCCGACCGGCTTTACCGCCGCCCAGGAGTTCGCCCTCGACCAGTTCATCCTCTCCGGAAAACCCGTCCTGCTCGCGCTCGACCCGTCCTCCACCTGGTTCCGCCGCCAGGGCGGCCAGCAGGCGATGTTCGGCGGCGGCAGCCCCGACGTCTCCTCCGACCTGCCCACCCTGCTCAAGGCCTACGGCATCACCTACGACGCCCAGCAGGTCGTGGGCGACCCAGCCCTCGCCACCCCGGTCAACGCCGGCAACGGCCAGGTCGCCCGCATGCCGGTCTGGCTCTCCCTCACCAACGCCAACCTCGCCGCCGGCTCGCCCGCCACCGCCCAATTGAACTCCCTGCTCTTCATCGAACCGGGTAGCGTAAAAGTGGATACGCGCGAGGGCCGCGAGATCCTCCCGCTCATCGAGTCGAGCGCAACCGCCGGCGTCGTGCCGTCCTTCACCCTCCAGTTCGCCCAGCCCGACGAGGTCGCCCGCAGCCTCGTCGCCGGCACCGAGAAAAAGACCCTCGCCGCCCTCGTGCGCGGCCCCTTCGCCACCGCCTTCCCCGACGGCAAACCCGCCGCCGCCGCTTCCGACGGGGCCTCCGGCTCCGCGCCCGCCGCCGACCAGCCCGCCGCGCTGAAATCCGGCGCCGGCACCCTGCTCATCGTCGCCGACTCCGACTGGCTGCTCGACGACTTCTCGGTGCGCCGCCAGTCGCTTTTCGGCCAGGAGATGGTGCAGCCGCTCAACGACAATCTCTTCCTCGGCTCCAACCTCATCGACTTCCTCGCCGGCTCGCCCAATCTCATCGCCCTGCGCGGCAAACGCTCCGCCCAGCGGCCCTTCTCCGTCGTCGCCAAGATGGAGGCCGACGCGCAGAAAAAATACAACGACCAGCTGGCCGCCCTCGAGACGCGCCTATCCGAGGTGCAGCGCGAGCTCTCCGAGCTCCAGGGAAAATCCCCCGACGGCGGCCGCCTCGTCGCCACGCCCGAGGTGTTGAAAAAGATCGAGGAGTTCCAGGCCCAGGAACTCGCCATGCGTCGCGAACGCCGCGAGATCCGGCGCGGTCTGCGCGAGGGCATAGACGCCTTGGAGAACAAGCTCCTCGTCATCAACCTGCTCGCCACCCCCGTCCTGCTCGGCGTCTTCGGTCTCTGCTTCGCACGCATGCGTCGCTCCGCTTCGAAATCCTAAGCCGCCAAATCCTAAAACGACCCCAGCCACCCTCCGTCCATTCGGCATCCGTCATTGGTCATTCGTCATCCCCCATGCGCCTCCGCCCCCTCCTCCTCTCCCTCGCCGTCCTCGTCCCCGCCGCCGGTCTGGTCTGGTGGCTGCAACGTCCCGCGCCCGCCGCGTCCGACTCCGACGCGCGGCTCGGCCAACGCCTGGTCGAGCCCTCGGCCATCGCCGAGGCCGCACGCGTGCGCATCCAGTCCGGCGGCCAGACCCTCGAACTCGCCCGCGCCGAAGGCGACGGCGAGCGCTGGACCATCCTCGGCGAGCCCGCCCTCCCCGCCGATGTCTCGCGGCTCACCCGCCTGAGCGCCGACCTGGTCGAGGCCAAGATCGAGCGTCTCGTCAGCTCCAACCCCGAACGCATCGCCGGCTACGAACTCGACCAGGGCGGCGTCGCCTACCTCGACGCCTCCGGCAAGACGCTGCTCGACCTTGATCTGGGCAAGACGCCCGACGGCGGCGGACGCATCGTCCGCTTCGACGACGAGCCCGCCGCCTATCTCGAGCGCCCGGCCGTGTCGCTCGACGCCACCGCCACCTCCTGGCGCGACACCGCCCTCGTCGCCGGCCTGAAGGCCGACGACATCGCCTCGCTCGGTATCGGTTTTCCGGATACCACCGCGCCCGTCGTCGTCTCGCGCACCGCCGCCGACCAGCCCTGGACCAGCCCGGCCACGCCCGCCGGACAGCAGGTCAAAGCCTCCGCCCTCGCCTCGACGCCGGGCAACCTCGCCGGCCTGCGCTACACCAACGTCGCGCCCAAGGTCGATCCCGGCGTGGTCGCCGCCCGCGTCTTCCCGCGCGAGGTCGTCGCCACCACCTTCGCCGGCCGCGCCGTCACCTTCGCCTTCGCCCGCGCGCCCGAGCCGCCCGCCCCCGAGGTCAAGGAGGGCGAGACGCCCCCGCCCGCCGCGCCGCGCCCCGTCTATGTCGAGGTCACCGACTCCACGCCCGACGCCGTGCTGGCCGCCGCGGCGAAAACCCACGCGTTTGAAATCGGCGAATGGGTTTTCACCAGCCTGCCCGCCAAGGTGGCCGACCTGTTTGAACCCGTCCCCGCCCCGCCTACGCCCGCGCCCGTCGGCGAGCCCGCCAAGACCGAGCCGGTCAGCGTGACCACCGAGCCGCTCACCATCGAGCCCGCCGCCTCGACGCCGTGAGGTGGTGGTCGGACGTCGATCCGGACCGGTCGCTCGCGCTCAGCCGCGCTTCGCCAACCGCTCCGTCATCGCCGCGATGAGCGCGTCGAGGCTGGGCTTGGCCGCCACGAAATCCGGCGGCGTGCCCTGCGCGACCAAGGTCTCGGTCGTCTGCTCGCCGATGCTGCCGACGAGCGGCTGCTTCGCCTCGGGCGCGAGCCGGAGCGCCTTGCCCTGGGCGTAAAAACTCTCCGCCGCCGAGGAGCTGGCGAACAGGATGGCGTCCGCGCCGTGCTGGCGAAAATCGTCCGCCACCGGGTCCTGCGTCAGGTCGGTCTTCTCCGTCTTGTAGAGCTGCATGCGGTCCACGATGGCGCGCGCGGACTCCAGTTTCTTGACCAGCTTGTCGCGGTTCAGGTTGCCCGTCACCACGATGACCTTGGCGCTGTCGAGGCTGCCGGTGGCGATGAGCGCGTCGCCGAGCGATTCGCCGGTGGCGGTGTCGGGCATGCACTCGACGCGGATGTGGTGTTTCTCGATCTCGCGCGCCGTCGCCTTGCCCACGCAGGCGAAGCGCAGCAGGCCGAGCGCGCGGATGTCGTTAAAGCCCTTCAGGAAATCCTCGAAGAAATAACGCACGCCGTTCGCGCTGGTGAAGACGATCCAGTCGTAGCCGCCGAGCTCGCTGAGAATCTCGACCATCGAGTGCTTGTCCACGTCCTTGGTGATGCTGATGAGCGGCAGCTCCAGCACCTCGGCGCCGAGCGTCTCGAGCTTTTCGCGCAGCTCGCTGTTCTGGTCGCGCGTGCGGGTGATGGCGACGCGACGCCCGAAAAGCGGCAGGTGCTCGAACCAGTCGATGGCCTCGTGGTCGCGCACGACCTCGCCGACAAAAATGACGGCCGGCGCCGCGAGCTTCGCCTCCGCCACCCGCGCCGCCAAATCCGCCACCGTGCCGGTGACGCTGCGCTGACGCCCGAGCGAGGCCCATTGCACGACCGCCGCCGGCGTGTCGGCCGCGAGTCCGCCGGCCTGCAGCTCGGCGAGGATAAACTCCAGCCGGCCCATGCCCATGTAGATCGCGAGAGTGGTGTTTTTCAGCGCGCCGTAGCCGCGCCAGTCCACCTGCGTTTCCTTCTTGGTCGGGTCCTCATGGCCGGTGAGCAGCACGAGGGCGGTGCTCTTGTTGCGGTAGGTCAACGGTATGCCCGCGTAGGCGCCTGCGGCGAGCGCCGCCGTCACGCCCGGCACCACCTCGAAAGGAACGCCCTCCTTCACCAACGTGCGCGCCTCTTCGCCGCCGCGTCCGAAAATGTAGGGATCGCCTCCCTTCAACCGCACGACCTTTCGGCCCGCCTTCGCGTGCTTCACCAGCAGCGCCTCGATCTCCTCCTGCGCCACCGAATGACATCCCGCCTTTTTGCCCACATACACGACCTCGCACTCCGGCCGGCACCATTTCACCAGCTCGGGATGCACGAGATAGTCGTAAACGAGCACGTCGGCGGCGGAGATGAGCTCCTTCGCGCGAAAGGTGACGAGGCCAAGGTCGCCGGGACCCGCGCCGACGAGATGAACGATACCTGTGGAAGAAACGGACATTGGATAAAAGGAGTGCGCGACACGCCCGCCCGATCAAGGGGCGAACGCCGCGTCGGACACCCAACCACGAGTCCACCCGTCGGGGGAAGCGCAGAATCCGAGAGGCAGGACGCGCGGTCGCGGGCGGCGCCGCGCTCAGCGCGTGGGCGGCGGGAGCGGCCCGGGCACGATCACCCGGACGGCAACCATGATCAAAACAGTGGACGTGTCCGCGACTTCCCCGCCGCTCGCCCGCCGCGCCCAATCGGGGGCGTTTTCGGGCAGTGTTTTTTTCCGTGGGCTGGCGCGCAGGACCGCCGTCTCACCGGGACGCAGGACCACGGACGCGGTGTCAACGCGCTCAATAAACACCGGAACGAACGGCAGGGCGGCATCCCCGTCACCCGGACCCGAAAGGAAACCCTCGAATTCGCGAACCACCGTCTTCAGGTCCAGGGCCACGCTGCCGTCCGCCAGCACATGCGGCAGCACGGACGTTTCCACCCCGATATTGCGACTGTCATAGGAGTCCGGCGCAGCCTCCGGGCTGGCCGGAGGGACATCAAACCGCTTCGGGTAGCGCAACTCCTGGGCCACCGAAATCGTGGCGCGGTTGCCGTTGAGCACCGTGACGCGCGGAGCGGACAAAAGATCCGCGCCCGTCCGCTTGCCGAGTTCCCGAACGCCTTGCTTCGCCTCCGAACTCGGCAGATGGCCCAGCACCGCCGGACTCGTGGTGGCGCCCGGGGTCAAGGCGCGGCCAAAAACTTCCGCCACGTTGGGCGCCTGCGGATCCATTCCCTTCAACTCCAGATAGCTCACCTCGATTTCGACCTGGCGGACATCTTTTCGCTGATCGTCGAAATCCACCATCGCCGCCGCCTCCGCCTCGCTTGCACGCCGGATCTCGACGCCTTCCTGGCTGATAACCGCGCCGCCATCGGCTCCGTCCACCCGCACGGTCGAACACGCCGCCAAAGCGCCCACGGCCGCGAAGCCGGCCCAAACCCGGCCGCCGCGACGCACGATGTCTCGCCGACACGGGCTCAAAACCGCGCGGATCCGCCGCTCCAAGGTCGAGGGCTCCGCCATCGCCACCGCCGCGCTTGCCCACCTCCGTCGCTTCAGGGCGCGCGCGGCGACCAACAACTCCTCGGCATACGCGTGCGCCTCCACCCCCGCCGCCAGCACCCGGTCGTCGCAGGCCTGCTCCTGCGCCAGCCGCAGCCGTCGCGCCGCCAGCCACACCAGCGGGTTTGGCCAATACACCGCGCACGCCACCTGGCCGAACAGACGCGCCAGACAATCCCGCCGCGCCACATGCGCCAGCTCGTGACGCAACACCCGCTCGATGCGCTCCTCGCTCCACGTCGGCGCGTCCGGCGGCAGCATCACCACCGGACGCAGGGTTCCCCACGTCATCGCCACCGGACAAGACTCGGAACAACGCACCTCCACCCAAGGCCCCGCACCTTGGTCAACCGCGATGCGCGTCGCCCACGCCTCGATTCGCGCGTCGCCGATCAAGCGGCTTCGCCGCCTCAGCCAGCGCAAGCGCCCGGCCCCGATCATTCGCCAGACGAGCAAAATCACCAAGCCGCCCAGCCACGCCGCGACCACCCCTTCGCGCCAGAAAGCTCGCGCCCGCCGCATGAGCGCACGCGTGGGCGAAACAGGTTTTTCCACCGACGCGAGGGTTGGAGCCGCGGACGTCCGGGCAAGCTCGGCCGGCAGCTTCACCACGAGAACGGTATCCGCTCCCGCAGCATCACGCACCTTGGCCGTGTCCGCCGCGGTCCATGCCCACACCCAGGGCACGGCCAGCAAAGCCCCGAAGGTCGCCAGCCAGATCATATGACGATTGGCCGCCGAGGCGCGGCGCGCCGCCCACACGACCGCGCAAGCCACGCCGAGCAACACGGAGCTTTTGAGCATCAATTCGATCAACAGGGGCAGATAGGCGGAGAAATTCATGGGACGAGATGGGGTTCAGGGGATTACTTGGATTTCGCCTTCTTGATGATCGCCTCGAGCCGCCTCAGCTCCTCGGGGTCCAGCTTGCCGCCGTCCGCGTCCACCAGCGAAGCGACCGCGCTGGCCAACGAGCCCTCAAAAAACGCGCTCACCACGCGCTTGAGCGCGGACCGCCGGGCCTGCTCCGCCGGCTGCGTGGGCAGATACACATAACGAGGCCCGTCCTCGCGGTGCTTCAGAGCGCGTTTCTCCTCCAAAATACGCAACAGAGCCCGCACCGCCGAGTAACTTGGCGCATCCGGCATGGCCTCCTGAATCTCGGCCGCCGTGGCTTCGCCGCGCGCATAGATGACATCCATGATCTGGCGCTCGCGACGGCTAAGATCATCGGGATCCTGGATGGTTTTCGGGGGCATGCTAATTTTTTAGCACAAACCCCGGAAAAACCAAGCCTGTATGCTAAAATTTTAGCATCACTCGTGACTGACAACGATATTAACCACGAACATCACGGAGGGCGCGGAGAGGAGGGAAGTGGAGCAAGAAACTATTTCCTCCCGGTTACTCCGTGCCTCCGTGTCTCTGTGGTTCAAATCTGAAACCCGAAATGCCTCAACAGCACGCGGGCGGTCTCGACCGGGGCGTCGATCTCGGCGTCGCTGAGCGGGAGGCTGCGGAGGCCGATCTCGTGATGGTAAAACCACAGCGTGTCGGCCGTGACGTGGGCCGCGAAGGCGGTCTGGCAACCGCCGCCGAGCGCGGTCTGGAAGGCGCGTTCGAGCGTCACCGCGCGCGAGGTGCGGGCGTCGAGCACCGCGCCGACGCGCGCCGCGTCGGCCGTGCGGGTTTGCAGCGCGATGGCCGCCTGCCCCACCGCCGGCACCATGTGCTGGCACGCAAGGGCGTGAAACTCGACGCCGGTCCAGCCGTGGATGCCGAGGCGGCGCAGGCCGGCGGCGGCGAGCACCGTCGCGTCGGCCACATGGTCCTGGCCGATCTTGCGCAGGCGCGTGTCCACGTTGCCGCGGATCTCGGTGAACTGCGCGTCGGGGAAAAGCATTGCCAGCTGGAGCCGGCGGCGCGGGCTGCTGGTGGCGATAAGCGCGGGCGTCTCGACGCCCTCGCGCAGCACGAGGATGTCGCGCGGATCCTCGCGCGGCAGGTAGCCCGCGACGGCGAGACCGGCGGGCAGTTCGCCCGGCAAATCCTTGCAGCTGTGGACGGCCACGTCGGCGTCGCCGCGCAGGAGGGCCTCCTCGAGCTCCTTGGTGAAGAGCCCCTTGCCGCCCTGTTTTTCGAGCGACCACTCGGTGCGCTGGTCGCCGGTGGTGACGATCTTGAGCAGCTCGATCTCGCAACCGAGCGTGGCGTGCAGATGCGCGGCCACCTGCTCGGTCTGGGCGAGCGCGAGGGGACTCTTGCGGGTGGCTAGGATGAGTTTTTTCAAAACACACATGGACAGCTATGGACGCGAAATCTCCAAACGAAAAATGGGGCCGATGGCGAAAGCCTGTCGGTGCCATTTGAAGTGATTTGCGGCTTTGCAGCCGGTGAACTGCCTCCGCTCGTGGACTGACCGAAATGATTCTCGATTCGGCGCGTCTCAAGCGCGAGGAGCACACGACGCTGGCGGAACTGTGCGTGGCAGCGTTGCAACCCGATTGATCATGCCACCTGCCAGCCCGGCGCAAGCCAAGTGGAACGAGGTGTGCCGTTGGTCACGAGGACGAGGTCGGTGTGTATGCGGCTGCCATCGCCACGGCGGCCCGCAGGCAGGTCGCTCAAGCTGGGAGCTGGAACGAGCAGGTGCTTGGCCCCATCCACACGATGGTAAATTTCAAAACGCTCGCGCAAATAATCGAAGTAATTCTTCGGTGATTCTCCCGCTGCCGTGACAAAAGCTGAATCAAACTCCACGAATCCAACCACCAGCATGGCGGCCGACAAAGTGTCCACGAACCCCCTGAACGCGCGGTACTCGTAGCCTTCGATGTCCATCTTGAACAGCAGCGTGCCGCCGCGCACGTGCTCACGCGGGAGGATGCTGTCCAGCGTCCGCGCCTGAAGCAAATACCTGGTCGTGCTGGCGTCGGGGTTGAGCGATTCGACGGCTGAGGCCTTGCCGCTCCATTTGCGGTTCACGAAGAACGGAACGTCCTTTGCCTCCTGATCCGATACAAGAGCGGAGATGATCTCGATTCGGCCGGAATGTGGGTGATCTGCGCAGCTCTGCTCAATGTGGGAAATCAGTTGAGGATTGGCCTCGACGCCAAAGACGCGGGTGTGCGGGGCGTAGTCGGTGCTGAACAGGCATTCGCCGTAATTGACGCCCACATCGAGCGCCAACTGCGGGCGCAGATGGGCGTTAAACGCCCGCCAGAAGCGCAGCGGGTGGGAGATTTTGCCACGAATCGGATCGCGGATTAATTTCTTCACCGCCCGCCCGTCCTTGGAATTGATATAAACCCAATTTTCGCAGCCTCTTAACCTCACGCGATTCGGGTGCAGCGTCCCATAGCGCGCCAGCAAACGCAGCGCTATGGTAACCGACTTGAATGCGTACTCGACGCGGGTGCCTAGGGCCACAAATTTGGGGGCATGGCGTTTAGCCGGCGTAGGCGCCGGCGACGCCGGAGATGTTACGCTTGGGCATCCAGGGCATCATGGAGCGGAGGTATTCACCGGTCTTCTCGATCTGGTGCTTCTCGCCGGCCTTGAGCAGCTTGTTGTAGTTCTTCAGGCCGCCCTTGTATTCGGCGACCCACTGCTTCACGAACTTGCCGCTCTGGATCTCGGCGAGGATCTTCTTCATCTCCTTCTTGGTGTTCGCGTTGATGACGCGGGGACCGCGGGTGATGTCGCCATACTTGGCGGTCTCGGAGATCGAGAAGCGCATGCCGGAGATGCCCTTCTCATACATGAGATCGCAGATGAGCTTCAGCTCGTGGAGGCACTCG
>LLBY010001963.1_pt5 | contig 10129 bp, 5 predicted proteins | sample 1489401 | NCBI WGS metagenome assembly LLBY01 (sample SAMN04092656, study PRJNA295927) | soil metagenome | biome: Soil prokaryotic community; feature: Bulk soil; isolation source: soil from tomato rhizosphere | host: tomato cultivar Hawaii 7996 | place: South Korea | collected 2011-11-01
TACCAATAATATTTTCCATTTTTCTCTATAACATGACCAGCATAAGCATCTCCGCTCGTTGCCCATGAAAAATCTGTAATTTTAAGCGGAATGGGGTATTCTGTCCAATTTTGCATATTGGTAGTGGAAAACACGCACCAATCTTTCATTTTATAGCCTTTTTGCCCACCTTCGAAATCATGACCCGTATATAACCAGAGGGTATCATCTTCAACAATGGCGGCAGGATCGGCAGTATACTTATGAGTAAAAATTGGGTTGCCTTGCGACTTATAATGCCTTGGCTTTTCGGGATCATTTCCCCATTGGTCTTTAAGTCGGTTTAATTCTTCCTTGGTAATTCCTATAACGCTTCCATGCCTTGGATGGAAATTTTTAGTGAAGGATTCTGGTTTTTGAGTAAAACTGTATAAATCTTTACTACGCTGAAACTCATAGCGTCCACTAGAATATAAATCGTACATTAAAATATATTCTTCAGAATTATTCAACTTAAAAACTGAAGAGCCCTCAACCGTTGTTTTATTATCGGCGTAATAATCTATATATTCAAAAGATTCCTTCCACGGTCCTTGTAACGATTTGCTGGTTGCCTGTTTTATACCGTTTTTAATTTCTTTACCATTTTCATCTTTGGTATTTCCCTTGTAGAATAAATGATACGTTCCGTCTTTATAAATAATATCACCATCAATGGCGCCGTCTTTGGCACGGTACATTAATGTTGGAACAGATTCAAATCCTGAAAAATCCTTGTTGGCATAAGCACTGTAAAAATCTAGCTTATCATCATCTTTGAATTTTACAGTAAAATAAATTAGATATTTTTTGACCACAGGATCATAAATGGTTTGTGGCGCCCAAACCCAATAGGCATCAGCAAATTTATCTGGGTAATCTTTTGACAAATTGATTTTACTGTGTTTCCATTCGGTTAGATTATCAGATTTCAACAATACGATTCCCGGATTTTCCTTCCAACCATTTGATGCTGTTGACATATCAGTAGCGACCATGTAATATGAGTTTTTATCTTCGCCTCTTAAAATATGAGGGTCGCGAATGCCTCCGGATTGTGATATGTCATCTGAATTTAATATAGGTTTGTTATTATTTAAGGCCGTCCAGTTAATCGCATCTTCACTGATTGCAAAACGCAGTTGTTCTTCACTTTTTCTGCTTTCCGAAGCGCCTTCAAAATAGGCAAATAGATAACCGTCAAAATGCAGATTTTGTGCTTGCAAGGTAAAAACACATACTACCGACAAAACAACCGTTTTTAACACTAATTTCTTCATGGTTCTTCCTTTTGAAATGATGACATTCCCCAATGATTTTCCAAGCGGATAGCTTCAGATTTAGTTAAAGGAATAACAGCACCATGCTTAGGTGACGTAAAATTTGTTGTTTTCATTTTGCCTTTATTAAAATGCCCTAAATTTTTAAAGGTTTTAAAATCCGTAGTTTCAACAAAACCAAAATTATGTGGTTTTATACTGAAAATATCATACATAAGCACCCATGCTTCGCTGTCCAATCGTTTCCATACATTAGGTGCTTCGCAAGAGCCTGGTTCTTTATCAATCCATTCCGGATTGTATTCGTATCCCTTGTTTATTTCGTTTGAAAACGCCATTTTTATACCTCCCGGATTTTCCTGCGCAACATACATCATACAATAACGACCGTCTGGTAAAGGCGTTATATCGGCATCTAACACTTGAATCTTTTCATTAGGGTAGTCAAACAACAGTTGAGGTTCGGTAATTAGTTTTGTAAAATCTTCGTTGGCGTAAGCATAATACATTTTTGTTAATCCGTGCCCCATTCTCATGGTGAAATACACCATCATTTTTTTCTCCTTCGGATCGTAAATCGCTTGAGGCGCCCAAGCACAACCCATATCTTCATAACCTTCGAAAGCTTCATGAAACAGGAAATTGCTATGTGTCCAATGAATCAAGTCGTAGGATTTCATAAGTACAAAGCCACGGTTGTTGCCCCAATCGTATTTTTCAACAGGCCTTTCCCATTGTGTGTCTCGCAAACCTTGTTCTTTACCAAAGATGTGGAGATCGGTCATCACCACATAAAAAGCACCATCTGGTCCTCTAGTAATGTGAGGATCTCGAATACCTTGTTGACTTGCAATGGTATCGCCCGACACCACAGCTTTTCCTTGATTTACATCGGTAAAACTATAGCCATCGGTACTTAAAGCCATGTGCAAACTATGATCATCATCTTTAAAATAAACCATCAAATAACTACTCATGTCCTTTGGTTCTTCAGTGCTTTTTATCCTTTTTTTGATTGATTCACAGCTAAAAAAAAGTACTATAGCAAGTAATAGATGTATGCTTATTAAGTTCTTTATTTTTCTCATGAATTTGGTTTTTATTTTAAATTTTTTTGAACATCCATTTAATATCATAAATGTGTAGCTTATTTATAAACCATCATCGAAACCGTTTTTACGTGTCTTGTTTTAAGACCTCACAGGTTTTGAAAACCTGTGAGGTCTTAACTGCTCAATATTTTATTACTAAAAGCGGATAATCAGTTAAATTTTTAAAGAATCAGGATGCTTTAAAACATATTCATTATTTTCCGGTTAGGTGTATTATTTTTTGAGCGCCATTATAGGAAACCGATTCATATTTTTTTGAACTGTCCAAACCGACTCCATTATCATTACCAACTAAAGCAATTTTAAAATTATATTGGTTTATGATACCCTTATAATCTCCCTGTTGTTCTCCTATGGTTAGTATTTTAGCCTTGTCGTCCCATTTAAAGTTAATTGTGCTATATTTTCCTTTTTCGTAATTATAATTATCCCCTTCGTCGTTATATAAAGTAAATTCGCAATCAGATCCTGTATAAACCCGTATTTCCAAAGAATCCCAGTTTTTTTCATTCGCATATTGTACCTCTGGTCCCCAAGGAATGATGGCACCTGCTTTTACATATAATGGCATGATATCTACAGGGGTTTCCTTAACTATTTCTTGACCACCTTTTATGGTCTCTCCTGTCCAAAAATCAATCCAGTTGTTTGACTCAGGCAAGTAAACCGAACGATTTTTAACTTTACTAAAATCTTCAACTATATTTTCGTCTTTTCCTTTGGAATACATTTGATTTATTACGGGAGCAACCAAAAATGAGCTTCCAAAAACATACTCATCTGTAATATTTAGTGTTTTTTCATCTTTTGGATATTCCAATGGAAGTGCTTTCATGAACGAATCGGATTGATTGGTTACTTTCCAAGCGGTGGAATACAAATAAGGTAACAATCTATATCTTAACTTGATTGATTTTTCAATGGCATCAAAAGCCCAATCACCTCTATTTCCAAATTGATAAATTTCTCTTGGCAAGTCTGTACCATGTGAGCGCATCATAGGCGTAAAGGTTGCAAACTGAGCCCAACGTACATACAGTTCTTTAAACTCAGGATTTTTTACACCGCCTCCTTTACGATGTCTTCCTGCAAAAAAGCCTCCTATATCTGCATTCCAATAAGGTATTCCACATATGGTGAAGTTTAGTGCAGCAGGAATTTGTTCTCTTAGAGCATCCCAAGAGGATTGAACATCGCCAGACCATGAATTTGCCGCATTTCGTTGTTGCCCTGCAAATGCTGACCTGGTTAATATAAATACCCTTTTGTTTTCAGTTGTTTTTCTTTGGTGCTCATAAATACCTTTTGTGTGCTCTAAAGAAAATGCATTTGATACCGAGCGGTATGACCCTAATTTTGTTTGTTGATCAAAATCACTGTCTTTTACATTAATATGGTCTGGTTCCGTGGAATCTAGCCACCAAGCATCCGTTCCTTTTGAAAACACCCCTTTATTTAAATAGTCCCAATAAATATCCCTAGCTTCTGCGTCATATACATCGTATGGCTTTGTACCACTCTTTGGTGGCCACGTATCAAAATCAATCAGCATATCCTTATCTTTAAACTCAGCATATTGTTCTGTTAACGGTCCAAAACCTGGCCATGCAACTACCATTAAATGGGCATTCATAGCGTGTACCTTGTCAGCCATTTCTTTTGGGTTTGGAAATCTATCGACATCCCATTTCATGGCATTCCATAAGCTATCTTCTCCCCAATATCTCCAATCTTGGATAATACCGTCTAAAGGCACTTCTAATTCCCTATATTTTTTTACGACACTTAATAGTTCTTCTTGGGTTTTATAGCGCTCCCGTGATTGCCAATACCCATAGGTCCATAAAGGAAACATGGGCGCCTGACCTGTTAAATCCCTCATTTTGGTTATGGTTCCTGCACCTTCTTTTCCATACATAAAATAATAATCAACACAATCTCCCAAAGATTCAAATGATGTTTCTTGGTCAGAATCCACAAACTTTGTCTCGGCATAATTATCCCAAAAAACGCTGTAACCTTTTATAGAATAAAAATATGGTATGGTAATATTATGGTTGCTGTTTTTTAACATGACCTCTTGATTGTTTTGCATGAGGTTTCCGTTTTGTAATTGTCCTAAACCATATATAGCCTCATCTGCGGCAAGCTGAAACGATTGCTTTACCATATAGCTTTGTTTACCTGCATCATTGAATGGGGTAAATTGATTTTCTACACTTTGCTCACTTAACAGACTATTTCCATTCAAGTCTTCATATAAAACGTCTCCTGTTTTTAAATTTAATTGAACTTTTATGTCTTTTGATTTTAAAACAATAACATCTTTCTTGTTTGATATCTTTAGTTTTAGGTCTTCTAATGGCTTAATGACTGTTAGCGATTCTTTCTTTAAATTAGAACTGGAAGGGGACTTTAACACCCTTACAATTGATGATGAATAAAATTGAATTTGGATCTTGGTTTCTCCAACGGTTGCAATGATTCCATTTTCTGATTTCACATACTTTTCATTTGAGAATGAAGTGAATAGAACAAAACTTAATGCGATTATACTTAAAATTACTTTTTTCATAAACTTATTCTATTGATTTTATTCCAGACACCGTTGGTTTTACAGGCTTGATACTTCCATCGGCATTAAACTCCAATTTATCTATACAGACTTCCCTGTTAAACCCTGCTGCTCTTCCCATTGTAATACCGTTAGGCCTGTTAAAACGGTGGTAGACAATATGCCATGTGTCGGTATCTGGTGTTTGTATCACACTATTGTGCCCAGTACCGTAAATGCCATCTTCTGGCCTTTTTTCTATTACAATGTTATTTTCCGGAATATTTAATGGCCCTGTTGGAGCATCTGAAGTGGCATATCTTACTCTGTAGTTTGGACTTCTTGTATCGTCTTCAGACCACATAAAGTAGTATTTTCCGTTTCTATAAAAAACCTCGGTGCCTTCTCTAAAGGTGTTACCTGGGTTTAAAAGTTTTAAGGTGTTTGGCTTTATAGTAACCATGTCGTCATTTAACTCAACACACGCCATATGGCCATTACCCCAATACAAATAGCTTTTACCCGACACTGGATCGGTAAAAATATCTGGGTCTATTTCTTGACCGCCTTTAGCTCCTTCTGGTCTTTCTGAAATCAATGGTTCTCCAGAATCTACAAAAGGGCCTGTTGGATTGTCTGATACTGCTACTCCTATTTTCTGTGCTGCCGTGAAATAATAAAAGTATTTATAAGCACCATTAATTTTCTTTTCAATAGCACAAGGCGCCCAAGCATTTCTGTCGGCCCAACTTACATCTTTTTTTAAGTCAAGAATCACACCTTCATCTGTCCAATTAATTAAATCCGGTGATGAGAATGTTTTAAAATACGTACCGGACCATCCTGTAAAACCATCACTTGTTGGATAGATATAATACTTGTTTGTTTTTTGTGAATAAATAATTTCTGGATCGGCATAAAACCCACTTAAAACAGGGTTGTTATCCTCATGAACAGAAACTTTATACGTTTTTGATTTTCCTGCTGATTCAACAACATAATCTACAGCACCTTTAGAAAAATCCTGTGCTCCTGTGGTTTTTAGATTAACCCACGACACCGTTTGAATTTTTAGGTCTAAATTTGTTATGTCAGTTCCTAATTTTACAGGAATGTACATCGTACCTGCTTCGTCATTTATATCAACATTATGGGTTCTTACGGCATCGGAATTAAAATTCACAAAGGCACTTTTATCTAACAAGCCCCATTTTTGAATTAAGGCCTGAGTTTCTTCTTCTGTGATAGGAATTACGGTACCATGTCTTGGATGGAAATTCATAGAAATTTCGTCATCTACAATAGTAAAGTTTTGCAAATCTTTTGTTTTAGTAAACTGATATTTTCCTGATGTGTACATATCATACATTAAAATATATTCATCTGAATCAATCAATTTAAAAATTCCAGAGCCTTCTACTGCCGCATCTGTTTGATCGAAAAAGCCATCTAACTGAACATAACCTTCATTTATTTTATCAGATACTGCTTGCCTAATGCCTCCTCCAGCACTTTCGTTCTTAAAAAACAGGTGATATTTACCATCATTATAAATAATATCACCATCTATACAAGCACTGTTTGATGGGCTATAAAACAACTGTTTTGGGGTCGTTGCCAATCCTGTAAAATCCTTATTTGCGTAGGCATAGTAAATAATATCTGGCCCTTCGTTGCCTAACATAGACCAGTATATCATATACTGATTTGTCTTTTCGTCATAAATGGTTTGTGGTGCCCAAACACGTTTAATGTCACCATATTCCTTTGGATATGTTTCAGGAATGTTTATAATTGATGAGGTCCAATTAATCAAATCGGTTGATTTCATTAAAATCATGGCATAATTATTCCAACCTTGTTCTGTTACATACAAATCCGTAACCACCATATAAAACGTTTTTCCATCTGCACCACGTAAAATATGAGGGTCTCGAACTCCTCCCGATGAGCTAATTGCCTTAGAATCTATAATAGGTTGATTGTTATTAAGCGCATAATAATTATAACCATTGCGACTTAAGGCATAACGAATGGATTCTTCTCCTGGTCCATTTCCCGTGAAATAGGTAAATAGATAATTGGTGTATTTAGCTTCTTTACAAGAATACAAAATTGTCACTGTAAGGCACATTAAAATAAGCTTGTAGCCTAATTTCATTAGTTTCATTTCTAAATATTATAGTTATTATTGTTTAGTTCTTTGGGTATAATGAATTACCAGGATTTCATTTCTTATTTTAAAAAATGAAAAACACATATTATAAGCGTATAAATAACACTTATCAAATATAAAGATTATTATAAATACTATTTTATATTAATTCTATTTTTTTTGATGTATGGCTTCATTTTTCGTGTGCTTATATTGAACTCTTTTGTTTATTGTTTTCAATATTCATATGGAACACCATAGATAACCATGCTCCTGTGTGTTAAAAATATTTTTAGCATGGATGGTTCATCTTAACTTGTAATATCTATTTATTCTACTTCTAATGTAACACTCTTTGGTTTTAACCAAGGACTCGTAAATTCCACTTCAATTGGTGCGCTTTCACCTGTCGCCTGTATATAGGCTGAAATTTTTCCATGAAAAACCCGTTGCTTATTATCCGTGTAATCGGTCATATCACTATTATTACCTGCTTCCAATCCTAATAATTTACCTGGACCACTTATGTTACATGTTATTTCATCATCGGAATGCATAACAGGCACGCCATTTTCATCTACAACCTCCACCATTAATTGAACAACTCCTTTATCTTTATTTATAATATTCTCTTCAACTTTAACTGTTAGAGCATATGGTCGTTTCGATGAGCTTATTGTATAGCGGCTCACTTCTCTACCATCATCATTAATGCCTATTGCTTCCAATTTCCCTAATTGATATGGAATATCCCATGAAATAATTCCTGTTTCCGAGTTATATTTTTTTTCTTCTCCAATAACTTCACCATTTAATTCCAGACGTGCTTTAGAGGCATTGGTATAACAAACCACTTTTATTAGTTGACCTTCTTGATAATTCCATGATGGCCATGCATCCATAGATAATCCGCTATTATTTCTTCTGTTTGAAATATAGGTCCCTATATATATCATTGGTTTTTTAGACCAAAGCGATTGCCTAAAATACCCTCTTGGTTTTATGTTTCCTGAAAAATCCAATAATCCTGAATAAAACCCTCTTGAAGGCCACCTGCCAGATTCTCCAAGATAATCGATACCTGTCCATAAAAACTGCCCAAAAATATGCTCATTGTTTTTTACGGCCAACCACGCTTCGATATCATGCCTATTCTCACTACCATAAATGATACGGTTAGGGTATTTTTCATGATCTGATTGGTATTTGCTTTCGGTATAATTATATCCTGTAATGTCTAAAGTTGCTGGATATTCCGTTTCGTTAGACATGGCTACTCCTGCTAAACCAGCAGTAGTAGGACGTGATCTATCATGCTTTTTTACAGCTGCAACCAAACGTTTTGCAATGGCTCCAAGACGCATAGCATCTGGAGCATCTTTTTTATAACCGCCATATATCGCTTGTGAAAATCCTGTACCGCCGCCGCCATCTAAAACAGGGTGCGAATACGGATCGTTAGGATAATCGACCTCATTACCTATACTCCATGCGAAAACAGACAGGTGATTCCTATCTCGGCGCACCATGTCTTCTAGATCCTTTTCAGCCCAATCGGCAAAAATATCGTAACTACCTTCATATCCTGGTGTTCCTTGGTTCCAGCCTTCCAGCCATTTACGTTTAGGAAATTCCCATTCATCATACGCTTCATTTAAAACCAATAAGCCTAATTCGTCGCAAAGTTCATAAAAAGCCGGTGCTTGTGGATTATGGCTCGTTCTTATGGCATTTACACCTATGTCTTTCAAGGTTTGTAATCTGGTTTTCCAAACTTCCCGCGGTACAGCCGAACCTAAAACACCTGCATCATGATGAAGACATACGCCTTTTATTTTCATCCAAGTATTGTTAAGTGCAAACCCTTTATTAGCATCAAAAGTAAACTTACGAAACCCTGTTTGTGTAATAGATTGGTCTATTACCTTACCATCTTTAAACACCATTGTTTTAAGTTGGTATAAATTTGGAGTGTCTATACTCCATAATTTAGGATTGTTAACTTTTAATTTAGTTGAAATTTTCGCTGATTCGTTTGAAGCTATTTTAATTCCGTTTGAGCTTTTAGCTACTGTTATTCCACCATTTGTAATTAACTCATTAACTACTACTAAACTTGCTATATTATCTGAATCGTTTGTTAATTCAACTTCAACATTTAATATTCCTGAGTGTTTTTCAACTTCAGGATATGCATATATGCCCCACTGTGCTATGTGCACAGGATTTGAATATACTAACCAAACATTACGATAAATACCCGATCCGGTGTACCAACGCGAATCGGCACTTTTGCTATGGTCAACACGTACGGCAATTGTATTATCTTCACCATACTTGATATAAGGCGTCGCATCGTATGCAAAAGAAATGTATCCATTAGGACGTTTTCCCAAAGATTCGCCATTAATAAATACCTCACTTCTATTATAAACACCTTCAAAATATAAGTACACTTTTTGTCCATCCTTTTCTAATGGAATATGTATAGTTTTTCTGTACCAAGCAATACCTCCTGGCAGATAGCCTGTTGCGCTTGCCAAGGTAGGACTTAACTGTTGTTTTATACTCCAATCATGTGGTACATTAACTGTTTCCCACGCATCAGTGTTATATGTAGGTTGCTTAAATTGTTCATTTTCTTGAAGAATGAACTTCCAATCCTCATTTATCTTTTTTGGATTACCAAATGACATCTGACCAAAAACAGATGAATAGCATTGAATAAAAACTATTAAAAAAACTCTTTTTAAAGTTAAACCCATAATAACATCATTAATTTATAATTTATTTGATAATCAATCATTTTTCATTCCTTGTATAATTAAGGCATGCTTGATATAAAGCACAGAATCGCCAGTATCTTCATGGGCACCATTAATTCCATAAGGTCAAAAAATGGGTTGCATTTCCTGATAAAACATTATAATAGATAACTTTTTAACCCAAATATCATCTATGCAAAAATTATTATTCTAAGAGACTGTTTAAGTTTTATCCTTTGGCTCTT
>LLBY010020386.1_pt1 | contig 10123 bp, 8 predicted proteins | sample 1489401 | NCBI WGS metagenome assembly LLBY01 (sample SAMN04092656, study PRJNA295927) | soil metagenome | biome: Soil prokaryotic community; feature: Bulk soil; isolation source: soil from tomato rhizosphere | host: tomato cultivar Hawaii 7996 | place: South Korea | collected 2011-11-01
TAAGTAAACGAAAATCAATACTACCCCGAATACATACAAAGCATCGTTTCCTCGGTTTGCCTCGTCATAAGATAATCCTTCCCAAGCAATATCATATCCTCTTGGCAATTTCAATTTAGCAACTTCTTTAATAGCATTAATGGCATCGGCACTAGTGTATCCTTTAGCCGGTAATCCACGAATAGCAGCCGAGTTGTACAAGTTGTAACGGGTAATCTCGTTAGGACCTAAATGTTTGGTTACTTTCATAAAAGAAGAGTAAGGAACCATTTCGCCAGCCTCATTTTTCACGAATAAATTTTCCAAATCCGAAGGAATTCTTCGGTATTCCGGACCTGCCTGCGTATAAACTTTGAAGAATTGACCAAATTTGATAAAACCTTGTTCGTAAGTACTACCAATAAGAATGTTCAAATTGTCCATTGCTTTTTTGATCGTTACGCCTTTTTGCATAGCCGCTTTATTGTCAATGTCTAATTTTAACTGCGGATAATTCGCTGAGTAGAAAGTAAATACTCCAGTAAGTTCTTTGCGTTTTTCTAATTCCGCAAGGAAATCGTTGTTTACTCTTTGGAATTCCTGATAATCGGTTCCGTTGGTTTTGTCTAATAAACGTAAGGAGAAACCTCCCGAGGAACCAAATCCTGGTACAGCCGGTGGTTCAAAGTATTCAATGATAGCCCCCAGATTTTTAGATTTACCTTCCAATTCTTCCATGATTTCATGTACCGAATGAGAACGTTCTTCCCAAGGTTTCAGGTTAATCAAGCAGGTACCCGCATTCGAACCACGACCTTCGGTCATAATTTCATAACCCGCTAAGGATGATACAGAAGATACACCGTCGATTTCTTCACAAATCTTTTGTAATTTTCTGGCGACATCATTGGTGCGCTCTAAGGTTGTTCCCGGAGGCGTTTGGATAATAGCATAAATCATTCCCTGATCCTCACTTGGGATAAATCCGGCAGGAAGCGCTTCATTGGTGAAATAAGTCGCAACACTAAATCCAATTAGAATTCCAAAAGTAATTATTCTTCGGTTTACAATGTGTTTCAAAATACCTACATAGTGACCGGTTAATTTTTCGAATCCTTTGTTGAACCAATCGATGAAACGATCAATAGGTGATTTTTTCTTGGCATGACCATGATTGTGTTTCAACAACATGGCACAAAGTACCGGTGTAAGCGTCAAGGCAACAACGGCCGAGATGATAATTGATCCCGCCATAGTAATGGAGAACTGACGGTAGAATACCCCAACAGGTCCTGTCATGAACGAAATAGGAATAAATACCGAAACCATTACCAAGGTAATCGCAATGATAGCACCACCAATTTCGCCTAATACCGCTTTGGAAGCTTTAAATGGCGTGAGATGTTCTTCTTCCATTTTTACATGGACGGCTTCTACAACCACAATCGCATCATCGACCACAATACCAATAGCTAATACTAAGGCAAAAAGGGTAATCAGGTTGATGGATAAACCAAACATTTGCATGACAAAGAAGGCTCCAATCAGGGAAACCGGTACTGCAATAACCGGAATTAATGTCGAACGCCAGTCTCCTAAAAACAGGAATACTACGATGGATACTAAAATAAAGGCGTCTCTAAGCGTGTCTATTACCTGTTCAATAGAGGCATTTAAGAAGCTGGATACGTCATAACTGATTTTGTAACCTACTCCCGGAGGAAGATCTTTTTCCAGTTCTTTTAATTTGGCTTTTACGGCCTTAATTACATCACTACCATTGGTTCCAAGGGTTTGTTTTAAAACGATTGATGCAGATGGTTTTCCGTCTAAGTTGTCGTAGATGTCGTAGAACTCACTTCCTAATTCTACATTAGCAATATCACCTAATTTGATTGCTTCACCATTTGCATTAGCACGAATGATGACATCTTTGTATTCCTCCGGAGTAGAATAACGGTCTCGGTAGGTTAATACATATTCGAGCGATTGTGATTTTATACCGGAACTTTGTCCAATTCTTCCGGGTCTTGCCAGAATACTTTGTTCCTGCATGGCTTCCATTACTTCTTCTGCCGAGATATTGTAAGCACGCATACGGTCTGGTTTTAACCAAATACGCATGGCATATTTACGGCTACCCAGAATTTGCGCACTGGCAATACCGTTAATACGTTGTATTTCACGAAGCATGTTGGTGTAGGCATAATTGTAAAGGAATTTTTCATCCATTCCATGCCCTTTTTTGCTGTATAAATCCACATACATCAACATACTTGGCTGGACCGGAGTAATGATAACCCCTTCACGTTGTACTAAGTCCGGTAATAAGGGCATTACCTGGTCGACCCTGGTTTTTACCCTGATAACGGCGACATTGGGGTCGGTTCCCGGTTCGAAAATTACACGAATAGTTCCTTCTCCCGCACTGGTAGCATCGGAAGCAATATAACGCATTCCCGGCACCCCATTGATGGCAGTTTCCAGCGGAATCAAGGTTGATTTTACCAATACATCCGAGCTTGAACCCGGATAGGCAATAAATATATTTACAGTGGTAGGTGCAATTTCAGGAAATTGCGAGATGGGTAATTGTTTGATGGCAAGCAACCCCATAAATACAATGATGACCGAAATTACAATCGCTAAGACCGGTCTTTGAATAAACTTTTTAAACATTTTATTGTTTTTTTAAGGGTTGTTACTCGGCATAAACATCAAGATGTTTCATTACATATTGTGCATTTTCAACTTTGAATTTTACTTTTTCATTGTTTTTAACCAATCGTAATCCGTCTAATAAAATGCGATCGTTTACGTCTAATCCTTTTTTTACTGTAAAAAGATTTTCTAAAGTAGCTCCAATGGTAATTTCTCTTTGTCTGACTACTCCGTTTTTATCAATAACAAAAACATAGCGCTTGTCTAATACTTCAAAAGTTGTTTTTTGAGGAATGATTAATACGTTTTTCAAAGGAACGGTCATCAATATTGTTCCGGTTTCTCCGTGTCTTAAAATTCCTTTTGGGTTAGGGAAAGTAGCTCTGAAGGCAATATTTCCGGTTTCGTTGTTGAATTCTCCTTCAATAGTTTCCACAATACCGGTGTGATCGAATACCTGATTATTAGCCATTAAAAGCTGAACTTTTTGTTTCTTACCTTGGTTAGCACTTTCCATGTAATTTAAATATTCGGCTTCCGGAACATTGAAATACACCCACATTTTGCTGTTGTCAGAAAGTGAAGTTAGTAATTCACCTTCTTCAAGCATACTTCCTTCTCTGGCTAATAAATGATCCATTACGCCGTCAAAAGGAGCTCTGATAGTGGTAAATCCTAGATGTGTTGCTGCTAATTGGATTTCGGCATTGGCTTTATCGTATTTTGCTTTAGAAAGCGCTAATTCGTTTGGAGAAACTACTTTGCTGTCAGCCAAAAGTTTAGTGTTTTTGTATTCAATGGCCGCAACATTTCCTTCGGCTTTTGCTTTTTGTAAGTCGGCCTGATACACATTAGGCATGATTTGGAACATTAATTGTCCTTTTTTAACCTTTTGTCCTTCGTCTACATTTATTTTTTGAAGGTATCCTTTCTCCATTGATCGCAATTCAATGTGACGGATAGAGTGAATTTGACAAACGTATTCTTTAACTATTGAGGTGTCCATTGCTACCGGATTAGTAACCTGGAATGTCCTCTCTTCTTTTTTTTCTTCTTTGTGTGAATTGCAACCAATAGTGCATAGAATGGCCATAAGACCAATGAAAATTGAGGTTTTTTTCATGATAATTATTTGTTTTTAGACGGTATGGTATGATGCGTTTTGAGCTGAGGTTGACAAACGACAGCTGTGCCTTATCTTTTGCTTGTTGTTAAAAACAACTACAAAGGATATGGTGAAATGAGTTTTTTAAAAAAACTGAAAATTAGGAAAGGGGATCAAATTCGAAAGACCTCGAATAAGATGTAGCGTGGATTATTTGTATATAAATGACAAAATTCTTCGCGTAAAGCAAAAGAATTATTGATTTTATACGTAGGAATGATACCCGAAGGCTGTTGCTTAAAATAAATGCTATAGCAACTTAATTTTTCTGTCTTTTTTTCAGGAGAGGCGTTTTCAACGTCTTCTTCTTCATTATCAGTAGTGATTTCTCTTCTTTTGAATAAATCGTTTTCAGGAAAAGATGAAGTAATGTGAAAACTAAGGAAGTAGTTTATGAATTCCGTGTTTGCTGATTTGCCTGAATTTGTGTGATGACTGGAAGTAATAGCCTGCAAACTAGCTGAATGGAAATGAGCCATTAATTGTCCATTGCCAAATAGTAGCAGCATACATAAAAGAGTAATATGTTTTATTGCTTTTTTCATCAATGCTGCAAATCTATATCGACAAAACTATTTTAGCAAGTATTCGTTAATAAATATTTGTTAATAATGATAAAAGCATCAAAAAATCTGTTAAAAGGTAGTTTTTGTTGTGATAAAATCAGAGTTTGTGTTAAAAAACACAAGAAAAATCGCTCTGATTATTTTTCTCCTTCCCACTCGGCATAAAATTGTGAAAGGAAATTTTGCATGAACTGATGTCTTTGCTGCGCAATTTGTTTTCCGGTTTGCGTATTCATTTTGTCTTTTAACAACAATAATTTTTCGTAAAAATGATTAATTGTTGGCGCCTGACTGCGTTTGTATTCTTCGACGCTCATATTGGTATTTGGTGCTATTTTAGGGTCGTAGAGCGCCCGGTTTTTAAAGCCGCCGTAATTAAAAGCACGGGCAATACCAATGGCTCCAATGGCGTCTAATCGGTCAGCATCCTGAACAATATCAAGTTCGACAGAATGGAAGTTTTTGTCAAAATTTCCGCCTTTAAACGAAATGTTTTCGATGATATTAATTATATGACTGATGGTTTTCGGAGCAATATTTTCTGATTCCAAAAAGTTTCGGGCTGTTTTTGGTCCGATTGTTTCGTCACCGTTGTGAAATTTACTGTCGGCAATATCATGGAGTAGGGCAGCGAGCTGAACAATTTGCAAATCACATTTTTCTTCACGGGCAATTAACAAAGCGTTTTTATAGACTCTTTCGATGTGAAACCAGTCGTGACCGCCTTCGGTATTTGCTAATTGTTGTTTTACAAAAGTGATTGTTTTGCTGATGATGTCGGTGTTGGTCATATTAGTGTTTTAAAAAAAATGTTGATTTTCAAAGTTTTTGTACTTCAAAAATCAACATTTTAATTTATTTAATTCAATTTTAAAAATCGTAAAATCTAAATTCTGTTTTCTAAAATTTGAAATCTACAATCTAGCCGGTTCTACCCATTTAAAAATATGAGATTCTTTAGGAATGACTAATCTTTCGGAAATTCTGGCCATTCGGGCAGGTAATTTCATCAGGTAATCACGGGCTTTTTCGGCTTCGTCAGTCAAACCAGCGATTTTGTCAATTTCCCATTTGTCAATTAATTTTTGCATGATATCCACGTAATCATTGGCGGTATAAACCCCAATACGTTGCGCTGAATCTGAAAATAATTCGAATGCAGAACTGATTTTTTGTCCTGATTCTCTCAGGAAATGAGCCGGCATAACGATTTTTTGTTTCATCATGTATTGGAAAGCCAACATCATTTCGCTTGGATCTACTTTGAAAATTTCGCTTACAAAATGGCTGTAAGCATGGTGGTGGCGCATTTCATCTCCGGCAATCATTTTACACATTTTAGACAATTTCTTGTCGCCATAGCTTTTGGCTAATTGTGAAACTCTGTTGTGTGAAACATAAGTCGCTAATTCCTGGAAACTGGTGTAAACAAAGTTTTTATAAGGATCTCTTCCGGTACCAATATCAAATCCGTCGTTGATAAGATGTTGGGTAGTCATTTCGATTTCGCGCATGTTTACACGACCTGATAAATACAGGTATTTGTTCAATAAATCACCATGACGGTTTTCTTCTCCGGTCCATTCACGTACCCAGGCTGACCAGCCGTTTCGGCCTTCATTGTCAACTCCTTCTACTTCCATTAGCCAGTTTTCGTAGGTAGGAAGCGCCTCTTCGGTAATCATATCGCCCACCATAGCTACCCAGAAATCATAAGGTAAATCCTTAGAGATTTCGCGTAATTCTTTTACTTCTTCTAAGAAATTATCTCCTTCAGAATTTGGTAAAAAGTCCGATGGCTGCCATATTTGTTCCACTGGAATCAAATATTGTTCCATGTAGCTGGCCACGTTTTTTTCCAAAAACTGCATAACTTCTAATCGAATGTTTTTTATAGACATTTTGTATATTTTAAAATTTTATTCCTTTTACTACTGCACTTTCTGTCTTTTCCATTAATTCAGGAAAACTATAATCACACACTTTTAAAGGAGTGTGAATGGCAAAGGTAAGATGATTTCCTAAACCTACCGGGAAAAACCCATATTTTACCATTTTCCACGAATTATTAATACTCACAGGAACAATATAGGCTGAAGGTGCATTTTTGCACAATATTTTCACACCGGTTTGGGCAAATTCTTTTGGTTTTCCTGTTTTGCTTCGGGTGCCTTCCGGGAAAATTACTGCCGAGCGTTTGTTGTGTTCGATATATTCAGCTAATCTTTTAATCTCAGGAATGGCTTGTTTAGGATCTTTTCTGTCAATTAATGCGGCTCCGCCATGTCTTAAATTGAAAGAAACACTTGGAATTCCTTTGCCTAACTCTTTCTTACTTACAAATTTACAATGAAAACGACGTAAGTACCAAATCATTGCTATAATATCGTACATACTTTGATGATTGGCTACAAAAATCAAAGGAACTCCCTGAGGAATTACTTCCCGGTTTTCTATGGTGTAAGTCGTTCCTACTAAGTTAGTGCATTTTAGCAAAAAAAAGTTCAAATAATCGACACTTTTTTTGTGCGCCTGATAACCAAAAAGATTCAGGCAAATCCATTGAATAGGATGAAAAATGACTAACGTGAGTCCGAAACACAAATAGTAAATTACCGATATGGGATACGAAACAAGTTTTTGCATTTTTAAAAAAAATTAGCTGCAAAAGTAGTAAATAATTTTTTAGTGCTATTTAATTCCTAAATAATAATAGGTTTGGGGTTAAATTGTAACTTTGCAGTCTTAAAAATTTGACCTTATACCATAAAAATGAGCTTTAACTATCCAAAAAACGAAAAACTTAAAAGTAAAATCAGCATTGGATTGTTGTTCTCTGAAGGCAAATCGGTTTCTAAATATCCATTGCGTTTAGTGTATCATTCTGGTTCTTTGAATGAAAATGAAAAAATCAAAATGGGTGTTTCGGTTTCTAAAAAATACTTCAAAAAAGCCGTTGATCGTAATCGTTTTAAGCGCATTCTTCGCGAAACTTATCGCCTGAACAAACATATTTTGTTGGATAATCTGGACAAACCTTATGCGTTTATGTTTTTTTATCAAACCAAAGAACGTTTGACTTACGAAGAAATCAATACCAAAACCATTCAATTGTTTGAGAAATTTGTGAATCAGGTTTTGAAAAAAGAGAATCAAGAAAGCAAAGGACTCAGCGAAAATTAATTTAAAAGTTATTCTGTTTTTGTCAATTTTATTATTGATGATTTATGCTTACTTTAGTCTTTTATTATACCAAGTAACATGAATTTCTCTTTCAAGAAAAAATACGTCATTCCTTTAGTCGCTTCGGCGTTTTTATTTATTGGTTCCAGTTTCAAGGATGATTTCTTTGAAATAGCTAAGCAAATTGAAATTTTCACGACATTATTCAAAGAGTTGAATACGAATTATGTGGATGAAACTAATCCGGGAGAACTGATGGATACGGCCATCAAAGGCATGCTGGCGAGTTTGGATCCTTATACGGTGTACTTTAACGAGCAGGATGTGTTAAAATTCAAAATCAATAATACCGGCGAATATACCGGAATAGGTGCTCTAATCACGCAAAAATCAGGAAAATTAATCTTGCGGGAAGTTTACAAAGATTTTCCTGCTGATAAAGCCGGTTTTAAAGCCGGTGACGAAATTGTACAAATAGGCGATGTGGCTATTGCTGATTTTAAGGATGATGCTTCTCAACTTTTAAAAGGTGCAAAGAATACCAAAATTGCGATTAAATTCCTGCGTCAGGGAAAGATGAATACAACCGAGATAATTTTGGATGAAGTAGAAATTAAATCGGTTCCTTTTTATGCTAAAGTTGATGATAAAACCGGTTATATTGTTTTGAGTCGTTTTAATAGAAAAGCTTCTAATGAAACCAAAGAAGCGTTGTTGGAACTCAAAAAACAAGGTGCCAAACAAATTATTCTGGATTTGAGAAATAATCCCGGAGGATTGTTGAACGAGGCAATTAATATCTGTAATTTATTTGTACCAAAAAATGAAGTAATTGTTACCACCAAATCTATTAACGAAAAGCACAACAATACTTATAAAACCTCTTTTGATCCGGTAGATTTAGAAATTCCGTTGGTGATTATTGTGAATGATAAAAGTGCTTCGGCTTCGGAAATTGTATCAGGTGCTTTGCAGGATTTGGATCGCGCGGTGATTGTGGGTAGCCGAAGTTTTGGAAAAGGATTGGTTCAAAAACCTATCGATTTGACGTATAATACACAGCTTAAAGTGACTATTTCCAGATATTTTACGCCTTCCGGAAGATGTATTCAGGCTTTGGATTATGCGCACAAAGACAAAAATGGTTTGGCAGTTCGAACTCAGGAAGCCAATTATAATTCGTTTAAAACCCGAAAAGGACGAACCGTTTATGACGGCGGCGGAATTTTGCCTGATGTGCCAATGCCGGAGTCTAAAACCAGTGTGATTGCCAATGCTTTACTTAAAAATGACGGAATTTTTAATTATGCCACAAAGTATTATTATAAAAATCCCAATTTAGGCAATCAGATTCCAAACTTTAACAATGCTGATTTTCAGGATTTCAAACAGTTTTTAAAGGCTCAAAAAATCTCTTTTGATACGGAAACCGAAGAATCGTTGAAGAGTACTTTGGCTATTGCTCAAAAAGAAGGAATTGAGAGCGAAATTATTAATGAATACAAGCAAATGCTGGCGGCAGTTCAAAAAAGTGAAGAGAGTCAACTGGATAATAATCAGGAAGAAATTAAGAATTTAATTTTGGAAGAAATTATCAAACGCTACCAATATCAGGAAGGATTTTATAGTTATTACATGAAATCTAATTCGGAAATTAAAAAAGCGGTAAGTATTTTGGATGATACCGCTACATACAGCAAAATTTTAAAACTTTAAATTTTCGGTTTATTATCAAAAATTAGTTGTTAAACAGCGCTAAAAGTTTTGGTTTTGATTTTTGGGCTGTTTTTTTGTTGATTTCCACCGATTTTATAATTGCTTCGAGTTCGAGCATTAAATCTCTTTTTTCTTTTGAAGGAGCGTAACAAAAACCCTCTAAAACCAATAAGCGGTCATTGTCCTTGTCTACGATAGCGTAATTGATAAAAGGTCCCGACATAAAATCGTTTTTTAATTCCCAGGTTCCTTTCGTTTCGTAAGCTCTTTTGTGATTGAGAACAATATTTGAAAAATAGGGCGAATAGGCTTCTTCGGTAATCATATCGGTGTTCGCTTCTTTGCCGTGAATGTAGCGTTTTCCAATAGAATCTCTCATTCGGATGATATCGGTTACTTTATTCGTTTTGTTTTTAATGGTGTTTAATGGGACTTCGTAGATTAAAATACTGGTGTTGCCGCTAATGATTTCTTTTTTGAACCATAGAAAATTCTTTTTTTGAACCATTAATTGATAATTGGAAGGCATTTCAAGTTTGATATTGAAACTGTCTTTAAAGAATTTAGGATCTAAAAGTGATTTTCTGTTTAGATATTGACATTCCTGGATTTCTGTCTGATGGATAGTTTGAATAATTTGCGGCGCATTTTTTTGAATCAGACATAGAATATCATTGGCTCCTTTAGCGGAAATCTGAAAGATGTTTTGCGGATTGGCAAATTGATTTTTGGTGATTTTAAAGTCTTCTTTAGCGTCTTTTTTAATGATGATAATGTTTCTGCTTTCGGTCATAAAACCTTCCATGAGTTTTACCGGAAACTGATTAATGGTAAAAAGAGGTTCTTCCTGAGG
>LLBY010004438.1_pt17 | contig 10120 bp, 9 predicted proteins | sample 1489401 | NCBI WGS metagenome assembly LLBY01 (sample SAMN04092656, study PRJNA295927) | soil metagenome | biome: Soil prokaryotic community; feature: Bulk soil; isolation source: soil from tomato rhizosphere | host: tomato cultivar Hawaii 7996 | place: South Korea | collected 2011-11-01
TCCAGGCGCGTCGCCCCGTCCATTTAATGGCGCGAACGATTACGGTAAAGTAGCTTCAACGCCAGCTTGCGCCTGATCGAGCGCTTCCTGCGGAGTCAGGTCACCTGCCCACACTTGCTCGAGTACCAGATCAAGTTGCTCGTTCCAATTGGGATACGCGGGGACATACACACCACCTGTGCTGACCTGCAGCGCCTGATCTACCACCTCCCAACCGGGGCTTGCCGACAACACGGGATCTGTAGCCGCAATCAGGTTGGTCGGCTGTGCCTGCGTATCACGTGCCCAGGATGCCTGGCCGTCCGGACCTGTCATACACTTGATGAACTCCCAGGCTGCTTCGGGATTCTCTGCGCCTGCTGGAATGGAGAGTGAGAAACCACCGCTCCAGTTGGCCGGGCCTGCGTCTTCGTCATAAGGAAGCTGAGCAATGCCCCATTCCATGCGCGGGTCCTGGTCAGTAACCTGAATGTCACCGTCGGCGTCCGCCCGCGGGCGATAGAATTCAAGCTGGCTGTTGTAGCCGAAAATGTCCACCAGCATGGCCACACCATTCCCCATGAACAAGTCATTGGGAGGAGCGCCAAATTGGGCTCTGTAATCCTGCAACGCCTGCCAGCCGCCGTAGCGATCGACCCACTGCTTGATCCATTCCACGGACTCTACGGCCTCCGGTGAATTGATAACCGGATTGCCCTCTGCGTCGATCAACGGCGCGCCGTTGAGATATGCCCAGAACGGGTTGAAGCCGGCATTCCAGAGCGGGAAGAAGGCGATCCGGTCGTAGGAGCCATCTGCATTTTTCTTATCGAGTGCATCGGCATATTGCATAAGCTCATCCCAGGTTTCGGGTGGATCATTGGGATCGAGTCCCGCTTCCTCGAAGAGCTGCTTGTTCCAGAACAGAACGCGCACATCGGTCTCGAAGGGGAGACCGTAGGTCTCCCCTTCGAATAGGGTTTGATCCCATGCCCAGTCATAGAACTGATCGCGAGTGATTCCGTCGCGGTCCGCAAATTCCTGCAGACTCATATAGACCCCATCCGCGGCATCTTTCGGCAAGGTGGGGCGATCAGAAACGATCACATCCGGCATACCGGACCCGGCGGCCACAGCCGCAACATTGGCTGTCCAGATGTCACCAAACGGCTTGACGGTGTCCACCACGGTGATGTTGGGTAAATACTGTTGACAGATAGCCTTGATGCGCTGGACACCATTGCGGCGGACAGGCGAAGCCCAGAAATGCCACATTTCAATTTCACCGGACACATCAGAGTTATATGTCACTTGACCTGGCCCGGGTGTGGAAGTGATCTCTACAAAGACGGTCTCCGGGGTTGGAGTTGCGGCCGGTTCTTCAGGCTCCGACGGTGGAGCCTGGGTTGCCGTGGCGGCGGGAGCGCCACAGGCGGCCAGCAGGCTCGCCACCATCAAAATCGATAGCGTCAGCCAGAGGCGATTTTTAAAGCGATTCATATGTCTTCTCCTTAAATTTGAAATGAGCTGGAACACTGTTGCACGGGCTGGCAACGTATCTGGCAGGTTATAAAGCCCGGCCAATCACGATTCAGGATTTGTTTGTTATCTGTTGATCACCTCCTAACACGCTTAAAGCCTGCGCTTGGCCTTGAACGCTTGATTTGGATTGGACAGTATCTGACCGTAAACCGTGGCCACGGCGCCCATCAGGCTGGCATCGTTCAGATAGGTCGCGACGACAATGTCTGCTGCTTCGCGTGGCCAACGGAGAGCTCGCTCCTGCACAGTTTTCTGGATCACTGGTAACAAAAATTCATACGCCTGTGTAACATACCCCCCTAACACCACCTTCTGCGGATTGAAGGTATTGATCAGGTTTGCCAGTCCAACTCCCAGGTAATATCCAGTCTCTTCGAAGGAGTCCAGCGCCACCCGATCTCCATGCCGGGCCGCCTCTACCATGAGGGGCATCGTAATTCTCTCAAACGCATCCCGGACGACCTCCGCCAGCTGCGATTCTTCGCCGTTTAGAATGCATTCACGCACACGGCGAAATACAGCCAGCGCGCTGACATACGTCTCCCAACAACCCTGGCTCCCGCAATTGCATTCCGGCCCGTCTGGATTAATTGCCATGTGCCCTACCTCGCCCGCTAACCCGGATACGCCCGGCATGATTCGTTGGTTGAGGACAATCCCCGCGCCGACCCCCGCGGTGATATTGATATACAGCACATACCCGCTATCGCGCGCCGAGCCGAAATAGCTCTCGGCAAGCGCCGCCATATTGGCTTTGTTATCTACATAAATGGGAATGTCAAATTCATTCTCCAGCCATTGCTTGACTGGCACATCGCTCCAGCGCATGTTGGGCGCAAAAAGCAATACGCCGCTAGATACATCGACTAAGCCCGGCAGACTGATCCCAAGCCCCAGCACATGACGGTTTTTTTCCGCAGCCTTCGAACAGGCCTGTCTTATGAGCTGTGATATGCTGTTCAAAACCGCTTCCGGCTCGTCGTTATCCCCAAAATCCACTTCCTCACGCCACAGAACGTGAGCCGCGAGATCGGTCAGGATCACGGAGCCGAATTTCACCTCGATTTCGGCGCCGATGATGCAACCAGCCTCCGGATCCAGCTGGAGTAAAATCGACGGCCGGCCGGCGCGTACGGATTGGAAGCCGGTCTCACGTACAAACCCGTGCTCGATCAGTTCCCGCACCAAACGGGTAATCGTCGCCCGGTTCAAGCCGGTGAGTTCTGCCAGCGCGGCGCGCGAGATGGGCGCGTTCTGACGTAAATGCGTGAGAACGGTCGAAAGGTTGATCTGACGCAGAGATTCTTGGTCACCGGCAAATTCGTGGTCAGTATGTTTCATGTAATGATAAAATCATGGAAGTTAATTGCTTTCTGCAATCAATTAAATAATACGCTTTTAGAACCGCATTGTCAATAGGCAAAGTGAGGTTAAATGAAAAAATTCGGTGAGATCCAGCGTTTTTTGGTCGAACAGCGGCCAGCTCACTTGCAATATGCCCCTGCCCGTCTCCAACCCATCCAGGCGAAGCCCGGAAACCCCAGTGTCGACGTGGCCAGGCTCGGACAAACCCTGCAGGGTGTCGCCGTACTAAACGACACCATCGCGATTCAATCTCCTGAGCATTGGCGCGACACTGTGCGAGGACTCGACGATTCGGTGGATGCGATCCTGCCGGTGAGCATCCCCGCCTACCCCACCGAAGTGTGGAACTCCCATCCCCAGGCTCTGGTAGAGCGCGATTTGCCGGTCATCTTTTGGTCGTTGCTCGATTACGACGAGCCGGATTTCTGGCGTTGGGCCGCGCGCGATATGCTCCACACGTTGGGCGTGGATGTGCATCTCGTACGGAACGGCCGCGAAGGGATAGCGCTGTTGAAGGCCCTCGCGCTGAAACGCATGCTCCACAGCAGCCGGATGGTTGTCATTGGACAGCAGAACTTTCCCTGGAACGCAAACGTTGTCGGTGACCGCGTGAGGCGTCAGCTGGGGACAGACGTGGTGGTACGTTCTCTCGAGAACATGCGGAGTCGCTACACGAAGTTCACAGCAGCGGATATTCAATACGTTCGCGCGACCCGTCTCACCCATCGCTACGAGGCAGGGGGAGTACGGCCCGAGGCCCTGGATCAAGCGATCCTTACCTATCTTGCCATTCGAGACATCCTTGAAGAAGAACGGGCGCTGGGCTTTGGCGTCAATTGCTTCGGCGACCTGATCATCCGCGGCGGACGAGATGTGCCCTGTCTGGCGCAATTGCTGCTGCGCGAGGAGGGCTATATTGCTTCCTGCGATGGAGACTTCATCGCCATGACAGGGATGATCCTCGCCAATTTTTTCCTTAACAAACCTGCGATGATGTCAAATCTGTATCCCGTTTCCTATGTCGGCGCGCTGACCGATCACTTTGGCGATCCCCTTTCGCCCGGTCAAGAGTACCCTCGCTCCAACTGGCATAACTTTGCCCGATTAGCACATTGCGGCTATGTAGGTGTCGTCTCGCCTGAAATGACACCGAGTGGGAAGACCTACTTGCGCAGCTGGGGCGGGACGTATGAGATCAAGCGCGATGGAAGCGGCTGCGGCGTGGATGGCGACCTGGCCGGAGGCGAGCCCATCACCGTCATCTCTCTGGCATCTGACATGCAGCGGCTGATGATTGCCCAGGCCCGCGTGGCCGAAACGACACGCCACCCGGATATGCCCCACTGTGAGTCCAGCGGACTGCTCGAATTCCGCGACCTGCGCGGCTTCGAAGAGGCTGTCTCGCGCGACCACGTGGTCGTCATCTATGGCGATCACCAGCGTGACTTCGAGATTCTGGCGGGTGTTCTAGGCTTGGAAGCAAAAGTTTTTTGAGTGCTGGCAAGACATTCCGTGAGAACCGTGGCTGCTTGATCTGCACTGGAAAAGGCGCAGGAGGTTAACTATGGGAGTGTTCGTTGGGTTGGATATCGGCGGCACGAAGATCATGGTCGCGGCCGCGGATGGTGAAGGAAATATCTTGCGGCGCGCACGGATAGCTACATCCACCAGTCTGGAAGAAGACCTGACTAACATCAATACCATGATCGCCGAGGTGTCCGGAGAAGATCAAATTCTGGGCATGGGTGCAGCCATCGGCGGCCCGCTGGATTGGGAACGGGGAATCGTCTCGCCCCTGCATCAGCCCGCCTGGCGGGATATACCCCTGAAAGCGATGATGGAGTCAAAATGGAGTTGCCCCTTCCATGTGGATGTAGATACTAACGTAGCTGCGATGGGCGAGTATCGATGGGGTGAAGTCACTGCGAAGCGCTTTCTCTATCTCACCCTCAGCACCGGGGTGGGCGGCGGCTTTCTGATCGACGGACAGATATACCGAGGGGGAGACGGCGCGCACCCGGAAGTCGGGCACCAGTCCATCCATTTTCACTGTATGAACCCGTCAGCAATCCAATGCGAATGCGGCGCGCCTGACTGTCTCGAGGCGTTGATCTCGGGAAACGGCATCCGTCGCATCTACGGCAAACCGGCTGAGGAACTGAGTCCGGAAGAGTGGGAGGAAGTCGCCTACAATCTGGGGCAGGGGCTGCGAAACATGGCCGCTCTTTACGCACCAGATCTCATCCGCATCGGTGGAGGGGTTGCCGTGGGCGGCGGAGAAAATTTCATTCGCGCAGCCAAGGGGGTGATGGAAGCGCACTTGAAGCTTGTTCCGGCTCCTCGAGTGGAATTGAGTCATCTGGGATATGACACGGCTTTGCGAGGCGCGATTGCAATGGCGCGCTTTGCAGAGAATCATTGAATGTTATTTGCGGCCCATAATGCATCGCTTCTACACCGCCTGTCGGAAGACGGTCTTAGAAGTTTGTTCAGGTGCTCCATACGCCGGCCAGAAGCGAGCATGACCCGGCTGTTCCTCTGAGTATGTTCAAGACTTAAGGTCGAATCACGTTTCAAAAAATGATTGTCCGGGCAGGCTCGTTTCGAGTCGCTCCAACAGGGCAACATCCGTATCGATTTGCACCAGATCCAACGCCAGCAATACCGCACCCGCAGCCGGTTCAAAACGGCTCTGGGTTGCACGCACGTCTGGGGCCGCCTCTCGGACGCGCGCTACCAGCGAATCCCGTAATACAGGCGAAGGATGGCGCAGCACACCTCCGGTCAATACCAGGGTAAAAGGCTCATCCAGCAATCCTACTTTTCGCGCGGCCGCGATCGCATAATCGCCAAGGGCCTTGCCATGGGATACGAGGATATGGCGCGCCGCGTGGTCGCCCGCATCGGCCGCGTCGAACAGGGGACGCACCAACTGACGTCGATTCTCCGGTCGCGGGATCTCGCGTCCCGTCATCTGGTGCAAGATCTCTGCTACGCAGCCGGCTGCGAAGACAGCCAGAATTCGTTCGGTGAGGAGGGTCGGTGGGTCAATGCCCAGCTCGGCGCGATACACCGCGCGCAACGCGCGCCGACTGAGTTCGTCAGCGCCCTGGGGTTCCTGCCAGAAGCTGCTGTGCCAGACACGACCGTCCGGATGGCGCGCGCCGGTCGCTGCGCCTGTGCCGCAGGCGACAACAACACCGGTGCCATCCGGCGAGCCGGCGCGCAGCGCGCCCATGGCGTCGTTGACGACCGCGATGCTTTGACCATAGCCGCGGGCGCGCACCGCTCCTTCGAGGAATTTGAAATCTTCCGGCCAATCGGCTCCGGCCAGGCTGAAGGCGCCGGCGTTTAACTCGACCGGCTGAACCCCCGCTTCCCGCAGCGCCGCGTCGATCGCGTGCTCGATCTCGGCAATCGCCGCGGCCGGCGATGTCGCGCCGTAAATGTCGCCGCAGCCCGCGCGCCCCCTTCCAAGGATTTCGCCGTCCTCACGTGCGACGAGCGCCAGCGTCTTTGTGTTGCCACCATCAACTCCAAGTACGAGCTTCATAGTGTGCCGTTTACCGTCCCTGCCATGCTGCTTGATCTGCCAGCACCGTCACATGAGACGCGGACTGCAAATACGATGCAGGCACAGCTGGCGTTTGCGGGCCTTCGATCGCGCGATGCAGGATTTCATGCTTATGAGTCCCCGATACCACGAGGAGAGTCCGGCGCGCTGCTAACAACAGATCCATGCCGCAGGTGAGTGCATGGCGCGGCACGTGTTCTTCGCCGCCCCAGTAGCGCGCATTACTGACGATACTCTCCGGTGTTAGATCCACAATGCGGGTCGGAGCATCAGGCGGCGACGGCGGCTCGTTGAATCCCAGATGACCATTCGGTCCGAGCCCGAGGACAGAAAGATCGAAACCACCAGCTGCGCGAACCGCGGCTTCATAGACTCGACAGGCCTCCCATGGATCAAGCACATCGCCTGCCAACCGGACGACGTTAGACTCCGCGATCCCCAGAGGCTCGATGAACACGCGATGCATCCAGCCAAAGAGAGACCTACGGTCATCCTGCGCCAGACCCAGATAAGCGTCAAGCTGGAATATACACAACTGTGAGGTATCGATCAAACCGCGTGAATGGCGTTCTGCCAGTTCACGGTAGAGGCCCATCGGCGTATCCCCCGTCGCCGGCACGATGGCTGCGTCCGGCTTCTCCCGGATCCCTTCCTCGAACCAGTCCGCACCGGCGCAGCTCAGCGCCTTGTAATCGCCCAGGACAATGAGGTTCACGTTCTCACTGCAACAGACGCTCTGGCAGATATGGCCGGTGCGCCGCCGCCATTTCCTCATAGATGGATTCTGCGAGGGGCAGGGAAAAGACCAGCGGGTGGCTGGCGAGCGCCCGGATAGCATCGCGGCGCGTCCCACACCAGGCTGCTTCCGCAGCAAGCGCTTGATATTCCCCGAGCATCTTTACCAACCCTATCACCTGGCGCGGCATACGCCTCTGCACGATGGGCTGAACACCATGCCGGTCTACATACCCCGGGACCTCCACTACCAAATCGTCGGGGAAATCTTTCATGGCGCCGCGCCCCGGTACATTTACCGGCCATGCCTCCTTCCGGTCATTGAAGACCGCATCCATCACGTCAATCGCCAGCTCCAACTCATGGATGCCGCCCCGCGAGCGACGCGGGTCCAGCTGTGGCTCCTCGGAGGCAGCCTGTTCCTCGTAATGCGCCCAATACTCCGGTACCTTTGCCATAATGTCCTGGGCACGAGTGGTCGGCTTGGCGCGGAGCCCTTCCAGTACATCCTCTTTGAAATAGTAATACTGGAAATAATCGGCGGGCAGGGAATCCATAGTGCAAGCCAGCTCGATCAATCGCAGATAGTGACGATTGGCTGTCGGATCCTCCCGCATTTTGTCGCGCGCCGCGCGAAGTAACGGTATCATGTCCTGGCCGTCATACAAATGGCGAACGCTCCAGCAGCCGTGATTCAATCCGATCATGGTCGCGTCGACCAGGTCTGGGTCCAGTCCAGCGGCGCGTGCGATCCCGCGTGGAAAGATAATCGGCCCTTCACAAAGCGAAACGGTTTGAATGTCACTATGGTGCGTGATCGCCTCGGATACGAGATTGATAGGATTAGTGTAGTTGAACAACATCGCCCGCGGGCAGATTGCCTCCATATCGGCAATGATCCCCTGCATGACATGAATGGTGCGCAACGCCATGAAAAAGCCACCCGGTCCCTGCGTCTCCTGCCCGATGACGCCATGTTTGAGGGGAATTGCCTCGTCCAGATAACGCGCCTCGAAGCCGCCAGGCCGGAAACTGGTCAGGACGGCATCGCAATCCTGCAGGCCGGCGCGCCGGTCCGTGGTATAGCTGACTTTCAGATCGATGCCATGATTGCGCGCCATCTTATCGGCGAGGGCCTTCACCAATAGAAGATGTGATTCGTCAACGTCGATCAGCACGACTTCTGAGCCCTGAAAGCTTTGCCCCTGATGAATCAGCGACGCCATCGTGCCGGGTGCGCGCGTGCTGCCGCCGCCGATATAAGCTAGTTTGATCCGCGCCACACTGTTCCTCTCTCACCAGGCATACGCGGTGGTTGAAGCACCGCGTACTTCCCAAAACCCATCCCTCAACTCATCCAATAGATGCATGGTTGTATTTTTCTCGAATGAATTCTTCCACCTCACCCATCGATCGATCGAATGGACCGGGATTTTCCATTTTCAGGCTAGTCACGGCCGCAGCCCAGATACCTGCTTCGCGTGGTGATTTGGTGAGTCGCATCCCCACATACGTGCCCACACAGGTATCGCCGCGTCCGCTGCGACCATCCAGGCGCGCTGGATAAAAGTTCATCTCGTGGAATTTGTCGTCCGCGTAGATCAGCAAGCCATCTTTATGTGTCAACACGATCTCGCGGGGACCCATTTTTGCAAAGAATTGAGCTGCTTTGTGAATGTCTGTTTCCCCGGTGATGAACTCGGCCTCGACGGCATCCGTCTTGACCACATCTACGAGTGCAACGGTCGATTGCATTTCATCCCAGGGTTCATAGCTCAAGCTCTCGCCGCGCAGGACCCGAACAAACCCCTGCATATCAGCCGCCACCTGCATATTTTTTGCCTTGAGTGTGCGAATGACGTCGAGAGCCACCTCGCCGCGTAAGCTGGAACCAATCACGGCAGCCTGTGCATCGAGATTTTCGACATCGCGGGCCGTGATCGACCCCGCCACACTGCTGACAGAGAGCGTGCGGATATCCGGATCCAGGGTGGGGTATTCCAGTTTCATCAAGGTGGATTGAGGAGTATAGGTCTGATAACAGTCGATTCCAGATTGCGTCAATCGTTCCACGACGTGCTTATCCTCCTCGGCCAGGCGCGTGACAACCGCTACGTTCAGACCCAGGCGCGCCAAGGCGTGAGCAGCATAGTTGACCGCTCCACCGTCTACATTTCTTCGGCCTGCAGGAGAAATGATCGTATCCTTGGTGTAATTACCAATACAAAGAACATCATAGCGTTTCATTTTGAATCCTTTTGTGATGATGTATTGCATGAGATGGCTGCGTTTAACATCCCTACAACTGAGCCATCTATGACGTGGTCGCTAACTTCTCTCCCCTGGCAAGACCTGAACGCAGTCCTCCGCAAAATCAAGCGTGATGTTCTCCCCTTCGGGGAAAAGCTCGGTCACACGCGGATCTGTCTCCGTACCGAGGATCGAAACCCCGCCAATTTCTACGGCATATTCGATCATATCGCCCAGATACACCGCCTGACGGACAACACCCTGATACACCCCACCTCTCTTTTTGATCTGGATCATCTCAGGGCGGACGATCAACGTCACAGGTTCGCCCTCGTGAAAATCACGCTTGATATTCGATAGAGTGATCCGCTCGCCCAGAGTTTGAACCGTCAACGTAGAGTTCGACTGCGCCAGCACGACGCCAGGAATGAAATTGGCACGGCCAATAAAGTTAGCGACAAAGCGACTGTTCGGGTACCGGTAAATCTCCACCGGGCTTCCGATCTGTTCGATCAAACCCTCGTTCATGACCACAATCCTGTCAGAAAGGGTCATGGCTTCGATTTGATCGTGTGTCACATAAACGCTGGTAATGTTCAACTCGCGCTGGATGCGGCGAATCTCGGTCCGCATCTCCTCGCGTAATTTTGCATCCAGGTTCGAGAGCGGCTCGTC
>LLBY010006059.1_pt2 | contig 10110 bp, 5 predicted proteins | sample 1489401 | NCBI WGS metagenome assembly LLBY01 (sample SAMN04092656, study PRJNA295927) | soil metagenome | biome: Soil prokaryotic community; feature: Bulk soil; isolation source: soil from tomato rhizosphere | host: tomato cultivar Hawaii 7996 | place: South Korea | collected 2011-11-01
GAAAAATCCCCGTAGCGCACCTTGATCGTGAGCGTGCGCACGCGTTTGCCGTCCGCGCGGATCTGCGGGAGCAGCGCGTCGATCATGCCCTTCGCCACGCGCTCGATGGCCGCGAAATCCCCTATGTTCTCCGCGAAGGTCTCCTGCTGCGAATAGCTCTTCGCGTCCTCGTGATCCGTCTCCACCGGGCGCTCGTCCTCGCCGCGCGCGGCCGCGACCATCTCCCGCCAGCCCTCGCCGAAGAGCGAGGCCAGCTCGCGCTCCGAACGCGTGAGCACGTCCGCCACCAGCAGCACGCCGCGCGCCTGCAACATCTCCTCGGTCTTCTTGCCGACGCCGGGCAGGCGGCCGATGTCAAGCGGCGCGAGAAACTCCGCCTCCGCGCCGGGCGGCACGATGACAAAACCGCGCGGTTTGCGCAGCTTGCTCGCGATCTGCGCCACCAGTTTGTTCCGCGCGATGCCCATCGAGACGGGGATGGACAACTCGTCCCAGATGCGGCGCTGCAAGCCGCGCACCAGCGCCTCCACCTCCGCCGCGTCGCGCAGACCGCGCGGCCCGAGATCGAGGTAACCCTCGTCGATGGAGTTGCGCTGCACGACCGGCGTCAGCGTCTCGCACAGCTCGAACATGCGGCGCGACACCTTCGAGTAGAGCCCGCTGGTGTGCTCCAGCAGGATCAGATCCGGGCACACCCGCAGCGCGGTGGCCGTGGGCATGGGCGTATAGACGCCGCAGGCGCGGGCCTCGTAGCTGGCCGAGGAGATGATGCCGCGCTCGCGCCCGCCGACCGCGCACTTCGTGCCGCGCAGCTCCGGCCGGAGCGCCAGCTCGCACGACACGAAAAACGCGTCGGCGTCGAGGTGGACGATGCAGGCCGGTCCGCTCACGACGCGCGGCCCCTCACTCCTGCGGATACACCAGCACGCGGTCGTGCACCAGCAACACGAGGTCGGGCTTCCCGTCTCCGGTCACGTCCGCGATCACGCACTCGCGCGGCTCCTGGCCGCCGCCCCGGTTGCCAGAGTAGTGCGGATCGGTCTCGAAAACGCGGAAGTGCAGCCGCGATCCCCACCCGCCGTCGGCGTCGCGCGCCAGCAGCTCGAGGGTGTTGCCGACGATGTCCACGGCCACGAGCTCGTCGCGGTCGTCCCCGTCGAGATCCCCCGCTTGCAGATAAAAATAGCGGCCGTCCGGCAGGTCGCTGGCGTAGGTGTTCTCGGTCTTCAACGCGAAGTCGGCCCCGCCTTCCGGCATCCACCAGAAGCGGTCCTTGCCCAGCAACACCAGCTCTCGCCGGCCCTTGGGTCCGGCGAGCTGGAGCGCGCCCGTGACCTCCAGCCGCGCCACGCCGCGCACGTCGGTCGTGTCGTGCGCCGCCGCGCCCGCCGCGCGCTCCAGCAGGTGCAGCTGGTCGGCCTTGCGATCATGGAGAATCACGCGCGGGGCGGCCCCGGACTCGTCGGCGGCGAGCACGAAGCCGGTGGTCACCTCCGTGCCGACGTCGCGGGCGTCGAACTGCGCCGCGATCACGAGCTCGCCCGCCGCGTCGATGCGCAGGGCGCGGACGAAGTTTTCCGCCGCGACGAGAAGCTCCGCCTTCCCGTCGCCATCAACGTCGCCCCAGGCCAGCGGCGCCGTCGCCGCCTCGGGCCGCCCGAGCAGGCCCGGGCGGTAGGCGGGCGTGTCGGCCGCGTCCACCAGCGTGCCGTCGGCCTGTTGCAGATACACGCGCAGCCCGAGCGCCGGCACCGCCACGAGCACGTCGGCGCGGCCGTCCTGGTTGAGGTCGGCCAGCGTGACGCCGCGCGGATCGGTGCGCAGCCCGGCTAGGGTGATGGCGTCGCCGCGCGTCAACTCGCCCGCCGCGTCGCGCGACCAGAGCGAAAGCGTGCGCTTGCCATCCTCCTCCGCCACCACGGCCAGCCCGGACACCGTCAGGCCGGCCTCGTCCATGCGCAGCGGACCGGCGGCGAAGCCGATCAGGCGCCCGGGGACCGGCAAGGTGCGCGCCGGCCGCGCCACGCCGTCGTCGGCGAGCGCGATCTCCGCGAGGGCGTTCTCCTTGCCGCTCAACACCACCAGGCGGTCGGCCGTCGCCCCGGGCGTCCAGGACAGCGCTCCGAGCGCCTTCGTGTCGGTGAGCGAGGGGATGCGACCGGCCACCGTGAAATCTCCGGCCGCGTCGCGCAGATAAAGGAAGACCTGCGCCGTCTCGCCAAAGGCGACCGCGAGGTCGGAGGCGCCGTCGCGATTGAAATCACCGCTCGCATAAAGCGCCGCGCTGCGCGCCCCGGCCAGGGGCGAGAACGCGCGCGGCGCGAGCCCGCGCCAGCGATCATCGGTCTCGGCGGGCACGAGGCGAAGAAACTCCACCTGGCCGCTGGCGCCGAGCGCGCTGGCGAACAGGGGCGGGACCGCCGCCGCGCGGGCGTCGCGCGCGGACGCGTTGGCCGGGCCTCCCGCAAGCGCGCCGCGCTTTTTCCGCGCGGGGGCGGCGCTCGCCGTCGCGCCTTCGCGCAGGCGCACCAGCGGGCTTCGGGGGGTCTTGAGCGCGAAGGCCAGCTCGGGGCCGAAGCGCCCCGGGGCCACCTGACGGCGCACGCGCAGGGACTCGCGTCCGCCGGGCACGAGGTAGGAGATGTCGGCCCGGCCGTCGCCGTCCAAATCGGTGACGAGCAGCCCGTGGGCGTTGTCGTCGCCGAGGGCGATTTTTTCCTCCAGCACCAGGCCCGCGCCCTCGCGCTGGCGAAAAAGCGCGATCTCCTTCTGCCCCAGGACCACGAGGTCGTCTCGCCCGTCGCCGTCGATGTCCGCCGCCACGAGGCCGCCGCGGAAGCGCACCGGCGTCGGCGCGGTGGAGTAAACGCGTTCGTCCCAGCCGCCGTCCTCGCGGGCGTGGCGCACCTGCAGGGGCGCGGGGTCGCCGGTGGCGGCGAGGTCGGGCCGGCCGTCGCCGTTGAAATCCGCGACCACGAGGTCGAACAGATGTTGCCCGACGATCAGCGTCTCCTTGCGGAAACGCGCGTCCTCCAGCTCGGGCTCCCAGCGGCTCGGCGGCGTGGCCGAGGGCGAGCGCGGGCGGGCCTTGGCCGCGTCCCGCGCGGCGGGGTCGAGTTGATAAAGCAGCTCGATCGCCGCGCGCTCGTTGTTGATGGCCGCGAGGTCGAGGCGGCCGTCGCCGTCGAGATCATGCGCCAGCAGGGCGCGCGTGTTCCAGTCGAGCTTCATCACCTCCGGCCCGCGCAGGACGGGCGCGGCGAGGACCGGGGCGGCGACGGCGAGCAGAACCAGGGCGAAGGCGGCGGGGCGCATCAGCGGGCGAGGCCTTCGGCGTGAAAATAAAACCCGTTCGCGTCGCGCGTGCCGTGGCTCACCACGGGCTTGAAATAACGTCCCAGGCGCTCGCGGCTCGGCGTGGCCTCGGGATCGACGAAGCGTTCCTCGTCCTCCGGCTGCGCGGCCTGAAACTTCGCCGCCGAGGCGGCGAGCGAGGCCAGCAACGGGGCCAGCTCGGAGTGCTGCACGCTGAACGCGCCGACGGGCACGTCCACCAGGGCGTCGCGCACGTCCGCGCGTTGCCAGAACGAGGCGGCGGGATTGGGCGCGTGCATGAGCTGGAGCGCCGACTCCACGCTCCCGGCCGAGCCGACGCCGATCAGGAGCCAGCCGTCCGCGATGGCATAATGAAATCCCTGCGCCCCTTCGGGAGGCGTGAAGGTGTGGAGCACGCGGTCCAGGTAGTCGCGCTTCTGGAGCGGGCTCGCGTCGCCGGGCGGAAGAAAGCGGGTCTTGATCGCCTCCACCGCGCGCTCGAAGGCCGTGGCGTCGGCGAGCGAGATGGCCACGAACTGGTCGATCTCGTCATACGCCGGCGGCGACTCGGGATCGGCCCCGGCCGGGATCGCGTAGCCGCTGACAAACGAGGTCCCGAGGTTGCCGACGAGGTCGCGCTTCAGCTCGATGCCAAGCTGGCGCTCGAAGGCCTTGAGCTGGCCCTGGGCCATGCCCGCCAGCATCGGGCTGATGAGGTCGAGCATGCGCTCGAGCTCGGCGTAGGCGTCGGTCGAGGAGAAGTTTTGCGAGGTGACGTTGAACCAGGAGGCGGGCACCCAGTCGGGACGAGCCACGGGCCCGTCGCGGTAGGCCATGAGCGCAAGCAGGCCGCGCGCCTCGGTGAAGCGCAGCGCCGAGTCGATCCGCTCGGTGTCGCCGCCGGTGCTCACGGTGAGCGAGAGGCTCTCGAGCGCGTCGAGACCGAGCGCCTTCATCACGTTGACCGGCTCGACGCCGAACATGTTGGGCGGCGTGTTCGGATCGCGCGCGGCCTCGATGGCGGCGACGACCGAGGGATAGACCGCCTTCCAGTTCAGGTGCAGGACGGCGTCGGCCTTGCCCCCCGCGCGGTCGATCACCTCCTGATACTCCGCCGAGGCGGAGAGCGAGGTGGCCAGGCCTCCGGCGGCCAGCGCGTCGAGCGCGGCGGTGACCAGCGCCCGGTCGGACGCGATGAACCAGCGCCCCTCGTGCAGCGCCCACACCACGTCGTCGCCGCCCTCCCCGGGCTTCGCGTGCAGATGCAGCGTCGCCCCGTTGTAGTCCTCGGTGCTCGGGGCCTCGGGCGTGCCGGCGCGGCGCGCGTTCTGCGCGGCGATCAGCTCGCGCAGCCGGGACTCGTTTTCCCCGACCTCGATCGCGAGCAGGGCCTCCAGGGCGGGTTTGCCGTCCTTGAGCGTGATCGAGCTCGCCGGGACCGTGAGCAACAGGTCGCCGCTCGCGAACTCCAGCAGTTCCTCCGGCGTGTAGCCGGTCTCGGCCTTCACCTTCGCGACGAACTCCGCGACGTCGGCCTGCGCGAGCAGGGGCGCGAAGAAACGGGCGATCTCCGGGTCGGCCCAGGCGCGCCCCGTCGCCGTGTCGGGAAAGGCGCGGCGCAGCGCGGGCACGTCGTTCAAGGCCGCCACCAGCGCGACGTCGGCCGGCACCAGACGGCCCAGCGCGGGCTCGGCCGCGAACAGCGGCGATGAGACGCCGAGGGCGGCGAGGGACAGGACGGCGAGCAAGGATTTGCGCATGGTAACGGAGGGGGTTCTGGAATCGGGGTGAAAAAATCGGGAACGGGGCGTGCTGGAAAAACAACTACGGCGCGGCGGGAGCCCGGGCCGGCGCGGCCGCGGGATCGACTGGATCGGCGGGCGTCACGGCCGCCGGCGCCACGACGGGACGCGGCGGCTGGTTGTAACGAAAACCGGCGTTGGGGCTGCGCGGATCAAAGGCGAAGGCGTCCCGGTTGCGCAGGAAGTTTTTCAACACCGCGGCGGGAATGGCGAAGTTCAGCCCCTCGATGCCCACCGCCATCGCCTTCATGTTGTTCACGCCCACGACCTCGCCTCGCAGGTTGAAGAGCGGCCCCCCGGAGTTGCCGGGATTGATCTGCGTCGTGGTCTGGATGTAGAGCTGGCCGTCCACGAGGCGGTTCTTCGACGAAACGATGCCCTGCGAGACGGTGCGATCCAGGCCGAGCGGGCTGCCGATCGCGAAGACGCCCTGCCCTTCCTCCAGCCCGAGCGAATCGCCCACGGGCACGGTGGCGAAACTCTTCACGCCCTCCGCGTCCTCGATCTTGAGCAGGGCCAGATCGACGTTCGGATCCGACGCGACGATGCGGATGCGCTGGTGCCGCACGCGCTCCAGCCCCGCGCCGTCGCGCACGAAACGGGTGACGCTCAGCTCCGTCTCGCCGGCGACCACATGGTGGTTGGTCACGACGTAGCCGTCCGGGTGCACGATGAAGCCCGAGCCTAGCCCGGTGGGGGACTGCACCAGCACGACCGCGCCGCCCACGCGCTCGAGATTTGCCTGCACCGGCAGGGACACGGGGTTGAGCACGGTGCGGAAAAGCTCGCCCGCCGCCGACCACACCGGATCGCCGATCACCACCGCCTGCTCGACGGGCGCCACGCGGTCGATCTCGTCGCGCGGGATCGAGAGCACCGTGAAACCGAGATCGACGATCAGCCGGTCGGGGCGTTCGGCCAGGATCTCGGCGCGCACCTGCGCGCCGCTTTTGAGCTCGATCACGCCCGCCTCGGCCCGACTCGTGGACGACAGGCCGCCCGCGCCAAGCGCAGCGAACATAAGGACGGTTCGGGTGCGAAACTTCATGGGCGAATAAAAGGCACGGTGAGCGCCGGGAGTGTCAAAGCAACTGCGCGGCGGAATGTCATGTCGCCGCCGACGCACGCGCCGCCGCCAGCCCGGCGACCTCCTGCGCCGCGGCGAGCAATTCGGCCAGGCCGATCGGCTTGCGCAGGACCTTGTCCACCCCGAGCGCGCGCATCTCGGCGGCGAGCCGCGGATCGGGCAGGCCGCTGACCACCAACACGCCGCCGCTGTAGCCGCCGCCCCGGATGCGTTGCAGCAGCTCGCGTCCGGAAAGACGCGGCAGGTTCAGGTCGGCGATCAACAGATCGTAACGGCGAAACGCGTCCGCCTGCAGCGCGAGCCAGCCGGCCTCGCCGTCGCCGGTCTCGTCCACCCGGTGCCCGGCCCGACGCAACGCCTCGCCGAAGGTCTCGCGCACCAGCGCGTTGTCATCGACCAGAAGCACCCGCAGGGCGGGCTGCGCCGACGCGGCGACCTTGGTCGCGGCGGGCTCGGCCAGCGGCCGGGGCGCGTCCTCGCGCCGCGCCACCGCGAGGTAAAGGGAGAAGGTCGCGCCCGCGCCCGGCGTGCTTTGCAGCGCGATGTGGCCGCCCAGGCCCTCGACCACGCTCCACACCACGGCGAGCCCGAGTCCGGTGCCCTTGCCGGCGGGCTTCGTCGTGAAAAACGGCTCGAACACGCGGCCTTGCAGCTCGGGGCTCATCCCCTCGCCGTTGTCGGTGATCGTGAGACGCACGCACTCCCCCGCCGCTCGCAGGGCCGCCGGGGCGTCGTCGGGCGGCTGGGCGGCGCGACCGGTCGCGATCGTGAGGCGCGGCGTCCAGCCGGACAGCCGGTCGCCCTCCAGCCGCGCCAGCAAGCTGTCGCGGGCGTTGAGCGCGAGGTTCATGACCACCTGCACGATGGCGCCGCGCGAAAGCACGGCGGGGGGCAGGTTCGGCGTCAGCTCCAGGGTGAGCTCGATGCGACGATCCAGCGTGTGCCGCAGCAGATCCACCGCGGTCGCCACCATCTGGTTCAGGTCGCCCCGCGTGCGGGTGTCGGTCTGCCGCCGCCCGACCGCCAGGATGCGCTGGTTGAGCTGCGCGGCCTGCATGATCGAGTCCTCCACCGGCCGAAGCAGCTCGAGCAGGCGCGCGTCGTTCGCGTAGGCCGCCTGGATCTGCCCCATCTGCATGAGCATCGGCGTGAGCAGATTGTTGAACTCGTGCGCGACGCCGCCGGCGAGCTGCCCCATCGACTCGAGTTTTTGCGCCTGGCGCAGGTGTTGCTCGATGCGCACCCGCTCGGTGATTTCCTGCGCGTGCGAGGCGACGGCCAGCAAGTCCCCCCTGGCGTCCACCAGCGGCGTGTTGTGCCACTCGCAGACGATGATGCGGCCGTCCTTGGTGAGGTTTTCGTTGGAGTGATGGATCGGCTCGCGATCCCGCCTCAGCCGCTCGCCGAGGGCGGCGATGTCGGCGCGCGCCCGGTCCGGCACGATCAGCTCGTCAAAGGAGCGCCCGATCGCCTCCCGCGCGGTGAACCCGAAGATGCGTTCCGCCGCGGGATTCCACCGGATGACCCGAAAATCCGCCCCCCATTCCACATAGGCCTGCGGCATCTGCTGCACGTGCAGATCCAGCCGCGCGTCCGCCGCGCGCCGCGCCTGCTCGGCCGCGCGCCGCTCCGCGTTTTCGCGCTCCACCTCGACCAGGCTCGCTCGCAGGCGCGTCTCGGCCTCCGTGCGCGCCGCCAGCTCGGAGCGATACACCGCGATCGACGTGCCGCTGCCGAGCAACATGAAGAGCACGACGCCGAGATATCCGAGCGCCACGCGGCGGCGTTGCACGATCTCCTGCATCCAAAGATCCGCGCGATAATCCATGCCCAGCACCGCCTCCACCTTGCCGTCCCGGTCCGGCATCGGCACGTGCACGCTCACCCAGGTGCCCCACCGGTCCGTCACCGGACGCGTCATGAAATTGCTCTCGCCGGCGAAGGCCGCCCGCAGCTCCGGACCGGCCTGCGCATAGTGCTCGCCGGGCTGCGTGCGCGACTCGCGTTCCCCCTCGTAACGTCCGTCGCCGTCGTAGTCCGTCTCGGCATCGACGAGCAGCACCACCTCGCCGTCCGCCCGCAGACGATAGGTGTAGATGTCGCTCACGAGCGGATTCAGCCGCACCCAGCGCTTCAACGTCTCGATCATCGCGAGATAACGCGGATCGGTCGCCGCCGTCTCCACCTTCAGCTCCGCGTGGCCCAGGCGCGCGAGCTCGTCCGCATAGGTCGGCGCGATGCCCTCGAACAACGTGATCAGCCGCTGCTGCGGCCGCCGCCCCGCCGCCTCCACATAAAACGATCCCGCCAGCAGCAACGCGAACAAGGCCAGCCAGAAGGCCCGGGGCAACCCGACCCGCGGGCGCTTGCGCCCCAGCCAAAGCGCCACGCCTCCGGAGACCGCCAGGACCAGCAGCACAAAAACAAGGTAATCGCCGGACTGCCTGAGGGTCTCCTCCATTGTCCGCCGATGCTGCGCGGAGCATTCTTTTACGCGCAAGCCAGCATGCGACGCGGCCCGCGAAATATCCCCCCGCGCGACCCCGCGCCGACTACCGCCGCTCCTGCTCGATCTCCGTCACCTTGCCGCCAACGAAACGCACCTTGAAATACTCCCGGGGCCGCGCGTCGCGCATGTGCAAGTTGTCGTAATAAAATGGATACCCGCCGCTGTGGCGATGGTAGTAACCGCGATAGAGCGGCGCGCCCAACGCGCTGTCATAGGTGGTGTAGCTCCAGATTTCGCTCACGCCGTCCTCGTCGGTGCGCGTCCAGCGCTGGTCCGGGTCGCCCACCGCGAGCCGCACCATATCGGGGGTGAATCCCACCGCCACCTTGCCCTCGCGGATCAGGGCCTGCTCTCTCGGCGCCAGCGCGTCGAACGCCTCCTGGTTGCGTTTGATGCGCGCCTCCGGCGTGGCGCAAGCCGCCAGCAACAACACCCCCGCCAGCGCGCACGCCGGACCGGGTACTCGCCATAATTTCGATGCTGTTCGCGTTTTCATGCGCGCAACATGACCGGCCAGCGCGGGCTCGCAAGTCGCCGCCCCTTCCGCCTCGCTCGCGGCTTCGCATGGACACGCTTCCCACCCGGATCATCGCCCGCCCGCGGCGCCAACCCCTCCTCGCGCGGTGACCATCGACCACGTCCGACGCACCGCCGCCTTCGCCGTCGGCGAACTCGCCGCGTTCACCCCCGGCCCCCGCCCGGTCGGCGAGGGCGGCGCGTCCGCCCGCTGGCGCATGGAGCTCGGCTCGCACTGGCACCGCGAACTGCGCGCCGCCGTCCCGCCCGACGCGGCCGACTCCCACCGCTTCGAGGTCCCGGTGCGCGGCGCGCTCGTCCACCGCGGCTGGCGGCTCGAGCTCGAGGGGCGGCTCGACCAGCTCGTGCAAACTGCCTCCGGCCCGCTCATCCGGGAACTGAAGACCACGCTCGAAAAACTCCCGCGCGACCCCGCCGAACTGCGCGCCGTCCGCCCCGAACATTTTGTCCAGCTCGGTCTCTACCTCCTGCTCTCCGAACTCGCCTCGCCCTCCGCCGCGCGCTTCGCCGGACAACTCGTCTTCATCGAGGCCGGCACCGGCCTGCAACAGGCCGTCGAACACACCGCGGCCGACCGCGCCGCCACCGAGGCCCATCTCGACCTCGTCACCGATTTTCTCGAGGAACGCCGCGCCGCCCTCGAACGCCTGCGCGCCCTCGAGTGGCAACCGGCCTTCGCGTCTCCCCGTCCCGGCCAGGAAACCATTGTCGCCGATCTCGCCGCCGCGCTCGCGCCCCGGCCCGACGGCTCCGCCCCCGCGCCCGTCGTGCTCGCCGCGCCCACCGGCTACGGCAAGACCGGCGTGCTCCTCGAGGCCGCCTTCGCCGCCCTCCGCTCCGGCCGCGCCGACCGCGTGGTT
>LLBY010008160.1_pt1 | contig 10109 bp, 11 predicted proteins | sample 1489401 | NCBI WGS metagenome assembly LLBY01 (sample SAMN04092656, study PRJNA295927) | soil metagenome | biome: Soil prokaryotic community; feature: Bulk soil; isolation source: soil from tomato rhizosphere | host: tomato cultivar Hawaii 7996 | place: South Korea | collected 2011-11-01
TAGAACGTCAAGCCGCCCATGAGCGGGCCGCCAAAGCCGGCGTTGATGCGGTTGAAGCCCACGCTCTGCGTGTTCGGGAACACCTCATCGGTTTCCCAGCCCAGCGCGCCATTGAATGCCGTGGCCGAGCCGGTCTTGGTAACGATGTTGATGATGCCCGACTGGGCATTTCCGTACTCGGCCGAGCTGGCGCCGGTCGTCACCGAGGCCTCTTCGAAGCCGCTCTTCGAGACTTCGATGCCGCCGCCAACGCTCATCAGGAACGTGCCGCGGTTGCCCGGACTGGTTGGCACGCCATCGACATACGTGGCAGCCTCGTCGGTCCGGCCGCCGCGGATGGAGATGGTGTTGCCCGATCCGGTGGCAACCACGCCCGGTTGCAACGTCAGCACCTGGCTGATGTTGTCCACCGGCAAGGCGTTGGTGAACTCACCGCTGATGCGCTGCCTGGTCGTGACCTCGTCCCGGGGAACCAGGGGCGTCTCGCTCGTCACCACGATGTCCTCGATCTGGACCGTGGATTGCGGGAGGGCGAAATCGATGGACGCGGTCTGGCCGGCCAGCACCCGGACGCCGTCCGAACGCATGGCGCGATAGCCGATGAAGGCAGCGCGCATCGAGTACGTGCCAGCGGGCACGTTGTTCATGAAATAGTAGCCCTGGGCATTCGTGAGGGCGCTGAATGACTGCCCCACGATTGTGACCTGGGCATTCGCGATGGGCGCGCCCGCCTCATCCCGAACCCTGCCCTCGACTTTACCAGTCGCCTGGGCCGCCAGCGCCGAAACGCCAAGGCCGAGCGCGACTGCCGCGAGCGCGCAAGCGCGCGTAACGCGAGCGAAGGCTCTTACACAGCTTTGCTTCATGGAAACGTCCTCCAAAGGCGTGAACCTGCTGGTACTGCCAACTTGGAGCGGGGGTAGAACCTCCCCCTGCGGGCACAACTATCCTGTTACGACCGTTGAAGATCGGGGATCCGGAGCGTCGGTTGAACAACCGCGACCGTCGGATGCAATTGCAGATGCCTTTAAGAAGCCAGAAACGGAAGACTCGGCCTGGGGGGTGGCCGGTCGCCTAATATGAGACGCAATGAAACACATGTCAAGCAACCGCCGGCGCCCGGCGTGGCGATCGGCCATGCTGACGTAACTGACTGGAACCGATGCAGTTACCAGCTGCAACACCGAGGTTGCAACGCCTCCTCGGTCGCCCCGGTACTGCCGGTCCAGCCCGTCCAACCGTACCGTTTCCGGTGATCAGGGTTGATACGATAACGTGATGTGGCGGAAAGCGAAAGAGTGACGGGCGTCACGTGCACGCCTCACGCCTCACGCCCCACGCCCAGTATCAGATCGACCTGCGGCTTTGCCGGCGTAACCTCAGGCCCCGTCTCGCCCCAGTACATGTTGACCTCGCTTCGCACCCCGAACTCGCCCGGCAGGTAGATCCCCGGCTCGACCGACCAGCCCAGTCCCTGGTGGAGCCGACGGTCGTCATGGGTCTCGAAATCATCCAGGTGCGGCCCCGAGCCGTGCAGGTCCCGGTCGATCGAGTGCCCGGTCCGGTGCACGAAGTACTGGCCGTAACCCGCTTTCTCTATAACAGAGCGAGCCGCCCGGTCACCCTCGAACCCCGCAACAGCCGCTCCGGACCGTGCCTGGTCCCGAATCGCAGTGCAGGCGGCGATGCGGGCATCACGGACCGTCTCCCACACTTCAGTCACCTTGGCCGGTGGGTTGGCACCGGTGAACCCCATCCAGGTCTGGTCCGCGTATACCGTGTCCACCGCCGGCCCGGCCCAAAGGTCCAGCAGCACCACCTGGTCTCGTTCCAGCGCCGCGTCGGAACCGGACTTTGGCTCGTAGTGGGGGTTGGCCGCATTGGGACCGAAACCTACGATCGGTGGATGGTCGAACTCGAGCCCCGCCCGGTGGATCGCATCGACCACCCGTTGCTGCAATTCCGCCTCGCGGAGGCCGCTTCCGCCCCGGGTCACGGCCCAGGCCAGCTGTTCCCGAGCGATGTCTGCCAGCGCCTCAGCCGCTCGCTTGTGCCCCGCCAGTTCCTCGGCGCTCCAGCGCGACGCAAAGAGGCTCGGCAGCGACCCCGACGGCACCACCGTGGCACCCAGCCGGGTGAGCAGCTGCACCACACCGTGCGGAATCCGGTCGAGGTAGGGCACCGCATCCTCGGGGGAGATTTCCATCGCGACCCGCCGCCCCCCGACCACCGAGCCCAGCGCCGCGTGCAGCTCCTCCCACCTGGAGTATGGAATCACCCTGCCGGTGAAACCGTCGAACTGCTTGAGTTCCACCCTGTGAGCCACGGCTGTTGGCTCGCCCTCCCTCGGCAGGAACACGAAGTAACGCCGGGTTGCCATGCCCCTCAATCCCAGCACCCGTCCGGCGACGGGGTTGTTGCCCCGAAAGTCATAGAGCAGCCAGGCCTCGGCGCCCGCTTCGTCCAGTCCGGCTGCAAGTGCGGCACGATCGATCATGGATCTCCCGATTCTTCATCTGCTCCAGGAATGAACTCCCAGCGACATGTCCCATCACCACGTGCACGGCAGTTCACATGGCGCATGACTCCCTCGAGTCCCAGCACCAGGCGCGAGAGTTCAGCGAGGCCCGCCGCGAACAGTTCGCACGCCGACCCATCGGGCCAGGCCTCGATGGTGACCGGTTCGTCGGCCTCGGCCACCGGCAGCCGGTCCGGGAACTCGACCGACACCCCGAACGTTTCGCGGCCAAGGGTCCTTGCCCGCCGCTCCGCCAGCCGACGGGACATTCCGTTTCGCGGCCGGCGGGCGGGCGCGCTGTCGCCGCCAACAGCCCGCCGGGCCATGCGCCGGCCCGCATTGGCAAGCACCAGCGGGGCGTCGGCCCTGCGGCCCACTAGCCGCAGCACGCTGGCGACCTCGGCGCGCGGCAGCGGCTCGCCCCGCTGCGCCTGCTCGGTGTACCGGGAAATCTGCGCCGCCACGGTGCTCGACAGCCCCAGCCGCTTGCTGGCGTGCTCCGGCTGCAATTCACCCAGGCCATCCTCGATCGGGGTGTCGAGATTGCGGATGGCTTCGAGCAGCGAGAGTGGAACGAGGGCCGGCAGAACGTCGGCCGGAAGGGACCGAAGAGTTGACAGGCTTGCTCCGGTGTGACGAGGCGTGGACAAGGACAAAGTCTATTCCGGCGGGCCTTCGACGGGTAGGGGTGCTTGTGCCGGCCATCCGCCGCGGGGACATTCCCGGCATGGACGAAACCGGGAAGCCTGCGAACAGGAATGGTTCCTTCGAGCGCGAGGCGTTGCCCCACCTCGATGTGCTGTACCGGGTGGCACTCCGGCTGGCACGAGATCCCGACCGCGCGGCAGACCTGGTGCAGGAGACCATGCTGCGGGCCCATCGTGCATGGGCCAGCTTCCGGACCGGCACCAATGCGCGAGCCTGGCTCATAACCATCCTCCGCAACCAGTTCATCAGCGACTACCGGCGCGAGCGGCGCGAGGCGGTGGTGGCTGACCTGGACAAGGTCGAGCCGTTCCTGCTCGACAGGAGCACACCTGACGCCGACCCCGAGGGCGAGTTCTTCTCGCAAATCGTGGACAAGACCGTGCTGGAGGCGGTTGACGCTCTCACATCCGACTTTCGTGAAGTCCTCGTGCTCAGCGACATGGAAGGGATGTCATATGCCGAGATCGCAGCGACGCTCGAGATCCCGGTGGGCACGGTGAAGTCGCGCCTGTTCCGGGCCCGGCGCCAGTTGCAGGAGAAGCTCTACAACCACGCCGTTGAGATGGGTTACATCAGACCGAGGCAGGAATCGTGACTACGCATCCAGCCGAGTGCGACTGCGAGCAGGCGCTCGCGGCATTGCAGGACTACCTCAAGCACGAGGCTGAGCCCCGTTCCGCAGCGCAACTGGAGGCTCACCTCGAACGCTGCGCGCCATGCCTCGCCCATGCACGCTTCGAGCGCAACTTCCTCGAGCTGCTCCAGCAGTGCGCCCTTCACATCCAGTGTCCCGACGCCCTTCGCCTGCGGATCACCGCCGTGCTCGCGGAATCCGCAGCCCCGCCTGAACACTGACCTGACCCCGGTGCTCGCAGCTGTCCTGGCTGCGGGCGCCGCTCTCGCCGCCTCCGCGTCTGGCGCCCTGACGCGAGCTGGCTCCGTGGCGGCGGCCGCGGTCGGCATGGTGATCCTGACAGCCGCAGGCTGGCCTGGCGGCGCTGCACTCGCCACGTTCTTTGCAGGGGCCACCCTGGTTTCGAAGCTCGAACCGGCCGGGTCCGTTCCACGGAGCGCGGGACAGGTCCTCGCCAATGGCGGGCCGGCAGCGTTGGCGGCGCTGGGCGCCCACTTGCTGCTCCGCCAGGAGTTCGCCGTCTGGATGGCGGTGTGCAGCCTTGCCGCCTCCGCTGCCGATACCTGGGCCACTGGCATTGGTGCAACTGCCCCGCTGCCGCCGCGTCACATCCTCTCGGGCCGGCCGGTCCCGCGCGGCACCAGTGGTGGAGTGACGTGGCGCGGTACTGCGGGCGCGATTACGGGCGCCGCACTCACGGGTCTGGCCGGCGCCGTGGTGGCCCGGGAACCACGCCTCGTGGTTGCAGCGATGGCGGTTGGCACGATTGGCATGTTGCTCGATTCCGCCCTCGGCGCCACGATCCAGGGACGGTTTCAGTGCGCCGCCTGCGGCGCCCACGTAGAACGCAGGCACCACTGCGGCGGGCTAACGCTGCCCGCGGGAGGTATCGCATGGATTTCCAACACCGGAGTGAACCTCTTCGCGGCATCCGCCGGCGCCCTTTTCGGCTGGCTGGCCTGCTGCTGACCCTCCTCGTGGCCGCCTGCAGCGCGGGCGAACCCACTGCGTTTGAACCCAGCCAGCCGTTCAACCCCTTCGGTCCGGCCCGGTCGGGGAGCGACGGAACCGGTACCAGCAATTCGGACATCGTCGGCACCTGGGAGCGCACCGACATCTTCAGCGCAGGCGGCGACATACTGACCCAGACCACGACGTGGGAATTCGACTCGGGTGGCTTCTGCGTCCGGACCATAGAGTCGCTCTCGGCCCTCGAGGGAATCCCCCGCACCACCGAGCGCAGCTGCACCTGGTCGCTGTCCTCCGCCGAGATAACCATCACCCTCGGCGGGAGCACGCCCGCGGTCTTCGACGTGGGCTTTGCCGCGTTCGACCCGAACCGGCTGCTGCTGGACGGCTATGAATACGCCCGCATCGAGTGACGTGATCGTCGTGGGCGGCGGGCCGGCCGGCTCGGTCTCCGCCCTTCTGCTGGCCGATCGCGGATTGCGCGTCACGCTGCTGGACCGGGCCCTTTTTCCCAGGGCCAAGGCCTGCGCGGAGTTCATGAGTCCGGCCGCCACGGAGATACTGCAGCGGCTCGATGTGCTGTCGGACCTGGAACGCGAACCGTCGGCGAGGCCGGCGACACTTCGGATCACTGCCCCTGGTGGGCATTCTCTGGTAGGGCGATTCGCTGCCGCACCGGTCGCGCCGTGGCGCCCCTTCGGCCTCTCGGTTCGCCGGGACCGGTTGGATGCCCGACTGCTGGCGGCGGCTTGCGACGCCGGCGTCCGGGTGTGCCAGCGCTGGACCGTTGAGGGATTGGTTCGGGCGAACGACGCCGCAGCTGGTGTGTCTGCGCGCAATTGCAATGGCGGGGTGCAGACCTTCTCCGCCCCGATGATCGTGGGCGCCGACGGACTGCGGTCGATGGTGGCCCGGGCTGCAGCGAAGGTCGCCCGCGGTCGTCGCCGGCGGATAGCCTTTGTGGCCCATGTCGCCGGGGTCGCAGGGTGCACGCCCGGACAGGCGGAAATGCACGTGCTCGAGGGTGGTTACGCCGGCATCAATCCCCTCGGCGAGGGGCTGGTAAACGCTGCCGTGGTGGTGCCAGCCCAACGCGCGCGGCTGGCGCGGGGACGGGCCGACCAATTCCTGTTGGACTCGCTTCGCCTAGTGCCGCAGCTGGAGCCCCGGCTTCGGAACGTCCGGATCGTCCGGCCCACGATGACCACCGGGCCCTTCGCCCAGCGCGCCACAAGTGCCGTCTCGGACGGCCTGGCGCTGGTGGGCGACGCCGCCGAGTTCCACGACCCGTTCACCGGTGATGGCATCCACATGGCCCTGAGCGGTGCCGAGCTGCTGGCTCCGGCCGTGGCCGCGGCGCTCGATCGCGGGGATGTATCCGCCCGTGCACTCCGTCCCTACGAGCGCGCCCGGCGCCGGGCGTTCACTGGAAAGCGCGTGGTCGAGCGAATGCTGTCGCTCGGCATTGCGCATCCCCGCTGCTTCGCGGCATTCGTCCGCGCCATCGGCAAGCGTCCCGCGCTGGCGCACAGCGTGGTTGGGGTCAGCGGCGGGTTTGTCCCGTTGGCCGAACTCCTCCGCCCCGGTCGCTTCCTCCTTACCCATACAGCAAGCTGATGCCCGAAACCCACGTGGCGCCGCCACTCTTCCGCCAGCTCCTGGGCCGTTTCGTCACCGGCGTTACTGTGCTCACTGCCCGCGACACTGAGGGCAAGCCGGTCGGCATGACGGCCAGCAGCCTGGCCTCGGTTTCGCTCACGCCACCACTCGTCTCGGTGTGCATCGACCTCAGCGCCTCGGCCTATGACACGCTGGTTGAGGCGGAGCACTTCGTGGTCAACGTGCTGGCCGAGGATCAGGAAGAGCTCTCTCGCCGGTTTGCCCAGCCGCAGGCAATTCAGGATTTCGCCGGGGTCGGCTGGGTCGATGGCGAATTGGGAGTGCCGCGGCTGGAGGGTGCCGTGGCATACATCGAGTGCGCCCGCGAGGCCACCTGGCCCGGCGGTGATCACACCATCCTCCTCGGCCGCGTGGTTTCGGGTGCGGTGGGCGAGGGTCGCCCGCTGGTCTACTATCGCGGCGGCTACACCGGGCTGGGCGAGTGACAACGCTGTCCAATCCCATCGGTCATGAACTGCTGGACGATCCGGCCGCCGACCCGGCGCAGGTGCGCGAGTCGCTTCATCACATCACCCGGGCCAACCGGTGGTTCGGAGGCTCCTGGGCGGTGCGCTGGGCCGTCGGCCGCGCCCTTGCGCGTGATCCCGATGCCCGAACAATCACCTTGCTGGATGTGGGCGCCGGCTCGGGCGACCTTGCCGCGGAGGCCGTGGGCGCGGCCAGGCGGCGGGGCGCGACGGTCAGGGTGATCGCGCTCGAGCGCAATCGGACCGCGGCTGCGATGCTGCGCGATGCGGGATACAGCACGGTGCTGGGGGACACGGCCGCGCTGCCCTTCAGGACGGCCAGCATCGACTGGGTCCTCGCCAGCCAGATGATGCACCACTTCTCTCCCGCCGCGGCCCCGGATGTTCTCGCTGGCCTGGGTCGGGTTGCGCGGCGCGCGGTCCTCATCGCAGACCTCCAGAAGTCATCCCTTGCCCGGTTGCTGTTCGCCGTGGCCGCGCGCGTGCTTCGCTTCGACCCGATGACCCGCCGCGATGGCGACACCTCGATTCGCCGGGGGTTCTCCGTGCGTTCGCTGGAGCAGTCTCTGGAGCGGGCGGGCATGCCTGCGCGGGTCGCCCGGCTCCCGGGCTGGCGGCTTGCGTCGGTGTGGAGCGCGCCGTGAGGACGCTGGATCGGCACCGCTTCGCGGCGAGCGTGTCTCGGAGCTTCAAACTTGCGAGCGAGGTGGAACGGTGGCCCGAGAGGCTCCCGCACTACCGGTGGGTTCGGGTGCGGAGTCAGGTCGATTCCAGCAGGTCGGTAGTGGAGATGGCGGCCTGGCGGCCCTTCGGCGTACTGCGCTGGCCCACGTGGTGGGTGTCTGAAATGGAGATCGACCGCTCCCTGCCCGCCGTCCGGTACCGTCACATCCGGGGCGTCACCACGGGTATGGAAGTCGAGTGGCGATTTGCCGCGGACGGCGACGCAACAGAGGTGACCATCGAGCACCGTTGGGATGGACCCGACTGGCCACTCATCAGCGCACCAGCTGCCGATTGGGTCATAGGGCCGGTGTTCGTCCACGGGATCGCGAGCCGCACGCTGAGCGGACTGGCGCGCGCCGTCGCCGAGGGCGCATGACTCCGAACCGGCGGGTGGTCATCACGGGACTCGGCCCGATAACACCGATTGGCACCGGCCGCGATGCCATGTGGGAGGGTCTCCGCCGCGCGCGTTCTGCGGTTGGCAGCATCTCCCGCTTTGACCCGGAGCCTTTCCGCTCCCGCATCGCAGCCGAAGTGCGGGACTTTGTGCCGGGAGACCACCTCGAGAGTCGCAAGGCCCGCCGGTTCGACCGTTTCGCCCAGTTCAGCGTCGCGGCCTGCCGGATGGCGCTGGAGGACGCGCATCTTGACCTCGGCCGCGAGAATCGCGACCGGGTTGGTGTCATGATGGGCACCGCGCTGGGCGGCGTGGCACACGGAGAGGCACAGTCAAAGCTGTTCTACTCCGAGGGCCCCAGGAGCGTGGATCCGGCCCTGGCGCTGTCGGTGTTTGCCGGGGCGGCGAGCTGCAACATTGCCATCGAGTTCGGCGCGACCGGACCCAACTCCACCAATGGAATGAGCTGCGCCTCGGGCGCCATCGCCGTGGGCGATGCCTTTCGCGCCATTGCGCGGGGCGATGCCGACGTGATGCTGGCTGGCGGCGCCGAAGCGCCGCTGGCCCCACTCTGTTTCGGGGCTTTCTCGCTCATCCGCGCGATGTCCACTCGCAACGATGACCCGGGTCGTGCCAGCCGGCCATTCGACCAGGCGCGTGATGGCTTCGTCATGGGAGAAGGCGCGGCGGTGCTGGTGCTCGAGGAAAGGGGACGAGCCATCGCCCGGGGCGCGAAGGTGTATGCCGAGATCTGCGGATTCGGCAACACCAACGACGCTCATCACATGACGGCGCCGCGTCCCGATGGCAGTCAGGCCGCGCGCTGCATGCGGCTGGCGCTGCGCGAGGCCCATGTGGAGGCCGGGGACGTTGGCTACGTCAACGCCCACGGCAGTTCGACCCCGCTCAACGATCCCACCGAGGCGAGCGCCATCCGGCAGGTGTTTGGAGACCATGCCTCCAGGCTGGCCGTGAGTGGCACCAAGGGTTACTACGGCCACGCCCTCGGCGCGAGCGGCGCCATCGAGGCAGTCATCTGTGCCCTCGCCAGCGATCGCGGCTGGCTCCCACCCACCGTCAACCTGGAACACTCGGCACCCGACTGCGACCTGCCCCAGGTGCCTGTCGGCGGCGGCCCGGGGATTCCCGAGCACCTCCTCAGCAATTCCTTCGGCTTCGGCGGAATCAACGCCGCGCTGCTGTTTCGCCGGGCCTGATCAGCGGATAGATTGTCGGCCAGACATTCACCCACGAGGATCAAGCATGCCATTACTGGGTCGCCGCTTCGTCGCCGAACTCATCGGCACATTCACGCTGGTGTTCTTCGGCTGCGCAGCGGTCATCAGCAACGCCTACCCCGGTGCCAATTTCGGGCTCCTGGGGATTGCGTGGGTCCACGCTGTTGCCCTCGCGATCGGCGTCACCATGGCCATGAACATCTCCGGCGGCCACCTCAATCCCGCGGTCTCTGCCGGTCTCCTGGTGGCCCGGCGCATCGACCTCAGGACTTTCGGGGTGCACCTCGCTGCGCAGGTGGCGGCCGCCGCACTGGCGGCCGTGCTGCTCAAGGCGTTCTTTCCGCACTCGCTGGCTTCGGTTGTCAACTACGGGATCGCCTCGCTCAACATCAACGTGAGCTTTGCCCAGGGCCTCGCGCTCGAGGCGCTCCTGACGTTCTTCCTGATGAGCGCGGTCTACGGCACTGTCGTGGCGCCAACCGCGCCCAGGGTGGGCGGGTTCGGTGTCGGTCTCTCGCTGTTCTTCCTGATCATGATGGGCGGGCCGCTTACTGGAGCCGCGATGAACCCAGCCCGCGCGCTCACGCCCGCGATCGCCTCGGGCGTATGGCAGGCGCAGCTGCTCTACTGGATCGGCCCCATCCTGGGCGCGATTGCCGCATCGCTGGTGTGGGAGTTCTTCCTGATCGACAAGACGGCGGAGAGCAAGTAGGGGAGGTAGAAGGGGTAGAAGAGGTAGAAGAGGTATCTCTTCTACCTCTTCTACCCCTTC
>LLBY010016604.1_pt10 | contig 10099 bp, 11 predicted proteins | sample 1489401 | NCBI WGS metagenome assembly LLBY01 (sample SAMN04092656, study PRJNA295927) | soil metagenome | biome: Soil prokaryotic community; feature: Bulk soil; isolation source: soil from tomato rhizosphere | host: tomato cultivar Hawaii 7996 | place: South Korea | collected 2011-11-01
CTCGGACTCGAGCAGCTGCTCGGGCAGCGAGGCGCAGTCCACCGGCACGAAGGGCCCCCCCGACCGCGGGCTGTTGGCGTGGATGGCCCGCGCGATGAGCTCCTTGCCGGTCCCGGACTCGCCCAGCACCAGGATGTTCGCCTCCGAGCGGGCCGCCTTCTTCACCAGCTCGAACACCTGGGTCATCGCCGGGCTGCGCCCCAGCACGTTCTCGAAGCCCAGCGCCTGCTGCAGCTGCTTGCGCAGGTTGCGGTTCTCCACCTGCAGGCCGCGGTGGCGCAGCGCCCGCTCCACCGCGACCCGCAGCTGGTCGACCGAGAAGCTCTTGGGCAGGTAGTCGAAGGCACCCTCTCGCACCGCGGCCACCGCCGACTCGATCGAGGCGAACCCGGTGATCATGACCACCGGCAGGTCGGGATCGGCCTCGTGCAGGCGCGCCATGAGCGCCATGCCGTCCATCCCGGGCATCTTCAGATCGGTCAGCACCAGGTCCGCCCGCTGACGCTCGAACTCGTTGAGCGCCGCCTCGCCGGTCTCGGCCCGGGCGCACTGGTAGCCGAGCCGGGTGAGGATGCGCGCGCAGTTGTCGAGCATGTCCGGCTCGTCGTCGACGATGAGGATGCGGGCGGACGTCATGGTCGCGGGACGATGATGGCCGAGATCCGTCGGCAGATCAACCGACGGAAGGCCCATCGACGTGATGCTACGGCGGCGGCCTCGATTCGTCGAGCGCGCGCCCTCTTCCGGCGCCGACTACCGCCGCTGACCCGGCCGGGCGCGGCGGACCGGGTCGGGCGGCCGAGGCTACCGGCGGGGCGGGGCGCCGACCGCGCCCGTCCCTCCGGCCAGCCAGACGAACGCCCGCAGGATGTCGGTCTCGGTGACGATGCCCACCAGCCGACCGCCCTGGGTCACCGGCAGCGCGCCGATCGAATGATCCAGCATGAGCTGGGCCGCCTCGTGGGCGGCGCGGTCCGGCCCGACCGTGATCACCGACCGGGTCATCACCTCGCCGACGGTGAGCTTGGTCAGCAGGTGGTTGATCTCCCAGATGGACAGGCTCGTGGCCCGGGACGGCAGGTTCAGGCGGATGTCGCGATCCGTCACGATGCCGGCCAGCAGGCCGTCCGCGTCCGTCACCAGCAGGTGGCGGATCCGGCGCTCCAGCATGCGCTGGCGGGCGTCGAGGATCGGGGTGTCGGGCGGAGCGGTCACGAGCTTCCCGGTTGTCATCAGGTCACCGACCGTCATGTCGCTTCTCCTCCCTCCCCGGCTACCACACGCGCAGCCCGGGGACGTTCAGCTGGCTGGTCACGACCAGACGGGTCAGCGTCGGCCCGTACGCCACCACGAGCATCACCACCGCCACCACCACCCAGGGCCGGATGCGGCCCAGGAGGGCCGGCGCATCCTCCGCCGGCGCCGCGGCTTCCGCGAACGCGGGGGCCGGGACCTCGGCCCGCCGCGAGACGGTCGCCGTGAGGAACAGGTTCAGCAGGTAGAGACATCCGCTGATGAACAGCAGCGTACCCCCGACCCCGACCCAGGGCATCAGTCCGCTCCACCCCGGCTGGAGGTACGCGGCCTGGCTGATCATGGTCCGCCGCGGCATGCCGCGCAGCCCGAGCTCGTGCAGCGCGGTGGAGAAGATCAGCATCCCCGCGAACCACAGCCAGGACTGGGCCAGGGCCATGCGCCGGCTCCAGAGCACCCGCCCGCAGAGGTGCGGGATCAGCCAGTAGCTGATGCCCATGTAGGTCAAGGTCACCGCGGTGCCCACCGTGGTGTGGAAGTGGCCGACCACGTAGGTGGTGTTGTGCACGATCAGGTTCATGTTGTACGAGGCGTTGATGAGCCCGCCGATGCCGCCCGCGCAGAACATCAGCATCGCGAGCAGCTGCGCGGCCACCGAGGGATCGCTCCACGGCAGGCGGGCGAACCAGGCGAACACCCCGGTGCCGCCGCGGGCGCGGCCCGCGCTCTCGAGCGAGGCCACCACGTTGAAGAACGTGAGCAGGCTGGGGAAGAAGACGGCGAACGTCAGGAACGCCTGGAAGAGCTTCCATCCCTCGTGGATGCCCGGGTCGGTCACCTGGTGATGCAATCCGAGCGGCGACGACAGCACCAGGAAGAGGAGGAACGACCCGCGCGCCATCGGGTCGCTGAATAGACGCCCGCCCGCCTGCCGCGGCACGAGCGTGTACCAGGAGAGATACGCGGGCAGCAGCCAGAAATACACGATCGGGTGCCCGGTGAGCCAGAACAGGGTCCGGGTCAGGAGCGGATCGGTCCCGCTCACGAGCCCCAGCGACCAGGGAATCAGCAGGAACAGCATCGACGCGGCCAGCCCGACCGAGGCCAGCGTCCACATCGCCATCGTGACCAGCGCCATGAACGCGGGCAGCGGCGTGCGCGCGCCGGGATGCTGCGCGCGCCAGCGCCGCTGGCTCAGGGCCAGACGCCACGTGACGAGCCACGTGCCCACCACCACCAGGGTCAGGCCGATGTAGAACGCCCAGTGGGCCTGCAGCGGCGCGTAGAACGTGAACATCACGGTGGCCGCGTTCCCGACCAGCGGCACCGCCGCCGCCACCAGTCCGAGCGCCATCACCCAGAACGTGACCCACCCGAGCCGGGGGCTCGCCAGGGGCATCCCGTACGCCCGCGCCGCGATGAACGGCAGGAAGCCGCAGATGAAGAACGTCGTCCACACCAGCACGTTCAGGACGCCGTGCATGCTGACGCTGTGGTAGTAGGAGCGCAGGAAGTAGTCGCTGGCCGGGAACTCGAAGCCGGCGTGCTCCAGCCCCTGGAGGAACCCGGTCAGGATCCCGCCCAGCAGCGCCAGGTTCGCCACCAGCAGATGCGCCCCGGTGAGCCGCCGCTCCGCCCCGCCCGCCGCCGTCGCCTGGTCGCTCATGACCGCGGCTCCACGATGACCTTGCCGCCCATGGTGTGGTGCGCGATGCCGCAGTACTCGTGGCACGCGAAGAAGAACTCGCCCTCGCGATCGAACCGCGCCACCACCCGCGAGATCTGGCCCGGGATCAGCATGACGTTGACGTTGGCGGACGGGATGAACAGCCCGTGGATCACGTCGCGGCTCGTGCCCACGAAGGTGACGCGGGAGCCGACCGGCACCCGGATCTCGTTCGGGGTGAACGACCAGATCTGCGAGACCAGGCGCACCTCGTAGCTCAGCGGGCCGGTCTGCACCACGCCGGGCTGGTCGAACGGGGCGGTCTCGGCGAGCCGCGCCGGGTCGACCCGCCCCGCGGTACTGGGCACGTGGATACCGGCGCCGAACGCGGTGACCAGCAGCGCCGACAGCATGCCGACCGGGATCGCGATGCTGGGAAGGATCCAGGCCAGCTCGTACAGGTAGACGGTGGTGCCGCGTTTCATGGTCACTCCTTGATCCAGAGGCGCAGGTAGGTGTTCACCCAGAACAGCACCGTGATGAGCAGGTACAGCAGGATGAACACGAGCGCCCCGTGGGGGTGCTCGTTCGACCGATCGTCGCGCGGGCTGTGCTCGCTCATGCCGAGAGCCCCCGACGGGCCGGCCGCTCCGCCTCCTGCTTGTCGTGCAGCGCCTCGGCCCGGATGCGGTTCCGGCACGTCTCGCAGATCAGATCGTCGCTGGCCCGGCTGCAGACCAGACACGGCCGGGACGTCGGCACTGTCGCCTCGGCCTCGACGGGGGCCGGCGCGTCCTCGAACAGCCCGGCGGGGACGGTCAGCACGAGGCACGGGGCCAGCCGCACCACGAACTCGGCGACGCTGCCCAGGAGGGCGCGCGTGAGGCCGGTGCGGCCGTGCGTGCCCAGCACGATGAGGTCGATCCGCTGCTCGCGCGCGTATCTCACGGTCTCGGGTCCGGCCCGGCCCTCCAGCAGCGCCGTCGTCAGGCGGAGTTCCTTCTTCCCGAGCTCCTTGGCCAGCTCCGTGAGCTGCTCGGCCGGCAGCGACGGGTCCGTCGCCGGCGGCACCACGTGTACCACCTGGAGGGTGGCGCCGCTCTCGCGCGCCATCTCGACCGCGATCCGCTGGGCCGCCTCGGACGCGGGCGAAAAGTCGGTCGGGAACAGGATCTGTTTCATGCGCATCTCGTGGTCTCCTCTCCTTCGCCGTGCCTACCGCATGCCCTGCGGTCGGGGCTTGCGTCGGTCGGACGCCGCCCGGCGCTCCACCTCCTTGCGACCGATGGAGACGGCGGCAACCCGCTTCTTGGACTTCTTGTTCTTGCCGGTGCTCTTCCGGATGCCCATGGGGTCTCCTAGGGGGCGAGCCGGGCGCGCGCGTCGAGCGCCAGCACGCCACCGGGACCCGCGATCAAGGGGTTGATTTCCAGTTCTTCCATCTCGGGAACGTCGACCAGCAGGCGGGAGAACGTGGAGATCACGGCGGCGAGCGCCGGCAGATCGACCGGCGCCTCGCCTCGCACGCCGTGCAGCAGCGGAGCCAGCTTCAGCTCGTCCAGCATCGCGGCCGCCTCGTTCGCCGAGATCGGGGCCAGCCGCGCGGCGGTGTCGGCCACGACTTCCACGTAGGTCCCGCCCCAGCCCACCATCACGATGGGGCCGAACTGCGGGTCCCGCACACCGCCCAGCAGGAGCTCCTTGCCCGCCGGCGCCATCGCCTGGACCAGGAAGCCCTCGAGCGTCGCGTCGGGCCGCGCGGCGGCGACCCGGTCGCGCATCGCGCGCGCCTCGCACTCCACCGTCGGCGCGTCGGTCAGGCCGAGCCGCACTCCTCCCACGTCCGACTTGTGGCTGATCTCCGGCGAGCAGACCTTCAGCGCCACCGGGAACCCGATGCGGGCGGCCTCCGTGGCCGCTTCCTCCGGCGACGTGGCGCGAGCGATCCGCTCGACCGGCACGCCGTACCCGGTGAGGAGCGGCGCCAGCTCCGCCAGGCCGAGCTGGCGCCGGGTCGTGCGCCGCAGCTCGCTCCGCCACTGTTCCGCCCGGGCCGCGTCGATCATCGTGGCGCTCCGCTCGCGCCGCCGCTCGCGCTCGCGGTCCTCCGCGACGCGCGCCATGCCCGCGAGCGTCTTCACCGCGCGCTCAGGAAACTCGAAGCACGGGATGCCCGCCTCCTCCAGCGTTCGCACACCGGGGGCGACGCGGGCGCCACCCACGAAGGCCGCGACGACCGGAGTCGGCCAGTGGCGAGTCGCGGCAGCCACCGTGCGGGCCACGCTCGCCGCGTCCGTGGCCGCCTGCGGCGTGAGCAGCACCAGCGTGAGGTCCGCGCTCGTCGGCCCCAGCGCCTGCAGGGCGTGGCCGTAGCGAGTCGCATCGGCATCGCCGACCAGGTCGATGGGATTGCCGAGCGCGGCGTCCGCGGGCAAGCCCTCGCGCAGATGGCGCACCACGTCCTCGGAGAATGCCGCCATCGTGAGCCCGCTCGATCGGGCCGCGTCGGTGGCCACGATGCCGAGCCCTCCTCCGTTGGTCACCACCGCCAGCCGGCGTCCGCACGGCAGGGGCTGGGCGGCCAACCCGCGAGACAGGTCGAACAGCTCCTCCACCGTCTCGACCCGCACCGCGCCCGTCTCGCGCACCGCGGCGTCGAACGCCCGATCGGACCCGGCCAGCGCGCCGGTGTGCGACGACACCGCGCGGGCCCCTTCGGCAGAGCGTCCCGCCTTCAGCAGCACGACCGGCTTGGCCGCGGCGGCCCGGCGGAGCGCTTCGAGGAACCTCCGGCCGTTCGCCACGCCTTCGAGGTAGCAGGTGATCACCTTCGTCTCCCCGTCCTCCGCCAGGGCCTCCAGCACATCGCTCTCGGAGAGATCGGCCTGGTTGCCCAGCGAGGCGAAGAGCGAGAAGCCGACCCGTCGGTCGCGCGCCCAGTCCAGGATGGCCACCGCGAGCGCGCCCGAATGGGAGACGAACGCGATGCCGCCGCGCTCGGGCATCCCGGGCGCGAACGTCAGGTTCAGCCGACAGGCGGGTCGGATCCAGCCCAGACAGTTCGGCCCGAGGAGGCGCAGCGGGCGCTCCCGCAGCCAGTCCCGCAGCTCCCGTTCTCGTCGCGCGCCGGCATGCCCCGATTCCCGGAACCCGGCCGAGATGACGACCGCGGCCCCGATCCCCTTGGCCGCACATTCCCTCAGGACCGGCAGGACCCCGTCCGCCGGGATGGCAACGACGGCGAGGTCCACCGGTCCGTCGATATCGAGCACGCTCTTGACCGCGGAGAATCCCTGAACCGACTCGGCGCGTGAGTTGACGGGCACGATGCGCCCGCTGAATCCGCTCGCTCGCAGATTGGCCATCACGCTGCCGCCCACCTTGAGCGGGTTGCGCGACGCCCCGATGACCGCGACGGCCTGGGGGGTCAGGAGCGGGTCGAGCGCTTTCATCACACGGCTTCTCGATGGGGGCGGGCTGCAACGCCGGTGCCACCGCGAGCCGCTTCTGAAATCAGCGAGTTGTCCTTCGATACGTCGCGGCCTCCGGGGCGCGCGCGCCCCGGTGAGGCACGGCCGCCCCTGGGCTTGAAGGGCGCGTCGTCTTGGCCCACAATCGCGCCGCATGAAGGTGCTCCTGGCGCTCGGCGTCCTCGCCCTGGCGGCCCTGCTCGTCCTGCTCGGCATGCTCTTCGAGAGGCGCCGCCGCCGAGAGGAAATCCGCACGGGATCGCGGCTGGCGTCCCTCGTGCGCTCCGTCGAGATCGCGGTCATCGGGCTCGGAGAGGACGGCCGCATCCTCACCTGGAACCCGGGGGCCGAGCGCCTGCTGGGCGCGGCGGCGCGCGACATGATCGGGCAGCCGATCGAGGTCTTCCACCGCATCGCCCCGGAGATCCCGGCCGCGGTGGCGCGAGTGCGGGCCGAGCGCCGGACCCAGGAGATCGAGATCGATCAGCCGGGCCCGGAGGGCGGACACGTCCGGCTGCTCATCGGCATCTCCCCCATCCGCGACGCCCATGGGGCCATCGTGGGCACCTCGCTGCTCGCGCGCGACATCACCCGGCGCGCCCAGATGGAAGAGGCGTTGCGGCGGAGCGAGGCGACCTCCCGCGCGTTCCTCGAGGCCGCCTCCGAGGCGGTGGTGGTCGTGGACACCGCGGGCCGGATCATCCAGGTGAACGCCAAGACCCAGGAGATGTTCGGCTACTCGCGCGACGAGCTGATCGGGCAGCCGGTGGAGCTCCTGGTACCCGCGCGGCATCGCGAGGCCCACGTCGCGCACCGCGACGCCTACATGCGCGCGCCACGCGTGCGCTCGATGGGGCGCGGTCTCGACCTCGCGGGCGTGAAGAAGGACGGGGTGGAATTCCCGGTCGAGGTGAGCCTGAGCTACGTGACCACGGACGAGGGCACCCGCGCGATCGCGTTCGTGACCGACATCAGCGAGCGCCTGGCCTACCAGCGCGCGGTGCGGCAGTCGGACAAGCTGGCCGCGCTCGGGACGCTCTCCGCCGGCGTCGCGCACGAGATCAACAACCCGATCGGGATCATCACCTCACGGGTCGAGCTCATGATGCTCGAGGCGGGGGACGACGCCCTGGCCCCCGAGCTGCGCACGGATCTCGAGGTGATCCTGCGCCACGCGCGGCGGGTGGCGACCATCACGCAGGGCCTGCTGTCCTTCGCGCGCCAGTCCGCCGGGGTCCAGGGGCCGGTCCAGCTGAATCGGGTGGTGGAGGAGATCGTGCAGCTGGCGCAGAAGGACATGAGCCGGTCCCGGATCACGGTGACGACCCAGCTGGCCGAGAACCTTCCCCTCATCACCGCCGACGCCAACGCGATCGGGCAGGTGCTGCTCAACCTGCTCACCAACGCCCGCCGGGCGATGCCGGACGGTGGATCGATCACCATCGAGAGCGCGCTGGTGGAGGGGGGGCGCTGGATTCGCCTGTCCGTCAAGGACACCGGATCCGGAATCCGCCCGGACATCCTGCCGAAGATCTTCGATCCCTTCTTCACCACCGCCTCGGACGGCACCGGCCTGGGGCTGTCGATCAGTCACGGCATCATGGAGGAGCACCACGGCACCATCGACGTGAGCTCGGAGGTCGGCAAGGGCACCGTGTTCACGTTGCGGTTTCCGGCCGGCGCCGCCGTCGGCCGGTAGTCGCCGGCTCCCATGGCGCCCGACCGCTGGCAGAGCCGCGCGGGCTTCGTCTTCTCCGCGATGGGCTCGGCGATCGGCCTGGGCAGCATCTGGAAGTTCCCCTACGAGGTCGGCGCCAACGGCGGCGGCGGGTTCCTGGCCTTCTACCTGCTCGGCCTCGCGGTCATCGTCTTCCCCCTGCTCCTGCTCGAGTTCGCCATCGGCCGTCAGGGCAGCTCCCACGCCATCGCCAGCCTGGCCCGGGTGGCCGCGGAGAGTCGCGCGTCCCGCCGGTGGGCCCTGGTCGGCCTCGCCGGCGTGGTGGGCTCGATCCTCATCCTCAGCTACTACTCGGTGATCGGCGGGTGGGCGCTCGCCTACGTGGTCGACACGGTGGCGCACGGCCTGCCGGGCAGCGCGGAGCTGACCCAGGCGCGCCTCGACGCGCTCCTCGCGTCGCCCCCTCGCATCGCGGCCTATCATTTGCTCTTCATGGGCGTGACCGCGGTGGTGGTCGCGCGCGGCATCGCCAACGGCATCGAGCGCGCCTCGCTCTACCTGATGCCCGTCCTGATCGTGCTGGTGATCCTGCTGGCCGCGTACTCGATCCTCCACGGCGACCTCGGAGCGGCGACCCGGTTCCTCTTCGGCCTGGATCCCGGCCGCCTGACCCCCCGGGTCGCGCTGGAGGCGATCGGGCTCGGCTTCTTCTCCATCGGCGTGGGCCTGGCGGTCATGATCACGTACGCCGCGTACGCGGACCCCGCGTTCGACCTGCGAGACATCGCGATCATCACGCTCCTGAGCGACACCGCGATCTCGGTCCTGGCCGGCCTCGCGGTGTTCCCGGTGGTGTTCGCGGAGGGGCTGGATCCGGCCAGCGGCCCCGGCCTGATGTACGTGACCCTGCCGCTGGCCTTCGCGCGGATCCCCTTCGGCGCCGCCGCGGCCGCCGCCTTCTTCCTCCTGCTGAGCGTGGCCGCCGTCGCGTCGGCCATCTCGCTGCTGGAGATGCCGGTGGCGCTCGCGCACCGGGAGCTCGGGTGGTCTCGACCGCGCGCGGCGGTGGTGGCCGCGGCCCTCTGCTGGGCGCTCGGCCTGCCCTCCGTGCTCTCCTTCAACCTCTGGGCCGGGTGGCGCCCGCTGGCGTGGCTGCCGGGGCTCGGGTCCCTCACCGTGTTCGACGCGCTGGATCACCTCGCGTCGAACGTCCTCCTGCCACTCGGCGGCCTCGCCCTCGCGCTCTTCGGGGGCTGGGTGGTCCCGTCGCGGCTGCTCATGGCGCAGCTCGGGCTGAGCCGGCCCGGCGGCCGGATCCTGGTGATCCTGCTGCGCTACGTGGTGCCGGCCGGCATCGCCGCCGCCAGCGTCCTGCCGATCTTCTAGGGCCTCCCGGCTCCTGCGCGATCTGCGATCCGGAGCCTCGCAGACACGACCCGGACTCTGGTGGTACCATCCCGGCGGCGCGATCTGGTCGCCGGCCCGAGCGGCACCGTCGCGGGGAGGAGACCCATGGCGTCTGGCGAAGCGACGTGGCCGTTGGCCCGGATCCTGGCCTGGGTGGTCATGGCGGTGATGGCCGTCGCCCTCGGCTACACCGCGTGGATCGCGCTCGTGAACTTCAACCGGATCGGCGTATGACGGCGGCCCTGCTCGTCCTGCTCGCGGTCGCCGCGCTGTCCGCCAGCCTCGCGCTCCTGATGGCCCGGCTGGGCGTGGCCCTGCTCGCGGACTTGCTGGCGGCGACCGCGGCCCTGTGCGGGGTGGCCTTGTTCGGCCTGGTCGCGGCCTACACGGTGCGGCGCGCCCGCCGCCCCGACGAGCGGATCCGGCCATGACCAAGCGCGGCGCGCGCGCGTTCTTTCTGATCAGCACGCTGCTCAGCGCCCTCATCTTCCTGGCCCTCACCGTGGACAGCCACCGGAAGATCCCCGCGCTCACCAATGCGGACGCCATCGACGCCACCGTGATCGCGGGCAAGGACGTGTGGCACCGGAACAACTGCATCAACTGCCACACCCTGCTCGGCGA
>LLBY010014404.1_pt6 | contig 10094 bp, 10 predicted proteins | sample 1489401 | NCBI WGS metagenome assembly LLBY01 (sample SAMN04092656, study PRJNA295927) | soil metagenome | biome: Soil prokaryotic community; feature: Bulk soil; isolation source: soil from tomato rhizosphere | host: tomato cultivar Hawaii 7996 | place: South Korea | collected 2011-11-01
AAGTCCTATGCCCACCCGCTTGTTGTGTTGATAGTGCAGGCGCATGATAAGCGGAGCTATCCTGTGGACTGGCGAAGCCGTCCTGTGGAAAAGCGAAGCAACCCTGTGGGGCAGCCGCGTGTGAAGGTGGGGGTGGCGGCAGGCAGGACGGTGGGGACCGCTGTACATCGGAACCGCGCCAAACGTCTGTTGCGCGAAGCGATCCGGCCCCTGATCCCCAACCTCACATCCGGGCTCGACTTGATCTTGATCGCACGCCCCGGACTCGCCTCCGCCTCGCTGGAAGAGACTCGCCAGGCCCTGCTCACTCTCCTGCAACGTGCCCAAATCTTGATCCCTCTGCATGAATCCTGAATTTCATTTGCATGATTATTCCAATGAGCCGCGTCTGCGGGATTTACCGCGTACACCCATGAATTGGGCGCGTATTCCTCTTTTGGCCTTGATCCGGCTCTACCAGGCGACGCTCTCGCGCGGCTTGCCTGAAAACACCTGCCGGTTCTATCCATCCTGTTCTCATTATGGATACCAGGCGATCTATAAATATGGCGCGCTCAAAGGCTCACTCATGGCCGGCTGGCGCGTATTGCGATGCAATCCATTCAACCCCGGGGGCTACGATCCCGTCCAATAGGAGTATTGTTTTTTCAATGAGAAAGAAGCTCACCTTTGTAACCATCATCCTGCTTGGCGCTTTTCTTTTAAGTGCCTGTGCGGGTGGAGCCCGACATGGAACCACGTGGCCCGGCTTAGCCACAGATGGAACTTTGATTTATCTTGCGGATGGTCCTTTTGTATTTGCCATTAGTGTGGGAGATGGCAGACAGATTTGGCGATATCCGGGCGAGCAGAATAGCAAACTTGCCTTCAACGCTCCTCCCGTCGTTACTCCTGAGGGATTGGTCATCGTTGGCAGCGTCGGCACGGACAATTCGCTTGTTGCACTCAATGCCAACGATATTAATCCAGATACCAGTGCTCCGTTTGAAGCCTGGAAGTTCACCGGCGCCAAGGATCATTGGATTGCTGCACCACTTGTCTTGGAGGATAAACTCTTTGCCGTCAATGGAGACGGGAATCTGTATATCCTCGATCTTCAGGATGGACAGTCCTCCAAAGACGCCACTGTGATAGAACTGAATGCCGGCCGTCTCTGGTCACAGCCGACAACCGATGGCGAGCGTGTGTATATCACATCTCTCGATCACCAAGTAATTGCTGTAGATGCAAATAGCTATGAGGTCGTTTGGCGCGAAGATCTCGGTGGAGCCGTGCCGGGGTCCGCGGTGCTCAGTGAAGACGGGAACTTGTATGTAGGCTCGCTTGCCTCGCAGCTCGAAAAGTTCGACCCCGCCACAGGGAACCATGAGACGGTGCTGGAGGCGGAAAACTGGGTTTGGAGCACGCCCGGTCTGGATGGTGATACACTGTATTTTAGCGATGTGGATGGCAATTTCTATTCCTATAATACGTCTAGCGGCGGTCTAAACTGGAACCCTATCCAACCAGACGGTCCCGTCACGGCAAGTCCATTGGTCCGGGAGGACCACATCGTGCTTGCGACAGAATCGGGTTCCGTCTATGCTATCAGCCGGGATGGCAAGATGCTTTGGTCTCAAAAGGTTGGTGAGGAGCGTAGCAAGATTTATACGACCCCGATTGCCGTCGGCGACTTGACCATCGTTGCGCCGTTGGAAACAGACTTTTATCTCGCGGCCCTGGACTCCAATGGCCGCCAGGTCTGGACCTTTACACCAGAGAATTAGAGGAACTATGTGGGATTTCTTTATTTCCATTTTTGTCAATGTGTTGATCTGGATCTACGATGTCGTAGGTCATAACTTTGGGCTGGCAATCATCCTGTTCACCATCCTGATCCGTATCGTCACCTGGCCGCTGAACGCCCAGCAGATGAAGAGCGCGTCGGCGATGCAGGAGCTACAGAACGATAAGGAATGGCAGCAGATTCAAAAGAAGTATGCCAAGGATCGCGAAAAACTGGCGCAGGAACAGATGCGCATTTACCGGGAGCGAGGCATCAATCCCTTTAGCTCCTGTTTGCCCACCCTCATCCAATTTCCGATCATCATTGCACTCTACCAGAGCATTATCCGTGCGCTGGCATCTACGCCGCTGGACCTACTGAAGCTCTCGCGCAGTATTTCCCTGCCTAATGTTTCAGACCTCATTCCGCTCAATAGCAAGTTCCTGTGGATGGACCTGGGGCGCCCGGAAGCCGTAACGATCTTTGGGCTGGCGATCCCAACGCTGGCACTGGTCGTGGCCGTCACCACCTATATTCAGGCTAAATTGACCATGCCTCCCACCGCCAGTGCAGGAGATCAGGGCGCCGCTATGAGCAATATGATGAGTATTTATATGCCCCTGATGCTTGGCTGGTTTGCGATTACCTTCGCCTCGGGGCTTTCTGTTTACTTTATTACCAGCAACATTTTGGGTATCGTCCAGTATGCTTTGCAGGGGAGAGCCAACTGGCACAATCTTGTTCCTGCGTTCCTAAAGAGGAAGTAAAGGAGACGGGGATGAATCAAAGGACTACATTGGAGATCATTGCACCCACGGTGGAAGAAGCGATCGCACAGGGGCTTGCCGAGCTGGGCCTCACAGCCGACGCTGTCAGCGTCGAAGTGCTGGATGCGGGGACCAAAGGCTTCTTTGGGCTGGGCAAGACGCAGGTGCGCGTCCGTCTCACGGTGAACCCCGAGCCGGGCGAAATCGACCTGCCGAAAGAATCCGTCGAGGCGTCTTCGTCTGAGGAGCGCCCGCAGAAAAGGGAGGAGGCTGCCCGGGTTCAAGCTCCGGCAGCACAGGCGGATCGGGAGGCCGAGCCTCAACCTGAACACGACGCGCTACTCGACCGGACCGAGTCTGTCATTTCGAAGATGCTGCACCTGCTTAACCTTCAGGCGCAGGTATCGGCGCATTATGGCTCCACCGAACGCGATGGACGTCACAACATCCATGTCGATATCCGCGGTAACGACCTGAGCATATTGATCGGACGGCGCTCCGAGACGCTGAGCGCCTTCCAATACATCGCCTCGTTGATCGTGGGCAAGGAGGAGCAGCTGTTCGTCCAGCTCACCGTGGATGTGGAGGGCTATCGCGATCGCCGTGAGAAACAGTTGATCCAGATGGCAAAGCGCATGGCAGATCAGGTCACGAAAAGTGGGCGGCGCCAGACCCTGGAGCCCATGCCCTCGGCGGAACGACGTATCATTCACATCGCCCTGCGCGATCACCCCGCTGTAAAAACAGAAAGCACGGGCGAAGAGCCTTATCGGAAAGTCATGATCCTTCCCAAAAATGATTGACGTGGGTTGGGGCGGATTGATCAATCCGCCCTTTTCGTTTAAAGGTAAAATTATTGCAACATGGAATCACAGATAGGAACAGAAACGAAGAGCAGCTCACGAAATTTGCCCGCCGCAAATCGCCAACGGTTGCTTGAACGCGAATTAGAGCGATGGTTGCCTCTTCTGATTCAAAATCTGGATCCTGAGCAAATCTTATTATTTGGTTCGCTTGCGAATAGAAACTTTCATGAGTGGTCAGATATTGACTTGGTAATTATTCAGGAGACGGATTTACCCTTTCTTGAACGCACCAAGCAGGCTCTGAAACTCATCCGTCCAAAAGTTGGCGTAGATCTACTAATTTACACGCCTGAAGAATTTTCCCTCCTTTCAAAAGAAAGACGCTTTTTCCGTGAAGAAATTATGGCAAAGGGAAGATCGATCTATGCGCGACAGTGATCGCTGGCTAGCTTTTGCTAAGGAGGATCTTCGAGTTGCAGAATTGGCTATGGGAGAAGGCTTATATAATCAAGTCTGTTTTCATGCCGAACAATGTGTCGAAAAAGCTCTGAACGGGTGGTTAGCCACAAATAAAAAAGGAATTCCCCGCACGCATAGCATGGCAGATTTGCTGCCTCTAATACCAACCGAAGTTGTAGCAGATATGGCAGAAGAGATTCTATTGCTAGATAGGTTTTACATTCCTACACGTTACCCCGATGCTTTGCCTGGTTCTTTGGAAGAGGGATTGCCTACCAAAGAAGAAGCGCAAGGAGCATATGCTATCCCAAAAAGACTATTTGAATATATCAGCCAAATGTTATAAAGTGTATTATTCAGGTCACTACAAAGCTCATAGGGAATACTTTTTTATCACGGTATAATTCATCCATGTCCGACCTTCCTACTTTAGAGCCCGTGGATTATCTCGCAATTGGTCATGTAGCCCATGACATTACCCCGGAGGGTTACCGGTTGGGTGGGACGGCCGCCTATTCCGCGTTGACAGCACAGGCATTGGGGCTACGCGTAGGCATCCTGACGTCTCACGGCCCAGAGACCTTTCTTGAAGATTTGGGCGATATCCCCGTTCATTCTTTACCCTCCTCACAAAGCACAACCTTCGAAAACATTTATACAAAAAACGGCCGCATACAATATCTGCGTGCGCAAGCCACGCGCCTGGATCTCAGTTATATCCCGGAAGTATGGAGGAGCGCCTCGATTATTCATCTGGGCCCCATCGCTGATGAGGTGGATGCCATCCTGCCAGACGGTCTTTCCCCTTCCCTGCTCGGCCTCACGCCGCAGGGCTGGATGCGTCAATGGGACTCGGAAGGCCGGGTCTCACGTCGTGAATGGCCAAATGCAGATGCTGCGCTGGCGCGCGCCGATGCTGTTGTGATCAGTCGGGAAGATGTGAACGGTGATGATGAGCTGATCGAACACATGGCGCACCAGGCACGCCTGCTGGTGGTGACGGAAAGCGCGGCAGGCTCTGTGCTCTACTGGAACGGCGACCGGCGTCGCTTCCGTGCCCCGGTCGTGACGGAAGTGGATGCCACCGGTGCCGGCGATGTCTTTGCCGCGGCCTTCTTCTATCGCCTGTTGAATACGCGCGACCCCTGGGAGGCAACGCGCTTCGCGACCATGCTCGCTTCCTGTTCGGTGACGCGCCCTGGGCTGGAAGGAATTGCATCGAAGGGTGAAGTCGCCGTATGTCTGATACAAGTCTTGCCGTAAACATTGCGGAGTGGACGTCTCCAGACGTTGCCACTTTCACCAACATCTGGAGACGTCGACTCCGCAACTATCCATGACTCGCATCTACACACTCGTCAACCAGAAAGGCGGCGTTGGCAAGACCACCACCGCCATTAACCTCGGCGCGTACCTGGCGCAGATGGGCCAGCAGGTGCTGGTAGTGGACCTCGACCCGCAAGCAAACGCCACCTCCTGCCTCGGTGTAGATAAGTACACCGTGCAGGGGAACACCTACGATGCGCTGCTCTATACCGATATCCCTGCCTCCTCTATTCTTTATAATGAACGTCTTGGTCTTTCCCTTCTGCCGTCGTCGCCCTCACTGGCGGGGGCAGAGATCGAGCTCGTCGAGGAAGAAGGGCGCGAATTCCGCCTCAAGAACGCGCTGGGAGTGCTCGATGGGAAGTACGATTACATCCTCATCGATTGCCCGCCCTCGCTGGGTATTCTCACCGTCAACGGACTCGTCGCCGCTCGGGATGGTGTTCTCGTCCCCGTGCAATGTGAATATCTGGCCCTCGAGGGACTCGGCCAGCTCACCCGAACGATCGAGCGCGTGCGCTCGTCGCTCTTCCCGGACCTGCGCGTGCGCGGCGTGATCCTGACCATGTTCGACCCGCGCACGAACCTTTCCACCGACGTGGTAAACGAGGTCAAGAACCACTTCCCCGGGTTGGTCTTTGAAAGCATTGTGCCGCGCAGCATCCGTCTGGCAGAGGCGCCTTCCTATGGACTTCCCATCTCTGCCTATTCTCCCGCCTCTGTCGGCGCGCGTTCCTATGAAGCGCTGGCCAAAGAGTTATTAAAAGGCGATGGAGTAATGGTTACTTAAACACGAAGGACACAAGGGTTAAAAAGCTCTTAATTCTTTAAACCTAACGCCCTTTGTGTTGAGAAACAAGGAGACTCGTTCATGCCCCCACGTTCCGGCCTTGGCAAAGGACTCGATGCCCTCATTCCCACAGGTCAGAAGACGACCGGCGGGGAAGGTGGTATCGCACAAGTTCCCGTCGAATCGATCCAGCGCAACCCGCGCCAGCCGCGCGAAAAATTCGATGCGAACGAGCTGGAAAACCTTGCTGCCTCTATTCGTGAGCATGGTGTGATCCAGCCGCTGGTTGTTTCGCCGGGTAAAAATGGAATCTACACGCTGATCGCAGGCGAACGTCGTTTGCAGGCCGCGCGTCAGGCAGGGCTGAAAACCGTGCCGGTGGTCATTCGTCACGCCACCGACCAGCAGCTGCTGGAGCTGGCGTTGATCGAGAATGTCCAGCGCGCCGATCTGAACGCGATCGAAGAAGCCGAAGCCTACCAGCAGCTTGCCAAAGAATTCAAGCTTTCTCATGAAACGATCGCGGCCCGCGTGGGAAAAAGCCGGGCCGCGATCACGAATACCATGCTCCTGTTGGACGCCTCCGCAGCGGTAAAGCAAGCCTTAGTGGACGGAAAGATCACGGAAGGCCATGCGCGTGCCATTCGGACACTACCCGCCAGAGAACAGGAAGACATCCTGAGGCAGATCATTCAACTGGATCTAAGCGTTCGTACGACCGAGATGATGGCCCGCAAATTTGCGGGGATGAAGCTTCGGTCGAAGAAGAGGACGAGCCGAAACCCGAACGTGAAAGATATCGAGGAGCGGCTGGTGAAAAGCCTCAACACCCGCGTGCTCCTCAGCCACAGGAAAGACGGCCGGGGCAGGATCACGATCTATTACTTCTCAGACGAAGAATTGGATTCCCTGCTGGAAAAATTGACATAACATGAAACTTCTCTATAACGCCTTCATCCGCACTCAGGATCCTTCCCATCCTACTGCATCGGCCATCGTCGTAGACCGTGAGTGGATCGTGGCTGTGGGCGACGCGGATAGCCTCTCCTCGCAATATCCAAAGACGGAAAAACAAGACATGAAAGGGCGTGTGATCCTGCCGGGTCTCACCGATGCCCACTTGCATATGAAGAATTACGCGCTCAGTTTGCAAAAGGTGGATTGCGAAACGGAGACGAAAGAGGAGTGTCTGCGGCGTGTGGAGGAGCGCGCCAGGAACGCTAAGCCAGACGAATGGATTCTGGGTCACGGCTGGAATCAGAATACCTGGGGCCACTGGCCGACAGCCTCCGAGCTGGATGCCATCGCGCCGAACAACCCTGTGTATCTCACTGCCAAATCATTACATGCCGCCTGGGCCAACACCGCCACGCTGAAACTGGCAAATGTGACCTTGCAGACGTCTAATCCACAAAATGGACAGATCCAGCGCGATGGGAAGGGAGATGCCACCGGCATCTTGCTGGAAACGGCGATGGAGCTCGTCGGCGCGGTCATCCAAGAACCAACCGTCGCTGAGATCGCTGGTGCCATGGAAAAAGCACAATCCATTTTATGGAAGATGGGCTTGACGGGCATCCACGACTTCGATCGCCGCGATTCCTTCATGGCGCTGCAGCAGCTTCATAAACAGCGAAAGCTCAAGCTCCGCGTGCTTAAGAACATCCCTGTGGAACTGCTCGACCAGGCATATGAGCTGGGCCTCGGCGCAGGCTTTGGCGATGACTGGCTTCGGATCGGCTCGATCAAGGTCTTCATGGACGGCGCGCTTGGTCCGCATACGGCCGCGATGTTCCAGCCTTATATCGGCGAAGAAGATAATCGTGGCATTCTCAATATGGACGGCGAGGAGCTCTTCGAGTATGGACGAAAAGCTGCACAAGTGGGGCTCGGTCTGACCGTCCACGCGATTGGCGATCGCGCCAACCACGAAGTGCTCAACGCGTATGAGCAGCTACGCAAGTTTGAGAACGAAAGTAACCGTCCCGCCCTCCGGCATCGCATTGAACATGTGCAGGTGATCCATCCTGACGATGCGGATCGCCTCGGCAAGATGAATATCATCGCCTCGATGCAGCCCATCCATGCCACGTCCGATATGCTGATGGCAGACGCGTTCTGGGGCGAGCGTTCGCGCCTGGCATATGCGTTGCGGACCCAGTTGGACCATGGCGCGCGGCTCGCGCTCGGGTCGGATGCGCCGGTCGAATCGCCGAATCCGTTTCTGGGATTGTATGCCGCGGTGACGCGGCGCCGCGCGGATGGCTCTCCCTCCGCCGAGGGTTGGTACCCGGAGCAAAAGCTGACCATGGCGGAAGCCTGGGAAGGATTCACACTGGGTCCTGCCTATGCAGCGTATATGGAAAATCGACTGGGTCGGCTGGCCACAAACCACCTCGCTGACCTGATTGTGCTTGAAAAAGACCCCTTCACCTGTGCCCCCGAAGATTTGCTTACGATGCAGTCATCAGCTACAATGGTGGGAGGAGAATGGGTCTATACGTCTCCTGCAGTTTCTGTAGTTTGACCTTTAGAGCCTATGACAGAACCTTATCGACTAACACCTGAAATGCTTGTTCCTCGTCTGGGGGAATATTTAATTCAAAAAGGGTTGATTACGCTGGAAAAATTGCAGAAAGCCCTGGATTACCAACAGGACTCGACTGCCAAAGGTAAACCTGTCTTGCTTGGACAGGCGCTCATTGATCTGAATTTATTGAAACAGGCGGATCTCGATCAGGCAGTGACCGAACAGATTATCCAGCTTCGTTCCGCGCTACAGGCCGCGAACCGAACGCTGGAGCGACGAGTGGAGGAACGCACGGCAGAGCTGCAAAAGGCTCTCGAGCGTCTCTCGGAGCTCAGCCAGCTGAAGGCGAATTTTGTCTCGAACATCTCGCATGAGCTGCGGACCCCGCTTACTCACATCAAAGGCTACGTGGAACTGCTGGTCACCGAATCGCTGGGAACCATCACAGAGGAACAGCGTCATGCCTTGCAGGTCAGTCAACAGTCCACAGCCAGGCTGGAGGCGCTGATCGAGGACCTGATTCTGTTTTCTCTGGCTTCACGCGGAGAACTGAGCATCCAACATGAAAATGTAGACCTGCGACGACTGGTGAATCTTGCCATCAAAGCCTATACCTTCAAAGCAGACGAACGCGGGGTCAGCCTGAACATCATTATCGATGAAGATGTACCCAGTGTGCAGGCCGACCCGCAGAAAATCGCGTGGGTGTTGAACCAGCTCCTCGATAACGGGATCAAATTCACACCTGCGGGCGGGCGGGTCGTCATCACGGTGAAACGCGAAGGGGAAAATCTCGTCATTGTTTCCGTGACAGATACGGGGATCGGAATCCCCTCCAACCGGTTGGACGACATCTTTGAGCCTTTCCACCAGCTGGATGGTTCCTCCACCCGCCGCTATGGGGGCACCGGCCTGGGCCTTTCTCTTGTACGTCAGATCATCGAAGCGCACGGATCGATGATCGAGGTCCAATCGATCGAAGGACGCGGCTCTACGTTCAAATTTCCCTTGCTGATTGCTCTGGATTCCAATTCGGCATAATGGATAGCCATACTCTTGCCTACCTGCAGGAATTGATGCAGATCGCCGCCCGCTCTGATACTTCGCGGGATCACCTGGAAAAGTTCATTGCCGCCCTGCGTAAAGAGTTTGTGTTCGATAATGTGGCGGTCTACCTGCAGGATAAGACAACCCAGAACCTGGAAATCGTCTATGCACGCGCTATCGGACGCGCGAAAACCGCGGAAGCGGATGCGGCCTGGGGAGAGGACTTTGCCGGGCAGGTGGTCAAGAAGGGGCAGCTTCTCCTGCGAGACCCCAAGCCGGATGTTTCGGCGGAAGATCGCTTGCATCAGGACTATCTTCTGGGGCTGCCGATTCGGGAGGGAGGGCTTATAAGAGGCGCTGCCGTCTTCGTACGCTTTGGCGGGCCGGTCTATGAAGATCAACATATCGCCATTGCCTCTCTTGCAGGCGAGATCATCTCCATGTTGTTCGAGCGCGCAGCGTGGGCCGAGCTGCAGCAGGAACTGGAAGATCTCAAGCGCCAGATGCAATTGCAGGAGGACTTTGTCAGCACGATCTCCCATGAATTGCGCACCCCCTTGGGCTTCATCAAAGGCTACAGCACCAGCCTGCTGCGACAGGATAC
>LLBY010017276.1_pt1 | contig 10081 bp, 8 predicted proteins | sample 1489401 | NCBI WGS metagenome assembly LLBY01 (sample SAMN04092656, study PRJNA295927) | soil metagenome | biome: Soil prokaryotic community; feature: Bulk soil; isolation source: soil from tomato rhizosphere | host: tomato cultivar Hawaii 7996 | place: South Korea | collected 2011-11-01
CGATAATGACTCTTGCGAGTTTTGCGCGAACTTTATCGTTCGCGTTTGACTCTCAAAGGTCTTGAAACGGACACGCTCTATCTAGTTTTCAAACATCGATTCCAAATTGTTATTTGGATTGCCTTACAGACGATTCAAACTCGCCCCAAGCAAACGGGGATATTAACCAACGACCTCAACTCTGTCAAGCGACGCTCGCCAGATTCTCCGATTTATCCGGAGATAAAAAAGCGCCGCAATCTCCTCGCAATCATTCGAGGAAAAGCGACACTAAAGGTCACCGCAAATTCCCTGTTCTCAAACCCCTTGATGCCCTCTCGTAAAGAGGAATGGGCATTATAGGGACAAAACTTTACTTGTCAATACCTCGCGCGTCTCACAATCAAATTTTATTTTGCTTGCGTGAGGCCCGCGTTTTCAAAGGCGGGAGTTAGATGCCTTTTAAGCCGTCGGGTTGTCCAACCGCGAATAATACGTTCCGGTATGACAGCCGCGGCAAAGTGCGTCGCCATTCGCATCGACTACTTCCCTGCCGTCGTTCACACCTTCGCCACAAACTACACAGGTCACACGCGAGCGTGGACTACCCGGAGCGTCGAGATCTCTTAGTTGAATACTCACCAACTCGGTCTTGAACAGGTCGTCATCCGTCGCGTCAGAATACGCCTGAAACTGTCGCTGTCGTTTGTTCTCTATTTCCGGATAGCGCTCGTCAGCGAGAGTTCTCGCACTTTCCAACGCGACTATCCTGACGGCACGCTCGTTTTCAGTATTCAAAAACGTCGCCGCCACCTTGCCGTAGTCAACATACTTCAGACTTCTTTTTCCGAGCCGCACGCCAGTCACCGCACTAACAGCATCAGCCATGCAGCGATCGATCTCCACCCACACGATTAACTTTCTTCGATCAGCACCACGCGGATCGTCGATGCCGATCATTTTGCAACCGAGCAGCGCCATACGTGTGCCGAGCAGTTGGCCCGCACACATGTGACCGTGCAGCCGCTCACATTCTTTTAAGAGAATATCGATCGATTCCATTTCAAGTAGCCGATCAGGGAGAACAAACTCGCGGGGGTGAAGCGTGGAATTTCATCAGTTGCGAGGGCATCTTTCTCGAAGTTTTCATCCGTTCCGTCAGGAACATAGATGGCTGTTGCTTTGTTATAGGAACGACGCGCGGAGCTCTTGATCTTTTGATTGCCAGTGAGCCGGACCATTACGAAATGGTGAGTGTCAACAAACTCTGAGAAGCTGTTGCCTTCGACAAACACGCCCGGAGATTTCACGCGCGCGAGGGCTTCTTTAATTCCCTCCTCAACCTGGTTGTCAGTACAGATCAGCCAATGAACGTTCGCGGCGCCCGCGTCCCAGTAACGACCCGTGTCCTTTCCTTTTTCGTAGGTCTGGTCCCACCCGGAACGAACGAGTGGCTCTTCCGATAAAAGGTGACTGACGCAACATGCCTGCGGGTCCTTGCCGCACGAGCGATAGTGCCCACGCGTTGTCTTGATTGCCTCCCAGCCGGGAAATGCTTTCAGCAGTTCACACACCAGCGTCGTCTTCCCGACGTCGGAAGTGAAACCACCAACACCAATAACAACCGGCTGAACCATACTCTGCGCTCAACTTGGATGAACAAGTCAGGAAGGGTGGCTTGCCCCCGCTCTCGCGACAGCGGGGGCGAGCCCCTCTTCCTGACTTGTTCTTGCTAACGACGGCGCTTGCTCTGCGGAATGTTCGGGGCGGTGACTTTCAAAACACCGCGCGCGTCCTTGTAAAGACTGTAACGAACTTCCTTCGTTGGACCACCTTCTTCTTCCTGAACGCGCACCGTGAAGCTTTTGCTCTCTCCCTGCCCTTCAACCTTCGCCGGCAAATAACCATGCAAATCAGGACTGCGATATGCCGTGTAATGCTCCTGATTGCGCTTGTCATAACCGAGCACATAGATGCGATCAAAGTCGGGCTCATCAATGCCGTGCGGCTGATTTGAACTACTCTTCTCGAGTATCAACCAGCTTCCCGGTTTTACCTCGCGCCCAATGTCTTTGTCGCCCGCGTTCTTGTCCCTGCTCTCGCCATCGAGACGCTGCCACGCCACAAATTCACGCCCGGTGCGATAAAAAATAATGTCGCTGGGAACTGCTAGCTCGACCTGCTTGCCGTAAATCCAACCGGCAGGCGCAGGCGATGTGGCGGTAGTGAGTCGCACCTTGTACCAGAGCTCATTCGTGTCCTCTGGTACCTCGTCGTTATCCCGTTGTTGCCCGGACCTTGCCGTACCCTGCTCCGCGCTGCCCGCCTTCGGCGCCACGTCAGTCTCGATCGCTTCTGACGACTTCGGCTTCGGCACACGCTTCCAACTGACGATGTCGAAACTCGACCCACTATCGAGTCGCATCATGATGTTCTCATTGCCACTGCGATCCGGAGTCAAACGAAGGTTGGAACTCGCGCGAAGTTGTCCCGTCGCCTGAGCCGGAACGTCCTTGTCTTCGGCCGCAAGCTTCTTCGACTCATCGAGCACGTCGTCAGGCATGACGTTGCGTGCTTCGATCCAGCCCTCGGTCGCGTCGGTATCGCGCGCCTTCACGCGCAGCCAGCGTTCTTTTCGCGTGTTGTCACTGGGATCCGTGATGTCGGTGGAGTCGAGTATGTCAACCACGTCGCCGCGATTGACCTGCAGAAGGTCAGCGGCTACGACCGCAGTCGAACTGCGAATCTGAGCGCGGCGAGCAACAATCACGCCCGTGCTGTCCCGCTTAGCCAACGTCTGGCAACCAAGCGACAGCAAAACAATGGCGAAAACGACAATAGTCTTACTAAATCTCATTCGTCTTCCTTCGAAGTCTTCTCAATCGCTAAGCCTCAGCGAACGTAGCAACTGTTTCTGTTCAGCGCTCAGGTTTCGGCTGACTTGCAGTTGAGACTTCTTGCCGGATGTATCCAGCGTGAGTCCATACGCAGGGAGTAACTGCTCGAGTTCGAGCTTTGTATTGTTTTCAACGTATGACTTTCCAAACCCGCTCATGGCAGGCCCCGCATCCAGCAGTGCGATTATAACGTCATTTCCGTTCGCGTTGGCAGCGACACGGTGGCCAAAAAGCTCTTGGTAGCGATTTGCGAGTGTCGCACCGCCACGGGATTCCTTGCGGATCTTCAGGTCGTACAGGAAAGCCACCAGCATTCCTTTGACGTAGACGTGATTGAACCCCACAGTCCAACGTGTCTCGGAAGCCTGTATTAATGAAACGTCGTCGGGGTGAGAAATGTATGCATCGTAAGCGCCGGCTAATGTTTCGAGGAAACCTTTGAAGTTAATAACCTTCAGCTCAAGCGCGGTACGCAGCGCGACGTAGAGCGTGAAGCCCTCGAAGAACCAGTCGTAATCCCCGTCGAGCTGAAGCGAGTTGGGGACCCAGAGATGCAGCATCTCATGAGTGAAGATCACTTTGAGCTGCCCGATCCAGGTATCGAAGCGTGTCGCCGGATCGATGAGCAGCATGACCGTTGCGCCGCGGGTTTCAGCTTTCCACTTGGAGCCGCCGAAGGAAAATGGCGCGATCGCGATCAACGACGTGCCGGGCAATCTGAATCCGGTCAGCGCGGTGTAGTGCTTCATCACCTCAGCCGCGGCGTCGAGGGCTTTAGCGTCTTTGAAAGGCCAGGTCCCGTTGACGACCAGTTCGAGGTTTGTGTTTGAAGTTTTGCGAAGCGAGTCGCCGACGATGAAAACAGCTTTCTCAGGTTCGGGAACTTCGTAGCTGCCGTTTTTGTCTGGCTGAAGCGAGGATTCAATCATCCAGCCGGGCGGCAGCTTGAACTCAGCGGAGAGATTATCAATGTCACGCGGCAGCAAGTCAGCGAGCATGAGAAACCCGCGTCCTGCGGTCAGCCAACTGACGTGTGGGACGTCAGCGGCAGTAGCTGACGAGAGATCGACCGTGTAAGTGATTCGCGTAGCGTCTTGTTCGGAGCGAAACTCGCCCGAGGCGATCTTTTTCGCGCCAGTAGCGCGAAAGTTCTTAACTCGTTCGGCAAAACCAAGCGCGCCGGCGTACGCGTTGCGAAACGACCACGAGCGAGCGGGTGAAGATAACTGCGCCTCTACGTTCACCAGACCTGATGAGTCGACGGATATCGTAACGCGAGCAGGAACACTCGCGTGGGCGTCAATTACATGAACGAACAGCAAGACGATGAAAAAGTTTCGCGCAAAGGCGCAAAAATACGAACGAAGGCGCAAAGGTTGAAAAGATTCTTTGCGCCCTGGTTTGTAACTTTGCGTCTTTGCGTGAAAAGTCGTCACAAGAATTGCGTTTAACGTGGGCCAGTCGTTACAATTCGGGAGCCCCGGAACTCTAACACAACTGATCACGACCAGCATGTTCGAACTGTTCAGAAAAAATAACGCCACCTTCTCGCGTGGCCTTGGACTGTTGCTGGTCCTGTTTGTCTTTTACGGCACGACGATCGAGGCCGCTCACCGGCACGGAAGAGTGCCATCCGCTTCGAATCACGCCGCGTCCGTCGTTGAACAAGACTCCGGCAGTGGCATCTCCAACACCAAGCCCGGATGCAGCGACTGCTTAATCTGCCAGTTACATCAGAACTTTTCCGCGACCCTGATCTCCGTTAAACCGCACGCAGAGCAAATAACTCGCGTCGCACATACACGCAGATCAGACGCAATCTCGATTCGCTCGCTGGTCACGAGTCCATCTCCAGGCCGAGCACCACCGCAAGCCAACTAGAACTGTACTTAGCATCAGCGCGGACGGGAGACGTATATCCGTTTCACCGCCCGCAGCGCTTACAGCAGCTTTCTGGGAGGCTTATGAAATGTCATTCAAAGATCCGTTTAGAGCCGCATTGATCGGCGGCGTGCTTTTATTATTTGGTCCAACTGTTTTCGCACAAGCAAGAATCGGTACCGTTCAGGGAGTCGTCAAAGATCCCGGCGGCGCCCTCGTTCCTAACGCACAGATAACGGTCACGCAACCCGTGACAGGCTATCGCCAGACAACTCAAACTGACGCGCAGGGATCTTTCAAGCTCGTCAACTTACCTTTCAACACTTATAAAGTCCGCGCCGAAGCGACGGGTTTTCAACCGGACGAAGAATCGATCGATCTCGAAAGCACGATCCCGTTAACCGTGGACCTGTCGCTCTCGCTCGAGCAAACAACTGCGGCCGTCACCGTAACCACCGACAACGCTGCAATGCTTGAACCCGATCGCACTTCGTCCGACACAGACATCGGTCAAACGATTCTCGAGCGACCCGTCGGCGCCGCGCCTTCGCGTGCGATTGAATCGATCGTTGCGTCCACGCCAGGCTTTGTTACCGACGACAACGGCCGCATGCACCCACGCGGCTCTGAATCGCAGGTGCAGTACGTAGTCGATGGCGTGCCGATCACCGACAACATGTCGGCAATCTTTTCGACGAGTCTGGACGCGCGCACGTTGCGGACTGTCGAAGTGCTAACGGGCGGTATTCCGGCTGAGTTTGGCGACAAGCTCGCAGGCGTGATCAACGTCAACACTCGCTCCGGTCTTGAAGGACCAACACAAGGAGGAATTTCATTCTCAGGCGGCAGCTTCTCGACCGGAGAAACCGCAGTCGACTTTGCTACTCACACAAAGAAGCTGGGCTTTTTGACGAACCTTTCCTCAAGCACATCGCAGCGCTATCTCGATCCGCCGGCACTCGATAACTTTCACAACTTCGGCCGCACGGGAAAGGCGTTCTTCCGGCTCGATTACCAGTTTGACGCCAACAACACTCTGCGCGGCGTGTTCAACTTCGGCGGTTCAAACTTTCAAGTCCCGAACAGGTTCAACCAGGAGCTCGACGGACAGGATCAGCGCCAGCGTTTGCGTGACAACTCTCAGAACATAAGCTTCCAACACATTTTCTCGCCCAACACAGTGGCGCAGTTCTCGTTCTTTCATCGGCAGAACAACGCGAAGCTAATCAGCAACACGTTGTCGACGCCCGTAGTGGCGAATCAGGATCGCACGCTCCAGAACTACGGCGGCATCGGATCGCTGTCGGTGACGCGCAGTAGTCATAACATTAAGTTCGGCGGCCAGTTCACAATCACGCCGGTCGACGAACATTTCAGTTTCTATCCGACTGAGCAGTTCCCCGACCTCGTCGATGAAGTCGGTAATGTCTTTCCGAATCCGGTAAACAATTTCAACGTGGCGAACCCGTTCGTTTTCAATCAGTCGAAGACGGGCCGCACGCTGAGCGCTTACGTGCAGGATCGTTTTACTGTTTTCAAGAATCTCACGCTCGATCTGGGTGTGCGTTACGACAATTACAAACTGCTGATCAGCGAGCAGGAACTTAGTCCGCGTTTGGCGGTCGCTTACTACATTCCAAAGACACAGACAACTTTGAGAGCGTCGTACAACCGGCTGTTTCAACCGCCGCCAGCGGAGAATCTGCTGCTGGCAAGCTCGTCCGCGGCGGCAGCCCTCTCACCGATTTCGGTGTTGCAGGGAATCACGACTGTGCAACCGATTCTGCCGGATAAGCAGAACGCTTTCGAGGCCGGCGCGCAGCAGTTGCTCTCCAAGCTGTTTCGCTTGAATCTGACTGTCTATCAAAAACGGATCGAGAACTTCTCCGACAAGGACCAGTTTTTCGAAACGGGTGTGATTTTCCCGATCGCGATCTCATCCGGGCGAGTGACCGGCGAAGAGCTGAGACTTGAGTCAACCGATATGCACGGATTTCATGGCTTCGTTTCGTATGCGAACTCCCGCGCCTTTGGCGTGACACCGATCACGGGTGGACTTTTCTTAGGTGAGGATCCGCAGGACCTTTTCCTGCACGGTCTAAAGTTTGCCAACGATCACGACCAGCGCAATGAAGCACAGTTTCACGTCTCGTATAACCACCGGCCTTCGGGACTGTATGCGAGTTTCAGCGGACGATACGATTCGGGCGTACCGGCAGACGTCGAGCCCGGAACGACGCTCGCGGAGTTCGTCGCGCAAGGGTTCGATCCCCGTTTGTTCAACGAAATAGATTTCCAACGAGGGCGCGTACGTCCGCGAACGGTTCTTGACTTCTCGGTCGGTGCGGACCTGATGCAAAAGGAACGCGTGTCGATGAACGTCCAGTTCGACGTTCAGAACCTCACAAACGAGCTGTTTCTTTACAATTTTCAGTCGGTCTTTAGCGGCACGCACGTGGGCTATCCGAGGCTTTTCAGTGGCCGGCTCAGTCTCAGGTTTAAGTAGGTTTTAGCCGCAGATAAACGCGGAAAAACGCAGAACAGCGTTTATCCGTGCTATCTGCGGCTAAAGTTTGAACCGGCGCGCCAACTCTGACGTATGCTAGAATGCGCTTTGCTTCGCCCTATAACCCGAGGATTTAGCCGTGAGTCTCGTCAAGATCATCGTTATCACGATCATCGTAATCCTCAGTATTCTGTTCTTCGGCCGTTTTTTCGTTTAGCCGAACGGTTAATACTGCCCTCCTCCGCCCTTTTCACGCTATTCGTCTGTCTTTTTATCGCAGCCGCGCCAATCCCTGCCCTCGCCCAGGATGAAGACGAAGTAGTCCGCGTCAACACCGATCTGCTGCTCTTTCCCGTCCGCATCCGAGATAAGAAGGGACAGGCCGTCACAGGCCTGAGCGATCAGGATCTGCTGCTGAAAGATCAGGACCAGGTGACGACCGGCATCTACTTTTCTCCCGGCGCAGATCGCGTGGCGTTGATGTTTGCCCTCGACCAGTCCGGAAGCCTGCGTCAGGTCATTACACAACAACAGGAAGCCGCGCTCGCGCTCTTCTCGCGCTTTGGTGAACGATCGAGCGTCGCAATTCTTCGTTTCTCCGACACTGCTTCACTCGTCGCGCCGTTCACAAAAGATCTCGCCGCGGCACGCGCTGCGTTCAGGTTCGTCGCAGCGCCGAATGAGCAGACGGCGATATTCGACGCGGCGGCGAAAGCAGTTAAAGCGTTTGACGAGTTGCCGCCGGTGCGCACAGAACGTCGCATCGTCGTGCTTATCAGTGATGGTCTGGATACACGCAGCCGGACGAGGGCTGAAAGTGTTATCGATGCGGCACTGGAACGGCGCGTCTCGTTTTACGTGATCCATCTGCCACTCTTCGAGCCACGCGACGGGCATCTCGCCGTGCGACGTCCGAGCAAAGGCTTTCGCGAACTCGCTGAGAAGACAGGTGGCAAATACTTCCTGGTCGGCGACGTAAAATCAGCACTTGCTCCCACACCGCCTGATCTCGCCCCGATCTTTCAGGCCATCGAAGAGGATTTGAAAAGCCAGTACCTTTTGGGTTTCTATATATCCGAATCGTCGCGCGACAATCGCAAACACGTTTTCTCGGTGAGTATGAAACCTGCCGGTGTTGAATACTCCGTGGGACGCATGGGTTATTCGCGCACGCACAAGTTCATGATCAATCTGCCACCAAATGACTGAAACAACCGACCTTCAACTCCGCCGCATTCGACGCGCACTAATCAGCGTTTCTGACAAAGCCGGAATAGTAGATTTCGCACGCGAACTGGCGCGCTTCGACGTCGAGATCATCAGCACCGGAGGAACCGCAAAGGCACTGCGCGACGCAGGACTCAACGTGCGCGATATCTCAGAGATCACGGGCTTTCCGGAAATGATGGACGGACGCGTAAAGACGCTCCATCCGCGTGTTCATGGTGGGCTGCTCGCGATACGTGACAACGAGGAACACGTCGCCGCGATGAAACAACACGAGATCCAACCAATCGATCTCGTTGTCGTTAATCTTTATCCGTTTGCTGAAACGATCAGGCGTGAAGGTGTGACGCGTGAAGAAGCAATCGAACAGATCGATATCGGTGGGCCCGCGATGATTCGTTCGGCGGCAAAGAACGCACGCGACGTGGCGGTTGTAGTTTCGTCGGATGAATACGCGAACATCGTCAACGAACTCAGCGAGAACGACGCCCGGTTATCCATCAACACTCGAAACCGGCTGGCGCAAAAAGCCTTTGAGCACACGGCAAAATATGACCTGATGGTCAGTTCTTATCTTGCCGGTTCGAGCGATCTGCTGCCGGATCGTTTGAGTTGGACCATGAACAAGATCAGCGATCTGCGTTACGGTGAGAACCCGCACCAGAAAGCAGCCTTGTACCGAACTTCCGCGACTGGAGGAATAGCTAATGCCGGCGTTCTTTCCGGCAAGGAGATGTCATTCAACAACTACGTCGACGCCGAGGCAGCGTGGCAACTCGTCTGCGATTTTGAAGACACCGCTTGCGCAATCATCAAACACACGAATCCCGCGGGCGTAGGTTTAGGTGACAACCCTTCGGAGGCCTATCAAAAGGCGCTCGCAACCGATCCGGTGTCGGCGTTTGGCGGCATCGTTGCGTTCAATTGCACGGTCGACGTCACAGCGGCCCAGGAAGCGACGAAGATATTTACCGAAGTGGTCATCGCGCCCGAATACGATCCGGAAGCGCTCGAAGTGCTGCGAACGAAAAAGAATCTGCGCGTCATTCGCATGGATACGAGAGGCGATGAAAACGGACTCGAGTTCAAGCAGATTGGCGGCGGAATGCTGGTCCAGACAGTCGACGATCACAAACTCGATTCGGAGCAACTAAAAGTCGTAACCACACGTAAACCGAGTGAAGAGGAGATTCGCGCGCTGCTATTCGCCTGGACCGTCTGCAAGCACACTAAATCAAACGCGATTGTTTATGCGCGGGCCGGGCAAACTGTCGGCGTCGGCGCGGGGCAGATGTCGCGCGTTGATTCGGTGAAGATTGGCGCCATGCGTGCCCAGTTGCCGGTGGCCGGCTCGGTGCTGGCTTCGGATGCATTCTTTCCCTTTCGCGACGGCATCGATGAGGCTGCAAAGCACGGAATCACCGCGGTTATTCAACCGGGCGGTTCAGTCCGGGACGACGAGGTAATCGCGGCCGCCAACGAACACGGCCTGGCGATGGTCTTCACAGGCGTCCGGCATTTCAAACACTGATCGCGAGAGAAATGGACCAACTAAGAAGAGAACAAGTCAGGAAGGGCGGCTTGCCCCCGC
>LLBY010033991.1_pt6 | contig 10075 bp, 8 predicted proteins | sample 1489401 | NCBI WGS metagenome assembly LLBY01 (sample SAMN04092656, study PRJNA295927) | soil metagenome | biome: Soil prokaryotic community; feature: Bulk soil; isolation source: soil from tomato rhizosphere | host: tomato cultivar Hawaii 7996 | place: South Korea | collected 2011-11-01
ACGATCCCGTACTGCCACGGCCCGTAGCGAAGGAGAAGTGTCCCGCTCAGGACGTCCGCGAACGAGCCATCGCGCCCGTACATGCTCCAGGGCGCGCCGGACCCGTCGTCGTACATGGTGAGCACGTCGGCCGCCGGAACCGGGAGAAACGACAGCAGCCATCCGCTCACCGACACGAGCACGAACAGGACGTAGAGCTGCGCGGCGCGCATCAGCAGATGACGACTCGCGTCGCGCCATCCGTCGCGTGCGATGCGCGCGCGCTGTGCACGCCCGAGCGAGATGCCGGAGATGAGGACGAACACCTCGCCGCCGAGGACGACCTCCATGCCGAACATGGCCAGCAGGTAGAAGAGCGAGAGTCCGCCCACGTGGTACATGATGACGAAGATCATCGCGAAGCCGCGCAGAAAATCGACGCGGAGATCGCGACCGCCGTCATGCTCGGGGTACCGCCAGCGCACGGGAAACAGCACACGCCCTCAGGGACTGAGCACCGAGGGGTGACGATCGGTGCCGGCACGCGTAATCACGGGGACGGCGCCGCCGGGCCGCAGGGCGAACGCGACGATGTCGCCGTCGCCAGTGTAGGGGCGTCGCACGGCCAGGCAGGCGTTGGCATCACACGCAGGCTGACCGAGGCCGTCGGCGTCCTCACCGGCCACGGACGTCTCGCCGGTGGCGACCACGACCTGCATGATGCGCGGGACGCCCGACGCCGCCCCGTAGTAGATCGTGCTGCCATCGGCGCTCCAGGCGGGATCGAACGCGCCGCCGCTCTCGTGCGAGAGCTGCGCCGCGTCGCCTCCCGCCGCCGACACGATCCACACCTGCGACGTTCCCGTCCGCGTCGACGTGAAGGCGATGCGATCGCCGCTCGGACTCCACGCCGGGCCGCGCTCCGGCACGAAGCTGGCCGAGCCGGTGGCGAGTGCCACGGGCGCCGTGCCGAGCGTGTCCACCACCCACAGCCGCGGCGTCCCGCTCCGCGAGGACACGAAAGCGATCATCCCGGCGTCGCCGCGCAGCGCCGGCTCGACGTCGGCCGAGCCGTTGACGGTGATGCGCCGGGTCCCGCCGCCTGACGACAGGAAATAGATCTCGCGGTTCCCGTCGCGCATCGAGGAGAAGACGATGCGCCCCGCCGCCGCGTGCGGCTCGTCGTCCCCGGCGCCGAGGGGGGTGAGGCGCGTGACCACATCGCCCTCGAAGGTGTACAGCGCCAGCGATCCTTCGGCATCGGACGCGAAGACGAAGGCGGGGAGCTCGAGTGGCCGCGGTCCGCTGGCATCGCCGCATGCGCCGAGCAGCGTGCCGCTCGCCGCGAGGGCCACTGCCGCCACGCGCCCCCGATGCCGCCGTACCGCGGTGCGCACGAGACGCCCCAGTCCCTCGGCGGAGCCCTCGGCCAGGACGCTGCTCACGGTGAGCAGTCGCTCGGCGCGTCGTGTGTCGCGCGACCAGAAGGTGGCGGCGAGCCGCGTGCGCCCGACCCGCGCGACGGTGCGCCATGCGCCGGGCCGCTGGCGACCGATGCGCGGCTCGAGGGTCGACGCGACCGCCAGCAGCGTGCGCATCGCCCGGGCGCTCGGGCTCGCGCGCACCCAGCGCTCGACGCGCGCGTGGTCGACGTCGCGGGCGAAGGCCGTCGCGACATCGAGCACGTCGCGCAGACGGTAGCGCATTCCCCAGTGCGTGAGCACGGCGTGCTCGAGGGTATGGATGGCGAGGAGGGTGTCGTCAGGCACGAGAAGGCTCGCGCTTCCACACGCCACGGTGGCGGCGTCGCGCCACAGCAACTCGTCGAGCGCCGAGTCTTCGGCCAGACACCGCACGTGGATTTCCACCGGGAGGCCGCGCTCCGGCGTCAGCACCGGCAGATGGTGGTCCGGTGCCGCGGTGCCGGGCGTTCCCGACATGGCGCTCGCCAGCACGGCGTGCAGGCGCCGGGCGTCGCGCTCGTGGACGAGGAGATCGATGTCGTCGACGGAGCGCGCGCCGGGCACTTCACCGAGGAGCATTCGCGCCGCGCCTTTGAGGGCGATGAACGGAATGTGGTGGCGTTCGGCGACCGCGGCGATGCGTTCGAGCTGCGCCGGGATGGTGAGCGCGTTCCGCACCGCCGTCGCCGAGGCGCGGCGGAGCAGCGCACGCGCGTGGTCGGGAAGCGCGCTCAGCTGCCCGCTGCCGCGGAGCGCGCGCTCGACCGCGGGCGCGCACTGCTCGATGCGAATGGCGCGTTGCCAGAGCGTCGGCGAGGCCTCGCCCGCTCGACGGAGGATTTCGTCAGGCACGCGGCCGTGGCGAACGGCGTGCAGAAGGAGGTCGTACACGGCGCGCCGGCGTCGCATCATCCTCCCGCTAGACCGGTTCTCGAGTGACGAGCGCTTCGCCCTCGAGATCTCCGAGCAGCTGCTCCACGGCGCGTCGCGCCTCGGCGTCGCTCACGTCGTACAGCTCGACGAGCTTGCCGATCAGCTCGTTGACCGTCACGACGCCGCCGTCGAGCATCCCCCAGATCGCGGCGCCGGTTTCGTTGAGCGAGTAGTAGCGCTTGGTCCTGAGGTTGAGGATGACGGCGCCATCGTCGAGCGTGGCGAACGCCGCGTCGGGCGAGACGGCGAAGCGCGTCATGCGATCGTCTCGAGCAGCGTGCGGGGGATCCGGCGGAGCTGGGCCGCGGAGTGTCGGAGCCGGTAGGCGGGCACGCGTCGCGCGATGTCCGAGAGGGCACTCAGGTGACGGCCCGCGTGGGCGTCGTCGATCATCACCCAGGGCGACTGCCTGACGAGCGAGGCCAGCGTCTCGGTACGAGCGAGGACATGCACGGCGTCCACCGGCGAGCGCTCGAGGAACACCACGGCCGCGACCTCGGCGCGGCGCGCTGGCGATACGGCCATGGCGACGCGGCGGCGCGGGTCGCCCGGACGGACGAAAGTGGTGCGCCCGCGCAGCTCCGGAAAGTGTCGCCCCAGCGTGGTGCTGACGCGGAGCGCGTCGCGCCAGGCGTACGCGATGACCGCCTGCGGGAGCACCTCGACGAGCACGCCGTCGTCTCCCAGGATGCTCCATCCGGCCCTGGCGAGGGCGTAGGCGAGCGTCGACTTGCCGCTCCCGCTGTCGCCGGCGAGGAGCCAGGCGCGGCCATCGGGGTCGACGGCGCCGGCGGCGTGCACGAGCCAGCGCCCGCGCGCCCGCAGACGCACCATTGCCGCCGCGCGGACCAGCTCGCGCCGCTCATCCGCCGGGGAGCTGTCGTAGCGCTCGCCACGCTGCAATCGGCCGCCGCGGAGCCAGAGCGTCGCGTCGGAGCGGCGATGCGTGAAGCAGACTCCGCCGTCGCGCGCCGCAAAGCGGACGTCGCCGAGGAAGTAGCCTAACGAGTGCGGGGCCGTCACGAGCGGCGGGCGAGCGCGGCCCACGGATGGTCGGGCACCGCGTTGAGGAAGCCGGTCTTCCCGTGGCGCCGTGCGCAGCTCAGGCACGGGAAATCGTCGAGCGCGTCCCACTGGCCGATCGTGTGCAGTCGCAGCGTCTCCGCCTGAAACGCGGCGTAGGTGGCCGCGGCCCGCTCGAGAATGGCCGCCAGCGGTTCCGCGCGGAGATCGCCGTGCACGGGGTCGTCACCCGTTCCGTACCGGGAGAGCTGGCAGCAGAACGAGGCCCGCCCACGCGCGTCGACGTACAGCTGGCGGAGCGACATGGCATCGCACGCACGACGCTCGGCGAGCGGCATCTCGACCCCGTAGTCGATCGTGACCCGCACCCGGCTCGAGGCGGCGAGCATATGCACCTCGCCCGTCACGGCGCGCCATTCGTCAGGCGAGAGATCGGATCCATCGAGCACCGTCTCGGGCGTGGGCTGCGCGAGCGTGATGTGCAGCGTCGCCATCCCCAGCTGCTCGGCGAGCGCGATCGCTTCGGGGATTTCCGCGCGGCTGCGCCGATTGACGAGCAAGCCGAAATCGACGCGGATGTCGCGCGTCAGCAGCACCGCGGCGGCGACGAGCGCGCGGCGAAAGCTTCCCCGGCCGCGCTGCGCGTCGTGCGTGGCGGGGCGCGCGCCGCTCAGGCTCACGCGGACGAGACGCGGCGCGTGGGCGAGCAGCGTCGGAAGATGACGCGGGATGAGCCACCCGTTGGTGACGAAGCGGTAGCCCAGCCCGCGCTCACCCAGGCTGGCCACGGCGCGCGGGAAGAGCTCGGACGCCAGCGGCTCTCCGCCGGTGAAGACGACTTCGATGTGATCGAAGAGGTCGCGCGATTCGTCCAGCACGCGCTCGAAGAGCGCGAGATCGAGGTGGTCGAGCCGCTCCTGGTGCGATCCGCGAATGCAGTGGGTGCAGTGCAGATTGCACAGGTTCGTGAGCTCGAAGCCGAGATCGAGCGCCGTCGTCACCTCAGGGCCCCGGAACGAAGACACTGGCGCTGCCGCCGATGTCGCTCCCCATTTGCGGCGGCAGCGCATACGGATCCATCGGCTGGCCGGTCACGGGGTCGTACTGCTGCCGCGTGAGCACCGTCAGCGATTCATGCTTGATGAGGAGAGGCGCGATCCAGCGTCGACGCTCGGGCAGCGGAGCTGGCGTGGGCGGTGTGGCCATTGGATCCGTCCGCCGGGTGGCGGCGCGCACGCCCGAAGGCGTGCGTCAGGGCAGAGAGGTGTGCGAGCGCGAGTGAATGAGAGGTGTGACGAGGGAACGCGGGGTCAGGGGTGCGGCACTCCGATCTCGTACATGACCGACGTCCATGTGGTTTGCGCGCCGGTCGTCGTCACGTCGGTTCCGAAGTAGAAGCTCCAGCTCCCGCCGATGACCGACAGGCTGGAATGGAGCGCCTTTCCCCCACGGCTGCCGTCAATGTAGTACACGACGCTGTCCGAGGCGTATTTCCGCAGCTGCAAGACATGCGGACCGGTGGCCAGCCTCGTGGTCGTTCCGGAAACGTACTGATTCGCGGCGTTCAACAGGCCGGCTCTACCGCGCGAGAAGCCGAGCGCGATGAGGCGAGAGCCGTCGGTCATGCCGATGACCGCCTTGGGATTGTCGTTCCCCGTCCGCACTTCGGCCAACGCTTCGATGTAGGCGTCACCGCTCGTCGAGATCGAGTCGCGGCGAACGAAGCGCACCTTGTTGTTGCTGTTTCCGGAGAGCGACAGCTGCCCGTTGGCCGCCGACCAGGTTCCGCCACTTCCATTGACGACCGGCTGCCACCGAGGTTTCGATTGCGTGGGCAGCGAGTCCGGCCGATAGCGCACGGCCCAGCGCGTCTCGTATGGCGACGGCCACGCCGCGCTCACCAGCACGAAGAACTGAAAGTTGGTGACCTCGGGACTCATCTCGAAGATCCACTGCCGGCGCGCGAGCGACGTGTCGCCTGCCGGAGCGGCGAACGCACCAATGCGCTCCCGAAAGTAGAAATACTTCCGCAGCGGCTGGTCGAAATCGCCGCGGCCATCGTAGTTCGCGATGCGCACGAAGCACCCGCCAGCGCATGCGCCGGAGGTAGCCGTGACGACCGGTTCCTGCGTGAAGAAGATGAAGATGCCGAGGGTGTCGGCTGGCGCGCTCGAGCCTTGCTCGTCCCCGATCGGGTGCGGCAGCAGATTCTGGATGGCGATGTTGGCGCTGATCGTCTTGAGCGATGCCGTCGAGCTCACCGTCGGCGTGCCGTTGAAGAGTCGGATGGTGACGTTCTGGTCGCCGTAGATCTGAGCGCTCGCACCCGCGGCCGGACCGCCACCCATAGGCTCGAAGCGCATCTCCCCGGTGACGGCATCCACAGTCACGCGCAGCTCCTCGGAGGCGGGCGCCGCGATGATGGGCGGCGGCGGGGCATCCGACGGAATGGAGACACCGTCACCGCACGCCCCCGTCAGCACGAGAACCGTTCCAGCCAGGACACGACGCAGCATCATGGCGTGGGCGAGCCGATCTCATATCGCACGAACTGCCAGTTGGTGTTCGTGTTGTTGAAACTGAACGTCCCGCCACCGAAGACGATCTGCGGTGAGGTCACGGGGGTTGGATCGGCCCCGAGAGACGAATAGGCGATCGCCCCGCCGTGCAACCCGTCCACCAGGAACACCGCGCTGTCCGCCGCGTATTTTCGGAGCTGATAGACGTGCGTGCCCGCCGGAACGTTGACCGGCGTGCCGATGTAGGCGCCCGAGTTGTAGTCCACGAACCCCACCCGTCCGCTGCCCATCGCGATGGCCACTGCCTTGACCTTGTCGGTGAAGCCGAAGCCCACCTGCGGCGTGTTGGGTCCCGAGGACACCGTCACGCCCGCTTCCATCCATGCGTTCGTGTTGGTGAGCACCGAGTCACGCCGATAGAAGAAGACCTGCCCGAACACCACGGTGCGGATGTTGAGCTGGGTGTTCGGCGCCGTGCCGGTGATCGACCACGTGCCGCCCAGGCCCACGGAGTCCACCTTCCACACCGGCTCCGTTCCGACGGTCGGGGTCGAGTCCGGCTTGTAGTCCACCTTCCAGCGGGGCGTCGTCTCGAACGCGGCCGGCCACGCGGCGCTCACGAGCACGAAGAACTGGAAGTTCGTCACCTGCGGGCTCATCTCGAACACCCATGGGCGCCTGACGAGCGTCGTGTCGCCGAGGATGCTCCCGAACGCGCGCAGCCGCTCCGCATAGTAGAAGTACTTGCGATTCGGCTGATCGAACGTGGCGGTGCCGGCGTAGTTCTTCACGTTCACGAAGCACGCGCCACTGCACGCACCGGAGGTCGCCGTCACCACCGGCTCCTGCGTGAAGAACACGAAGATCCCCATGGTGTCGAGCGGAATCGCCGCGCCTTCCTCATCCCCGATCGGATGCGGGCGGAGATTCCGGATGCCGACGTTCGCCGTCAGCGTCTTGAGCGTCGCGGTCGTGACGACGCTCGGCGAGGCGTTGTAAAGCTTGATGTTGACGTTCTGGTCCCCGTAGATCTGCGCGCGAACGTCGCCGGACACGCCCGACGGCGCGACCGGCGTGAACCGCATCTCGCCCGTCGTCACGTCCACGTTCACCTGCAGCTCGGCGAGAACGAGCGGACGCGGTGTCGGCGGCAGCATGTCGGGCGCGCCGACACTCCGCTCGTCGCACGCCCCGGCGATGAGGCTGAGACAGAGGAGTCCCGCGAGCGCGAAATGACCGCGAATACGTTGACGCGCTGAGAACGGCATCGTCGGATTGTCTCGTGGCGATCGGCACGGCGATCGCTCTTCCTGGTCGAGCGGTCGCGCTCGACAACCCGGTGGCACGGGCACCGGCCCCGACTACCTTAGCTGCGCCTAATGAAAGCCTTCTCATTAGACGCAACTAAGCACCAGCGGTCACGATCTCGTCAGAAAGTGACAGTCGGGTATTCTTCGGGAAGCCAAACTACTACTGATCAAGGACTTGCAATAGAGCCGATTCCGTGGACGGCCCGTACGATGACGGCGAGGCCTCATCACGGGCGCCGCCCCACATTCATTGGAAGCGCGCTCGGCTCGACGTCAGCCGGGGGGGAGACCGGCCGCCGGCAGCTCCATGGTTTCGGTGCGAATCGCCGATTCCCGCCCCGCCGCGCGGTCCGCTTCACTGAGCGCGCCGGGCACCGGATCCTCCATCTCCCACGTCACGAGCCCGACCACGACGCCGCCACTCTCGCGCACCGTGCGCGCCAGGCGTTCGAGCGCACCGAGTCCGGTGCGCCCGGTGCGCACGCAGAGGACCACCGAGCCCACCGCGGCGGCGGCGGCCGGCACCGCCCCCGAGCGCGAGTGCGGCGCGTTGACGATCACGGTCTCGTAGCGCGCCGTCAGGTGCCTCAACTCATCACGCAGCACCTCGACGACGCCCTGCACCGTGCCGCGTCCGCCGCGCTTGCCACTCGGCAGCACGTCCACCGTGCGGTCGCGGCCGACGATCGCGGCGCGAATCGCTTCCGGCCACTCGATGCGCTTGGCGAGCAGGTCGGTGACTCCCGGTGCGCGGCGCGTGCGCAGCACCGCCGAGACCGCGTGCGTGTCGAAGTCCAGATCGACGACGAGGGTCGTGCGCGGGCGGTGCGCGGCCGTGGCCGCGAGGTTCGCCGCGACGGTGGCGGTGACGCCGGCGTGGTCGCCCACGACGGCCACCAGGCGCGATGACGCCGAGAGCGCCGTGTACAACACGTCGTAGTGGCCCGACACGAGATCCAGATGCGGCGAGACCTCGCGATCGGCGCGTCGCCGCGCGCGCTCCGGGATCTCGGCGCGCTGTTGGATTCGCGCGAGGAGCGGGGCGCCGGCCACGGCCGTCGCTTCCCGCGGGTCGCCGACGCGCGGGCGACGCATCTCGCCGGTCAGCGCCACGGCGTAGCCCAGCGCCAGGCCGAGCACGAGCGCGGCTGCCAGCATCGCCACCGGCGGCGCGCTCGCCTCCACGGCCGCTCGGCGCTCCCGCGCCTCCTCGAGGTCGAGGTCGCGCAGCATGGCTCGCGCGCGGAGCAGTGCCCGCTCCGAGCGCACCGCGACCCGCTTCGTCGAATCGCGCGCGGCAACGAGCGGCATCGTGTCGATCGCCGGCGGTCGCGGCGCCGACGCTCGCCGCACGGGTCGGAGCCGATCGAGCTCCGTTCGCAGACTCGTCAGGCGCGACTCGGCAATGCCCTGGAGCTCCTTGCCGAGCTCGGCGGCCCGCGTGGTGAGCGCAATGAACATGGGATCGATCCCGCCGGCGGCGCCGAAATCCGCGCGACGGCGATCGAGATCCACCAGCGAGTCCACGATCTGCCTGACGCGAGGCGACCCGCGAAGCGGCGGCGACTCGCCCAGCGCGCGCCAGCTCGCCACCAGCGGGGCCTCCTCGGCACGGGCCAGCAGGCGCGCCAGGCCACCGACGCTCGCCGCCAGGGAGTCCCGGTGCGCGCGCATCGCGGGCGAGAGCGTGTCGACGAGCACCGGCTCCGGTGGCTCGGCGGTGAGCGCCTCGCGAGCCCGAGCGAGCGCGACGTCGGCGGCGAGCGCGCGACTCGTTGCCTGGGAAAGCGCGACCCGCAGCGCGGCCGTGTCGGGACCGGGCGCCGGCGGAGGCGGAGGCGGGAGACCGCGCCGCGCCGTCGCCGGCACGATGACCAACGCCACGAGCGCCGCCACGAAGATCGCCGCGCCGTACGCGGCGACCGCCATCGGACGACGTGCGACGTTGCGCGCGCGCCGCCTGAGCCATCCCGCGCGCCGGTCCTGAACCGGACGGTGCGCGCCTGACGAGCGGCGCGCTTCGTTCACTCCGGATCCTCTCCGAACGGGTCGCCCGGCGGCGGACGCAACGCGCTCGTCGGCTGCGGCAGCTCCCGCCGATCGAGCCAGCGGGTGAAGTCGCCCGCGATCGCCATCCAGTGCGCGCGGGTCATGTCGTCACCCGAGGCCGCGCGCCGCCGTGCCTCATCACGCAGTCGCGCGATCTCGAGATCGGCCACCGCGCGCACTTCGGGGGCCGCCTCGCGATCGGCGGCCAGCGCCAGCAGGCGATCGGAGAGTGCACGCTGCGCCACGCGCTGGAGTGCACGCTCCTTCGCGCTTGCGGGAGTGGCCCGGCGCCACGTGGCGCCGACGAGCGAGTCGATCGTCTCCGGCAGCGTGAGCATGCTGGAGCCGCGCGTCGCGAACTGTACGAGCCGCGCGGCGCGGTCGCGCTGGAGCACGAGGTCGACGACCATCTGCGCGAGCGTGCGCGCCGCGCCGAGCTCGTCGAAGGCGGGGCGCGCGCGGCTCCCGAAAAGCTCGACGCTGCCCTGATACGAGAACGGCCGGGGTGCCATGAGCATCAACACCGTGTCCGGGATGGCGAGCTCCGCCGGCTGTAGCGCATCGGTGAGCGCGTCGAGCGCCCGACGCTGCTCGGCGCCGTCGATGGGTTTGGTCGCCGTCAGACCATCACCGCGCATGGCGTTGTGGTACTCCATGCCGCCGATCGTCTTGGCGACCGAGTTGAGGGCGAAGCGATGGAAGAAGTACACCGGCGCGAGTCGCTCCTGAAGCAGCGCCACGGGCTCGCCGGGCGCGATGCTCCGCTCGCCGAACCGGGACAGCGCCACGCGTCGGACGC
>LLBY010002399.1_pt6 | contig 10068 bp, 7 predicted proteins | sample 1489401 | NCBI WGS metagenome assembly LLBY01 (sample SAMN04092656, study PRJNA295927) | soil metagenome | biome: Soil prokaryotic community; feature: Bulk soil; isolation source: soil from tomato rhizosphere | host: tomato cultivar Hawaii 7996 | place: South Korea | collected 2011-11-01
AAAATGAAAATATATTTTTATTTGAAGATAGAAGCGCAGCTTGCGAAAGGCTTAACAGAAAAGAGTTTGACAAAGGTTTCGACTGCCTGTCCGCAGATAGACGGACGTTCAGATTGACATCCGAATATATTTTTATTTTTGTCATACTAATATTTATTGTTTTGTTCATGGCACTTATAACCGCTTTCCCAAAGTTTCCGTTTGAATTGCGAAAGATGGTTTTAATTCTAGATTCTATTTATGAGATCCCCGCATTTATGAGATCCCCGCCTTCACGGGGATTTAATTATCGTACCCATCATTTTGAGGCAATAAATTGGGATTCAACAAAATTTCAGATTCAGGAACTGGAAACAGAATGTCTGTATGCTGCCATCCAGATTTTATGGGTGCCAGGATTTCGGCGGCCCTTCCAGTTCTTTTTAAATCGAACCAGCGCAGTCCTTTTTCTGTAAATAGTTCTACCTGTCGTTCTTGAATAATGGCATTCAGCAACTCGTTTAAGGTGGCGGCTGTGGTATTTGGCAATCCTGCCCGAGTTCTAATTTTATTGATGTCTGCTTGTGCACCAGCTATTTTATCCCCGCCTTGATGTGCCCGTGCTTCCGCACGGATTAAATACTGTTCTGCCAATCGAAATACCACTGTATATTCCAATGAAGTGGGATTATCGTTAACCTTTGTATCGCGCGCCTGTTGGTATTTATACGCATAATACCAAGTATTTGCACCCACCGTTGATTTCCCGATCCAATCAGACTTACGCCGATCATTAGGTTCGAATGCATTCATTAGAGAGGCACTTAAAACAGGTCTAACGCCTGGGGAACCAGGAAAGATGAATCTATTGCCTTCCAAGGTATTAAATCCATCCTGAGGAGGTTTGATTTGCCATATCGATCCTGATGAATTCTTTTTAAACACCTTTTTTAAATCTGGCTCCCATACAAAGCTGTTAATGACCTTACTTGCAGTGGCATCTGCAAGCTCCCATTGTTGGGTATATAAATAGACCCGTGCCAATAGAGCATCTGCAACTGCTGTGTAGGCGCGTACCCGCTCTCCCGAAACCGAAACATCTGCACCCAACAACCCCGAAGCCGCTGTTAAATCAGTTATAATATGGCCATATACGACCTCTACCGGCATTCGCGCTACCTTTGTGTTCGCTATATAATCGGTCGTGCGGATATAAGGAATGGGGCCATACAGCTCCACCAATAAACTATGCAGATAGGCCCTAATAAACAGGGCTTCGCCCTTTATTTGATTTTTGTCTTCGAGGCTCAAGGCTGAAGAATTATCAACGCCTTCTATCACAGCGTTGGCTTCATAGATCCCATTATACGCGTCACTCCACCAACCTGATACTGTAGGATCTAACGCAGTCACATTATGCGTATAGATTGGGGTCAGATTATTGACCTGATCCAGTTCATCGGCATATAAGCCCATCTCTTCAGATAGGTTATATACAAACCCTGTACGTATTTGGGCATAGATACTTCTTAAGGCTGCCGTTGCTGTTGTCGCATCTTCAAAGACCGCTTCGGCAGTCAATCGATCTGTGGGGAGGTCAACATCCACAAAATCATCGCAGGACGACGTCAAAACGGAAATCAATAAAAGCAGATATAATCCTTTCAAAATACCAAACTTACCCTTTATAGAATGGATTAAGAACTCTATTATGTATCTCATCACATATATTTTTTTAAGTTGCATAAAAACTGTGTTTAATGTTAAAAACCTAAATTTAGACCCAAAGTAAATTGTCGTAATGGCGCTAAATTATCTAATGCCGATACTTCGGGATCGACACCATCATATCCTGTTATAACAAATAGGTTCTGCCCATGCAGATAGACACTTACATCCATGCTCTTTGTTGCAGTCTTGGGAACCGTATAGGACAGCGATACATTTCTCAATCGGATAAAGGAGGTATCCGTCACTGCCACATCACTGGATTTATACCTATTTGCTGCCGTTGCTAACGCACTATTAGATAAATAATAGCGTTGGATCGGGCTCTCATCGCCCGGTTGCTGCCAACGGTCCCATAGACTTACAGGCATATTTTGAAGTGTGCTCCCAGGATCTCCAAAAAAAGACAGTTCCTTAAAGCCTTCTTGTTTGGTGAACTGGAAGAACACATCCAGTTGTAGGTTTTTATACTGTATGGTATTGCCTAGCCCTCCAACATATTTTGGGGTAGGGTTAGGGTTTAAAAACAATTTAGCGTCATCACTAAAACGGATAGTACCATCATTATTAAAATCTTCAAATTGATACACGCCAGTTTCTGGATCTACCCCGATAGCATGATATATTTTTCGGACTCCTAAAGGTTGTCCTATCACAAAGGATTCTGCAAAAGTCGAGCCTTCCAATCCCGGAAATGCGACTAGTTTGTTTCTATTAGCCGAGATATTAAAGGTCGTACTCCACTTAAATGCATCGCTTTGTATATTTAGTGTACGTAAATCGATTTCAATGCCCTTGTTTTCCACTATGGCGTCATTAAGGTTGCCATCTATGCCAGGAAAGCCTGTAGTGGCAGGCAACGGTATATTAATCAGTTGGTCAGAGGAACGGTTCTGGTACCAAGCGGTTGAAACGAATAGGCGATCCTTAAAAAATCCAAGCTCCACAGCGGCTTCCAGCTTTTTGTTTGTTCCCCAAGAATAAAGGTTAGGATTGTATAGACCTGAAGGCGCCAAACCTGGACCATTGTAATTTCCAGAGTCCTCATAGGAATCATAAAACCCGTAATTATCCACTACGTTATCGCTACCTGTAATGCCATAACTGGCACGGAGCTTCCCAAAGCTTAACACCTGGTTCTGTTTTAAAAATGGTTCCTTCGTAAATATCCATGCCGCCCCCATCGCTCCAAAATATCCAAAGCGTTTACCGGGCCCAAAGCGGCTGGAACCGTCCCGACGCCCTGTCAAGTTCAATATATATGTATCTTGCCAGTTAAAGTTAATCCTGCCAAAGAATGCCTGATATTTATATTCTGAACCTATATCCTGCAAAATCTGTATTCTGTTCGCCGCTTTTAGATTACGCAGTTGGCTATTGCTAGTAAAACCTAATCCATATTGAGACAATTGCTGATCTTTAGTCTGTTGAAAGGTGGCACCCACCAATAGTTTTAGGCTGGTATCTTTCCAATTTTTTTGCCAATTGATCTGTGGTTCCACGCTCCAGGATTTTTGGACTTGATCATTAATAGAAATAGAGGAACCATTGATACTGGACTGACCTGAGGTTGTATTTGGATCTAGGCTTGTATGTGGGGTTTCAAAATAAGTTTTCGTGCGATAGTCGGTAAAGCCCAAACTGGTCTTGAACTCCCATGCCGGGGTTGGATGATAGGATAGTACCGTATTTGCAATGAGGCCATGGGTCAATGCATTATAACTTCTTTCTAAAATAGCCAAGGGGTTTTGCCACGTGGAATTTTCCCAATTTAAGTTGCCTTGGTCGTCATAAAGCGCTGGTGCGTTGGGTGCTAAAGTCCTTGACTGCCTTGTAAAATCACTACCGGGTAAATTATTGGTGTCTGCACCATAGTTTGCCGAAACATTCAATTTTAAACGTTCATCTTCTGATTGGTGGTTTAGGTTAAGCAGCACCGTTGCCTTGTCATATTTAGAATCTCCAGGGAATACAGTAGTCTCACTTGAGTAGCCCCCACTTAACAAAAATTGGGTCTGTGCATTGCCTCCCGAAAAAGAGAGCTGCGCATTATGCCTATAAGCGGTACCTCCAATAAGCACCTCTTGCCAGTCTGTATAACGATCTTGGTCCCATACTAATAGATCGGGCATAGTACGTGATATATACTCGGGTAGGTCTTCCAGTGTGAGACCGTCATTTGTAATGGCTTCCTTGCGCATCTCTAAATATTGCTCGGTGTTCATTAAATCCAAAAAACGGGTCACCCTGCTTAAGGTACTGCTTACATTGACCTTGATCTGGGTTTTTCCCATCTTGCCTTTTTTGGTCGTGATCAATACCACGCCATTGGCACCTCGGGATCCATAAATGGCCGTGGCATCGGCGTCCTTAAGCACTTCAATGCTTTCTATGTTTGCCGGATTTATGGTATTTAAGGGGCTTACCCTTCCGCCAGGAATAGGGCTTTCTGTATTGAAAAGTCCCGAAAATTCAGAACCGTATGGTACCCCATCTACAATATATAAAGGCTCGTTGTCAGGGTTTGCAAAAAACGCTCCTGAATTAGATATAAAATTATCCCCTCGAATACGAACACGATAACTTCCACCAGGAACACCAGAATTCTGGGTAATAACAACTCCGGGAAGGTGTCCTTGCATGGCTGCCAAGGGATTGTTGACCGGTTGTTTTTCCATGTCCTTGGCTTCGATTTTGCTGATGTTCCCGGTTCGTTCCCGTTCAGATGTTATATAATAACCTGCATTAATGGTCACTTCGTCCAAGGTACTGATACTTTCTTTGAGGGACACATCAATGGTCGTTTGGTTACCAACAGTTATCTCTTGTTTTTCAAAGCCCAAAAACGAAAAGATCAGTACATTTTCCGGATTGGGCACGAAAATGCTGTAACGCCCATCAAAATCGGTAGTTACACCTAGGGTAGTGCCCTTTATCAAGACTGTGGCACCCGGTAAGGGATTGCCTAATGGGTCTGTGACCGTGCCAGAGACACGATGTTGTAGGGCTTTTGAATGGGGAGCTTTCTCTTTTATGAGAATCGAATTGTTTTTTGCAAAGATGATATTGACAGGACTTCCATCAAGGGTATGATCTAATAATTTATTTAACCTAATGACTCCTTTTTTGAGATGCACTTTAGGAAAATCTTTAAACAAATCGAAATGGTACACAAACATATAATCTGTTTGCTTTTTAACAATATTGAATACTTCATCAACGGACATAATAGTATCTGCATCTATAACAATCTTGTCGTTTTGAGAGCATGCATGTTTGGGTGCCAAGCTGAACAGCGTTGAACAGAACAAGAATATAAAGGTTCGCATCATAAGCTTTATGAGTTCTTTTCTTGTCCCGAAAGTTATCGGGAAGAAAAGCACATTAGTTAATTCAATTTTCATAACTTTACATGTCATTAATTAGTTAAACTTTTTTTGATTAATTAATACGGCTTAGAAGGGGATGAAGTATGATGTTTTTAGCGAAATTTAAACTTCGTTCCCTTTACTTTTTTATATTCTTTTAAGTGCCAATGTGCCATCTGGTTCCTTTTCATTATAATTTATCTCTACCAATCTTTCGGTGCAATCGTTTAGCGAACACCCCATGTCTTTAAGTTGAAAATTTGTCATTTCGACAAAGGAGGAATCTCATTAAATCCTTACTAAATAATATGAGATTGCTTCGCCAGTTCGCTGAAGCTCGTGTCCTCGTGCCTCGAAAGGACAAAAAACAACTAAATATCTTAACTTAAACATTCTGCGAGTATCAACTGATCCATTGACGTCGTCAAATCCTCTATTTAGCTTACTAATGCGAATCAAGGGTTGAAAATGAGCCTTGCCAATCCGGGAGATACCTTTGCCAAAGTTTTGAACTTTGGCAAAGGTTAAACCTCAACTTACTGAGTATTAATACTCTTTAAAACCCAACCCCTTGATTCGCATTACTATGTATTCATTTTATTAAATTGATTTTGTGAAATCGAAGATTTGACTAAGCCAATACTTCCTATTTAGGTTCGTCAGATCTTCAATTCTTCACTAAACTTTTTATTTTTAAGAGACTGTTTACGCTATTTCTTTATAATTCTTTTAGTCTCCGTACCATTGCTGGTATTGATCTGTAAAAAATACATCCCTTTTGACAGATGGCTCACATCGATTGTCTCTTGTTTAGTCTGTAAGACCAGTTGTCCTAAATTATTATATATGTTAATAGTTTTTAAGTTTAAAATATTTTTAACATACAGGATATCCATTACTGGATTTGGATATACCAATACATTTTGGCGCTTATAATCATCTGTTACAGACAGTGTTGCCAAAGAACTAACTGATAAATTGTCAAATCCCATTATCACTCCAGTATCTGTTGTTACCGTAAAGGACGTGACGTTGATCCAATTCAAATCCACAGAGGCAGCCCCTCCAACCAGTGATGCCTCAACCACCGGATTATCACCTCCGGTAGGGGTAAACGTATAAACTACATTGCTGGCAGCACCCTCTAAAGCTAAAATGGAATTGACCACTACGGGTTGATCGAATGTAAATGTAGACGATGTAGTGCCACTGGCTAAAACAACATTTCCTGATGACCCTCCAAAACCTCCAACAGGAGTGAAGGCCGTACCATCATTAGCAGTATTATCATCATTTGTGAACGTCACCGTGATACCGCCTTTGGTTTCGGTGACATTGTTGCCGTTATCAACGGCATTCGTGTCCCAATCAAAAACAGTTTGACCACTAACTGTGTTAAAAGCCAATGCCAATACAATAAATAAAAATGTAATTTTTTTCATAATTAAGGGTATTTAATGGTTAATAATTAGTAGTTAATAATTTTAAATAATAGTGTTTTAGTACATGACAAAAACTGAATCGTGTCACATTGAGAGCTGCCTAAATGCGATTAAAACTAATATTTCCAATGTCTTCGACTGCGCTCAGACTGACATCTGAGTATATTTGGGTTTTGGTCATATACTAGAATAAAACGTTTGTTAAAACGAACTCGCCTTGAACCAAAGTCATAAGCATTTCTTTTCATATCCAAGTCCCACCTGCCAATAGGCGGTAAATTGAGTACCAGTGTTGTATTTATCTAAAGGTTAAAAAAAAGTGTTGTACTTTAGGTTCCCTGTTCCTATCTGACTACAGACTGGTTCACTAAAATGATTTACAGATTTAAAGAATTAATTAGGTTCTAATTGTTTGTGCATATGCATATGACTTGTTCACAAACATCTACCACTTGATTTTAATACGTTCCACCTTTATTTAATAATTAACCTTTTATCGTTTATTTCATAGTTATTGATAAAATTGGTATTCTTAATAGCTGTTAGAATATCCTCAATACTATTGCTTTTGTTGAACGTGCCAATAAACCGTTCTTCTTTTTTTACCCTATTTTCAATGGTCACATCCATATCGTACCATCTTGATAGTACTTTCATAATGTCTTTTAAAGATGTATCCTCAAAACTAAAAACACCGTCTTTCCATGATGTTACATTATAGACGTCGACCGAAGTCATGCTTATATGATTAGTTTTTAGATTAAGGCTTGATTGTTGGTTAGGTGCCAGTACTTTGGGTGTTGGGTGTTGGGTGTTGGGTGTTGGGTTTACTTTTACGCTTACTTTGCCCTCTACCAAGGTGGTATAGATATGGGTCTCATCTTTATAGGCTTTTATATTGAATTCCGTACCTAATACTTCAACGTCTTGGGATTGGTTCAGCACCTTAAACTTTGCTCCCTTATGGTCTGTACTTGGTGACACATCAAAATAGGCTTCGCCATAAACGAGTTCTACCTGACGAACCTCTCCATCGATAAAACTCACCGGATATTTTAGCTGGGATTCAGAATTCAACCAGACTTTAGTACCATCGGATAATCTTATATAGAATTGACCGCCTCTTGGAATCGTTAATGTGTTATAGGCAATCGCTTCGGTCTTCGGTCTTCGGTCTTCGGTCTGGTACACAATCTCCTCGCCGTTACTGGTTACATAGGATGCTTGATAGGTTCTGCCTTTTCCCAGAACGACGTCTTCCCCACTTTCTAAAGTTAGGATGGCTTTATCTGAACCTACTTCTATCGTGTTGTTTACAATAACTGGCTCTGTGAACTGTGGGGTATCGTCTCCTTTATTTAAGAAAATAGTCAATGCAACAATTAAAAGGACAGATGCTACGGCAGCATATCTGTAATACAATAATTTCCTTATTGGCACATGCATCTTACTTCGAACAATTTTCCAGTCTTTTTCCGTTTCAATGCTCTTTAAAAGACTTAGGCGCTTGCCTTCTTTGATGTCCAAGAGCATCTGTTCTTTCGTTTTTTTATCGAAGAAATCAGATTTTTCGAAGTCTCTGCAACTTTCATTCTTTATGAGCGATGCTGCTAATTTTTTTGAAAGTGATTTTATTTTATTAGAATTTTCCATTCGGAATATATTTGCTGTTAGAACTTGTTCCTTTTTAGAACTCGGTTCTTAATAGTCATTACAACAAAAAATAAAAAACGGGTGGTATAAATACCGTGTTTTTTTTATAATGGGCGTTCGGCTTAAGCACCAAGGATGATTTTTACACATCTTATGTAATCATCTTCGACAAACTATCTATGACGTTTTTTAAAATTGTGACTTCGACAAGCTCAGTCTGACAAACGACAAGCTGTCTCACAGGGGAACTATAAAAGTAAGAGGGTAAATAAATTTGTCACACTGAGCTTGTCGAAGTGCTTTTAGAAGAAATCTTGGAATCCTTAGCCTGACAGAGAAGCATCTAACCATACTTGTCGTAGCTACATGTCGAGGTACTAAGAATTGGACTTTGACAGGCTCCTATCTGACAAACTAAACATCATTCTATATTGCTTTTTTTAGAATAAAAATAATCCCTCCGACTGACAAATGCTGGATGTTTATGAATTCTTAATGTTTAGTGCTGTCATGCTGAGCTTGTCGAAGCATAGTCTATCGAAGCTTCTTTATTGATATTCACGCAACTAATCCCTCTCGGACAAGTTATTTTCCTCCAGAGACAAGTTCTATCCGTCTAAGACAAGTTTTTATCCCTTAAGAATAAGTTTTTTTACCCATCTTTATATAACCCCATGTAAAACAGCTGTCAATTTGGCTTTTATACAGGGGATATAGGAACGGACAAACTAAGAACATTCAAGTACCAAACTATAAATCCATAGGGCGTATCGGTAACCATATCGTTATTCCACCGATTACCGATTAAAATACTGCAGTCAGGGATAAGACCGAAAACCCGTAAAAAAGAGTAGGTCATTAACATGTAATTTAAATATTATGAAATCGCCATTAACAACAAGTTTGTTGAAAACAAATACCTATAAAAAAAAGGCGATACCATATGACATTTAAAAAACAATTAAATATTTACATTATGAAATCAAAAATTTTTAAAATCGTTTTACCGGCTTTTGCATTGCTGTTTGCCATTAGCGTATCGCTTGCATTTACTCCTGCCGGAAATAGTATGGTGGAGGAGACTCCTGTTACTGCAGCATTCTACCAAAACCCTGATGAAAATAACTGTACACAGGTTGTTGTTGACTGTGACACTTGTGGTTGTGAGATTTGTACCGCTGTAATATTTGGTATCGAGCGTCAGTTGTTTTTAAAAAACGCAGGAGGCAAATGTAATATTCTCCTATATAAACCTTAACAGTGGTTTTGCAAAGGTTAGTAAATTAGTGAAAAGGTGTCGGTTTTGGACACCTTTTTTAAGTGCTGACTTTCTGAATTATATCATTTAAGCTTTGAAATTTCTGTATAATAAAAGAATGTTTTTTTTTCTTTACACTTATGTAAATCCCTGATATAGGTTGACCACAAAAAGTCAATTTATATATCAGGGACATCCACATCTCACGATTCACCATTTTCACGATTCCACTCATCTTAAAAAACCCAAAAGCTTTCTTAATTTACGGTAGGCCACTTTTTTATGGTCTTTGACGGTATTGACAGAGATGGACAGTGTCTTGGCTATCTCATCATTGGTGTAGTCCTTGATGCTGAGCCTTATCACCTGGGCCGCTTTGTCCGGTAGTGTTCTGATGGCGTTTTCTATGATAACGGTGGTTTCCAGTACCACGGCCTCGGACATAAGGAATTCTTCCGTCTCATGGGTTTCCATGTTTTCCTGCCCATAACGTTCTGTTAGCTGGTGCCGTTTGCTTTTTAGGTGGTTGAGGCATTTATTTTTTACGGCTTTATAAAAATAGCCGGTGGTATGGTTTTCATCTTGAAAAACGGTTTTATCTTCCCATACCTTGATGAAAACCTCCTGAACGATGTCTTTT
>LLBY010016655.1_pt1 | contig 10066 bp, 9 predicted proteins | sample 1489401 | NCBI WGS metagenome assembly LLBY01 (sample SAMN04092656, study PRJNA295927) | soil metagenome | biome: Soil prokaryotic community; feature: Bulk soil; isolation source: soil from tomato rhizosphere | host: tomato cultivar Hawaii 7996 | place: South Korea | collected 2011-11-01
GTGTAATCTCTATATCTTATATTTTTGGTATAAACTAACTAGTAAATAACCTACCCACATCTTATCAATCTTTAGGAAGAAAATCAAACAATTAATATCCGTATACCGGACGAAATTAAAAGTTTGACAATTTGATCTGCTTTTAAGTGGAATCGGGTATTAATATATTAAGGGTAATTAATTATAATTTTGTGTATCAAAAGACACAAGCAAATTTTTCCGCCAAACAAAAATTAAACTAAATTTCATTGATAAGATTCACAACCATCTGGTGTTGTAATTTATAAAGAGATATAGCTGAATGTGGTTATAAAAGAAATAGGATTGGCTCTGTTTGCTCCAACTTTGATCTTATCATGTAGTCAAATCAATCTAATATATGACCCCGTGAATTAATATATTTTCAATTTTATAGTCGCATCACTCTTTTGTACAGCGAACTAGATTTGTGCTCAAATTAATGTAAAATCGAATCCTCATACTTGTGGTCATACAAAGTGACAAGTAGAAGCGTATGAAATACTAAATAATATCACAGCTCCAAAGCTAAAAAAACACAACAATTACTTATAGTTAAGCACGATCTACAATAAAATAACTATTATGACGTACATTTTTGTTTTATTTTTTTTATCAAAAGTAACATATATTATCATAGTTTCGATTAGTTGGCTATGCACGACACCAATGATTTTAAAGTATGGATAAAAAACATTGTTATTATTACAAAAACAGTATGTCTGAAGAACCAAATAACAGTAGAGATCGTCTTCAAAAAAATTCACATATTGCGTAGATCTTATATCGCCAGGCGTAAATTTCTGCTCGTCTTACTCTATGAATTTAATTACTATTTTTATTTTGATTGAATTGTTGAATTAAATATAGACTACTATAGTAGTTGCCACGGAATTCAAGTATTTTCTAAACCTAAATAAAATCTGAAATCTGATCCAGTTGATCCAGAATACTAGAAAAAAGCGAATAAATTGGGATCTTATTACCTCAAAAGTCCTTTTGTATAGTTTTATACGCTGGGAGTAAACCTTCTCATTTAGGTGGTCAAAAATCGGCAAAAATTGTTATAACTTAAGGTGGTAAGATCTATTTGGTATATCAAAGAAATCATGCTTTAAATAATCACCTAATCTTCTAGATAATATCTCAATGGTTTGTAAAGGGATTTGTATCAGATTTAAGGCTACTGGAAGAAGTATAAATGGTGGTAGATATATAGAGGGACAAAAGCGATGCCAGCGTTGCGATATTTATATTACTTGGAACGTATCTGTTTTTTGCCCTTGTTGTGGAACACGATTGAGATATAAACCTAGAAACGGTAAATTAAAACTCAAATTTAACGAGGCTAAAAACGAGAGGGAACAAGCTGAAGTCTTGACAATATGACTGGTTTACAAACGATCCTGAGTTCCAAATCTAGAGAAACAATTAAATCTTATATCTTATTCAAATGAGATACCTAATCCTCGAATTGATTCCAATTGTACCTTGATATGATAAAGGTATTTGTAATAATTCTTGCTTTCATTTCGTTTTATCGATAACTACGTATGAGTCATCTCATATTTTGAGACACTTTATTAAGTCTTACTATCTTAGCATTATTTTTTAGCTGGGGATAATTCTCCATTGGATTTTTCTATTGTAGATTATTTTCCTTGTTTTCAACCCCTATTTTGTATATTTTCTAAGATAAGAACATTAAAATCCTTGTTAACCTAATCAAATTACTAATGAAAGGAACATTAATCATGATAGTCATTCTTTTTCTTGAAATATCCTTATGCGGATACTCTGAATCATTTCTACCATCCTCCAGGCTTTAAATACTTTGTAAAATTCCTTTGATTAATCAATGTTAATGGATGGGAATTCAAAATAGTTTTGCAATTTTTGTGGAATACTTTTTGATATTTCTCGACATATCCAACAATGTAAATTGTTTAATTACTTTCAGTTTGACTCTAGACTTTGTTTTACTTTCTGTGCTGCTTGTTGAATTCCTTGTATGATTTTATCTTCAGCCGGACTTTTGTTTAAAAATCACAATGTTCATGTTGCGGATTGCTGATAAATTATTGTGTGATTTACTCCTGACATATTACCATTTCCCTTATTCTGAAATTCTTGAATTCTTTACCAACTTTGAAATGGTCAATATATCAACTATTTATATTTTGTAACACATGCAAATCTATTGAAAAGAGTAAAAGTATCTTTAACTTTGATCGCATTAGCCGCAATATTTTCAATGACTCTCCATCTTGAACAATTAAATGCTGAACCAATCACAATGGATATCAACAAGGCATTAGATCCTGGTCCTGGATTTGGAACAGAAAAGATAGGATCACTAACTATTGATACACAAAATAAAACATTAGATATATCTGCAAATATGACTGCGATTCCTAAACAAGATAAGGTATTTGAAGCATGGTTAGTCGATGCAGATGGATCTAACTATAAGCTCAGTTTGGGTGCAATTGAAGGCGGAAGTCTCAAGACTTCAGAGCATATGGTGAATCCTTATACTTATACACAGTTCATTATTACTGAAGAGCCTTTAGATGACGCTGATCCAAATGCAGCAGGAACTTATGGTGGAGCCGAGCTACAGTCTCCATTTGGACAATAATTTTTTTTTGTAATTATAATTTAACAAGACTAGATTTCACATATCCTCTTTTTATCAAGATATAGGAATGGATACTCAGGGTGAATACATTGGTCCTCACACAACCGATATAGATTCTAGCCTACCCGCTACAAAACAGTTTGCTCACCATGCAATTCTTAAAATATGAATGTTCTTTAAACTTGCTAGTGAAAATCCTTCACTTTGAAACTACATCAATCTAGGACTTAAAGTCAAAATAAAAGGCTTCTAGTATTAGTTTGCAATTAGCTCTTTCTAATGATCAGACCTAACTTTTTTCTAGTGATCATACTCTCATATCAAAAATATGAAAAAGCAAAAAATGACTTTTATTATTTAAAGAAAAATGATATCCCAATTTTGAAACCGGAATTTTTTACAGAATCAGTACTGCAGAACTAACTACCGTTGTCCACATACCATCTTTATTTCCTTGAGCAGATTGGGTAAAATTCTGTGTTTTATAGATTTTTCCTGATAGTTTCCATTGTTCTTCGTTCTGATCCCAGCTGAGAGTCGGGTCGTTAGGCAGTCCTAATGTAGTTGCCAGCATCTCCATTGCCAAGTCCTCTGCATAATCTCCTGCCTTCGTAGCCGTTTCTCCAGTTGAATGATGCTCTGAGAGATACCCAAATTGAGCATCGTCTGCTGGTCTGGCTAGTCCAATCGATGCAGCTATCAAGCGATTTGGTTCATTAGTAGATGATCTTGCCATTACCGTGAAAACGATCTGCCCAGGCCTGAGATGTTTCCTACCTTCATCTCTATTCACTATTTTGCAAAGAGGAGGTTTGATACTGGATACCGATACTAAGTTTAGGTCGCTAATGGCGGCATCACGAAGTGCAAGTTCAAAACTAGTAAGGTAGTCCTTATGTGTACCTTTACCTTTAGTAAAAAACATGATTTTTGGAACATATAACATCGGATCTGAAGGAAAATGATTATTCCCTTTCATGTCCTATTCTTCCCCCGTTTCTAACCACATTATACGAGTAATAAGATAAAAACATCATTTATAAATTGCAGCCAAAATCAAAGACATCAAATCATGAAAGTACATAAAGTAATTTTCCGAAATCATCATACGGACTTTTGGATTTCAACTGGAAATAATATATTGTTTTTGAACGGGTTTTGAATCGTGCAATGAGTGGTTGCACTAAGATAGTTTAACAAAAGATCGTTTGTATGTGAATATTGGATCCAAAGGATCTATTCATAAAAGATACAACCCCTGATAGGAGGTCATCCGATACTACTCACTATTTCGTCTTTTTCTCCAACTGGATTTCCAAATCGTTCAATTTTTTTTACTATCGCTGTATTTATTGTAATTGTTTTTTTCTTTAGCTTGTTTCCCGTACCTCAGCGTCAATATTAGAAACAGTATTTAATTGTTCAAGATGTGATTTTTGACTTTTATAGTATGTTTTATGGAGTAAAAATATTTCAACCAAATATAATAAATAGTAAGGAAGAACCGTCTTTGTACCCAATTGTCAGACAGCGATCGTACCTGACCTTATAGATATTCATGGTAGCAGAGGAAAATAGTAAAGGCATCAATTGGAAGTTCACGTGGGGAACTTTCTCATGCTTTTGTATCGTATATATGTTCAAGAATGATGAGATAGTACAAAACTTTCCATCTTTTTTCATTCAGTTTGCCTTATGTGAAATGGTAGATATGGTACATTCCGTTGACCGAGTTCTAATTACTTGAGTTACAGAGATACTTATCACATGATTGTAGCCTCTAGTATTTTTCACTCATTTTAAGGAGGTCTTGATCAGATTTGCGATTTCACCCTTTCGTGGTAGACATCAGGGTAAATACTAGTATGTGATGATTACTATTTATTTTTGATCTTGATTTTCTCTTTTTGATAATCGGCGTCGTTTAAGTTATTTTTTGTTAATTATGAGTCATGTTTAGTATAAATGAAAGATCAAATAACTTTGGATAATATTAATTATGACTACGAGTTATCATCGATATGTCAGATTCTCAAAAAGTGACTTTTGGAGATTTAATCAAGGATATACTTTTGCTGGACAATGTAATGTTGTCAGTTAGAAGCCAAGGAGCAGTTGCTGAATTAAGATTAGAACGAAATACACCTTTCCGAATCAAGGATCAATATGCAACAATAGGTGATGAAACCGGCCAATGGCATACTCATATTAACATTTATGAATCGAAGGTGGCAAAATTTGTGTCTGAACAAAAGGAAAACGGAAGAAAAAGTTATAGTTTGAGATTTTTTAATTCTGATGGCGGCCTTATCTTACGCGTAAATTTTCTGAAGATGTATGATCTCGAAAATTCTATAGTGCAGGAGAGCCTGACTCAATATGAAAAATTCTACGCAAAGTATGGAAAAAGAGATACACTGTTACTAACCCTATGACAGTCATTCAGAATTTTTCTTAGTCATAACAGTCCTCGTATTAGGAACCAACTTAAAATCTTTATGATGGCCATGACTCTCCAATGTGTAGAGTGCGGCGGATTTTGATGCTAACTCAGATAACACTATACTTGAATCATCACTTCCTATTATTATAATGTCATCGTTGATTGGACTTAACTTATCCTTTAGGATCCTTTCTATTGTCCTTTCATCCTTTAATGCGTTATATTTTGTTCCAGGTATCAAAAATTTTCCATCTCTATAAACAAGGGTAGTAGCTCCCTTAGCACCCATCTTTATTGCTGCATCTCTCTGTTCTACTCCCTGTTTGATTGCGTATTTTACAAATCTCAATAATATAGCGTAATTGAACACAGAAACGGAAATTGAACTCCTCGGAATTTGAGTCTCGGCACAAATAAATCTCGACATTTCTTCAAAAATTTTTTGACCACTTTCAGACATTGTTGTACCCTTATTTGTGGTAATGATCAACTTTTTCATTTTTAGATGCTTTATCAACGTCTTTATCGATCCTTCGCCTAATTGCAATTCTTTAATCAATAACAATCTACTTACGTACCCTTCCCTGTTTATGAGCTGCAAGGTTTTAAAAACATGAGAAGAATTAAATGACAGTACTCTACTCGGTGCATATCTGCTTGAAATAGAATTTAAAGTATTGATTACAAGATGCACAATTGTATCACATTGTACTATAAATTTAATGTTATCCTTTCAATACAATCATTCAATTGTTACCATAATCACAACCTTTTGGACCGGGTTGGATTGCTGATTAGGTGCACATTTATCTCGCTGGATAAACAATACAATACTTTATATACTTGGATCCATTTCTCAATTGTTATGAGTTTTGTTAATGATCTTAGAATTATACACAAGGATCAGGCTCCTAAATTAGCAATCGCGCTTTTAGGCGTTATTGCAATAATTAGTATTTATATTGTAGGTTACGATCAAGGTCAACTATTTAGTTTAGTTCAGGGAAATCAAGCATACGATGCTATGTGGATTCACGAGTTTACGCATGATATTAGACATGCAGCCGGATTTCCTTGTCATTAATCCTCAAAATTTTTTATTTTAGTTAATTTTGTGAGTTATAGTTTTATGAACTCTTATTCGTTTATTTTTATTTCACTTTTAGCAGGTGCCATAGCTGGGTTAATCTTGGCTAGTGTTAATTATTTTGTTGCTGAACCTTATATAGATCAAGCCATAGGAATTGAAATTGAAAATACCGTAGCTGCGGGAGAAACAGTTGATTTTAATGAATTAAATACCTATAGAGTTTGGCAGAAAGAAGGCACCTTTGTGGCAGGAGCCTTTCTAGGTGTAACTTATGGTGCAGTACTAGGAATAGTCTATGTTATTGCGCGAAAATATCTGCCTTCTTCTGATGATCGAAAGAAGGCATTGATTTTGGCAGGTCTGATATGTTTGGCATTGTATGTTGTCCCTTTCCTCAAATATCCCGCCAATCCACCTGCTGTGGGTGATCCAGAAACAATCGGATTACGAGAGAGCTTGTATACATCTTTTCAACTAATATCCGGCTTAATAGTCTTAGGTCTCAGTGTTTTGCTGATTAAATTCAAGTCTGTCAACAATTTCAAGTATTTGATTCCGGTATTTTATGTTGGGCTCATAGGATTTATCTATTCCATATTTCCTGCCAATCCAGATGCAATTACCGCACCCATGGATTTGGTTAATTCATTTAGAATAGCGACCTTTACTACGATGGTTATGTTCTACATTGTTCTGGGAATTATATTTGGAATGATGTGGCGAAAATATAGGCCTCACGAAACAACAAGGCTAACAGCCTCCTAATTTCTCAATTTCTTGAAATCTTACACGAAAAATAATTTATTCAAGAAAAATTGACATACATCCTACCTGAATGGTTAATCGGTACTCAGTTTTTGATGCAAAGATAAATTAAAATATATTCTCAAGGATATCTCTAGGAGCAAAATTTTTCTAAATCATTGTTGCACGTACATGTACAAATTATTTCTTGTCAGAATATAAGTGGCATACAAAGGATTAACTATGAGATCTATATGCAAGCAAAATACAATTAGTTTTAGTTGGTATTCATTAGATGAATTATCAACTTTTGCAAAGCTATTTTCTACAGATATGAAGAAGATATCGTTCAATGAATCTATGAGTCCTATTCGATTCTTCTTATCCCTAAAAAGTCATTGTACAACTCTTTATTCTGTCTATTTATTCTAGGCTTGTTACGTAATTTAGTACCACAACATGGACATTCAAGGGAAATTTCAGTTAATTGAAAAAATTTCCGACAGACAGAACACCATTTAAAACCTTGTTTATAAGGACCATTACCCTTACTTCTAGCTATATTTACCGTGAATTGAGAACATCGGTCCTTACAACGCTTTGTCAATTTGCATCATTGAGGGTAAACTATCCTAGTAATATACATTTTGAAAGTAGAACTACTTCTCCCGATGCTCGCTTCAGGTTACAACTAGTAGTATCTTGTCGCCTAGTAAGACTCAAAATAGTTGGGTTAATTATCCAAAGTTGTTGTGCTTAAACATTTTCTGTATAAAGGTAATTTAAGATGTAGTGAAACTTATCTTTAGACCCATAAGGATTCTATGCTTCGGTTTAAAGAAGCTAGTATTCAAGTAAATTCGCTTTTGAATTACTTAAAATGAATGTGAATACAACTATTAAGTTGATGAGGCCAATCCTACTCATGATTATGACCATGTGGAGGATAAATATCATTACTCTAATTGAGGATCAAAAGTCTAATCTGCTACCATGAATTCAATTTTAATTTAAAGACGATAAACATAGTTTCTTGTTCACAATCATTCATCGATTCTGTGATCAGCCTCAGTGTCCATGGGTCCTTATCAACAAGATATTTCAATAATATCAAATGCTAATTCTGCATATGTGAATTATGCAACAATAATTAGGTAAAGGTTTTGAATAGAAAATATCTGATACCAATTAATCTTTTTATAGTATTGTATGATGACTACTTTAAAGTATAAACTTTATAAGCATTACCCGATTTAATATCAATATACTTCCACTCGTTGTAATCAAATTCGACTTGTCTAAAATTTGTTTGAATCTGAGGGTGTAATAGCTTGTAAACATTTTCCCCAACAGATATTTTATTAGGTGACGTAATCGACGTGATCTTCGAAGTAACATTCATTGTATAGCCTAAAACATCAACTTGTGAGCTCTTATCATACCCATACTGAAAAACTATGTTCTCCCCCTCATCCATCCCAATTTTTACCGATAAATTTGGAAAGTCATGTTTACTCAATATTGGATTGATTCCATCTCTGATTATATTTATCATTGATTTGGCGCATCGATACGCATTATCACAAGTCAAATATTTGTTAAACCCTGATGGAAAGAATGCAATGATCGCGTCACCAGCATATTTTAAAACATACCCGTTTAGACTTTCAATAACCGAAGACAATTCGTGAGAAAATGCACGTATAACGGTTACTAGCTTTTCGACCGGCAATGTCATACTCATCTTGGTTGACCCCACCAAATCTGCATACATAACAACCAGAGGTACTTTGGTATCTACATGTCTTATGAGATATTCTTGTCCCCTCTTAATTGACGTATTGTACCTATATCTCTCTTTTATCGCACCCCATAGTCTGTCTTGTCTTAAATGAACTAGGGTTTTTAAATCAAAAATTTCTGTGTCATTTGCAGAGGAACTATTTTTTTTGTAAATTATATCTTCAAGAACTCTTCTATCTTCATCGTCTACACCATCCTTCCTATCGGGTTTATGAGAATCGTTACTTTTTTCTCTCAAAGATTAGAGTTAATATTTATAGCTTAAAAAGATTTATCAAATGCAGAAGTAATCCTGACTAAAAATTATCTCGCAATATGGATTCAGTTAAGGTGTCGATGTCGACTCAAACGTGAGGTTTTAGTAATGTAGAAAACGGATTAACATTATCATATCTTTACATTATCATCCTTTAGTTTGACTAATTGATAGAGATCCTAAGATCCGGTCTATGACGACCAATCGTGAATATAGGTGAGATATCTGATTTCATCATTTTCATCGAATGCATACATGCATGCATACATCTACTGAAACAGTTTACCTTTAATTGTCCCTGAATAAAGTTGAATTTTACAATACCTTCAATTATTATTCATCATTATTGGAGAAATTTGAGGTCGCCACCTACTTATTAAAAAGAAAAATAGACGTTTAATACTAGCTATTGAATTCATGTATTCAGGTTATATTGATGGTTTGTTGAGTTACCAATAAAAGTTATGAGACTACAGGATTCTTATTGCTTGACAAGTTTTAGTGTATTGCTAATGATGTTACCATGGTCAGCATCTACCTCAGTGGTAACTACTAATAGGTGATCATCATCTAGGGGAATTGTAATCCTTTTTAATTTTTCATATTCAGTCATTGCATAAATACCCTTCCCTGTTTTGCTAGTAAGGGATTTTCTCAAACCCCAACGTCCAACTGCTTGAAGATTAGATTTTTGTGATTCTTGGGGTGAAAGCAAGCTTGTCATCCCTTCCCGCATGCCCCCATACTTTGTCTCACCGGTTTCATCACAAATACCCGCAAAGCGAACCTTGGGATCAAGACCTAATACGCTTCTACAGATCTGATCATAATCCATGCATATGTAAAAGAATACCTTGTATTAAACATATCAATAGACCTATACTATTGAATACTACCTTTCATATTTTATCAATAAACTATATTACCAAAATACAAATTATAAAAAATTAGAAAATCTAGTTGAATGTATAATAGATTCTAACCATAGTCCCAGAACCTTTTTAGGAGTGAATATACTCTGACTAATTTCGGTGTCTTTTGTTTTCTCAGGATTTGGTCCTCTATTTACTA
>LLBY010002301.1_pt7 | contig 10062 bp, 11 predicted proteins | sample 1489401 | NCBI WGS metagenome assembly LLBY01 (sample SAMN04092656, study PRJNA295927) | soil metagenome | biome: Soil prokaryotic community; feature: Bulk soil; isolation source: soil from tomato rhizosphere | host: tomato cultivar Hawaii 7996 | place: South Korea | collected 2011-11-01
TTTTATGGCTTTTCTGGATATGGTCGCGTTGGATCGACCCAAGCCTGAAAAAGTTAAGACTCCGTTGCTGGTACTGGGTGCCGGGCGAGATAACATGATCGGCCCCCGTGAGATCGACGCTACGGCACGGGCCTATAACACACAGGCCGAGATCATTCCAGATGTGGCCCACAACAGTATGCTCGAGCCAGGCTGGCAGAGGGTGGCGGAGCGAATCCTGTCCTGGCTGAATGAAGTGCATATTCGCGCTCAAACCGGCGAAATCTATGGAAAATCCACGCCGTTGGCGGTTGCGAATCCAACGCCATGGCTCTAAGGGTTCGATTGATTAAGGGAATACAGAAAGGAAAAACAGACGATGAAAACAAACTTTTCTTTGATCGCCCTCCTACTCTTTGCAGCGCTTCTCGCGGGCTGCGGTTCCCGAGCCAGGGTCAGTGAATTGCGGAGCGAGTCCCAATCGGTGGAACTGGGGGATGCCAGGTCAGTCCGGGTCGAGATCAGCTTTGGCGCTGGCGACCTGCAGGTGACCGGCGGCACGGAAAAGCTACTCGAGGCTGATTTCACCTATAACGTCGCCGAGCTGAAGCCAGAGGTGGAATACACGGATGGCACGCTCGCCCTTCGGCAGCCCGAGAGCAAAGGCCTCCCGGACTTGCGGGGTATCGCGGACTTTCGTAATGAGTGGGCCCTGCGCCTGAACGAGCAGGTGCCAATGGATCTGCGGGTGGAGATGGGCGGCGGCGGAAGCAATCTGAAATTGGCCGATCTCTCCTTGACCCGGCTGGACGTCCGGCTGGGTGCGGGCACGAGCATGATCGACCTGAATAGCGGTTGGACTCATGATCTGGACGTCACCATCGATGCCGGCGCGGGGGATCTCACCGTGCGTTTGCCCGGCGATGTAGGTGTCCGCGTGGAGGTCGATCGCGGTCCCACCGCTATAGATGCCCCCGGCCTGACACAGGATGGGAACATCTACACAAACCCCGCCTATGGCGTGTCGGCAGTGACGGTGCATGTAGCGATCGAGTCCGGTATCGGCCGGATAAACCTGGAAGTCGATGAGCATACGCAAGCGCAGGCTGCCCTGCAGGAGCTTCTGGACCAGCAGGTGGAGATGCAGAACATTCCGGGTATGGTCATGGCTGAACGACTGGCAGACGGCACCGTCATCTGGGACACATCAGGATATACCAGTCCTTCCGGCACAGAGCGTTGGAGCGCAAATACTGCGTCGAATATCGCCAGCGTGACCAAGACCTTCACAGCGGTGGTGGTCATGCAATTGGTAGAAGAAGGGAAACTCTCCCTGGACGATACTGTCGATACCTGGTTTCCCGAGCAGCCAGCTGGAGACAGAATCACGGTGCGCATGCTGCTGTCCCACACAAGCGGCCTGGCTGACTATCAAACCGTATTCGGCATGGATCCCGAGAAATGGACAAAGGACTGGGCCCCAGAAGACCTGATCGCCGTGGCAAACGAGGCTGGCCCTGTCGATGAGCCTGGCAGCCGCCGGGCCCACTATGCCAATACCAATTACTTCCTGCTGGGATTGATCATCGAGAAGGTCACCGGTAACAGCTGGGCTCACGAAGTGGAATCACGCATCATTGAGCCTCTCGATCTGAAAGATACCGCAATCGCAAAAGACGGTAGGCGGAATGAGGGCGTGGTCTCTGGCTACTTAAAGACCCCGGATGGCTACCTCAGCTCATTGGAAATGCCCTGGTATCCGCATGCATCCACTGCCTGGGCTGCAGGTGGAATGGTATCAAGTGCTTCGGACCTGATGACCTTTGCCTCCGCCCTTTTCGATGGCAGGCTCGTGTCGAAGGAGACACTGGCCGTTATGGCCCAGCCTGTGGGAACCGGTGGCGGACGGGCATGGGGTCTCGGCGGAGGAATCATTGAGGTGGCCGGCCGCACAGCGTTCGGAATGGGCGGCGATAGCGTCGATTACCACGCCTTTTTCATCGGTATTCTGGATAGCAAGCTCGTGGTAACAGCGCTGGTGAATGCTGGCGATGGCGAGGTCATAGCGCCGAGCCTGGCTGCCCTGAAGTACATAAGCCAACCAATGGACAGCAAATAGGAGCTGAAAAGATGAACTCAAATGGCCTGGTTATCTGTACGGAAGGATTGAGCAAGTCCTTTGGCGAAGTACATGCCCTCAAGTCGCTCGACCTGCGCGTCCCTCCAAAATCGATCTTCGCCTTTCTGGGCCCCAACGGCGCCGGGAAGACCACCACGATCAAGCTACTGCTGGGTTTGCTTAAACCCACCCGCGGGGGCGGTGAAATCCTGGGCATGGACATCGTCCGTGACAGCGTCGACATTCGGAACCGGATCGGTTACCTGCCTCAGGATGCCCGCTTCTACGAGCACATGACCGCTCGCCAGACGCTGGAATACACCGCCAGTTTCTTCTATGCCGGGCCGCAGGCGGAGATCGACAAACGCGTGAAAGAGATGATCGAGCTGGTCGGGCTGGACGGCAAGGCAGACCGGCCGATCAAGGGCTTTTCCGGGGGCGAGCGCCAACGGTTGGGCATTGCCCAGGCGGAGATCAATTACCCCGATCTCTTGATCCTGGACGAGCCGGCTGCAAGCCTCGATCCGCAGGGGCGACGGGATGTGCTCGAAGTGATGTCCCGCCTGCGCAAATACGCCACGATCTTCTACTGCACTCACATCCTCGACGACGCACAGAGGGTCAGCGACCAGGTGGCGATCGTGGACCAGGGCGAGCTGATCACACAGACCTCGATCGAAGAGCTGCTGGCAGGCACCGGCGATTGCATCTACTCCGTCACGCTGAGAGGCGATGCACAGAGCGCCTACACCCGGATCATTCAGCTACCCTGGGTTTCCGGGATCGAGTCCAGGCAGGAGGGCGAACAGACCCTCTGGCAGGTGAGCGTGACGGACGAAGCCGCCGCCGGAAACGAGTTAATGGGCCTGCTGGTATCCAGCGGTCTGAAGGTCTCCAACTTCAGCCGGAAAGAACAAAACCTGGAAGACATATTCATCAATATCGTCGAAAGGAGTCAGAAATGAGCGCCAGTGCATCAAGCCAGTTTCAACTTGTCCGGGAAAAAGGCTGGAAGCGCGGGCTGGGCAACTTGCTGCGTGGCGAGTACTCGGCCTGGTTCAAATCCTCGAGGTGGTGGAAACACCTGCTCCTGTGGCTTGCGATCATCAACGGAATGATGATCATCATGATCATTGCCTCCGCCGAAGCCACCAAAGGTGGAGAAGAGGGCCCGCCGGTCCTGTTCATGTACGGCATATTCGGCGGGATGTTCGTCGCCTTTGGGGTCATGATCATCATGCAGCGGGTGCTGGTCAGGGAAAAGCAACAGGGCACAGCCGCCTGGGTGCTTTCGAAACCGGTCACGCGCACGGCCTTCGTCGCCTCGCGGCTGATTGTCAATGCGATCGCCATCCTGCTGACCTCGGTGATCGTGCCGGGCGTGATCCTTTATGTAACCCTGGGGCTGTTGAGCGACATTGGATGGCTTTCTCCCTTCGGAATGACTGCCGCGCTGGTAATGGTCTCACTCCACACATTCTATTGGATCGCGCTGGTGCTGATGATGGGAACGCTTTCCGAATCATCGGGTGTCGTCATCGCCGTGCCGATGGTCCTTTACTTTGTATTCTGGTATGGGCCGAGCCTGGTCCCCGCCTTGATCTACATCTCGCCGATTCTGCTGACCTTCAGCCCCGCTCCGGATCAGATCAACGCCCTGTCTGTTTCGTTCATGACCGGCGAGCCGGTGTCCTCGTGGCTGCCGCTGCTCTCGACGGTCGTCTCCTGCGTCCTCTTCATCGCCGTCGCCATCCGGCGCTTCAATCGCCAGGAGTTCTAGGTCAATGACCTGGCAGCCTTTGTTGAGATAACTAAGACGAAAAAGGAGAAATCTCATGTCAACTCGGACATTCGCCTCGACGGATGCACTGCGGGATCGTTCAACCACTGACGAGCAGGGTCAATACACACTCTGGCAGATGCTCGGCGTCTGGCTGGCTGGAGGAGCACCCCTATGGATTCTCGCCTGGCTGGTCTACCCGGCTTTGAGGCAGGGACTTCCAGCGATGGAGGCCGGTCAATTGTGGATGAAACTGGTAATCGTCGGGCTGGTCTGGCAATTCGTGCTCTCGATGCTCATCCTCCATCGGGAAGAAGGGAACATACGGATATCGACCATTCGCCGCCGTTTCTGGCTGAACAACCCGATCTCGCCCAGAACCGGCCGGAAAGATAACCGCTTGTGGTGGCTGCTCATCCCACTGATGCTGCTGATCGTCGCATTGGAGCTCGGAGTGGCGCCTTTTCTCAATAGCATTTGGACCAGCGTCTTCCCATTCCTGGCAGAACCCCCGAGCCGCAGCCTGGATGCATTGTTTGCCCCTGAATTGCGGGCCCGCTGGATCGGCGCATGGGATTTCTTTGCGCTCTTTGTGATCGTGTCGCTATTCAATAATTTCCTGAGCGAGGAATTCCTGTTCCGCGGTGTGCTCTTGCCTAAGATGAAAGGCCGCTTTGGAAAATGGGATTGGGCTGCGAATGGCGTTTTCTTTGGACTGTATCATCTCCACATGCCGTGGGGTATCCCCGGGAATATCCTGTTCGGCGCGTTGCTGGCATTCATCGCCAGGCGTTACCGCAGCAACTGGTTCCCCATCGTCCTCCATAACGGGCAGGCATTTTATTTCGGCGTTTTGATCCTGGGCCTGGTCCTTGGGCTTGCCTAGCAGAACGTCTCTTGATAACGGTGTCTGCTCAAGCCGCCGCCCGAAGTCGGCTCACCTGAAGAAGTTTTCGACATTTGCTCAGATGAAAATAACGAGGAGAAATCTCATGTCAGTACAAAAACGAATCTCCCTGCACAAGAAATCCCTGGCAGCATCGTTGGCGATCCTGTTGACTCTGGCGCTGCTTTTGTCCATCGTCGCACCTGCTATGGCACGGCAAGACACGGGTGCGTCAGACAGGCATGTAGTATACACGGCTCCAGCGCAAGCGCCTGGCCCCAGCGATCCCGCCGAGATGGAGGCGTTCCTGGATGACCTGTTCGCGCAGCAATTGGAAGAGAATCACATCGCGGGAGCCGCCGTCTCGGTCGTCAAGGATGGCAAATTGTTCTTCGCCAAAGGCTACGGCTATGCCGACCTCGAGAACAAGATCCCCGTTGACCCCGAGCAGACGATGTTTCGCATCGGCTCGGTCGGCAAGGTATTCACCTGGACAGCGGTGATGCAGCTCGTGGAGCAGGGCAAACTCGATTTGGACGCGGATATCAACACCTATCTCGATTTTCGTATCCCGGATACCTACCCACAACCCATCACACTGAAACACCTGATGACTCACACGTCGGGCATCGAAGACCGCTGGCTCGAAAGTCTGACGCCGAATGCCAATGAACTGGTTTCGGAGCGCGAATGGCTGGTTGATAATTTCCCGGGACGTGTGCGTCCGCCCGGCGAAGCGGCGGGCTACTCGAACTACAATGCCATGCTGGGGGGGTACATCGTGGCGCGGGTATCGGGCGAACCCTACGACCAGTACATCCAAAAACATATCTTTCGCCCGCTCGGCATGACTCACTCCAATGTTAATCCGCAAATACCGGAAAACCTGCGCCCCTTTGTATCCGAGAGCTACACGTATGTTGACGGCGCTTTACAGCAATTTCCCGATTACGTGGGTCAACCGGCGGGGATGCCATCCGGCTCTCATCAGGCCAGCGTCACAGACATGGCGCGATTCATGATCGCACGGCTTGAGGGCGGATTCTACGGCGACGCATCCACCGAGATGCGCATCCTAAAAGAAAGCACTGCGAAGCAAATGCTGACCACCCTGTACACTCCCGACCCACGCCTGAAAGGAACCGCTTACGGTTTGTTCGATTTCAGCGATAACGGTCAGTGGACGCTCGGGCATTCAGGTTATTCGCCAATGATGTATGGTCAGTTTCTGCTTCTACCCGATCAGCATTTGGGTGTATATGTGGTCTACAACAGCGCGGGAGCCGGAGGGCTGGATTTTCAGCATCTTGGATTCCAGAGACCGTTTTTTGACCATTACTATCCGGCCCCTGCGGTTGCGCCAATCCAACCTCCGGCAGATTTTGCTCAACGTGCGGAACGGTTTACGGGTTTATATAAGTCTGCCAATGACCACTCCACCACCCCTGAAAAAGTAGCCCGACTTTTAGGCTTATTCACGTTAGAAGTCCGCGATGCAGGCGATGGCGCGCTGGTTATTCCCATGGGAGAAGGGAACGATTTGCGATTTGTGGAAGTGGAGCCGCTTTACTTCCGCCAGGTGGACGGTCCTTTCTCCATGGTATTTCGTGAGGATGACAAAGGACACATCACCTACATGTTTACCGACTTCATACCTCATTATGGCTACGTAAAACTTGATTGGTACGAAACGCCCGGTTTCAACATGATGTTGGCTCAGATTTGCGTCCTGGTCTTCCTGTCCATGCTCCTCGTCGCATTGATCCGCTTTATTCGGAGCCGCCGTTCTGGCGCTGACCGGAATAAAGCCCCTCGCGGCGCTCGTGGGGCTGACCAGATCATCCTTGCCGTTTGTCTTCTGAATATGTTGTTCCTGATTGGCGTGGCACTCAAGTTTCCTCCAACTCAGCCATCGGAATTGCACGGTATTGTGTTGACTACGAAGATCGCTCTGGGACTCGGCGTTTTGTCTGCCCTGCTGACTCCCGCCGCGCTGGTCTACACGGTACTGGCGTGGAAGAACAGTTACTGGGGCGTTGCGTTCCGCGCCTATTACACGCTGGTGACGGTTGCGGCGCTCGCTTTTGTCTGGTTCCTGCACTACTGGAACTGGTTGGGCTGGCGGTATTAGTTGACAGGGGCTCCAGGGCTGGAGGGGATGTGATCCGTCTCTCCGCCAGCCAATCCTCAGAAAAGGAGAGTGTGAACATGTCTGCAATTGTAAAGAAATATCCCGCCATCTCTATGCTCGTCCTGGCGATGTTCTTTGGCACAGCTCCTGCGCTTGCGGTGGCGACGGGGCTGCTCTCCCCGGCGTGGTCGCAGCTTGGGGCACTCAGCGCCAGCCTGGCGGCGGTCGTGCTCGTCGTCGTCGAGGGGCGAAAGGGAGGCCTTCGAGAGCTGCTCGGGCGCGCCTTGATCTGGCGGGTGGATCTCAGGTGGTGGGCCTTCGCGCTGTTCTTCGCGATCGTCCCGTCCGTGGCTGCTCTGTATCTGTACGACCTGCTCGGCGGACCGCCCGTGGACTGGAGCGGGCTTCAGCCACTGTATACAGTCGTTCCGCTCTTCATCTTTCTCACCATCGCCGCCGGGATCGGTGAGGAATTTGGCTGGAGAGGCTTTCTCCTGCCCAGGCTCCAGGCCCGCCACAACGCCCTGGTCTCCGGCCTGATCGTTGGTGCGGCCTGGGCGACCTGGCATATCCCCATGTTCTTCATTGAGGGAACGAGCCAGTACGAGCAGGGATTGGAGGCAGGCTTCCTGCCCGCCATGCTTGGTTACTCGGCATTCGTGATCGCCTCCTCGATCCAGTTCACCTGGCTCTTCAACAACACCCGGGGCAGTGTGCTGCTGGCCGCGGTGATGCACGGCGCGAGCAATACCTGGGGCGCGTACATCGATGTCTACCGGGGCCACTTCGGCGGGATCCTCACCTTTATGGCCCTGTCGGTGCTGGTCTCGATCGTCATCGTCCTGGTAGCCGGACCCAGGGACCTTTCCCGCACAGACAAGCGAAACATGCTCCCGCTCGAGGCTGGAGAGCCTGACCGGGATCGGTCACCGAAAGAAAACATCGTGCAGCCGTCAGTCCATCGATAAGGCTCTTCTACCATGACGCCGGCCATCCGGAGCCCGGTGAGCCACAATATTTGTTCCGCGGAAAGGAGAACAAAATGACAACCAGAGGAGTCGCCATGAAGTCTTTCCTGAAACGCCACTCTCTGATCATCGGTCTTGTCATGATGTTCCTCTACACCTGGACGATTGACCTTTCGAATTCGGGCATCCTGCTGCTCAAAGTTCCCTCCGTGGTCGCACTCACGGTCGGCTGGGGATTCATCTTCGTCTCGCTGTTGATGACCTGGCTGACCCTCGGCAAAGACACGATGAGCGCCTTGTTCATGCGCTACTTCCTCTGGCGGGTGGGCTGGAAGTGTTGGCTCGTCGCCCTTTTCCTTTCGCCCGTCCTGCAGTTTGCCTCTGTCCTCCTGGCTAACTTCCGTTCCTGTGGATTACAGTCATCCGATGATTCGCGATTTTGTCCCGTTCGATGCGCCGTTGCTCGCGCTCATCACCTCATGGATTCTCTTTGAAGTGCTCACCAACGGTGAAGAGATGGGCTGGCGGGGTTACATCCTGCCGCGGCTGCAAGCCCGCTTCAACGCCCTGATATCCAGCCTGATCGTCGGCCTGATCTGGAGCGTTTGGCACCTGCCAAAGTTTTTGGGAACCGGCTTGAGCGGCGAGCGATCCTTCCTCTGGTTCACAATCGCTCATCTGGCGCTGGCAGTTTTATACACCTGGCTGTACAACAACTCGCGCGGCAGCCTCCTGCTTGTGGTTCTCTTCCATGCTACCCAGAATGCCACAGGAATGTTCCTGCCCACTTCCTTCGCCGTCCCCGGTGGGATCATGGAGAACCTGATGATCGTGCTGTATGTCGCTGCCGCGGTTGTCGTGACATTGGTTGCAGGACCTGCACGCTTATCGCGGACAGAGGAAAAGCAGGTGCAGTCGAATGAGGTCTCCGAGTACCGTGAGATCCAAGTTGCCGCTCACGCAAGCTGACTCTTGCTGATCGACAAGTCATTGATGACGGTGTTCACTCGCTTTGATCTGGAAGGAAGCTCTGATGAATGGATCAGCACGGACCATATTTCCCCAGTGGATGAGGGCCTACGGCAAAGCCAGCGCAGAAAATGACGCGCAAGCCTCCGCTGATTTGTTCACCGAGGATGCGGAATATTATGTAAGCCCATTTGACGAACCTATCACAGGGCGCGATGCCATTCACGCATACTGGAGGCGGGGCGCGCAAACACTTGAGGACAAACAATCTACCTACCAGATTCTCTCCGTAGAAGATAATCTTGGCATTGCCAGCTGGCAATCCAGCTTTGTCGTGAAAGAGTCTGGAAAGCGATTTGCATTGGACTGTCTGTTCGTCGTTGAATTTAACGACGAGGGACTCTGCCGGAGGTTCCGGGAATGGTGGCACCTTCGGGAAACCGATCTCGTTCCAAGATCGTGAGGAATATATGATGGACGTCAACCAACAACTCCGTCAACCTGAGTGCCTGCCTCGAATCGCAGACCAAGGTTGTGAAAAAGCCGATTGTGATCGACTGGAGCACTGGTCAGGCGCTGGACGGCTCAATTGCCGTGAAACCGTTGGACGAAGAAATGTTTAAAGGCAAGACCATTCCCGTGAAGGTGTATTCTGTTGTAACAACATGAGAACTTCTTTGGATTTGGAGCGAGCCAGGCAATGCGCCGAAAAACGCCTGGAGGCAGAACTCTCTCTGAACTTGGTCTAGCACGGCCTCCCCCATACCCGCGACGAGGTCCTCCCGGCTGTGGAAAGATTGGCGGCCATGGAAGGTGTAAAAGAGAAATTCCTGAACCTGCTGCGCACTGGAGTCTGGTTTTATCATCTGGGATATGTAGAAAATGCTGTTTAACAAGAGCTGATCAGTGCAAGGATCGCGGTGGAAGTGCTTCCCTCGTTTGGGTACCCCCGGACGATGTGGAATGTGTCCGGTGGGCGATCCTGGCGACGACCTTGCCACAATGGCCCAGAAACCGCCTCGATGAAATCCTGGTGGAGGCCGTCCGCGAGCTTCCGCGCGCGCACATCCGTTGTACGATCCACGGCACTGGAAACCCCGACTCTTGAAGACCGAAATCTCGGAAATATCTCGGCGTACCGCCTGGGCGAATGAATAATCGACCAAAAGTGAATTCACCGATTACCTGCTTCCGGGCCTACAAGATGGTCAAAGCATTCACTTTTCCCCT
>LLBY010011208.1_pt4 | contig 10057 bp, 6 predicted proteins | sample 1489401 | NCBI WGS metagenome assembly LLBY01 (sample SAMN04092656, study PRJNA295927) | soil metagenome | biome: Soil prokaryotic community; feature: Bulk soil; isolation source: soil from tomato rhizosphere | host: tomato cultivar Hawaii 7996 | place: South Korea | collected 2011-11-01
TTGGTGCACCAGAGCTTCTCGCCATTGAGGATGAAGTGCTTGCCATCCTCGGTGGGCGTAGCGGTGGTGCGCATGTTCGCCGGATCGGAGCCGGCGTCCACTTCGGTGAGCGCGAAGGCCGAGATGGCGCCCTTCGCCAGGCGCGGAAAGTACTTCTTCTTCTGCTCCGGCGTGCCGAAGAGCTTGAGCGGCTGCGGCACCCCGATCGATTGGTGCGCCGAGAGGAGCGCGGTGATGGAGCCGTCCTTGGACGTCACCATCTCGATCGCCCGGATGTAGCTCATCTGCGACAGGCCGAGCCCGCCGTACTCCTTCGGAATCTTGATGCCGAAGGCGCCCATCTCGCGGAGCTCCTGCACGAGCTCCTCGGGGATGTGGCCGGTGCGGTCGATCTCGTCGGAGTCCACTCGCTGCATGAACGCGCGCAGCTTGTCCATGAACGGCTTGGCGCGCGCCGCCTCTTCCGCGGGGTACTCCGGATGCGGGTGAATCAGGTCGAGGCGGAATCGCCCCAGAAACAGCTCACGCAGGAAGGAGGGTTCCGTCCACTCGCTTTCGCGCGCGGCTTCGGCGACGTCGCGCGCCTCCTTCTCGGTGGCGAGGGACTGCGTCGTGTCGGCCATGTTGGTCTCGATGACAGGACGTGTGCCTGCGCCGTGTGGGACACGGGGACTCACGGCGCGGGACGGCTGAGCCGTCACCTAAAATTACACCGCAGCCAGACGGACGGACAATCCGAGATTCGTCCCTGTCGTCACGCCGGGGGCCCACCGGCGCCCCTTCGTTTCACATCTTGCCAGATGAGTGCCGTAACCCCGACCAGCGCGATCGTGCCAAAGGCGAACCACTGGACGGCGTACCCCTTGTGCGGCCCCTCGTCGAGCACCGGGAGCGCCAGACGAACGGGGATGCTGTCGCTCTGGGCCCCCTGGGGCAGCGCCACGACGAGGAACGGCTTCACGGGATACGGGAGCACGGCGGCGAGGGTGTCGGCGTCGAGGCGCCGCCAGGCCGTGGGTTGCGACGCGGCGCGCACCGCGCCGTGCCCGGGCTCGAACGGGACGACGTACCCCGTGAGCGACGCCGTGGGCCCCTCGTGCCAGCGCTCGAGGTCCACGCTCGAGGCGTCGGGCGAGTAGACCCACCCGCGATTCACCAGCACCGCCGTATCGCTGCCCTCGGCGCGCACGGGGGTGACGATGTAGACGCCCGGCGACCCTTCGCGCGAGCGTCCGCTGAGCACGAATTCTCGCGCGTAGTCGTACGTCCCCTGCACGCGCGCATGACGATAGCGGATGGTGCTGTCGGTCGGCAGCCGCGCGACGTCCACCGCCGCGCCGCGCATGCGCTCGGCGACGATGGCGTTGCGCGCGCGTCGCTGCGCGAGACGGTCGAGCTGCCACGCGCCCAGGCGGAAGCACACGGCTGCGACGAGCACCGCCAGCACGGCGGCGATCACGTTGCGGCGGGTCATCCGCGAAAGCTATCGCGGGGCGACTCCCACGGTCAGGGCGGAGTCCGCGCGGCGCGACGCTTCGATCGTCTTCACCTCGCCGCGCAACGCGTCGAGCGCCGTCAGCCGGCTCGGCGCGCCGGCGAGGTTGGTCGTGTCGGCGTTCACACGGCGGAGATCGTACAGCTGCTCATGGCCATCGTCGCGGAGGATGTACTGCATCGTATCGTTCGCGACGCCGATCATGGCCCGCCCCTCGTCAGGCGTCGAGGGGCTGTCGCCTCCCTCGAAATCGAGGACGACCGGACTCGGCGAGGGCTCCTGCCCGGTCCAGAACGCGGCGAGCGAAGATCCCGGAAAGTCGGGCGCGATGCCGAGACCGGTGAGCTCGGTGACCGTGCGGGGCAGGTCGCGGAGCGAGACGGCGCGCGTCACGCGAATGCCGCCGCGCACGCGCGTCGGCGCGTAGATGATCAACGGCACCTGGACGAGCGGCGGATAGAGCCCGTTCCCGTGTCCGTTCAGTCCCCACTCGTCGAACAGCTCGCCGTGGTCCGACGTCAGGATCACGATCGTGCGCTCGAGCTCGCCGCGCCGCGCCAGCTCGTCGAGCAGATCCCTCACATGATGATCCATGTAGGCGATGGCGCCGTCGTAGGCGTCGCGCTGCGTGGGCGAGGACGTGAAGCGCTCGACGTAGCCGGCCGGCGGCTCGTACGGGAGATGGGCGTCGAAGTAGTTGAGGAAGGCGAAGAAGGGACGCCCGTCGAGCGTCCGCTGCCAGCGCAGAAAGTCGCCGTTGACGCGCGCGGCGTTCTTGCGGTCGTAGACGGGATTGTGGCTCAGGCGGAAGTCGAACTCGCGGATCGACCGCCACAGCCCCTCGCGCGACGGGTTGCGCACCAGTCGCTTGACGAAGGGCGTTTGCGCCAGCGCCGAGGTGGCGATCACCTGCTCGAGACTCACCGCCACGTCGTCGTACTCGGCGAAGCCGCGACCGAGCCCCGTCTCGTGAATCGTGTAGAAGGGATTGGCGACGAACGCGCCGGTGGCGTATCCGCGCGACGCGAGCGCCTCGGCGAGCGTACGCTCGCGTTCGTCGAGCGGCGAGCGCCAGCCCGTGCTGAGCTCGGCGGCGTAGCGGCCCGTGAACATGCTGCCGTGCGATGGGAGCGTCCACGGCGCGGTGGAGAACGCCCGGTCGAACACGACGCTGGACGCAGCCAGCCGGTCGAGCTCCGGCGTGGTGGGTCGCGGGTAGCCGTACAGGCTCATCGCCGACGCGCGCACGGTGTCGAAGATGATGAGCAGCACGTTCGGGGCACCCGCGGGCGCCGCGGGGAGCGCCGCCATCGCCCGCCGCTCGCCCACCTCGCGTGCGCTCCGCGTCGCGATGCCCGCGACCAGGAAGAATGCCGACAGCGCGACCGCCGATCGGCCAAGCACGCGGATCGCGCGCGCGGAATCTCGCGCGGCAAGCCTCGCCAGCTGCACGCCGATGCCGATCGCCAGCACCATCGCGGCGAGCTGATGGATCGCGGGCGCGAGGACGAGCAGCGCGAACGATGCGAGCGCGGCGAAGAGGGCGACGGGAAGCGGGAGCGGTACCGCGCGTGGCAGTGCGAGCGCCGCCATGGCGAGGACCGCCGCGGGCACGGCGAAGAGCATCAGGTAGGCGAGCGGCGTCATCCAGATCAGGTCGCGGCCGAGCGGCACGCCGCCGTTCTGCCATGCGATCTGGCCGAGCACTCGCAGCCGCCACTCGAAGATGACGACCTGCACGGCGGCGGCCATGAGCGCGAGCGCGACCGCGACGAGAACCACGTCGCGCGCGCGATGCATCCGTCGAGTTGGAACCGGCACGTGCTCTCCTTGCGCGACGCTCTTCAGGGGGGACGCTGGCGTCGTCACGTACGTTGAGAGCAACCTGGCGGAAGCACAAGCGCGCCCGCTGATACGTTTTGTGCCACTCCGCGCGGAGCGGCTAGCGCGAGGCGATGATCGGCTTCGCGCGTCCCAGGCTGACGGCGCGCGCGCGGAGCGCCGCGAGCGACGCGGCGCGTTCGGCGCGTCCGATGAGGTTGGTGCTGTCGGACGTGACGGTGCGCAGGTCGAACAGCTTCTCGACCCCATCCTCCTGCCGGATGTACTGGAGCGTGTCGTCGATGACCGACACCATCGGCGGCGCGTTGGTCGGTTTCTCGGGCGTGTCGCCGCCCTCGAAGTCGGCGATCACGGCGCTCCGCTCCGGCGTCGCGCTCGAGTCCCACAAGGTGGCGAGCGACGCGCCCGGAAACGGGGGGCCGACGTCGAGCCCGGTGAGGTCGGTGATCGTGCGCGCCAGATCGCGCAGCGTCACGGACTCCTCGATGCGCACACCGCCCGGTACGCGCGCCGGGTACCTGACGAGGAGCGGTACGTGGAGGAGCGGCACGTACACGTTGTTGCCGTGTCCCTTCTGCCCCCATTCGCCGAAGAGCTCGCCGTGGTCGGACGCGACGACGACGATCGTGTTGTCGAGCACGCCGCGGCGGCGCAGCGCATCGAGCAGCCTCGCGATCTCGTGGTCCATGTACGCGATGCCGCCGTCGTAGCGGTCCTCCGGCGTGGGCTCGGCGGCGAAGCGCGCGCGGAAGGGCGCGGGCGGGTCGTACGGCCCGTGCGCGTCGAAGTAGTTGAGGAACGCGAAAAAGGGGCGCCCGTCGAGCTCGCGCTGCCAGTCGAGGAACTCGCGATTCACCAGGGCGGCGTGCCGGCGATCGAACTCGGGGGCTTCGCCGAGGCGAAGGTCGAACGATTGCAGCGCGCGCTTCACGGCCCACAGCGAGCGCTCGCGGGCGATGCGAACGAAGAACGGCGTCTGCGCCAGGCTCGAGCTCCAGAGAATCTGCGCCGGCGAGACGTTCACGTCCTCGAAGCGCGCGAAGCCGCGCGCGAGGCCGGTCTCGTACGTGGTGTAGTGCGGGTTGGCGACGAATCCGCCCGTGGCGTAGCCGCGCGCGGCGAGCGCTTCGGCGAGCGTGCGATCGCGCTCGTCGAGCGCGACGGTCCAGCGCGTGGAGAGCTCGCCCGCGTACCGCCCGGTGAAGATGCTGCCGTGCGTCGGGAGCGTCCACGGCGCCGTGGCGAACGCCTGGTCGAAGACCGCGCTCTCGCGCGCGAGCGAGTCGAGCACGGGCGTCGTGGGACGCGCGTAGCCGTACAGGCTCATGCTCTGCGCGCGCACGGTGTCGAGAATGATGAGGAGGACGTTGGGCGCGCTGCTCGGCGCGTCGGGGAGCGCGGCGACGGCGCGACGCTCGCCCACGAGACGCGTCGTGCGCGCCGTCACGCCCAACACCACGAACACGATGGCGAGCGCGATCGCGATACGCGAGGCGATCGCGCGGAAACGGCTCGCGTGCGCCGTCGCGAGGTGTCCGACCTCGACGCCGATGCCTAACGCGAGCACGAGCGACGCGTACTGATGGATCTGCGGGACGAGGAGGAGCATGCCGAGCGCGGTCAGAAATCCGAAGACGATCCCGGGGACGCGCGCGGGCACCCACTTCGGCGCCACCAGCGCAAGCAGCGTCAGCAACGCCGCCGGCACGAGAAAGAGGACGAGGAAGGAGAGGGGCGCCATCCAGACCAGGTCGCGCCCCACGGGAATGCCGCGCGGCCCCCAGGCGATGTTGCCGAAGACGCGAAGGCGCACTTCCAGCACCAGCAGCTGAACGGCGGCGGCGACGAGCGCGCCGCAGACCGCGATGAGCAGGATGTCCGCGATGCGGCGATGGCGCGCACTCGCGTTGGGGACCGCGACCGACTCGGGAATGGGGAGCTCCGGCTACCGTTCGACTCCCTGAGGCTATCGCGCGACTCGACCATCAACAAGTCGGCGTTGCTCCCCGTCGTGTTTCCGCGCGCCGCGCCTCAGTTGCCTCGATCGGCCGGGGGTCGAAGGGCGCGGTACGCGTCGCCCGTCGCACTGTCGAGGCGCGCCCGCAGCGTTCGCAGTACCGGCTCCTGAGTCGGGTCGAATGCGAGATTGGTGGAGTCGTGGGCCAGCCGCCGGAGGTCGAAGAGCTGCTCGCTGCCATCGGCGCTCCGGATGTACTCCATGTCTCCGTCGAACAGTCCGGCCACGTGCCCCTCCGGCTGCTCCTCGAGAAGGCGCTGACCCGCATGGCGCTCGGCGACGGCGGGACTCGGCGGCAACCCCTCGCCGGTCCACGTCTGCGCCAGGGAGACACCGGGAAATGGCACGTGCGGTTCCTGCGGAAGCGCCAGCGCCGCGATCGTGTGCGCCACGTCCCGCAAGCTCACCGGTGTGGTGATGCGCACGCCGGCCGGCACCCGCCCCGGATACCGAATGAGGAGGGGCACCTCGATCACCGGCGGGTACACGCTGTTCGCGTGCTCGTGCAGGCCCCATTCGCCGAGGTGCTCGCCGTGGTCCGACGCGACCACGACCAGGGTGTGGTCGAGCACACCGCGCGCTGCGAGCTCGGCGAAGAGCCTGGCCAGCTCATCATCCATGTAGGCGATGGCGCCGTCGTACCAGTCCGCATCGCTGGGTGTCGCGGAGAACCGCTTGTCGTACGGCGGCGGCGGCTGATACGGCGCGTGCGCGTCGAACAGGTTGAGAAACGCAAAGAAGGGGCGGTGCCCGACCGTCTGCTGCCACCGCAGAAACTCGCGGGTCACCACCGGCGCCCGCTTGCGATCCTTCTCGGCGATCGACGGCACGCGAAGGTCGAACTTCTGGAGCGCCACGCGAATCTGCCAGCGCCGGCGGCTTCGCGCGATGCTCGACACGAGCGCCGTCTGCGAGAAGCTCGAGCTCCAGACCACCTGCTCGACCGTGCGAGGAAAGTCGTCGTACGTGGCGAAGCCCCTGGACAATCCGGTCTCGTACGTCGTGTATGCCAGGTTCGCGACGAACCCGCCCGTGGCGTAGCCGTGGCGCGCGAAGTACTGCGCGAGGGAGACGTCGCTCTCGCGGATGGGCGCTCGCAGTCCTCCCGACAGCCGTCCCGCGTACCGTCCGGAGAAGAGCGTTCCGTGCGTCGGGAGCGTCCACGGTGCGGTCGCGATGGCACGGTCGAACACGACGCTCTCCGTGGCGAGCCGATTCAGCTCGGGCGTGGTCGCGCGCGGGTATCCGTAGAGACTCAACCGCGAGGCGCGTACGGTGTCGAGGATGATGAGCAGCACGTTCGGCGCGCCGCTCGGCGGATCGGGAAGCGCGGCCATCGCTCGCCGCGTGCTCCAGACTCGAGTGCCGATCGTCACGACGCTGGCCGCGACGATGAGTCCGCCGACCACCACGGCCGCGCGACGAGCGAACAGGCGCGCGCGCAGCGGACGCGAGGCGGCGGCGCGCCCGACCTGCGCGCCGACGCCGAGCGCGAGCAGGATCGACGCGTATTGCTGGATTGCCGGGAAGAGAAGGAGCGCGGCGAGCAGCACGAGAAACGCATAGGTGCCCGCGAGGAAGCCGAGGCCAAGCCGTTGTCGGGAGAGCGCCACCAGGGCGGAGATGACGATCCCCGCGGCGGCGAACCAGAGCGCGTACGAGAGCGGCGCCATCCACACGAGGTCGCGTCCATATCCCAGGGGGAGAGCCCCCTCGAGCAGCGGACGCCAGTAGGCGATCGCGACGTGCGCGAGGCCGGCGATGAGCGCGGCCGCGAGCGCGATGATCGCGACATCGCGCGACGTCGCGGCGCGCGCGTCGCTCGGGGACCGATGCGCCGGCCGAGCGACATCTGCCTCGTTAGGCACCGCCGTGGCCGACACGGCTGCCGTCGACCGTCGTGCGTTGAACACCTGCCTGATGTAGCCGCCGGCCGGTGACGCCGCAAGACGATTCGGCCGGCCCCGATCAGCTCCCCGCGCGCGCGACCGTGCTCGGAGCCTCGTACACCCCGCCGGTCACACTGTCCATGCGCGCGCGCATGCTCGACAGCGCGCGCCGGTACGACGGATTCGACGCAAGGTTGCTGGAATCGTCGGGGAGCGCCCGCAGGTCCAGCAGCTCCTCCCGACCCTCGGCGTCGCGCGCGTACTGGAGGTGGCCCTCGTAGAGCCCCGCGACGTGTCCCTCGGGCAACGAGTCCCGCGCGCTCTTCCCGAGGTGGCGCTCGACCACGACGGGGCTGGTGGCGCGGCCGCCATCCGACCAGGCGTTGGCGAGCGACACGCCCGGTAGCTGCGCGGCGTCGTCTCCGAGCGCCAGCTGCGCGATCGTTCGCGGCACATCGCGAAGGCTCACGAACCCGCCGATGCGCTCGCCTTGGGGCACCTTGCCCGGGAGGCGCATGAGCAACGGGACGTGCATGACGGGCGGGTAGACGCTGTTTCCATGACCGGACAGCCCCCACTCGCCGAAGTGCTCGCCGTGATCGCCGGTGACGACAATGAGCGTGTTGTCGAGCGCGCCGCGGCGCGCGAGCTCGGTGAAGAGCGCCTGAAGGTGGGCATCGAGATAGGCGATCGCCCCGTCGTACGAGTCCTGCGCGGTGGGACGTGGCGAGAAGCGCGTGTCGTACGGCGGCGGCGCTGGATACGGGTCGTGCGCATCCATGAAGTTGAGGACGGCGAAGAACGGCCGGCCGTCGAGCCGCGCCTGCCAGTCGAGAAACTCGTCGTTGACGACTGGGGCGCGCTTCCGGTGCGACGTCGCGTACCGCGGAAGGCCGAGGTCGAACGCCTGGAGCGCCTTCCGCACCTGCCATCGCTCCCGACTCCGCGCGAGCGCGGCGAGGAGCGGCGTCTGCGTGAAGGCGTTGCTCCAGAAGATCTGCTCCGGGGTGACCTGAAAATCCTCGTAGCTCGCGAACCCGCGCGCGAGCCCCGACTCGTGCGAGGTGTAGGCGAGGTTTGCCACGAACGCGCCCGTGGCGTATCCGCGGCGCGCGAACAGCTCGGGAAGCCGCGTCTCACCGCCGTCCACGGGCTCCACCCAGCTACCCGCGAGGCGCGCGACGTACCGGCCGGAGAGCAGCGTTCCGTGCGTCGGGAGCGTCCACGATCCCGTCGCCATGGCGTTGTCGAAGACGACGCTCTGCGGCGCGAGGCGCTCGAGCGCGGGGGTCGTCTCGCGCGGATAGCCGTAGAGGCTGAGACTCGCCGCGCGGACGGTGTCGAGGATGATGAGCAGCACGTTCGGTGCGCCGCGCGGCGCTTGCGGGAGGGCGGCGAGGGCGCGACTGGTGCTCCACGCGCGCATCCCGCGGCTCCAGGCGCCGAGCGCGACGAACGTGACCGCGAGGACCACGGCCACGCGACGGAGCGCCGTGCGCGTGGGCGCGGCGCGCCGTCCCGCCGCGCGACCGACCTGCACGCCGACCCCCAGGGCGAGAATGAGCGACGCGTACTGTTGGATCGCCGGAACGAGCAGGAGCGCCGCCAGCGTGGTGAAGAACGCGAAGGTTCCGACGACGGTCCCGAAGCCGATCCGTCGGGGGAAGAACGCGGCGATCACGATGAGCAGCGTGGCCACGACGGCGAACGCCGCGAGGTAGGAGATGGGCGCCATCCAGACGAGGTCGCGTCCCCAGCCGAGCGGGATCTCGCCGATGAGCACCGGTCGCCAGTACACGATCGCCACGTGAGCGAGCGCCGCGGTGAGCGCCGTCGCCATCCCTGCGATCGCGACGTCGCGCAATGGTACGTCGTGGACACGCGTCACGTCGTCGCCCTTCCCTCGCGCCGGCGACGTGGCGTCCGATGCGCCGCGATGCTCCGCGGCGCGCGTGCGTCATTCGCTCTTGAGCGCGGTTTGTGGGTCCACCTTCGTGGCGCGCCGGGCCGGAATCCAGATTGCGGTCGCGGCCATGATCAACAGGACCATCGCCATGGTCGCGAACGTGAACGGATCGAGCGGCTCGACGCCGAACAGCTGCGTCGCCAGCGCGCGCGTGCTCATCGCGCTCAGCGCCAGCCCGAGCGCGAGCCCGAGCGCCGCAAGCACCAGGCCATTCCGCATCACGAGCCCCACGACGCCGCGCGCGTCGGCGCCGAGCGCCATGCGCACGGCGATCTCGCGGCGACTCAGGCCCACGACGAAGGCGATCACGCCGTAGATGCCGATGCCGGCCAGCACGAGCGCGACGACGCCGAACACGACGAGCATCACCGAGCCGAAGCGCGAGCTCGCGGTGAGCTGCTGCATGTCGTCCACGAGCGGATTGACGCCGAAGAGCGCCAACGACGGATCCACTCCGGCGAGCGCGGCGCGGAGCTCTTGTTCCCCGATGCGCGAGCCCGAGCGCAGGCGCACCGCGAGCTCCATCTCGCGCGGCGTCATCTGGAGGATCGAGAGATAGACGTCGGGCTCGACGCGCCCGCTCAGGTCGGTGCGCAGGTCTCGGAATCGCGCGGGGGCGGCGACGCCGACGACGGTGACCTCCGGGCCGCGCAGGCTGCCGAGATGGAAGCGCTTGCCGATCGGATCCTCGTTCGGCCAGAGTCGGTTCGCCATCGGCTGGCTGATGACGGCCACGGCCGGAGCGCTGTCGCGGTCCTGCTCGCCGAGCGCGCGGCCACGCGCGATCGGAATGCCGAGCGTCGCGAAGAAGTCGGGCGACACGAAATGCCGATAGTAGCGAAGCTCCG
>LLBY010006454.1_pt8 | contig 10051 bp, 8 predicted proteins | sample 1489401 | NCBI WGS metagenome assembly LLBY01 (sample SAMN04092656, study PRJNA295927) | soil metagenome | biome: Soil prokaryotic community; feature: Bulk soil; isolation source: soil from tomato rhizosphere | host: tomato cultivar Hawaii 7996 | place: South Korea | collected 2011-11-01
GCGGGCGCACGACGTGGCCGCCCGCCTCGCGCACGCGTTGGACGGTGGTTTGGAGGTCGGCCACGCGCACGAGGGCCATCCACGACGGGCGGCCGGGGCTGGCGCGCGGCAGGGCCATCATGCCGGCGCGGGCGCGCGGGCCGTCGGCGAGCACGAAGTCGCCCGCGAAGAGCGGGGTGCGGTTCTCGTGCCGCACCTCGAGCGCCAGAAGCTCGTGATAAAACGCGGAGGTCAGGTCCGGGCGGCGCACAAGCAGCAGGGGCCAGATCCATTCGCCGGGCTCGGCGGCGTAGTCCTCGGCCTCGCCGGAGGAGGCGGTGAGCAGGCCGAGGATGGCGCCCTCGGGATCGGCGACGAGCGCGTGTTCGCCGCCTTCGGGCCACGCGGTCACCGGGGTGAGCGGCTTGCCGCCCAGCGCGTCGGTGCGCGCGGCGGCGGCGGCGACATCCGGCACGGCGAAGACCGGCAGCCAGCGGGAGCGCAGGGGCCCGGGATTTTCCGCCTGCCGGTGGCGGACGCTCGCGACAGGGCGTTCGTTCAGGAAAAACCGCACCCGCGCGTCATAGCTCTTGCCGGTGATCTCGGCGCGCCAGCCAAACACCTCGGTGTAAAACCCGGCGGCGGTGGCGGGCTCGCCGCTGGTGAGCAGCTCGGCCCAGACGAATTTTCCGGCCGGTCGTTCGACGGGGCTCGCGGAGGCGATCGGCGCCAGGGCGGCGGCGCCGAGACAGAGGGCGAGCAGACTCAGGAGGGCTTTCATGCGTCAGATGCGGCGAAGCAATGGCGCAAGCCGCGTTGATGCAAACGCCAAGCGGGATTCCTTCGCCGACGGTTCCGGGTGCGTTTTCCGCGCGTCAGCCGATTTTTTCCAACAGGTCCTCGGCGGGCGGCCCGATGCGACGGGTGGTCTCGCCCTCGATCCAGCGGCCCTCGACCAGCAGGCGCAGAGGGGTGGCGGGCGCGCCGCGTTCGCCGCTTTGGAAGAGGCTCACCAGCAGCTCCAGCGCGCGGCGGCCGATCTCGGCCTCCTGCTGGTCGATGCCGGACCAGTCGCGGTCAAACGCCCGCGACAGCGTGGCCAGCGAGACCTGGCCGGGCACCTCGTGGCCGGCGGCCTCCAGCCAGGCGCGCACCTCGCCCACGTGGCTGACGATGGCGGTGGGGCGGTGGCGTTCATACCAGGAGAGAAACGGGGAGCGCGCGGAGGCGAGGTTGCGAGGCTCGTCGCGGCCGGGGATGGAGAGCAGCGGCACGCGGTGCTTCTCCTCCTGCACCGACTGGAAAAAATGGTAGGGCGACTCGAAGCTGTGGTTGGCGCGGCGCAGCGTCTCGGTGGCGGCGACCATGCCGATGCGCACGTGGCCGAGGCGCGCGAGCTCGCGCAGGGCGGTGAGCGTCGCGTTGTGCTGGTGGTTGGCCACCACGTGCAGGCGCGGGGCGGAGAGCGAGTAGCCGATGGCGACGCTCGCGAAGGGCTCGACGTCGAGTCCGAGCGAGGTGCCGGAGTTGGGCTGCGGGGGAAACACCAGCCCGCGGATGCCGCGCGCCAGCAGCACCTCGCGCGCGCGTTTCGGCGACATGCCGGGCTCGGCCAGCCAGAACTCCTCCAGCTTGAAACCCATCTGGGTGGCGAAACGCAGCGCGCCCTCGTGGTAGCCCGCGATGTTGACCAGCTCGCGGCCCTCGTCGCGCACCGGGAAATTGTTGATCCACGCCAGGGTGGATTGAAACGCCACCGGGGCCTGCTTGCGGCGGTAGTTGCTCAGCGCGGTGAGCATGGGGTCGGGCGCGTAGCCGAGCTCCTTGGCCAGCGCGCGGATGCGGGCGCGTTTGGCGGGCTCGACGTAGGTGTCGTTCTTCAGCGCGCGCCAGGCCGTGGAGACGTGCACGCCGGCGCGGGCGGCGACTTGTTTGAGGGTGACGCGGGACTCGAACATACGCGGAAAGCGAAGGGGCGGGACGGGACAACGAGGTGGCTGAAACAGTTTGCAGGCAAGCGCCTTCGTGCGTGCAAGGCCAACCCATTTACGGTGACTCTCCCGCTCCACCCCTTTTCGACACATGAAAAAAGTCCGCATCGGCATCGTTGGTCTCGGCAACATGGGCCACGTTCACGCCCAGAGCATTCTCGCCGGGAAAATCGACCGCCTCGAACTCGGCGCGGTCGCCGACATCAACCCCGCCAAGCTGGCCCGCGTGCCGCAGGTGAAGGGCTTCAAGACCGCGGCCGAGATGATGGCCTCGGGTCTCATCGACGCCATCCTCGTCGCGACCCCGCACTACGACCACACCACCATCGGCATCGCCGCGCTGAAGGCCGGGCTGCACGTCATGGTGGAAAAGCCGATCTCGGTGCACCGCGCCGACTGCGAGCGCCTGATCGCAGCCTACAAGGGTCGCGAGAAAAAACAGGTCTTCGCCGCGATGTTCAACCAGCGCACCGATCTCTACTACATCAAGATTCGCGAGCTCATCCGCAGCGGCGAGCTCGGCGAGATCCGCCGCGTGAACTGGATCATCACGAACTGGTTTCGCACCCACGCCTACTACGCCTCCGGCGGCTGGCGCGCGACCTGGCGGGGCGAGGGCGGCGGCGTGCTGCTCAACCAGTGCCCGCACAACCTGGATCTTTTCCAGTGGATGTTCGGCATGCCCGTGACGCTCTCGGCCGACTGCGCCTTCGGCAAATACCACGACATCGAGGTCGAGGACGACGTCACCGCGACCATGAAGTTCGCCAACGGCGCGACGGGCGTGTTCATCACCTCCACCGGCGAGGCCCCCGGCACCAACCGCCTCGAGATCACCGCCGAGCGCGGCAAGGTCGTGTATGAGAACGACCGGATCACCTACGTCCGCAACGAGCGGGAGATGGGCGAGTTTTCCCGCGCCACCCCCGAGTCCTTCGCCCGCCCCGCGACCTGGGACGTCTCCATCCCCGCCGCCGGCCACGGCGGCCAGCACAACGAGATCCTGCAAAACTTCACCGACGCCATCCTCGACGGCGCCAAGCTCGTGGCCCCCGCGCCCGAGGGCATCCACTCGGTCGAGCTGGCCAACGCCATGCTCCTCTCGGCCTGGACGCAAAAGCCCGTCGCCCTGCCCATCGACGGCAAAAAATATGAGCGCCTGCTCAAGGCCCGGATCGCCGAGTCGGCCAGGAAGGGCAAAAAGAAGAAGGTCGTCGCCGCCGCCGCGCCGGTAGATTTGAGCAAGTCCTTCGGCAAGTAAGCGCAATCCCAGGTTAACCACTAATCGTCACTAATGGTCACTAATCCGATCTTCCGATCCTCCGACCATTAGTGGGAATTAGTGCCCATTGGTGGTTTCAAAACTCCATCCCCCGTCTTCCCCATGAAACTCTCCCAAGTCGCCATCCAGCTCTACACCCTCCGCGATCATTGCAAGACCGCCGCGGGCTACGCCGCCACGCTCAGGAAGGTCCGCCAGATCGGCTACACCGCCATCCAGATCAGCGGCGTCGGCCCCATCCCGGAGGCCGAGCTGCTCGCCATCGCCAGGGCCGAGGGCCTGGTCATCTGCGCCACGCACGAAAACGGCGCGAAGATCCTCGACGAGACCGACGCCGTGATCGCGCGTCTCCACGCCCTGGATACGAAGCTCACCGCCTATCCCTATCCCGCCGGCGTCGATTTCGACAACCCGGGGCACGTGGACACCCTGATCAAGAAGCTCGAGATCGCGGGCGCGAAGATGCGCGCCGCCGGCCTCGTGCTCGGCTACCACAACCACGCCAACGAATTTTACCGTCCGGCCGGCGGCGCCACATTCCTGGAGCGCGTCTTCGCCGAGACCTCGCCCGAGAACGTCGTGGCCGAGCTCGACACCTACTGGGTGCAGCGCGGCGGCGGCGACGTGGTGGAGTGGGTGAAGCGCGTGAAGGGCCGCGCGCCCTTCATCCACCTGAAGGACTACAAGGTGAACCCGGCCGGCGAGCCCACCTACTGCGAGGTCGGCGCGGGCACCCTCGATTTCAAACGCATCATCGCCGAGGCCGAGGCCGGCGGTTGCGAGTGGTTCATCGTCGAGCAGGACGTCTGCCCGGGCGACCCCTTCGTCTCGATCAAGCAGAGCCTCGACCACATCAAGGCGCACCTCGTCGGCTGACGCCGACCAGGCGGAGGGCTGAGGGCGGAGACCTGAAACCTGAAGTCTGCGATCCAAAATCATCCCGGGTCCGGCCGCGTCTCCGCTCGTTTGTTTCAGGTTTCAAGTTTCATCCCTCATCCCTCTTCCTCCCATGCCCGCCTTCCTCCACGACGATTTTCTGCTCACCACCGCGACCGCGCGCCGCCTTTACCACGAGGTCGCGAAGGACCGGCCGATCTACGACTACCACTGCCACCTGCCGCCCGACCAGATCGCGGCGAACCGGAGCTTCGCCAACCTCACCCAGGTGTGGCTGGCGGGCGACCACTACAAGTGGCGGGCCCTGCGCACGGCGGGCGTGGACGAGGACCTCATCACCGGCGCGGCCTCCTCCGACTACGACAAGTTCCTCGCCTACTGCCGCGTGGTGCCGCAGCTGGTGCGCAACCCCCTCCACCACTGGTCTCATCTCGAGCTGCGCCGTTTCTTCGGCATCGACCTGCCCATCAACGAGGCCAACGCGCCCAAGATCTGGGAGCTCGCCAACGCGAAACTGGCCACGCCGGCCTTCACCACCCACGGCATCCTCACCGCCAACAAGGTCGCCGTGGTCTGCACCACCGACGATCCGGCGGACTCGCTCGAGCACCACGTCGCCATCGCGAAGTCGGGGCTGAAGACCCGCGTCTATCCCACCTACCGCGCGGACAAGCTCATGGCCGTCGCCGCGCCGGAGGTTTTCAACGCCTGGTGCGAACAGCTGGCGGCGCGCGCCGAGACGGCGATCGGCGACCTGCCGTCGCTGCTCGCGGCGCTCGACAAGCGCCACGCGTTTTTCCACTCGCTCGGCGGACGCCTGTCGGACCACGGCCTGGAGAACCTGCCCGACGCCGACTGCACCGAGGCCGAGGCCGCGGCGATCTTCGCCCAGACCCGCGCCGGTCGCGCCGCCACGCCCGAGCAGGCCGCCAAGTGGCTCTGGTATGTGATGCTTTTCCTCGGCCGCCTCGACGCCGGGCGCGGCTGGACCAAGCAGCTCCACCTCGGCGCGCTGCGCAACAACAACAGCCGCCTGCTCAAGCGCCTCGGCGCCGACGCCGGGGTGGACTCGATCGGCGACTTCCCGCAGGCCCGCGCGCTCTCGCGCTACCTTGACGCCCTCGACCGCGAGGGCGCGTTGCCCAAGGTCGTGCTCTACAACCTCAACCCGGCGGACAACTACGTCTTCGCCACCATGGCGGGCAATTTCCAGGACGGTTCGACGGCCGGAAAGATCCAGTTCGGCAGCGGCTGGTGGTTCCTCGACCAAAAGGAGGGCATGGAGTGGCAGCTCAACGCGCTCTCCTCGCTCGGTCTGCTCTCGCGCTTCGTGGGCATGCTCACCGACTCGCGCAGCTTCCTCTCGTATCCGCGCCACGAATACTTCCGCCGCATCCTCTGCAAGCTGCTCGGCGAGGACGTGGAGGCGGGCCTCATCCCCGACGACGCGACCGCGCTCGACGCGCTGGTGCGCGACATCTGCCACGACAACGCGGCGGCCTTTTTCGGGCTCGAGACGGCGAAGGACTGGTGACGCGCCGCAAAGTGCGGCCGTCGCCCCCGGCGGCCATCGTCACCCCCACGCCGGCGAGGGCGCCGGCGACACTTTAGTTGCCCTCGGCGTGCAGGGTCTCGCGCACCAGGCGGTGCAGGCGGGTGGACGAGGCGCGCAGGCGAAAGAAACGCCGGAGCACGCCGACGTTGGCCGGATGGTAGGCAAAGGCGTCCATCTCGTTCTGCACGTCGCGCACGCGGCGCACGGTCGTGACGGAGCGGACGAGGTCGAGGTCGGCGGCGAAATGGTCCGACCAGAGCACGCGAATCACCGGAGCCAGCAGACGGGCGTGCGGGTAAAGGGCGCGGTTCAACACGCTGGTCTCATAGGCCTCGGGGCCGATCTGGTGTTGTTCGCAATACAGCTCGATGAAGGTGCGGCGAGGGGGCGAAGACGGGGAGGAGGCCGGCATGGTGAAGCGAGGGAAGGACGGGCGGCGGGGAACAGAGACGAACGGATAGGGCGATCTCCGGTGCTAAGCAGTGGTAAATCACCGATGGGCCCATTTGGCGGAGAGTCGAGCCGTCTTCGAATCCGTGACGCAATTGCCACCCGCACATCCGCGTGCGCGTGACGCTGCGTGGTGATCAGTCCGCGACTTACGTCGCTTTTGCCAAAGCATGGGGTTTTGGCCATGCGGAGGGTTCCATTGCCGCAGATTCCCCGGTCTCGGTCGATAAGGCGTAAAAAACCGCGTTCGCGGCAAGGGAGCGCGGACGCGGCGGCGGGACTGTCGGTCGGCCGGGATGGCGGCCGGGTCGGGCGCGAGCCCGGATCAGGGCGTGGTTTTCTGCGCGGCGGTGATCTGCGCGCGCAGCGCATCGACGGCCTTGGTCTGCGCGGGGGTCATGAGCTCGGCCTGAATGGCGTCGAGCGCGCTCAGGGCCTCGGCGTATTTCTTTTCGGCGAAGAGGGCCTGCGCCTGTTTGTAGAGGGCGCCGTTGTCGAGCGTGGCGGTGGAGGCGGCCACGACGCGGGCGTTGGCGCGTTCGGCGGCGGCGATGGCGGCGGCGGGGATGCCGGCCACGGAGGTCGGCTGGGCGGGGGCCACGGTGGCGGCGGTGGAGAAGGGTTCGGGCGCGGGGGCCGGGGCGGCTTCGGGCTTTTGTTCGACCTGTTTCACGCAGGCGGCGAGGGCGAAGGCGGCGAGGATGAGCGCGCCAAGGGCGAAGGGGCGGGTGGGGAGGGGCATGTCGGGATGGATTCTGGGGAGTTCGTCGTCCGTGGCGAGTCCGGGCGCGCGGAGTTCGCGGCGGGCTCAGCGGGCGGTGGCGGCGTCGCGGTAGCGGCGGGTGGCGTCGCGCACCGAGAGGTAGGGATCGACGGCGGAGGCCTTCATGTCGGCGTAGAGCTGAAGCACGAAGGGCAGGCTGCTCATGGTGTCGGTCACGGTGATGGCGCTCTGCCATTCCCAGGAAAGCGCGCCCATCCACTCGCGGTTGCCCAGATCGATGTACTCCCAGCCGGTGGGCGAAACGACGGAATCGGCGACGCGGCCGCCGACGTCGCGCAGGCTGGATCCGCCGAGGATGGGGAGCACGACGTAGGGGCCGTGCGGCACGCCCCACACGCCGAGGGTCTGGCCGAAGTCCTCGCGGGGCAGGCGGGCGAGCAGCGGCACGTTTTCCGACTGGCGGATGAAGCCGCCGAGACCGCCGAGGGTGTTGACCACGAACTTGCGGGTCTCGAGGTCGGCGCGGCGAAATTTGCCCTGGAGCAGGGAGTTCACGAGGCGCACGGGGTAGCGCGCGTTGTCGTAGAAGTTGCCGATGGCGCGGTTGACGGGCGGGCGCACGACGAACTCGTAGCCTTTCACGGCGGGGTCGATGACGCGGGTGTAGGCCCAGTCGTTGAAGGCGAAGACGCGGCGGTTGAAACCCTCGACGGGGTCGCTGATCGCGGGCGGGGCGTAGTCGTCGTAATCGTCGTCGTCGTCAAATCCGGCCTCGGCGCTCGCCGCCGACGCGCCGGAGACCGGCGTCATGTTCTGGGCCCGGGTGATCGGGGCGGGGGCCGCGAACGCGACCACGAGGGCGGCGAGGGCGAGGAGCGAGGGGCTGGAGCGCTGCATGGAGGGAGGGACGGGGAAGAGACAAGCCGGGTGGACAAACAACGTCGTGCGCGGGCGCGGCGGCGCGCGGCGGGCGTGTTCAGGACGCGGGCGCGGCGGACGCGGGCGACGGCAGGGGCTCGGCGAGCTTGGTCTCGAGGGTTTTGATGAGGCCGGCGGCGCCGGAGGAGCGCACGATGGGCTCGAACTGGCCGCGGTAGTTGGCGATGAGGGAGACGCCCTCGGCGACGACATCGTAAACGCGCCAGCTGGCGGCGGAGGCGTCGCCGCGGGCGAGTTCCAGGCGGTAGATGACGGCGTAGAGGTTGCCGTTGGCCTTCACGGTGGTGGGAACCTCGACGCGGCCGGCGCGCAGCTCGACCGGGGAGCCGTAGGTGATGTCGGGCGCGGTCTCGCCGCGGATGCGGTTGGAGTAGGTGCGCACGACGAGACGGCTGAAGAGCTCGGTGGCGCGGGCGCGCTCGGTCTCGGAAAAGTCCCGCCAGGCGGGGCCGACGGCGAGGCGGGTGGTGGTGTCGAAGGCGAAGTGTTTGTGGGCCAGCGTGTCGAGCAGGGCGACGAGATCGTCCTGGGCGGGGCGTTCGCGCAGGGCGGCGGAGACCTCGTCGATGCCTTGGCGGAGCGCCTGCCGGGCTTCGTCCGCGGGGGCGGCGGAGAGCGCGGCGACGCCGGCGAAAACGCAGAGGGCGAGGAATGGGCGAAGGACGCGGGCGAGATGCATGGCGGAAAACGTAAGGGGCAAACGTGGCAGCCCGCAGTGAGAAGCAGAAGCCGAAAAGCGCAACGGCTCCGGGTCGGGGCGCTCTGTCAGCTGGTCAGGCGACCGAGGATCTCGGCGCGCAGGCGCTCGGCAAAGGCGAGGCCGGGCAGGTGGCCGGCGCAGCGCAGCTCGAAGCGCGGCAGGGCGGCGAGACGGGCGCGGATGGCGGCGGCCTCGTGGGGCAGGGCGCGGGCGAGGTGGCGGCGTTGTTTGCGGGTGCGGAAGGGCTCGCCCGGGCCGGCGGGGCACGGGGGATCGCCGACCGGACGACCGACGAGCAGGAGGCGGTAATACTGGGTGGCGCCGACCGAGACGGATTTTTCCAGCCGCAAATCGGCGATGTCGCCGCGCGGCACGCGGGTGTCGCGCCGGCGGAACCAGGCCGTGTCGGTGACGACGAGTTCGTCGCCGACACGGCGCAGGGTGAAGCGATCATGCCACAGGTCGTAGCTCATCAGCATGGCGACGAGGGCGAAGACCGTGGTGACGGCCCAGGCGAAGACGGGCGCGTCGTTGAGCATCAGGACGCCAAGCAGGGCGAGCAGTCCGGCGAGGATGGCGGTGCTGATCCAGCGGGCGGCGCGCAGCGGGCGGGCGCGGAAGCTCCAGCCGTCGATCCGCCGTTCGACGCCGGCGCGGGCGAGGGTGGCCGCGTCGAGCGCGGGCGCGTCGGGATCGGTCGCGCCGGCGACAGAGGCGAGGTGCGCGGCCTCGGAGGCGCTGCGCGGGGCGGCGACCGTGGCGGCGTCGCCGACGGGAAAAACCGGCACGGAGAACGTGGTGGCGAAATCGACGCCCGGCGTCTCGGCCTCGGCGGAGAGCCGCCAGATGATCTGGTCGTTCGGGTCGTCGAGCGAGGTGGCGGCGCGGCCCGGCGGGATGGCGAAAAGCACCGGGATCTCGGTGCCGGCGGGGCCGGAGAGCTGGCGCTCGGGCGGGATGCGTTCCTCGGCTTCCCACAGGGTGTTTTCCACCACGCGGCGCTGTTTGCCGGAGCCGGTGGTTTTTTTGTGCAGGCAGCGCAGGCAGAGGCGCAGGTCGCCCAGTGCCACGACCCGGCCCGGCACCTCGATGACGCCGCCAAGGTGGCCGCCGATCACGCCCGGCAGCGAGACCGGGGCGAAGCGGGCGCGACCGTATTTGCGCGCGCGGATGGTCAGGTAAACCGCGCCCGAGAGCAGGCCCAGGCCGACGAGCGGAAACAGGAGCGCGATGTAGGCGGCCTTTTCGCGCGGCGGCTCGCGCAGGAGCTGGAAGAGGACCGCGAAGGCGATGCTGTTCCAGGCCACGGTGAAAAACCAGAGCAGGCCCAGGCCCTTGCGGTCGTCGGCCTCGATCCGGTCGCCCAGCCAGGCGCGTTCCCAGAGCCACGGCTCGTCGGGATGGTCGGCGCGGCGACGCTCGTCCTCGGCATGTTCGCGCACCAGGCGACGGGCGAGGCGGGCGTAGGCCCGGGCGGCGGCGAGCAGGCTCAGGCCGATGAGAACGGGGACCCAGACGGCGGGCGGGATGGACG